>Ga0222644_1000037_pt1 | contig 84024 bp, 74 predicted proteins | sample AntAcemetagen291_FD_179800 | JGI IMG/M metagenome (GOLD analysis project Ga0222644, IMG submission 179800) | Saline water microbial communities from Ace Lake, Antarctica - #291 | ecosystem: Environmental > Aquatic > Non-marine Saline and Alkaline > Saline | place: Antarctica: Ace Lake...
AAAATGGTATGAATTAGACCCAAAAATATTTAAAGAAAATCCGCTAATATTTAAAAATAAAATTCTAAATTTGAAAATAACGTAAGCAAGTTGAAATAGGAACAACCTTGTGAAACTTAACAAATAATCTCTTACATTTCCATAAAAAAAAGGAAAACCATAACGGTTGTATCGTATTCTTAAATCGCCAACTTTTACAAGTCTGTCTCTATAGTATCTTATAAAAACAGAGCCAATTCTAGAAACGTTTCCCTTAAAATCATAATTAATAAAAGTATTTTCGATTCTTGTAATCCTTCCTCTGTAATCTCTGTTAATGCGAACTCCATTATTATTTTTGTTTCTTGATTCGTTGTAATCGTAATGAGAATCATTTTGATTTATGTTAAAATCAAAATCGCCATTTGTAAAAATAAAGAACTCAATGCCGCGTTCAATAAAATTTACAGCATCCTTGTAATTGTAATGTGCCCCAAAGTTATTTGGTGTATTATTGTCTGCTTTGGCTTTGGTATTAGAAACCATTATAAACATTCCTATTAAAATAAGTATACCTTTTTTCATAATATATGGTTTTAAGAGTTTTGCCTACACTAATTGCTTTTCGGCTTCCGCATTTGTGCAATTATTTTCAAAGAGTGTGCCAAAATCATATGTATCTTTTTTAAAGTTGATAGCTGTAAATTTAAATTACTGATTAATAGTTATTCAATTTCTTTTAAAGGAGTTAAAAAATATTGTGAATTAGTGTAATTTACTATACTTATATGCCTTGTTTAGACGATTTTATAAGACATATAGAAAATTAGAAGGGATAAAATATTTTAAGACAGTTTAAAAATATATTTTACATCATTTTGTTTAATATATATTTCTTTGCAGTTAGATGGATGTATAAATGTATGACTTAAGTTGAACTTAAAAGAAGTGTCATCTATAATAAAACAACCTTCAAAATCTTTTTCTCCATTTATAGTATATCTAGATATCTTATAATTTAAATCATCCAATTTCTCGTCTACTTGAAACCAAGCGCCACTGCCAATACCAGGAAGCCAAGTACCTTTTTTTAAACTAAATAATTTAATATCAGGAAGTTCTGTGCCGATTAAGTTAAGTTTAATATCAATCTTTTTAAAAAATGCAGCATTGTGTTCTTTTAAAATAGATCTATTTTTATAAATTTCTATTCTTTGATTTTTTACAGAGTAAACTTCTTTAATCGTTTTTCCTTTTAACGTGTTTCCAATAGGACTTGGAGTAAGTATATAAGAACTTTTTAACTTTAAAGTAATTATTCTATTTGTACAAGAATTTATTAGAGTATCCGTTACAAACCGAGCGCAATTGCTCCCTTTTTTGATAAAGGCTCCATAAGGAAACTCTTTTTTGTCAATTAACTTATGGATAAAATTAATGGCATTGTCATAATTAATTTCATTATTTACACTCGCAATTAATCTCCCTTCTCCGTGTGTTTTTTCTGGATGTTTTTCTAACCAAAGTAAAATATTATCTAAGTTACATAAACTATTATTTTTAAATGTTGCTTCTATAGGGATAAGAAGTTCTGGATCTGTTTCAAAACATCGAACTCGGCCATTACCGTTGGAAGTTATATACCTACCAAAATCGAAATATTTAATTTCAGGTTCGTTTTTTTTAATCAATAATAATGCTGCATGTCCTGCTTGAACCGCATGCTCGCTGCCAATACCAATTTTTGGCCAAATTTTACTTGAAGACTCCCAATAAGCAGGCCTAACGATGGTGTCTGGATAAGATATAATAACTATAATTGCGTTTTCTGCTACACTCTTTTCCATCTAGGTTTACTCTTTTCCTGAATTTAGCTTTTTACTATTCGTAATTTATTTACTGGTGAAAATAGCATTTTTAAGAATGCCAAAAGTTTTAAAAGCGAAAATCATAGTAAAAATTAAAGATGCTAAACCAACCAAAATAAGGGCATAAGCCAAATATATTTTTGGTGCTTCTGTAAATTTATTCAACGCTTTAAACCCCATGGTGATGATAATTGGTGAAGCAATAAAAAATAACACTAAGATTCCCAATCTAATTAATCCTTTACTTAATAAATTTACGTCTGTACTCATTTTTTATAATTTTGAATTGCACTTCTTACACTCCCAAATTTCAGCAATAATTCACTCGCTTCTTTTTGGTCGATTTTTAATTCATTAACTAACATTTTTTCACCTCTATACACTAACTTATTGTTAGATAATTGCATATCTACCATTTTATTGCCTTTTATTTTTCCTAATTGAATCATGGTTGCCGTAGAAAGCATATTTAAAACTAATTTTTGTGCAGTTCCAGCTTTCATCCTAGAGCTCCCGGTAACAAATTCTGGTCCAACAACTATATCTATAGGAAATTGAGCTGTTTTAGATAAAGGACTATTTTGATTACAAGAAATACAACCTGTAATAATGCGCTTTTCATTGCATTTTTCTAAAGCTGCAATTACATAAGGTGTTGTGCCAGAAGCAGCAATACCAATAACAATATCTTTATCCGAAATTGAATGTTCTTGCAAATCTAGCCAACCTTGATTTGTAGAATCTTCTGCAAATTCAACTGCTTTTCTGATGGCGTAATCTCCACCAGCAATTAAGCCAACAACCATTTCATGAGGAACCCCAAAAGTTGGTGGACATTCTGAGGCATCTAAAATGCCTAGTCGTCCAGAAGTGCCTGCGCCAATATAAAAAAGTCTTCCACCAATTTTTAGTTTTTCAACAATTTGTTCTGTTAATTTTACAATTTGTGGTAAAGATTTTTCTACTGCTAAAGGAACTATTTTATCTTCATTATTAATGTTCCTTAGTATTGAAGATACAGACATCATTTCTAGATGATTGTATTTCGAATCTTGCTCTGTAGTTTTTATAAATTCCATTATATCAAAAATAGATTTTTTTTAGAAAATAGATTTAAACCGTACGCTTGGAAAAATTTGGTAAATAAAATTAAGAAGAATTTTAAGTACGTAATTTATGGATAATTTCACTCTAAAACCCTTCTCTTTTTAATTCGGATAATTCTTTCTTTGTAAAATGTTCTTGGATTAAGCTCATTTTTTGTTCGTCTCTTTTTCTAGTATACACCCAACCATATAATTTGCCCATATATTTTCTATAGTGAAACCATTTTCCTTCGGGATTTATATTTCCATTGTATCTAAAATCTTTCCAAAATTGAATTCTATCAAGATCTGTTTCGGGTTTTGTCCATTTTCTTTTTTCATTAAATCTCTTTTCCCAGAGTTTGTTAAGTTTCTCTACAGTTTGCTCTTTTAACAATTCTTTTTTTGGTAAAACATAAGCATTAAATCTAGTGATAAATTGTTGTTTGTTAGGCTTTTTCTGTGTTGAAAGTTGTGAAATGTATTTTTCTAAATAGTCTTCAGGTTTTTTACTGTACAATTTAAAATTGACACCTAAACTTTCTATTTTTTTAATTAATTCAGTTTTATTACTTGTTTTAGCAGCAGTTAAAAAAGTACCTAAACCTTTTTGTTTGTATTTAAAGCGATGATTTGCTCTAATTTGAACACCTTCATGAATAGCTTCTTCTAATAATCTAAGCCATTCATTTTCTTTAATTTTGTTTTTTGATTCCACTTTTAAAAATATTATTTTATAGTTGCACTTTAAATTTCCCCGATTAAGTTTGATGTATATTTTTTAAAACGTATAAATTTAAAAGTAATTAGGGCTTTTTGTGCCATTAATTTCTTATTTAAATTTAGAAATTTGCAAAAAAAATGTAACGAGTTTGTGTTTTGCCAAATATAGGAATTTTTAATATACTGTGTTGTGATTAATTTTTCAATAATTTAAAATTATCCACAATTTTTTATTATTCAATATGATTGCTTTCTTAATCATTATAAATTGTGACAAAAGTTAAAGCGTATGCTTTCTGGTTAATAGCTCAAGTATAGATAATAGTTTTTGAATTTATAAATGCTTAAACTTTCCTTCGCAGTTAATTTATGGTAGTTTATTTCGTTTTTAGAAATAATTTTGCTAAAAACAGTTTTGTGGTCAGTCAATACTGCTTCTATTTATTTTCTAATAAGCCTTTTTAACTTTCAATAGAAATACAAGAATCATATAAATTCTGAACTGTTAAGTTAATGTTTTTGGTAAATATATCTCAATTATAAAAGGCTTTAGGATAAATAAAAATTTAGGTTCCATTTTCTTTAGAGTCATTTTAATCCCGGTTTGATGGCTATTCTATATGATAATTTTTATTTTCATATATATGAATCTCTATAATTTCTTGTGCGATCGCTAGTAAAGGAAATACTATAAATATTAGCAGTACGTTTTCATCCTTTATATTAATTACAACTTTTTATTGTAAATAATATCTCTAGTTTTTCTGAATCAGATCTAACGTAAAAGTATCCGTTTCTGAGATATGAAAATACCCTAAAGGAAAATTATTTTCGTTCGTTTTATTGATCATATTTCCTAATAATGAAGAAGGTACAGATTCAAAAGGACCTCCAGAGTTTTGCCCACTCTGACTTACCAAAACTCTAAAATAAGAGAAATAATCTTTAGAGATTCCAGACATTTTAACTGTCACAGTTTCTGGTAGTTCTAATTCCTCTTCTTGATAAAAGAAAGAAAAGTTATACTCAGATCCATTAAAAAAACGGTCTTCGATGGTTAGAAATAAATTTTTACTAAAATCAAATAAATAATAATTTTCTACAATTGGAGCATCAACAAAAGATACTTTTAACTCTGTTTCTTTACCAGAAAAAAGGGTTTCATCACCCTGAAACACATCTGTAAATGGTGTTGATTTCACTTTGGTTGCAGATCCTTTGTAAGTTTCGTTTTCATAAATTACCGTTAATTCATAAGCTGTATTATCAGCAGGAATAAAAGGAATTATAGGTTCATAATTTCCATCGGCATTTTCATCAGAAAAAATAATAATTGTGTTGTTTAATAAATTAGTTAAAAACACGGTTGCATTCGTAACTGGCGGAATTATTTCATCAAAATAATCGGCAGACGATGTTAATTTTACAATGGTTTTTGCTGTTATTGGACTGTTATCAAAAAATACTTCAAAGGAAGCATCAATAATTAATTTTGGGTCAATTGAAGGAACATTAATTTCTACAACTTTTTCACAATTTGTAAAAAGTAAAATTAATAAAACGGAAAGTATATATAGTTTTTTCATGATAAAATTAAAATTTAAAATTATAAGTAACAGAAGGCACTAAACCAAAAATTGAAGTTTGAATTGCTTCATTTCTAAAGGTTTCTCTATTTTGTCTAAAATTGATAGAAGCTGCATTTTGTCTTCCATATAAATTATAAATCCCAAAAACCCATTCTGCTTGCCATTTTCTATTTTTATTACTTTCTGGAGTTAAAGTTGCAGAAATATCTAACCTATGATATGCAGGAAGTCTGTCTGCATTTCTCGTATTGTCATTAAATATTGGTACGTTTAAACCTTGAACTTCATATTGCCCTACCGGATAATTTGTAGGTTGCCCAGTTTGAAACAAAAAGTTAGCGTTAAATAACCATTTTTTAGACAATTCATAACTCGTATTTATAGAAATATCGTGGGTTTTATCATAAGGCGTATTGTACCAGTCCCCTTGATTTATACCTGGCTCGTTTGCCGTTCTTCCTGGTGTTCTTTGCTCAGATTTTGAGAGCGTATACGCAAACCAACCTTTAAAATTACCTTCGTTCTTTTTAAATAAAACCTCTAAACCATAAGCTCTCGCTTGTCCGTTTAAAATAATAGTTTCAATTTCGTTATTCGCAATTAAATTTGCACCATTAATATAATCGATTCGATTTTGAATGTCTTTGTAGAAAACTTCTGTTTCTAGAGAGTAATCCCCATTTTTGATGGATTTAAAGTATCCGGCAGCAAATTGATCTAACAATTGTGGTTTTATAAATTGACCACTAGGCGCCCAAACATCTAATGGAGTAGGAGATGCCGTGTTTGAAAGTAAGTGTAAATATTGCGCCATTCTGTTGTAACTTAATTTGAATGAAGTTTGACTATCTATTAAGTAAGAGAGGGAAACTCGTGGTTCAAAATTGTTAAAACTTGCCAATGCATCACTTCTTTTATAAGACTCTGTTGCAATTGCTTCTGCAGATTCGTACTTTTTAAATTGGGAGTTGTAAATTACAGGAGTATCGTCTTCATAAACATTTATCTCATCTTGCCCCAAACGTGTAAAGTTGCTAAAACGAGCGCCATATTGTAAGGTAAGTTTATCATTAATTGAGTGTTCAGCTTCTAAATAAGCTGCAAATTCATTGGCATATTTGTCTATTAATTTTTCTGATTGAATACCAGAATCTTCTCTATTAGGTACAATTTCACCTGGATTAAATTTGATGTAAATGTTATTAATACCATAACTCAGTTTAAAATTTTCATTTAAGTAATGTTTAAAATCATATTTTAAGTTAAAGTTTGTAATACCAGAATTCCACTCAAAACCAACAAAATCTAGGATTAATCCGTAGAAGTAATCAGAATATATTACTGAAAGATTAGAAAATATTTTATCAGAAAATAAATGATTCCAGCGCAAGTTTACAACTGTATTTCCATATTTATTTACGAAGTTATCGCTAATACCAAATACATCTTTTCCAAAATAAGTAGATAAGAAAACATTGTTATTATCGTTAAATCTGTAATTAATCTTACTATTTAAATCATAAAAGTAGGCTTTGTTATCATTGTCAAAAAGGGGTAAGAATAAGTGCGCATAAGATGCTCTACCACCAACGATAAAGGAGCTTTTTTCTTTTACAATTGGACCTTCTGCTAATAATCTACTAGAAACTAAACCAATACCCCCAGTTAAATTAAAGTCTCTGCTATTTCCTTCTTTTTGATAAATATCTAAAACAGATGACAATCTTCCTCCAAAACGAGCCGGAATTCCACCTTTATATAATTTTACATCTTTTATTACATCAGGATTAAATACCGAGAAAAAACCAAGTAAATGCGAGGAGTTAAATACAATCGCTTCATCTAATAAAATTAAATTTTGATCAGCAGCGCCACCTCTAACATTAAAGCCAGAAGCACCCTCACCGGCACTTGTTACACCAGGTAAAAGTAATAAGGCTTTAATAACATCAGCTTCACCTAATACAACAGGAATTTGTTTAATAGTTGCAGCAGTTAGTTTGTTAACGCTCATTTGCGGAGTTTTAACGTTTAGTTTTTCGATATTGCCTTCAATAACAATTTCATTTAAACTCTCTGTTTCTTCTGCTAGTTTAAAGTTTTTTGTTATTTTTTCTGATAAGTTGATTGCTTCAATAATTGATGTATATCCTAAATAACTAACCTGAACTTTATATGTACCTTTAGGTATTGTAATTGAGAAAAAACCATATTCGTTAGTTGTGGTTCCTGAGTTTAAAGAAGGAAAATAAATAGAAACTCCAATTAAAGTTTCGTTATTATTTGCGTCATAAACGGTACCACTAATTGTTAATTTTTCTTGACTAAAAGCGTGCAAGGAAAATAGCAAAATGATGAAAAATATTTTTTTGAAATGAAGCATATTTTGTTTAATGTATTATTATATTTATTTAACAAAATTACATTTATAAATCCTTAATATTAAAGTTAAAGCATAAAAAAAACTGATGAATTAATCATCAGTTTTTATGTGTAAATATGTTTCTATTTTTTAACCAATAATACTGTTTAAAGTAGAATTTGGTCTCATTGCAGCTGTTGCTAAGTCTTCATTTTGAAGATAATAACCGCCAATGTCTATAGATTTTCCTTGAATTACTCTTAATTCTGATATAATCGTAGCTTCATTTTTACTTAAAGCTTCTGCAATTATAGAAAATTCAGCTTTTAAATCTGCGTTTTTATTCTGCTTTGCTAGGGCCTCTGCCCAATATAAAGCTAAATAAAAATGAGAACCTCTAATGTCTATTTCGCCTACTTTTCTAGAAGGAGATTTATCATTTTCTAGAAACTTATCTGTTGCATCATCTAAAGTTTCTGCTAAAACTAATGCTTTTACGTTGTTATTTGTTGTTCCTAAATGCTCCAAAGAAACGGCTAATGCTAAAAATTCTCCCAAAGAATCCCAACGTAAATGGTTTTCTTCTAAAAATTGTTGTACATGTTTTGGGGCAGAACCTCCTGCACCAGTTTCAAACAAACCACCACCATTCATTAAAGGAACAATTGATAACATTTTTGCAGATGTACCCACTTCTAAAATAGGAAATAAATCTGTTAAATAATCACGTAAAACGTTACCAGAAACAGAAATAGTATCTTCTCCTTTTATAATTCTTTCTAAAGTAAATTCTGTAGCTTTTATTGGTGATAAAATTCTGATATCTAAATCAGTAGTATCATGTTTTGGTAAATAAGTATTTACTTTTTTAATGATTTCAATATCATGAGCTCTGTTTTTATCCAGCCAAAAAACAGCTGGCGTTTCTGACGCTCTTGCTCTTGTTACTGCTAATTTTATCCAATCTTGAATAGGTAAATCTTTCGTTTGGCACATTCTCCAAATATCGCCAGTTTCAACAGTGTGTTCAATTAAAACCTTTCCTTTTTCGTCTATTACTTGAACTTTTCCGTCGGCAGCGATTTCAAAAGTTTTATCGTGAGAACCGTATTCTTCTGCTTTTTGAGCCATTAAACCAACGTTAGGAACTGTTCCCATTGTTGTAGGATCAAAAGCGCCATGTTTTTTACAAAAGTCGATTGTTGCTGAGTAAATCCCTGCATAGGCACTATCCGGAATAACTGCTTTTGTGTCTTGTAACTTTCCTTCTGTATTGTACATTTGACCAGAAGTTCTAATCATTGCTGGCATAGAAGCATCTACAATAACATCACTTGGCACGTGTAAGTTGGTTATACCTCTTTCGCTATTTACCATTGCTAATTCTGCACTATGATCTAGCGCGAAACGGATGTCTTCCCTAATTTCGTCACGTTTGTTTTTGGGTAATTCACTTAATTTACTAAGAAGATTCCCAAAACCATTATTAACATCAACCCCAATTTTCTTAAATGTTTTTCCGTGTTTTGCAAATAGATCTTTAAAATACACACGAACAACATGACCAAAAATAATTGGGTCACTCACTTTCATCATGGTAGCTTTCATGTGCAATGAAAACAATACATTTTTATCTAAAGCATCCTCAACTTGTTCTTCTAAAAAGTCTAGTAATGCTTTTTTACTCATTAACGTAGCGTCAATAATTTCGCCGTCTAATAGGTTTAATTTTTCTTTTAAAATAGTAGTTTTTCCGGTTGTATTTGTATGAACAATTTTAACTGTTGCTTCTTTTTTTAAGGTTATTGATTTTTCATTGTGTGCAAAATCACCTTGAGTCATTGTTGCTACGTGCGTTTTAGAGTCTTTAGACCATTTACCCATAGAATGTGGATTCTTACGAGCAAAGTTTTTAACTGCTTTTGGCGCTCTTCTATCAGAGTTACCTTCGCGTAAAACTGGGTTTACCGCAGATCCTTTTACCTTGTTATACAAAGCAGAAACCACTTTGTCTTCATCCGTTTTTACTTCATCAGGATAATTTGGTAAAGCATATCCTAAATCTTGCAACTCTTCAATAGCATCTTTTAATTGTGGTACAGAAGCGCTAATGTTTGGTAATTTTATAATATTTGCATCTGGTTGATTCGCTAATTCACCTAAAACTGCTAAAGCGTCTTCTACTTTTTGGTCATCAGTTAGGTAATCAGAAAAATTTGCTAATATTCTTGAAGCTAAAGAAATATCTTTAATTTCAATTTCGATATTTGATGATTTTGTAAAGGCTTTTACAATTGGTAAAAATGAACGAGTTGCTAGTGCAGGCGCTTCATCTGTTTTTGTATAAATAATTTTGGCTGTTTTGCTCATAAAAGTATTTTGTTTTTTCTAAAAATAAATGAAAGCTTTACTGGTACGAAATCAATTTCGTTTAAAGCGGGACAAACTTATGAATTTACGGTGAGATTTTAGATGTTAAATATTTATTAATTAGTGTTATTGTAGCGGATTTAATAAAAAAATGTTCTTTTTTTTACGGATTTGATATTAAAATAAAAAGCCATAGCTCACAATTACTTGTTGAGATATGGCTTCTTTGAAATAGTCTTTTATACTTTCTTGTATTGCTACAAATCAAATAAGAGGTTACTCTTATATTTCTTTTTTCAAAGAAATTATATTTTTCTATTTCGGATTTTGAAACATCCTTAATTTTAAATTAGCATTCTACTTTTTAAAAATTTTTATTAATGTTTCTATTGCTATCGTTCTAAAAATAATACTTTAATTAAGTTAATAATTTTTAATAATAAAATGAACTTTTTAAGCGGTAACTATCATTTTTTGAAATGAACATTGCTACACTATCACTTTTTTTCTGATGAACAATTTATAAAGAACGTTACTTTATTTATTTACACTTAATTTTTATTAGTTGTCTAACACTAACAAGTTTAATTAGTTTGTAAATTCTAAACCAAATATAAGGTTCTTAAATAGTTTTATGATATTTTTAACAAATTAGAAGTCAACATGTTGTTAACCGATGTTGTTAACATTTGTTAACTAAAAAAAGCGTTGTGAATATTCACAACGCTTTTTATATTTTTATTTAAAAAGAAATTATCTTCTTTTTTCAGTAATTCTAGCTTTTTTACCAGTAAGACCTCTAAAGTAGAAAATACGAGCTCTACGTACTTTACCTCTTTTATTAACTTCAATTTTTTGAATAGAAGGCAAATTCACAGGGAAAATTCTTTCAACGCCTACAGTACCAGACATTTTTCTGATTGTAAAAGTTTCTGATAAACCTGTTCCTTTTCTTTGAATAACTACACCTCTAAAGAACTGAGTACGTACTTTTTCACCCTCTTTAATTTCGTAAAACACAGTAATTGTGTCTCCAGCAGAAAATTCTGCAAATTCTTTTTTTGTTACAAATTCGTCTTGTACAAATTTTATTAAAGCTTCCATATTTAATATTTATATTTTAGTAAAGCAACGTTCACGATTTCTTCGTCAGAGGTTAATTTAACTTTTGCAAAAGTAATAATTATTTATTGTTGATAAAACTAAATTGTATTATTTTTTAAATTGATAATTTGTACAGTAGAAAACCCAGAATTTACGAGCTTCTTTCCCATTTATTTTGATAATAATTGGTTCTAATTCTGTAACAGAATCAAAATATTGGCTTAATAAAATATTATTTTCTCCTTTTAACTTATTATCTTTAAAACGTTTGTCAGAGTCAATGAAAATAGCGTTTTTATTATTTAAATCTGATAAAATATCTCCCAAATAATCGAAATGTAAAGCTGGTAAACCTATAATATTTTGTGCAAATACTCTTTCATCCATAAAAAAGTTTAAACATGCAGAAGTTTTATAGTTATCATCAGAAAACACAAAACTATTTGGATATTGCTTCTGTAAATTACTAGTTTGTATAGCTAATTCTTCCCAACCAACCCAAGTGTCATCGCTTTTAATAGGAATTATGTAAAAGATAATTTGTAGGCTAAACAAAATATGAAATACGATTGAAAATATGATTTGAATTTTTAATAATTTCTTGCTAATAAACATTCCGGCTAAAATAATTCCGGTTATATAAGACGGCATCATCCAGTTTAACTTTACCCAATAAATAGGTGTAAGGGCAAAGAATCCAACAAAAGTTGGGATAAAAAAAGCTAACAAAAATAGGGTTTTAGCTTGCGGAATTTTAAACTTTAACAAGGCTCTTTTTAAGTACTTATAGGTAAACGTGATGAAAATCAGAAATAAAACAGGCAATAATAAAAACAGTTGATGACCAACGGCGCCAAAAAAATATTTGGGTGATATTTTAAATTCTGAAATTGAACTAGTTCTTTCTGAGGATTGAAAAGCAAATGATGCAAAATCGTTTTGATAATTCCAATACCAAACAGGAAATGTAACGGCAACAGAAATCAGCAAAGAAATCCAAAGCCAAGGGGAAAGGAGTAGTTTTCTGTACTTATTAGAAAATGCTAAAAATCCAAGTAAGCCAATTTGTAGCAATAAAGCAGTGTATTTGCTATTAAAAGCCAAGCCCATGGCAATTCCGCCTAAAAGCCAAAACAACTTTTTATCTTCAAAAATTGCTTTGTATAAACAGGTTAAACTTAGGGTCCAGAATAATAACAAAGGTACATCTGGCGTAGAATTAAATGATAAGATCGATATAAATATGGTAGAAGCTAATAAAACAAAAGCGTGTTGTAATTTTTCTTTGGATAAAAAGTAAGATGCTAATTTATAAAAACTTAAAATGGTTAAAGTGGTAATTACAAAATCAGCAAATTTTATTGTAAAAATAGATTGCCCAAATATATCTGTAAACATTCTTAAAATGTAACCAATCATTCCTGGATGATCAAAATAAGACAAAGATAAATTTTGGCCGTATAAATAATAATAAGCGTCTTGTGGCATTAATCCCATAAATGGAAGTAAAATCAAACGAAAAAGTTGAAATCCTAAAATCCAAGAAATGGCTTTATTGTTTTGTAAGAAAGATTTTATTTTATTCAAAGGTTTTTATTTTATAAAACTTCACAGGTTTTAAAAACTAATGAAATTTAGTCATCTAATAAATCAGGTCTAATTTGTTGAGTTCTTTTGTATGCTTGATCGCTACGCCAATCATCGATTTTAGGAAAATTACCAGATAATAATATTTCAGGAACTTTCATCCCTTCAAATTCTGCAGGTCTTGTATACACTGGTGGCGATAGTAAATTGTCTTGAAAAGAATCTGTAAGTGCGGATTGTTCATCGCCAATAACACCAGGAATTAAACGCACAACTGCATCTACTAAAACTGCTGCTGCCAATTCGCCGCCAGTTAAAACATAATCGCCAATAGAAATTTCTCTGCTAATGTATTTCTCTCGAATTCTTTGATCTACACCTTTATAATGTCCTGTTAAAATAATGATATTTTCTTTTAAAGAAAGCGTATTTGCGGTTGATTGATTTAGGGTTTTTGCATCCGGAGTCATGTAAATAACTTCGTCATAGTTTCTCTCTGCAAGCAATTGTTTAATGCAATTGGCAATCGGTTCTATCATTAAAACCATGCCTGCACCACCACCAAACTGGGTGTCATCAATTTGTTTGTAATTACCTAAACCAAATTTTCGTAAATCGTGAATTACAATTTCTGCTAAACCTTTGTCTTGCGCACGTTTTATGATAGAATGACTAAAAGGACTTTCTAATAAATTGGGCGCTACTGAAATAATATCTATTCGCATGTTGCAAATGTAAGTTTTTTAGAGGATTTTAAGAGAAGGTTTTTTAGAGGATTTTAAGAATCTAAGCATATTTATAAAACCAACTAGTATGTTATTTAAGCATTTGATATTTTGATAATAAAACATTTTTTTTTAAACAAAAACAGCATTTTTTATTCATTTAATGAACGGATAAATTAAGATTTTTTAGCGTAACCAAGTTTTCAGTTTTTCTAATATCTCAAGATTACTTAACAAATCTAAGTGATTATTTTCATAAACAATTAACGTGTTTTCAACTTTAAAATTAAGATTTTTTTCGATTTTTTCATGCTGTCCCAAAGCGCTTTTAATATCTACCAAACTATCTCCTAGTGCTTTAGATGAAACTGATGTTTCTTTGCCAATTACTGCTGCAACAGCATAAAAATCAATATTTTTTGCTAACTGAATGTGATGCCTTTTGTCTCCTTTTAATTCAAATCGACCAATTTTTTGCCAATCTTCAGAAATTAAATTTCCATATCTTAAATCTGTTACACCGGCACTTCTAATTTTACCTAATCTTGCAAAAGGTTTTAAATAGGGTAGAGAAGCTAACACAAGATCTAAATAATTGCCAATTTTTTCAATTGGAGAGCCATGATGCGGAGTGCCTAAAAAAGCAACTTTTTTAAGATGTTTTGTCCAATTATTTTGACTTTGGTATGCATAATAAAGCGCACTTCTAGTTAGTAAACCACCCATACTGTGTGCAATAATTACAATTTCTTCGACAGGAACAGGCCAATTTTCAACTAACTTTTGAAGGTTTTCATTTAAATCTTGTCCATTTATAGAAATATGTTTTCCGCTATTATAATTTAAGTATATAGGTGTTTTTTCTAATTCTTCAGATAAAATTTGTCCGTGATTATGATTTTTGCGAGTCCATTGAATATCACTCATACAAGAACCATGAATCATTAAAAGAATTTTGCCATTAATTTTCGGGTACGTTTCTTTTAAACTTTCAGCACTAATTTTAATCCACTTCGATTGGTATCGAAATTGCATTTCAATCTTTAGTGGATTAACTTTTTCCTCTAAATAATCGCCAATAACCCCGTTTAAAATAGAAAGTAGTATTTCTTTTTTATCCGAAGATCTTATGTTACCAATTGCTGGTGTTATATATTTTAAAATTTTAGAAATAGAATTACCTATTAATTTAGTGCTCCATCTAATATTATTAAAAGTAAAACCGGCAATTTTACTAATTAGTTTTTGAATACTTGTTGATGGTAAAAAAGGCGGATGCACAACTTGTTTATGCATTTCTTCTACTAAATCTGTTACACCAATTGTTGCATCTACAATTAGATGGGTAAGGCCTTGTAATTCTGAATCTGTTTTGATTTTTTTTGACACTGTTAGAGGGCTTTTAAAAATGAGCTTTTCCTGCTTTTTTAATTCGTTCCAAGCCATTAAAGTTCAAATTAGATTCTTTTGCACTTCATATTAAAAACACCAAAAAAAAATGTTTTATTCGTCAATACTTAAATGAAACAAAGCATCGCCTTTGTTTACAATAGGAGTTTTATTAATGCAGAAAATATGACAATCAAATGGTGCATAAATTCTTTTTTTGAATTCTCCAAAAGGATCTTGAATTACACCTAAAAGGTCTTTCTTTTTAACATGAGTACCATTACTAACCAAAATTTTAAACATTCCAGAATAATTAGAGCGCAACCATTTTGTTTTTTTAATAAAAGTAGAGTTTTCAGTTAATGCAATATCTCCGTTAATAAAACCCAAGTAAATTAAAACATTTTTTGTTCCTCTAATTCCGTGATTTATAACATTTGGATTTAAATTTTTAGATTTTCCACCTTCAAAAAGAAGTACTGTTTTTCCTATCTTATTTAAGGTTTCGCGTAAAGATTTTGCAATGTAACTTGAGTGAACTATAAAAGGAGGATTAAAAATATTGGCTAATTCTAAAGTTTTTTTCTCAGAACTTTCTAACCTTATTTGGGAAATATTATCACGCTCTCCACCACCTGTGTGATAGTCAATTACATAATCTACAAAAGGAGCAATTTCTTTGGTAAATTGAAAGGCAAATTGACTTGCTAAAGATCCATTTAAGGAACCTGGAAACATTCTGTTTAAATCTCGCCCGTCTGGAAATTCTCTTGTTTGAATTAAATATCCAAAAATGTTAAAGACCGGTATACAAATAATCGTTCCTTTTTTTGGAACGTTTACTTTTTGATTAATAATTTCACGTATAATACTAACACCATTTACTTCGTCTCCGTGAACGCCTGCTAACAAGAGAATTACGGGTCCTTCAACAGCAGAACGTTCAATAATTACAGGCACTTTTACAGTAGTTCTTGTGTGTAATTTAGCCACTTCTATGTCTAAAACAGTACGTTTTCCTTTTGGAATATTTTTACCTAAAATAATTAAAGGTTTATTCGACATGGATTTCTAAATATCTAATAATTTCTTTTGCTATATTTTTACCTGTAGCAGTTTCAATACCTTCTAAACCAGGAGAAGAATTTACCTCTAAAACCAATGGTCCTTTAGAGGATTGTAACATATCTACACCAGCAACACCTAAACCTAGTGCTTTAGCTGCTTTTAATGCTGTTCTTTCTTCTTCATCAGTTAGTTCGATAACTGAAGCATTTCCACCTCTGTGTAAATTAGAGCGAAATTCGCCTTCTTTTCCTTGACGCTTCATAGCTCCAACAACTTTACCATCCACTACAAAAGCTCTAATATCTGCACCACCAGCTTCCTTAATAAATTCTTGTGCAATTACTCTTGCACCTAAACCATTAAATGCTTCTAATACAGAAGTTGCAGCGTTTTTAGTTTCTGCTAAAACAACACCTAAACCTTGTGTTCCTTCTAATAATTTTAAGATTAAAGGAGCTCCACCTACAGAATCTACAACATGTTCTACATCTTTTGTATAGTTTGTGAAAACCGTTTTTGGTAAGCCAACCCCCGCTCTTGCTAATATTTGTAAACTACTTAATTTATCTCTAGATTTTACCAATGCTTGAGAACTTACCGCAGTAAAAACTTTCATCATTTCAAATTGTCTAATTACAGCAGTTCCATAAAAAGTAACTGAAGCCCCAATTCTTGGAATGATGGCATCAATATTTGTAATATATTCTCCTTTATAAAATATTTTTGGAGATTTTTTTTCAATTTCGATATTGCATTTTAAATGGTCTACGACAAAAACTTCGTGTTTTCTTTTTATTGCAGCTTCCACCAATCTTCTTGTTGAATACAGTTTCGGATTTCTAGATAAAATTACAATTCTCATTTATTTATTTTTAATTTAAAGGATAGATCTTTTTTAGCAGTATCTATCACAAATTTTTTATTTAAAAACTTTCTTCCTAAAAGTATAGGGAAAGTCATGTCTTTGCGTTCGCTTAATGTGAGATGTATAGGAAAAGATTTATTGAAAATTACGATTTTAGTTTCAATTAAAAATCTTTTTTCAGAGATCCCGTTTGAACTTTTCACCATTTTTGAAGCATAATTCTTTGTAGAAAATTCCTTGTTATTGTAAAATTCATGTTCAGGATCTAATAAGGTAAATTTTATAAAATTAGCACCATCAACTTCAATTTCACTTATGTCTGAACAATGTATAGAAGAGGTATAAGCGCCTGAATCTATTTTTAAATCAATATCAACTAAATATAATTCTGGGAAATCTGCTTTATCAATTCTACCAATTATAGTTTTCATGTGCGTAAATTAAACAGTTGTAAAATTAGTTATAGTTATTGACTTAGCTTCCAAAGAAGGTTAAAAATATTTACAATTTTGCAATTACAGCCTCTGCACAACGCTCACCGTCCATAGCAGCTGAAACAATACCACCAGCATAGCCACCGCCTTCCCCACAAGGATATAGCCCTTCAATCTCTGGGTGTTCTAAATTTTCTTTCCTTGGGATGTTTATAGGGGATGAAGTTCTAGATTCTACACCAATAATATTCGCTTCATTTGTATAATATCCGTGCATTTTTTGACCAAATGCTTCAAAACCTTTGCGCAATCTGCCCCCTATTATTTTTGGTAATAAAGAGTGTAAAGGTGCAGAAATTAATCCAGGTTGATATGAGCAATCATTTAAATCTGATGAAATTTTACCATCAACAAAATCTACTAATCTTTGGGCTGGTGCAGCTTGCGTTCTTCCACCAGCTAAAAAAGAAATTCTCTCTAGATCTTTTTGAAATTCTAATCCTTTTAAAGGACCAAACTTTTCGTATTTTTTAAAATCTTTATCAATATCTAATTCAACGACAATACCTGAATTAGCAAATTTATTATTTCTTTTAGAAGGCGACATCCCGTTTACTACAACTTCGCCACTTGCTGTTGCGGCAGGCACAATAAATCCTCCAGGGCACATACAAAAAGAATAAACACCTCTATTTTGTACTTGTTGCACTAAACTGTAGGCTGCTGCTGGCAATAATTCGTCTCTCTCACCAGAACAATGGTATTGAATTTGATCTATAATTTCTTGAGGATGTTCAACTCGAACTCCCATTGCAAAAGATTTTGCTTTTAGTGCAATTTGCTTTTTATGTAACAATTCGTATATGTCTCTAGCGGAATGACCCGTTGCCAAAATAACGGAGTTTACAGCCATTTCTAATCCGTTTTGGAGTTGAATTGCTTGTAATTTATTATTTTTAACTAGAAAATCGACAACTCTAGTTTCAAAATAAATCTCGCCACCAAATTTTAAGATATTCTCTCGAATATTTTCAATGATTTTTGGTAATTTATTTGTTCCTATATGAGGATGTGCATCTACTAAAATCTGTTCTGTTGCCCCATGAAAAACTAGGTTTTCAAAAATTCTACGAACATCACCACGTTTTAAACTTCTGGTGTAGAGTTTACCATCAGAATACGTACCTGCGCCACCTTCACCAAAACAGTAATTAGAATCTTCATCAACAATATGATCTCGATTTATTGCCTTTATATCTCTTCTACGATTTTGAACATTTTTACCTCGTTCTATAACCACTGGTTTATAACCTAATTCAATACATCGCAAAGCGGCATACATTCCTGCAGGACCAAAACCAATAATATGTATTTCTTTGGCTTTTGAAACATCTTTATAATCAAAAATATAATCAGATTTTTCTGGTACTTGTTCGTTAATATAAACAGCGACCTTGTAATTAAAAATAATATCTTTTTTACGCGCATCAATAGATTTTCTTAAAATTTTTACAGCAGAAATTTCTGAAGCATCAACTCCAAGTTCTTTTGATGCTTTGTATAATAGTATGTTTTCTGTAAGTTCTTCTATTAAATTTACACGAAGTTGTAGGTCTTTAATCATTCTGCAAATTTAGAAAATTAAAGTGCTTCTAAACCATCTAAAATTAATCTATATTCTGTAATACTTTCTCTACAAATAGGAATCACAAAATTTAACTTTTCTTTTATAACTTTCTCAGGTTCATTGTTTTGTGCTTTTTTTTCAAGCGTAGTAATTTCATTTAGACAGTTAACGCCCATTAAGCCAAAAGAAGATTTTAAATAATGACAAATAGATTTTACAGATTCATAATCAACTTTAGTCAAACTTTCTTCTAAAATATCAATTTTAGATGCAGTATCTGATAAATAAACGTCAACAAGCTGTATTAAAGAATCTTTATCCGATGAAAAGTATTGTTTAATCGTTGATAAATCTACAACATCACTAGTTAAAATCTTTTGAATATCCATGTTTTCTAACAAATCAATGAGAATAATAATATATTTAAAACTTTGTAAATATAAATAAAAACTTACAGTTACCTTTTATTTGATATTTTCATTAAAATTTTAAAATAAAAATATTTTTTTATCTCTGTTTATAAATTTTTTGTGATGTTACGTTTTAAGCCAACTAATGTTATAGAATTATAAACAACAGAATCACAACAAATCTAGGTTACGCATATTAAGTAGTTATAAAATAATACAACAACCTTTAATTAAAAAAAACTAGCTGTATTTTTTAAAATAAAGAAAGCTTTTTGTATTATTTTATTTGATAATCATCAAGTATGTTTTTAATTCCTTCTTGATAAGAAGTTACTTTAAAACTTGGAAACCGATTCTTAAATTTAGAGGAGTCAAAGATATTATCAATGGCATACCTAGGAAGTAGCTCCTGAGTTTCTTTTATATTTCCACTAAAAAACGAGCCTATTTTTAATACAAACGAATTTAATATGCTGTACTTTATATCTCGGCTTAATTGCTTTGATATTTCTGCTATTATTTCTTTGTAAGTGAGTCGACTGTTGTCACAAGGAAGGTGCCAAGTCTGTCCGAAAGCATTTGGTGTATTCCCAATTAGTGCCATTGCTTTACTTGCGTCAGGTGTGTAAATAAGTGTTCTTAGCACCGTATCTTTTAAGAATACTTTTGGGTTTTTACCAATTTTTAGATTTTCAAAAATAAGGGAATTTGTAAGTCCTTTTGTTTTGCCTGGTCCATAAAATTCAGGTGCTCTGCATATCACCGCATTTATTTCTTTTCGTTTAATAGCATTTAATAAGATTTCTGCTGCTATTTTTTTAGCTTTCCCTTTTTTTCCTTCCGATTGGAAAGGGGTGTTTTCTGTTTGAATTTTGCAGTCTTGAGAATATGCATAGGTATTATCGAAGTAAACAAGTTTACAATTATTTGTTTTACACGCTGATATTGCATTTTGCATTATTTTTGGCCAATTTGTCAACCAAACATTAGATTTATAGGCGAGCCCAACGGTTAAATATGCAACTTCAGAGTTTTCTAAGGCCTTATCAACCTCTTCTAAGTTAAGCAAGTCGGCTTTAAATAAAACATCGTCTGCATGTACCTTTTTAGTATTTCGGCCAACTAACTTTATTTTATTAGTATAATTAGCTCTTAATTCTTTTGCTAATTCTTCGCCAATTATTCCGTTTGCGCCTAATATTACCTGCATATTTTTTTTAAAATTATGTTTAACATAAACATTTTTTTGAAGGGTCTTGTTTTAAATCAGTAAACGAAGTTATTTTTTTTATATTTCTAAACAAGTTAAATCAAGTTCAAGAATAGTTCAATTTCTTCTTTTGTTGTAAAAAAATTAGGACTTACTCTTATGTTTATTCCTTGAAAAGTTACGAGAATATTTTTAGCTAGAAGCTTTTGATAAAGCATTTTAGTGGTTTCAACTGAATCGGATTTAAAATGAATTATAGCACTTCGATCTTCCATTTTTTTTACGGGTGATATAATTTGATATCCTTTTTTTAAAAGTCCGTCAATAATAATATCTGTGTTTTCGATTGCTTTCTCATAAATTTTTTCTACTCCAATTTTTAAAAGTAATTCTAATCCTGCAGACCAAGCATCAAACAGGGGATAGGCAATAGTCCCTGTTTCAAATTTTCTGGAATCCTCAAAAAAAGAAAGTTGGTCTTGCATTCTTTCGGCCGCGTACATTCCGGGTAAAACAGGATTGATTATTTTAACAACTCTTTTGCTAACATATAAAAATCCTGTTCCGTGCATGCCCAAAAGCCATTTAAAACCACAGCCACACAGCACATCAATTTTATCTTTTTGAACATCAATAGGAATCATACCGGCTGCTTGTGCAGCATCAACAACAAACAATGCATTATTTTTGTGTGCAATTTTTGCTATTGCAGATAAATTTGGTCTAAAACCACTATTAAATCTTACAGCAGCCATTGCTACAACTTTTGTGTTTTTATCAATAAGCTTTTTTATCGCTGATGGTTTAAAACTTTGATCTTCGTTTACTTTTACAAACCGAATTTCAATGCCTTTTTCTTGAAGATGTAACCAAGGATACGTGGTATTCCAATGTTCGTTTTCTGGAATTATAATATTGTCTCCTTTTTTAAGTTTTAGTCCTTGTGCTACGATTCCGATACCAATGCCAGTGCTTGTTATTAGTGCGTATTCTTCTAGAGAACCGCCTAGTAATTCCGATAATAGATTACGTATTTTATCCCGATCAAAACTTTTTTTATCAAGAAGGTTTAATTCAGTTTTTAAATAATTTTGAAGTTTATTAAAAACCAACAAATTTAGAGGTGCTTGTGAAGCGCTATTTAAATAAATGGTTTCTTTTGTGATTGGAAAAAGTGCTCGAATTTCTTTTGTATTCATAATCTTATATGAATGATTTTTATTTTAATGATAGTTATTTATTCGTTGATTATTTTTTTATTTCTGATGCTAATTTATTAATATTTTACTTATTAAATAGCAACAGAAATATCCAATCACAGCTTATCTTATAGGTTATAATTTTTCAGGAATAGGATTTACTTTAAATTCTTTAAGTTGGTCTTTTGTAATGATTTTATTATTTACCTATTTAGAATTTATTTTTTTATTTTTAACTTTTTGTCTACATATCAGAAATTTTAAGGAACAAATAACAATACAATACTTTTGTTTTTTTGATAAAATAGTAGCTAAGTTATGCTTTTTGAAAGTTTCCTGCCCAGAAAGTAAGAGGGTTTTAATTTTGTCAATTATATTTATAGAACCAATAGAATTGAGATTAAAGTTAATAAGAATCTAATTTTGTAAATACAGATAAAAAAGTTTCATGTATTTGGGTTGTAAAAATAAAATCGCTGTTTTTTTTAGTTAGAAATTTAAAAGATATACTTTTAACTAAATTCCTTTGGCACAACAATTGACTTATATTATTGAAGATAATTGGTATTTATTTTTAAGTATTTAGTTATCAGTTTTTTATAATTATTAGAGAGATGTTGATTCTTGTTTTTAAAGAAAAATCAATGTCAATATGACACATATACAGCACATGAGCAAATCAAAGATTATAAAGTTAGACAGTTTGTCGTTTCAAAATATCATGAACGAAGATTCTGAGTTAATCCCATTAATGACGCCAGAAGATGAAGAGATCATCAACAAAGAAAGCGTTCCAAAAATATTACCAATTCTCCCGTTAAGAAATACAGTATTATTTCCAGGTGTTGTAATCCCTATTACAGCAGGCAGAGATAAATCAATTCAATTAATTAAAGACGCAAATAAAGGCGATAAAATTATTGGAGTGGTTGCACAACGCAATGAAGATGAAGAAGAACCAACGTTAAAAGATATACATACCACCGGGGTTGTAGCACAAATTTTACGTGTTTTAAAAATGCCGGACGGGAATACGACAGTCATCATCCAAGGAAAAAAACGTTTTGAAATTGAAGAAATTATTCAAGACGAACCCTACTTAAAAGCAAGGGTAAAAGAAGCTGTAGATGATAAAGTTGTTGAAAATAAAAAAGAATTTGAAGCAATTATAGATTCAATAAAAGAACAAGCTTTAGAGGTAATTAAAGAAAACCCAATGTTGCCTTCAGAAGCTTCTTTTGCGATAAAAAACATTCATTCAGATGCATTTTTGGTCAATTTTATTGCATCAAATATGGATTTAAGTGTACTGCAAAAACAAGTTATTTTAGAAAAAGACAACCTAAAAGAACGTGCTTTACTTACGCTGAAAAGCTTAAATAAAGAACTTCAGAAATTAAAATTGAGAAATGACATTCAGTCTAAAACACGCGAAGATTTAGACCAACAACAACGAGAATATTATTTAAATCAGCAATTAAAAACGATTCAAGAAGAATTGGGTGGTGTTTCTAATGATGAAGAATTAGAAGAAATGCGTGTACAAGCTAAAAAGAAAAAGTGGACTAAAGAAGTTGGTAATACTTTTGATAAAGAATTAGCGCGTCTAAGAAGAATGAATCCGCAAGCAGCAGAATATGGTGTGCAAAGAAGCTATTTAGAATTGTTACTAGAATTGCCTTGGGGCATTTTTTCTAAAGATAAATTTGACCTAAAACATGCTGTAAAAGTTTTAGATAGAGATCACTTTGGTTTAGAAGACGTAAAAGAAAGAATTATTGAACATTTGGCCGTTTTAAAGTTAAGAGGAGATATGAAATCGCCAATAATCTGTTTATATGGGCCTACTGGAGTTGGTAAAACTTCGTTAGGGAAATCTATTGCAGAAGCTTTAGGGCGTAAATATGTGCGCATGTCATTAGGTGGTTTGCGTGATGAAGCAGAAATTCGTGGACATAGAAAAACCTATATTGGCGCAATGCCAGGAAGATTGATTCAGAATTTGAAAAAAGCAGGAACATCAAATCCGGTTTTTGTATTAGATGAGATTGATAAGCTAAGTAATAGTCACCAAGGTGATCCATCTTCTGCAATGTTAGAGGTTTTAGATCCTGAGCAAAATGAGGCGTTTTACGATAATTATCTAGAAGTTGGGTACGATTTATCAAAAGTGCTTTTTATAGCTACCGCAAATAATTTAGGTCAAATTCCTTGGGCTTTGCGCGATAGAATGGAAATTATAAATGTTAGTGGCTATACAATTGAAGAAAAAACAGATATTGCGAAAAAGCACTTATTGCCAAAACAATTAAAAGAACACGGCTTAACTGTTAAAGAAATAAAACTTGGAAAAAAGCAATTAGAACAAATTGTTGAAGGGTATACTCGTGAATCTGGTGTTCGTGGTTTGGAAAAACAAATAGCAAAAGTGGTGCGTTTTGCAGCAAAATCCCTTGCTTTAGAAGAGGAATATGATATCGTTTTATCATCAGAAAAAGTAGAAGATATTTTAGGAACGCCAAGATTTAGAGATAAATCTGAAAACAATGACGTTGCAGGTGTTGTTACAGGTTTAGCTTGGACAAGTGTTGGAGGGGATATTTTATTTATAGAATCTATTTTATCAAAAGGTAAAGGCGCACTTTCCATTACTGGTAATTTAGGAACTGTAATGAAAGAATCTGCAACAATTGCTTTGCAATACATAAAATCGAATGCAGAAGAATTCGGGATTAATCCAGAAATTTTAGAGAAGTATAATGTGCATATCCATGTTCCAGAAGGCGCAACACCAAAAGACGGGCCAAGTGCAGGTATTACTATGTTAACGTCTTTAGTTTCTTCTTACACGCAGCGTAAAGTAAAAAATAAGTTAGCAATGACTGGCGAGATTACATTACGAGGAAAAGTGTTGCCTGTTGGCGGAATTAAAGAAAAAATATTAGCTGCAAAAAGGGCAAATATTAAGGAAATAATTCTGTGTAAAGACAATGAAAAAGATATTTTAGAAATTAAAGAAAGCTATCTAAAAGGGTTAACTTTTCACTATGTTACCGATATGAAGCAAGTAATAGACTTGGCGCTCACAAAGCAAAAAGTAACCAATGCTAAGAAATTAGTTTAATTAAAAAGCCTCCAAATTTGGAGGCTTTTTTTTATAAGTTATCTCTTGTATGGAATTTATTTTTTTAATTTTGTTATCGCGAAGTTTACTTTTTTTTAACTAATTAATCAAAACAGAATAACTCCCCTATGTTACAGTGATTTTAAAAGTATTAAAATTTAAAATTAGAAACTAATTTTAAGAATAGTAAACGTTTAATAAAGAATTTGAAAGCGAAATGTCTTTTTAATTGCTATAATCCTTTAGTAAATCATTAATAATGTGTTAGTGTTTTTTGTTCAATTTAAATAATAACGTTTGCTGCTACTAAATATAAAAGCTCCAAATTGGAGCTTTCTATGTTTTATATGAAACGAGTTAAAAGTGATAAGAAATATCTTCTTTATCGTAATTTTTATAGAATTGCATAACGATAAAAGAACCAATTACAGAAGAGGCAAAATCTTCTATTACTAAAGTTAGTGCAATTTCTGCTAGTGACAGTTTTCCTGTAATTAAAATGAAATATTGCATAACTACAATAAATTCATGGCTTATAACTTCTACGCAAACGACTCCCCAATAATATATAATGCTAACGCCAAGGCAGAAGTCTGAATTCCAATCCCCAAATTAGTGGTAAATGCCGTTTCTTTATTGGTTAAAATATTTGTTTTTATAGTTTGACGAATTACTATTAGAACAAAAAAAATAAAAATGAAAAAATCCATTGTTTGCAAGTCCCAACAACTTATTTGTTAAAGAAAACCTTCTATTAATGGTTTAATTAATAGTGCATTTTGAATAAATATTTTTTTAATAGACATAAATATCATTTAGTTTTAACAAGGATAAGGCTTAACAAATAAAACCACCTTAAATGAAATTTTAATGCCCTTTTAAAAAACCTAAGAACTTACAATACCATTAATTTTCTCTAATTCAACCACAGAAAAAATAGTATTATCAATCGCTTTTACACTATCTAAAATTTGTTCGGTTTTACTTGCGCCAATTAATACAGACGTAATTCTTTCATCTTTTAAAATCCAAGAAATTGCCATTTGGGCTAACGTTTGATTTCTGTTTTTAGCAAGTTCATTTAATGCATTAATTTTTGGAAGCATTTCTAAAACTTGATTTGTATTTAAAAAAGGACTGTCTTTAACGGCTCTCGAATCTTTTGGCAAACCGTTGATGTATTTATCCGTTAACATTCCTTGCGCTAAAGGCGAAAAACAAATAGCGCCAACTTTAGAGCTTCCTAATAAATCTAACAAGCCATTCTCAATCCATCGATTAAACAAATTATAATTTGGTTGATGAATCAAACACGGCGTTCCTAAATCTTTTAAGATTTTAAATGCTTTTGCGGCTTCCTCTGGTTGATAATTAGAAATACCAACATACAGTGCTTTTCCTTGACGAACCATCAAATCTAAAGTACCCATGGTTTCTTCTAAAGGCGTGTCATAATCGGGTCTGTGGTGGTAAAAAATATCCACATAATCTAATTTCATCCTTTGTAAACTTTGATCTAAACTCGCTACTAAAAACTTTTTAGAACCTAAATCGCCATAGGGTCCTGGCCACATTCCGTAACCAGCTTTTGTAGAAATTATTAATTCGTCTCTATAAGATTTGAAATCTTTTTTTAAAATTTTACCAAATTTTTTTTCAGCAGAGCCGGGAGGCGGTCCATAATTGTTTGCCAAATCAAAATGTGTAATTCCGTTATCAAAAGCACATTTTAATAAATTTCTAGCATTTTTAAAATCGTCATTTTCCCCAAAATTATGCCATAAGCCTAGCGAAAGTTCAGGTAATAATAAGCCACTATTTCCTGTTCTTCTGTATTTCATTTTCTCGTAACGATTTTCATCAGCTACATATGCATTTAGTTTTGTCATAATTTATAGTAAAGCTTCTTTTAATAAGGTTATTGGGTGTTTTGCAACCCGTTTTGTGCCATCAAAAATTTGATGCCTACAACTTGTTCCTGATGCAGCAATTTCTGTATCCGAAGTACAATTTCTAAGTTTAGGAAACAACGTGTCTTCACCAACTTGCATACTTACTTTATAATGTTCTTTTTCATATCCAAAAGAACCTGCCATTCCGCAACAACCAGTATTTAAAATAGTTACAGCGTAATTAGTTGGAATGTTTAGCATTTTAAAACTCGCAAAAGTGCCCGATAATGCTTTTTGATGGCAATGCCCGTGAATTTTTATTTCTTTTTTTTCTGATGTAAAAAGAGCACTCGTAATGTTTTCTTTTTCAATTTCTTTTGCTAAGAATTCTTCGAACGTAAAAACGTTTTTTGCAATTTTTTCTGCGGATGTTTTATCAGCTGCCAAACGAATATATTCATCTCTAAAAGTTAAAATAGCAGAAGGTTCTACGCCAATTAGCGGAGTTTTATCCGTAATTATATCTTTAAAAATAGTAATATTATTATTGCAAATTTTCTTCGCTTCTTTTAAAAACCCTTTAGAAATATGACTTCTTCCACTTTCGTCATGTGCAATATTTTTAACTTCATAACCCAGTTTTTCAAGTAAAATAACGGCATCTTTTCCTATTTCAGCATCGTAAAAATTAGTGAATTCATCCTTAAATAAATAGACTACTTTTTTAGATATTTTAGGTTGATGCTTCTTCATCCAACTTTCCAAGGTTTGATTTGCCAATTTAGGAACTGACCGTTCAACAGCCACGCCTAAAACTTTTTTCATCAAAAGTGAATTGGTAAAAAAGTTCGTAATTCTAGGCAATTTACTGCCTAATCGATTGTATTTTGCATTATTTGCAAATAAGCTATTTCTAAAAGAATAGCCATTTGCTTCTTGGTATTGATACAAAAACTCTGCTTTCATCGTAGCAATATCAACATTACTCGGGCATTCTGAAGCACAGGCTTTACAACTTAAACAGAGGTCGAAAACTTCTTTTAATTCCTCGTGATCAAACTTGTTTGCTTTATCAGAATTTGTTAAAAATTCACGCAGCGTATTTGCTCTTGCTCTTGTGGTGTCTTTTTCGTTTTTTGTGGCTCTATAACTAGGGCACATTGTTCCGCCAGCTTCTGCAGGCTTTCTACAATCTCCAGAACCATTGCATTTTTCTGCTAATTTTAAAATTCCTTCACTATCAGAAAAATCCTGAATGGTTTTAATTTCTGGTTCTATTCTGTCAATTTCGTAGCGTAAATTTTTATCCATCGAAAAAGCATCCGTAATTTTTCCTTGATTAAAAACATTGTTCGGGTCAAATGCTTTTTTAATACGTCTTAGTAATTGATAATTTTGTTCACCAATCATCAACGGAATAAACTCTGCACGCACAATTCCGTCTCCATGTTCTCCACTAAAAGAACCTTTGTATTTTTTAACTAATTCGGCAGTTTCTGTCGTTATTTTTCTAAATAAAACAACATCTTCTTTTTTCTTTAAATTCAAAATAGGACGCAAGTGCAATTCACCAGCTCCTGCATGTGCATAATAAACAGCTTTTTGCTGATATTTATCCATGATTTGGGTAAACTCTTCAATATAATTTGGTAAATCTTCTAAAGCCACAGCAGTATCTTCTATACATGCAACTGCTTTCATATCGCCAACAATATTTCCTAACAAACCTAAACCCGCTTTTCGCAAATTATGCACTTTGGCAATATCAGAACCGTATACTTTAGGATGATGATAGCCAAAATTGTTTTTCTCTAAATCAGCAATTAAAATATCTGCTAAAATTTCTGCCTCCTCAATAGTATTTGCAGAAACTTCTAACATTAAAACGGCTTCTGGATCGCCTTGTAAAAAGAACCTATTTTTTGCAGCTTCTCTGTTACTTTTTGTACAATCTAAAATGGTTTTATCCATCAATTCACAATTGTATAAATTGTGTTTCATAGCGGTAACAGTAGCCAACAAACTCTCATTAATGCTCGTAAAATGAGAACACACCATGATACTTTCTTTTGGAGGTAACGCATCTAATTGTAGGGTGATTGAGGTAGAAAAAGCTAAGGTTCCTTCGCTACCAGAAAGGAATTTTGCAACATTTATAGTTGGTTGTATTCCTCCAAATAAATCCGAAGTTAAAAACTCATCTACGGCATAACCAGTATTTCTTCTATGAATAATTTCTTTTGGAAACTGTTCTTTAATCTCTTGTTGATTTTTTTTAGAAGAAAGTTCTGTGTAAATAGATTTGTAAATTTGTCCCTCTAAGCTATTTTCTTTTGTTTTTCTGATGAATTCTTCGGATGAAATTTCTTTAAAAATAGCGGTACTTCCATCACTTAAAATAGCTTCAATTTGTGAAACTTTATCGCGTGTAACGCCGTATTTTATAGAAGTGCTACCAGATGAGTTGTTACCAACCATTCCGCCAATCATACATCTGTTTGATGTTGAGGTGTTTGGTCCAAAAAATAATCCGTAGGGTTGTAGAAAAAGATTTAAAGAATCTCTAACAATTCCGGGTTCTAATGTAATCGTCTTCGCCTTTTCATCAAAAGAAATAATATTCGTAAAATGGGTAGAAACGTCTACTACAATTCCGTCGCCAACACATTGCCCAGCAAGCGATGTTCCTGCAGTTCTAGGTATTAGAGTTATATTGTTTTTGGTAGCAAATTCAATTAAGGTTTTAATGTCTTTGTCATCTTTTGGAAAAGCAACAGCTAACGGAATTTTACGATACACAGAGGCATCTGTAGCGTACAAAGTTTTATGTAAACTATCAAAAAGGACATCACCAGAAAGTGATTTATTTAGAGTTTCTAAAGTTGAATTGTCAATCATTTTTTACAACTGAATTTGAGTATCTTTTAATACTACAAATATCGATAAATTTATTTTTAAAATAGAATAAACAAAGTTGTAATCTAAAGTTTTGCGAGTTCTTTTGTATATCTGTTTAGATTGAAGCTTTTATTCTTTTTAGTGCATTTTTTTGGCTTAAATTTTATTGAATCTAATCTTTAATTTGAAGCAAATTTAACTGTTTCTATTTTAGAAAGTCTAAATTACGAATTAGTTTTATTTCTATATCTGCAAGATTTAAAGTAGATTAAACACACAATTAATTTAAATTAAACAGTTATAAAGTATTTGAATTGCTATATTTGTTTATAATCAAATCGTATTTCAAATGAAAAAACTAGTAGTATTTTTTATATTTATTTCTATATCAATATCAGCGCAAGAATTTGATTTGTCTTATTACTTGCCAAACGGTTTAACGTACAATAAGAATATTCCAACTCCTAAAGATATTATTGGGCATGAAGTAGGCGAGTGGCACGTTACCCACGATAAATTAGTAGAATATATGAAGGCTTTAGCCGCTTCTTCGGATAGAATTTCTATAGAAAATAGAGGCGCCACTTACGAAGGAAGACCTTTGTTATTGTTAACCATTACATCGCCCGAAAATCATAAAAATATAGAAAGTATCAGGCAAAAACATATCGATGCAACAGATGATCCTTCTGTAGTTGTTTCTAAAAATCCAATTGTTGTTTACCAAGGATTTTCAATTCACGGTAACGAGCCAAGTGGTTCAAATGCGGCTTTGGCAGTTGCATATTATTTGGCTGCTGCAGAAAATATTGATGTGTTGTTAAGCAATACAATTATTCTTTTTGATCCTTCTTTTAATCCTGATGGTTTGCAACGTTTTGCTTATTGGGCAAATACTAACAAAAGCAAAAACATCAATCCAGACCCTAGTGACAGAGAATATTCTGAGGTTTGGCCAGGTGGTAGAACCAATCATTATCAATTTGATATGAATAGAGATTGGTTGCCAGTTCAATTGCCAGAAAGTAAGGTAAGAATTGCAAGTTTTCATAAATGGTTGCCAAATATTTTAACTGATCATCACGAAATGGGAAGCAATTCTAGCTTCTTTTTTCAACCAGGAATTCCGAGTAGAACAAATCCGTTAACGCCACAAATGAATCAAGATTTAACCAAAGAAATTGGAACCTATCATGTAAAAGCGTTTGATAAAATTGGTTCTTTATATTATTCTGAAGAAAGTTATGACGATTTTTATTATGGTAAAGGTTCAACGTTTCCAGATATTAATGGGAGTATTGGTATTTTATTTGAACAAGCAAGTTCTAGAGGTCATGCTCAGGAAACAGAAAACGGAATTTTGACATTCCCTTTTACGATTAGAAATCAGTTTACAGCGGCATTATCTACTTTAGAGGCAGCAAAAAATATGCGCGTAAAATTATTACAATACCAGCAGAACTTTTATAAAGAATCTAGGGATGCTGGCGAGAAAAAAGCCATTGTTTTTGGGGATGAAAAAGATGCTGCAAAAAGTTTTATGTTGGCGGAAGTTCTAAAGCGTCATCAAATTAAAATACACGAAGTAAAAGCCGATTTTACTGAAAACGGAAAAACATTTAAAAGAGGCTATAGTTATGTAGTGCCAATGAATCAGAAAAATCAACGTTTGGTAAAAGCGATGTTTGATGTTCGCAAAAAGTTTGCAGATAGTTTATTTTACGATGTTTCTGCGTGGACGTTTAACCATGCATTTGGTGTTGATTATGCAGAAAATATAGCGCTCGCTAAAGCAGGAAATGAAATTACAGATTTAAAAATGAAAACAGGAACCGTTTCATTTAAGAGTGAGTATGGATATTTAATGCCTTGGAATGAATATTACACCCCAAAAGCATTAAATGCAATTTTACAAAAAGAGTTACGCGCAAAGGTTTCTATGAAAAACTTTAAAAATGGTGGAAATAATTATGAGTACGGAACAATTTTTATTCCGGTGCAAAATCAGAAATTAAATGCTGCAGAATTATATCAGTTTTTAGAAGAAGTTGCTAAAGAAAGTAATGTTTCTATTAGCGGAGTTAACACGGGTTTAAATGATGGAATTGATTTAGGAAGTAATAATTTTAGTGCAATTAGTAAACCAAAAGTAGCGATGTTGGTTGGCGAAGGGATAACAAGTTACGATTCGGGTGAAATTTGGCACCTATTCGATCAACGTTTTGATATGCATATAACACGTTTAGACATGAGTTACTTTGCAAGAACGGATATCAGTAAATACACACATATTGTAATTCCGAGCAGTAATATAGAGAATGTTGCTATTGAAAAATTAGCTATTTGGGTTAAAAACGGTGGGATTATAGTGGGTTATAAAAACACAGCAAAATGGTTGGCAAATAACAAAATGATTAGTTTAGATTTTGAGGATTCTAAAATTGATACCATTAAAAATGTATCGTTTGAAGATCGTTCTTTACAATCTGGTGCTCAGTTTATTGGTGGTGCTATTTTTGAAGCTAATATTGACAGATCTCATCCTATAAATTTTGGATATAAAAATGAGAAGATTGCATTGTTTAGAAACTCTACTATGTTTATTAAAGCAGATAAAAAGAGTTATAACAATCCGATTCAGTATACGTCAAACCCTTTATTAAGTGGTTATATTTCTAAGGAAAACTCAAAATTGATAAAAAATACTGTTCCCTTTAAAGCACAAAGCTTAGGTAAAGGGAAGGTTATTGTTTTTACTGATAATACAAACTTTAGAGCTTTTTGGTTCGGGACAAACAAGTTATTAATGAATACGATTTTCTTTGGAGACATGATGTAAGGTTATCAGTAATCAATTATCAGTTATCAGTTTGCAGTTTTAGTTTTAAATTGCAATAGTTACATCTCCTTGAGCGCTGTCGAAAGGTTTATGTGTAAGTGGCAGATTTATTTTTTTTGAATTTCATGCTGTTACTTCGAGTAATTCCGGTTTTCGGCGGAATTGTATCGAGAAGTCTGTTTTAATAAAGGTTAAAAGTTAATAAGTTACATTTTTGTCACTTCAAGTGATTCCACTTTTGGGTGGGATTGTATTGGGAAGTCTTAAAACCTCTAAAATTTATTTCAGTAACAAAATAAAAAGTGAATCGTCTTAGTTAAAGAACCAACTAATTATACAAATGAGTTTCTTTAGAGTTTTATTCGCAATCATTTTTCCACCATTATCAGTTATTGATAAGGGTTGTGGTTCTTTTTTTATCATTTTTCTATTAACTCTTTGTGGATGGATTCCGGGAGTAATTGGCGCTTTGGTAATTTTAAATAATCCGAAGAGATAAATTAATTGTCTCTGAGAGGGTTGAAGTAATCTGTTTTTTAATCAACAAATTAACCTATAAATTATTTATTAGTATTTAAAAAGTCTTTTTCCGCATTTGTCAATAACACCTTAATATCAACAACTTTTAAATCAGTGGGTACGTTTTTATAAAATGGTTCATAAAAATCAATAGTACTCTTCTTTATTTTTTCACCTAAAAGACTTTCTGAAATAAATAAACTTTGTTTCGAAGAAATAGTATTGGTAAAGTTTTTCGTTTTAATAATTCCTTCTATTTCGAATATAAAATAATTTAGCGCTAGTTTGTTGTTTTTTAGTTTTTTAAAAGATAATTCTATAGAATTTTTTGTAGTTTTCCTTTGATATGAAACTTTACTAGTTTTTGATACATCGTCTATGAAATCTGAATCATACAACATATTTAATTTTAAATAACGAATTGAATTATACTCTTTATCAAAAACAAGCAGGCTGTTTTTGTAATCATAAATTTTCTTTCTATTTTGAATCAAAGTAGCGTCAAAATATATATGAACCGAATTATTTTCTTTTTCTATCGATTTAATCACAATATCAGACGATAAATCTCTGAAAATTGATAGTAAAAAGTTAAGATGTATAAACTTGAAAAAATCTTTATTCTCAACAGAAGCGCCATTAGCGTTTATAAAGTCTTCCTCTATTTTTTTTAATTTTGAATAGTCTACCGATACTAAAGCGACTTTGTTTTGTTCGTCTATTGGTTTATTGCCTCTGAATAAATATTCTTTACTCCACCAATCTAATTGAACTTGAAATAATCTAGTTAGTGAGTCATTAACTCTAAAGGTTTCTTTATAAGTGCTTTTGTTAATTGCTTTTTTAGTTGAATACTGTTTTAAATAGGTGTTATCTAAAATATTCGAAATTTTAGCTTTTAAATCTAAATTAGAGATTATAATTTCGTTTAATTGATTCGTTTTTGGTTTAAGAAATAAGGTGTCTTTTTTATTAAAAGCATTAAACGATAGTGTTTTTTCTATATAGTTAATATGAGATATAAATATATTTAGTTCTCTTAAAGGAATTCTTATTCTGCCATCTTCATTAGAGATACTCCCGATTTGTAATTCAGGATAAGAAATTTGTACCAAATCAATAGGTTCTTTTGTTGTAATATCAATTAGAATAAATTCTTTTGATTGAGAAAAAACAGAAAGATTAAAAAACAGAATTATAAGTGAAATAATTTTTTTCATATTGGATTTTTAACATCAAAAGTACATCAATAATAAATCCGTTTAATGATAATTTTTTAAGAAACTTTGCTCCCATTTTTAACACCTTTCGAAGCTTGTAATAACACAACATTTCCATCCGTATTGTAAACTCCTATAACCAAACATTCGCTCATAAAATTGGCAATTTGTCTCGGTTTAAAGTTGATGATTGCAGAAACTTGTTTGTTTAGTAATTCTTCTTTGGTATACAAGTCTGTTATTTGTGCGCTCGATTTTTTAATACCTAAAGCACCAAAATCAAGGGTAAGCTGATACGCAGGTTTTCTAGCTTTCGGAAAATCATTTACTTCAATAATTGTTGCCATTCTAATGTCAACTTTTAAAAAATCTTCGAATGTAATTTCTTCTATCATATTTATTTAAAAAAATTTATGTTTTGATTGTTCTCAATAATTACACAATTAAACGATTACTTCTTCCCTAATTTCTGAATTACCCATAAAGGGCCAATCAATAAAAACTCTAAATCCTTTAAAAAAGAGGGTTTTGCGCCTTCTATTTTATGACCGTAAAACTGACCAATCCACGCTAAAACAAAAATAATTATGGATGCATATAGTAAGTCTATAAAATTACCTAGCCAGAAGTTTGCAATAATACATATTAAAATTACTAAGAGCATTTCTGTAAAATACCAAAAACCTAATCGCAGATAAAAAAAAGAAATAAAAATACCAACAACAACCGCCCAATTTTCTAATAGAGGATTAGACAAGTCAAATATATTTTCTAAAAAAGATGTAGGTATTGTCATTAATAAACCAATAACACTAAAAAAGATAAGTGGCACACAGATATAATGTATAGCTTGATTGGTTTCATTTTGATGACTAATAGCGTATTCATCAAAGTATTCTTTGGCAGTTTTCATATCTCTAAATTAAGTTTCTAAAGATATAAGAATTTTTACAAAAAGGAAATTAAAAAATAACAGGCTATTAATACCAGCCTTTACGAATCATTAGTTGCTCTGTGTGTGCAAAATGATGGTTGTAATGCCCAGCATAGAAGCCAATATTTTCTTTTAAAGTAACTTTTTCGTTGCTTGCAAGATGTGTAAAATAGCGTTCTAAATCTTCATCCTTTAAATTGTTTAGAAGATAAATCCACTTTGCATGTAATGCTTTTAATCCGTCAATAGATAAAAAAATAGGAGCAGATTTTGAATCGTTTAATGCTGCCCAACGTTCTTCAAAATAGGCTTTAATTACAGGTTTATCATCGGTTAAAGTACATTTAAAACGGATGTAAGAATTAAGGTGGCTGTCATAACAATGATGCACAACTTGCCTAATAGACCAACCATTTTCTCTGTAAGGTGTATCTAGTTGATTTTCTGATAATTCGCGCGTTAAAAACTCTAAATTCTACGGAAAAGTTTCTAAAATAAACAGCTAATCTTCAATATTATTTTTGTGATTTGCGCTGGAATATAAGGTTTTCCTATCGGATTTTTATTTAGTAATTTTAGTTAAAAAACGTTTAGCACTATCGTTCTTTGGATTGATGGATATCGCTTTTTTAAAGTTAATTTCAGCATTTAAAGTATCTTTCTGTAACAAATAAGCTTCACCTAAACTGTCAAAAACATTTGAGTTGGTAGGGTGTAATACTACATTTATTTTAAAAACTTCTAGCGCAATATCAAAATTATTTTTTCTTAGATACTCATAACCGAGTTTGTTCATTTTATAATCATCAATAATAGGGCTTAAAGAATCTTGTTTTTTAATTTCTAAAAATGCTGCTAAAGCATTTTTATATTCTTTAGCCATAAAATATTCACTTGGTGTTTTTCTCCTGCTTCCATTTTTTTAAAATGATAGGTAATTCCATCATGTTCTGTTTTGGGAGCCAATTCAATATGCATTTTTGGTTTTTTTACAAATAGTATTTTTTCATTTAATGCTTTCATATAGAAAGAAGTATCATTTACTTTTAAAGGTTCTATATTATCATTTCCACGCCATTTTACCTGCAGTATTTGCTCTTTAAAATGGATTTCTAATACTTCGTCGGCACTAAATAAATATCGACCTGCAGAATTGTTTATAAATTCATTAGTATTTTTTTGCGGAGTACAACTACTAAATAAAGTAAGCACAAATAAGGTGTATAAAAAGTTTTTCATAGTGGTTTGCTAAAAGGATTTTATTTTTTAGACGACTAAAATATGTGTTTTGTTACAAAATAGTACATTTATTTCAATTACAAAATGAGATTTTGGGTTAAATTTGAAAATGCTTTAGTTTTGTGTATTCACCATTTAAAATAATGTAGTTTGGTTTTATGAACGATAATAAAAATCTAGTAAAAAAAATAAAGAAACCTTGGCCTACAAAAGAAGCAATGGAACAAGTCTATGAAATGAAACTTTGGGGAAATAATGCCTCTAATTTTTATTCAGGAGTTGGATCGCATCAACCAGAAATAATAAATCCATACATAGCTGTTATAAATACATTTTTAACCTCTTTTAAAACTAAGATTACACTTTGTGATTTAGGTTGTGGCGATTTTAATGTAGGCAAAGAATTGGTGCAATTTTCCAAGAAATTTATTGCAGTTGATATTGTTGCAGATTTAATTAAACACAACAAAGAACATTTTAGAGCAGAAAATTTAGAGTTTCACAATCTAGATATTTCAAAAGATGATTTGCCTGTTGGCGATTGTGCTTTGGTAAGACAAGTATTGCAACATCTATCGAATGTTGAAATTAAAAGTATTGTTAAAAAGTTAGAAAATTTTAAATACGTAATTGTTACCGAACATTTGCCTATTGGAAACTTCACTCCTAATAAAGATATTATTTCAGGACAGGGAATCCGGCTAAAAAAACAAAGCGGTGTTAATTTACTTGCGCCACCATTTAATTTAAAAGTAAAAGAACAAAAGCAATTATTGGCTATCAATTTACAAGAGAGCAAAGGTGTAATTGCAACTACTCTATACGAACTTCATGTTTATTAACAACATCTTGTACTGTTTTAAATAATGTTGCTTGATTCAAAAAAAATTAAAATAAAAAGGATGGATGTCTTTTTGAAATTAGCTTTTTTAAGCGAAAGAGAAATTTCGAATACGTATAACTGAATTCTTTATGAGGTTCGGTTTTTAAAAAATATGATTTAAGGTATCTCTCTCAATAGCTGTAATTAATTTCACAAATTTGTGCTGATCTTCTTCGGATAATCGATTAAAAAGCAAGTCGCCTTCAGTAATCATTTCAAGTCCTACTTCCAATCCTTTAATTTGACTTTGCGAATAGGTTTTTGGATTCTTCTGCATCGCTGAGATAAGAAACTGAATTACTTCTTTAATTTTTTTAATGAGATTTTTGTCATGTAAAATTTCAAATAAGGTTTGCGAACTTTCTATAAACTTCTCAATTTCTTTGCGAGACAATAATTTTAATAATGCATCAATCTTTGCAGAATCATACGGTGCTTTTATTTTATTTTTGATGGCTTCATCTACCATGGTATTCTCAAAATTAGTGGCAGCCTTAAAGGTCTTCATTGCATCCAATCCTGCGTTTAATATTTTAGGTAGATGTCTTCCATATTTAAAGATAATTTTAGCAGCTTCGAGTAAGATTCGTAATAATTTTTGCGGATGTTTTATATAATCATCCAAACTGTCAAAGGCCTTATTTAATTCTACTCTTTTATCTAGCGTTGGATACATGTATGTCAAAAAATATTCTCGAAGTTGGTTTACAGTTTCTTCATTAATAGTTTCGGGAAGACTATAAGTCTCTTTAATATGTTCATATTGATATCTTTGAGAAACAGTTTTGCGATATCCTTCAATTATTTCTTCTAAAACTTTTTCTCTGTTCATTTAATGATACACTTTACAAAATGGTTGGTTATGCGTACTATAAAACCTCGAATTTTGATTTTATGAGTTGTAATTAACTCAGGGTTTGTAAATCCGGTTGCCAAATTAAAGAATAAGTTGGCAAGCGTTTTATCCTTCTTTTACTCAATAATCAAATTTTTATTCTTTGGATATTTTACTGAATATTTTAATTCAAATTTCTTATTTTCATTAGGTTCTAAATAAAAATCCCATTTAATTTCACCTGTTTCAATGTTGTGTTTTGCGCCAGAAGTTTCAAAAAGCTCCACTTTAATTTCTTCAAGGGTAGAAACCGGAACTTGGTCAAAAACCAACATGTTAATTTTTTGATTTTTGTTGTTTTTCACATTGATGCTCCAAACTCTTGATTCTTCTTTTTTGCTACCAAGAAATTGTTTTGTTTCAAAGTCTTTTACTTTTTCTCTTTTTACACTTACATTTTTATCCCTACCCAACGAAATCTGTAAAGTGTCAGTTGAGTATGTAATATCTAGCAATGTTTTGCCAACATAGGTGTCTTCTAAGAAAATATTAGCTTCACCTGCAAGTAAATTGTATTTTTCCCAATCAGAAATGTTGGCAATTAAAAAAGCATCTTTGTCTATTTTTGGCACACAGAAATATTTGTATTTCGCAGGTAAATTGTAATTAACCATATCTACTGCATAACTTTTATTATCGGATTTTATAGAATACGGAATGTCAATTTCAAAATTTACGGAAGTCTGTTTTATAACTTGTGCAGTAGGAATTGGATTACTACTTGCGCCTCTAATTCGAACTCCTGAAACTTTGCCTTCTAAAATTTCATTAACCGATTTCTTTTTTCTTGAAGTTCCATATCCAGTTACCACAATTTCATCTAAAGATTCGCTAGATTCTTTTAGATAAACATTTAAATTTGCACTAGTTATAGTTTGGATTTGAGCCTCATAACCAAGATAAGAAAACTCTAATTGGCTTGCATTATTTGGAATTGTAATTGAATAATTTCCATCAAAATCTGTGGTTGCGCCAATAGTTGTGCCTTTTACAGTAATATTTGCTCCAGGAAGTGGTGAATTGTTTTCATCCATTACTTTCCCATTAATTTCGTTAGATGTAAGATTGTAAATTGGAGGTAATGTATTGTAATCTAAAAAGTATGTTTTCAATTCTGGTGCTACTCCAGAAACATTAGGATTTGCAGACGATAAACTAAGTTTTACATTATTCCACTCAATTTTAGTGTCTTGTTTAATATAGGCTTTATACACAATTTCTATAGGTTCGTTTACGTTTTTTGCTCGTATGTCATAGGTTGGAAACCAACCAGCATTGCCAACTAAATACGATAATTCAAAAGCTGCTTTTGTGTTGTTTCTAGAATCAATTTTAACGATTATTTCTCCGTTTGGGAAATCTCTAACGGTGGTAATTGCTTTTATCTGATTATTTAAATCAATTTTCGATTTATTTAAAACATCTAAACGTTTATAAATTTCTATTTCTTTTAGTTTGATGTTCGTCAGTTTTGTGCCATAAAAAATAGAAGCTTCTTTTAAATTCGTAGCACTTAATTCTTCGTTTTTTCCGCCAATAGTTCTATTTTCTTGTAAAAAAGTGAGTTCTTCTTTTAAAATTTCTAGATATGTTCTTTCTAGGCTTATTTTATCTTCAATTACTTTTAATTGTAATTCAAGGTCAATTAATTGTTGCTGTTTGTCTAGTTTGTCAATATAATTTTGTTGGTGATTAACAGCCATTACCATGATGTTTCCATTCGCTTTTACTTGAATACTTTTAGCATCTATAAATGGTGATAAATTAATGAATTTCAATAAAGTGATACCTTGTTTTACATCTACCGATTTTTTTCTAGTAATTTGAGCATCCTTAATATAAACAGTAACGTCATTTACTTCTGATGTAATTTTTTTCTCGGTAATTTCTTGAGAATAGGTTGTATGGATTAGCAGGCAAATAAGTAAAAAGAAAATTTTTTTCATCCGATAATTTTTAAAATAAATTTAATAAAATTCAATATTGATTAAGAGTTCTAAATTCCTTCATAGCAAAGAAGAAGTATACAATGTATAAAAATACTAAAAAAACGAGGTTCTCAATTATTTAGTGCAATAACATTTATCTTTATTTATCAACAGAAAGAATATAACCAAAAGAATAAGAAAAAACCCCGAACTCTAGGGTAGGCTAAAGTTGCGTCCTGATGCAACTCTCATCTTATCAGGACGCAACCGGCAATCTATCCTGATGCAATAAAGTTGCGTCAGGCTGCAATATAAAAATCTGTAAGTGGTTGTAAATCAGTCTTTCTACAAGTGTCTAAAATCCGAACGAATAAAAGGCTTTAACAATCTTTTTTAACATTGAAATAACGATCAAAATTCGCTAAAACGCTATCTTTACATCAGAAAAAAAATACAGATGAAAGTAGTTACCTTAACCATAAATCCTGCTTTAGACAAAAGTGCAAAAGTGGCAGAAATGACACCTTTTGATAAATTAGACTGTGTGGATATAACGTATCACCCGGGCGGCGGCGGAATTAATATCTCCAGGGTTTTGAATAGATTAGCTATAGAAAGTCATTGTTTATTTCCTTACGGAGGAAAAACAGGAGAGCATTTAATAGCGTTATTGCAAGAAGAGTATATCGCTGTTTTTTCGACACCTATTTCTATTTGGACAAGAGAAAATTTTGCGGTTTTTGATACTAAAACCAATTTACAATTCAGATTTGGCATGCCAACAGAATCATTTTCTGAGTCAGAAATGGAAAACGTAGAAAGGTTGATAAATGAGCAAGTAACTGATAATGATATCTTTGTTGTAAGTGGTAGTTTGCCAAAAGGATTACCTAATGAGTATTATTCTAAAATCATTAAAAACCTAACCGCAAAAGGAGTAAAAGTTATTGTAGATACTTCTGGCCCTGTTTTTAGCGAAGTATTAAAAAATGAGTTATTTCTTATAAAACCTAATCAAAAAGAATTGGCGCGTTTAGCAGGTAAAGATTCTTTAACTAAAGAAGAACGAGAAGCATTTGCGATGCAATTGGTAACTTCAAATGTTTCAAAATATGTGGTAGTTTCTTTAGGGAAAGAGGGCGCTTTTATGGCGCATAAAAACGGAATTGAATATGTTGCTGCTCCAGGGATTTTAGTAAAAAGCACTATTGGTGCAGGAGATAGTATGGTTGCAGGTTTAATTTATGCGATTGTAAAAAATGAAAGTCCTAAAAACATGTTACGTTGGGGAGTTGCTTGCGGTGTTGCTGCAACCTTAAGTGAAGGTTCAGATTTAGCGCACAAAGTAGCTATTAATGAAATTTTGAAATTGGTGTAAATTGTTTCTATATAAATAAGTTTAACTGCTTCTCAATGCAAGAGTGGCAATCAATAATCAGTAATAAAAGAGTTTAAAAATTCTTCGATAAGCTCAAAAAAGACAATGAATCGTTTCAAAGTCTTTCTATTTTTTTTATTAAAATAGCTGACTCAATTTAAATTGGACATATTTTTATAAAAAATAAATATTCTATAAAATAAGTAGACATCGTATTTCATATTAGGTTAACAGTCTGTTATACAGTTGTGTAAAAACCTTTTTAACAGTTGGGTATCATTTATAAATAGATATCAATATTAGTAAAACACAATAAAACATTATTTTTGTTAGTTGATTATAAATTGATTAAAAAAAAGTTAGAAAAATGGCAAATACATTATTTGATAAAGTATGGGATTCACATGTTGTACGTCAAGTTAAAGACGGTCCAGATGTGTTTTTTATAGATCGTCATTTTATCCATGAAGTTACAAGTCCTGTAGCTTTTTTAGGTTTAGAAAGTAGAGGAAACAGTGTGGTATATCCTGGACGAACATTTGCAACGGCAGACCATAACACACCAACTATAAATCAGCATTTACCTGTCGCAGATCCTTTGTCTGCAAATCAGTTAGATGCGTTAGAAAGAAATGCGGCTAAACACGGCATTTCGCATTGGGGCTTGGGAGATAAAAACAACGGAATTGTGCATGTTGTTGGTCCAGAAAACGGAATTACCCTACCTGGTGCAACAATTGTTTGTGGCGATTCTCACACATCAACACATGGTGCTTTTGGCGCTATTGCTTTTGGTATTGGTACATCAGAAGTAGAAATGGTTTTGTCTACGCAATGTATAATGCAGCCAAAACCGTTAAAAATGCGCATCAACGTAAATGGTACTTTAGGTTTAGGTGTAACTCCAAAAGATGTGGCTTTGTATATTATTTCTAAGCAAACAACTTCTGGTGCAACGGGTTATTTTGTTGAATATTCAGGAGGCGTTTTTAAAGATATGTCTATGGAAGGCAGAATGACCGTGTGTAATTTATCTATTGAGATGGGTGCACGTGGCGGTATGATTGCTCCGGATGCCAAAACCTACGAGTATTTAAAAGGACGTGCTCAAACTCCGAAAGGAGCCGATTGGGACAAAGCCATGAAATATTGGGAAACTTTACATACAGATGAAGGTGCAGAATTTGATGTTGAATATACTTATGAAGCATCAGATATTGAGCCAATGATTACCTACGGAACAAATCCAGGAATGGGAATGGGCGTAACAAAATCGATTCCAACTGCAGAGAGTTTGGAAGGCGGTGTAGAAACTTACAGAAAATCATTAGGATATATGGCTTTTAACGAAGGCGATTCTATGATTGGTAAAGAAATTGATTTTGTGTTTTTAGGTTCTTGTACAAACGGACGAATTGAAGATTTTAGAGCTTTTTGTTCAATAGTAGAAGGCAGACAAAAGGCAGACAATGTTACAGCTTGGTTAGTACCGGGTTCGCATAAAGTTGTAGATCAAATAAAAGAAGAAGGCTTAGATAAAATTATAATAGCAGCAGGTTTTGTATTAAGAGAGCCAGGTTGCTCTGCATGTTTGGCAATGAATGATGATAAAATTCCTGCAGGAAAATTATCGGTTTCAACATCAAACAGAAACTTTGAAGGAAGACAGGGTCCGGGTTCTAGAACCTTATTAGCATCACCTTTAGTGGCGGCAGCATCTGCAGTAAAAGGGGTTGTTACAGATCCAAGAACGCTTCTTGTATAGTTTGCAGTTCTTAGTAGCAGTTCTTAGTAGCAGTTTTTAGAAATTAAATTGCCAAAAAATAAAGATAATAACAAAAATGTCAGTTCGAACGCAGTAGAGAACGAATAAATTTTACAATCACTGCCAACTGAAACTGGCAACTGAATACTAAAAAAACATGGCTTACGATAAATTTGGAGTATTAACAAGTACAGCATATCCATTACCAACAGAGAATGTAGATACAGATCAAATAATTCCTGCTCGTTTCTTAAAAGCAACAGAGCGTGTAGATTTTGATATCAATTTTTTTCGCGATTGGAGATACAATTCAGACGGGACACCAAAAGCAGATTTTCCTTTGAACAAAGAAATTTATGCAGGTTCTAAAATATTAGTAGGCGGTAGAAACTTTGGTTCTGGCTCGTCTAGAGAGCACGCAGCTTGGTCTGTGTACGATTTTGGATTACGTTGCGTAATTTCATCAGCATTTGCAGATATCTTTAAAAATAACTGTTTAAACGTAGGTGTTTTACCAGTACAAGTTTCGGCTAAATTTGCAGATACTTTATTTGCAGCAATTATGGCAGATCCAAAAACAGAGATTAGCGTTGATTTACCAAACCAAAAAGTAACATTGTTGACTACTGGTGAATCTGAATCTTTTGTAATAAATACCTACAAAAAAGACAATATGTTAAACGGTTTTGATGATATTGATTACTTAAAAAATATCGAAGACGAAATTACTGCTTTTGCCAAAACAAGACCTTTCTAAAAATAATTCTTTAAGATTGACATATGGCAAGTAGAAAGATTGAAATAATGGATACGACACTGCGTGATGGCGAACAAACATCAGGCGTGTCGTTTTCTGTTTCTGAAAAATTAACAATCGCAAAATTACTTTTAGAAGAATTAAAGGTAGATCGTTTAGAAATTGCATCTGCGAGAGTTTCTGATGGCGAATTAGAAGCTGTTAAGAAGATAACTGCCTGGGCAATAGAACGTAATTATTTAGATAAAATTGAAGTATTAACTTTTGTGGATGGAGGAAAATCTATTGAATGGATGCTAGTATCTGGCGCAAAAGTTCAAAATTTATTAACCAAAGGTTCTTTAAATCACTTAACGCATCAGCTTAAAAAAACGCCAACGCAACATTTTGCAGAAATCAAAGCAACTATTGAATTAGCGGCTAAACATGATATCAAAACAAATGTGTATTTGGAAGATTGGTCTAACGGAATGCGAAACTCTAAAGCCTATGTTTTTGAATATTTAGATTTCTTAACCGCTCAAAATATAGAACGTGTGTTATTGCCAGATACACTTGGTATTTTAACGCCGGATGAAACCTTTGATTTTATCACTGAAGTTCGTCAGAAATACCCAAATTCACATATTGATTTTCACGGTCATAATGATTACGATTTAGGCGTTGCCAATGTTATGGAAGCGGTAAAAGCGGGTTGTAATGGTTTGCATTTAACCATTAACGGTATGGGAGAGCGTGCAGGAAACGCCCCTATGGCTAGTGTAATTGCAGTTATTAACGATTTTTTAACCGATGTAAAAATCACTGTAAATGAGAAAGCGTTAACGAAAGTTAGCAAGTTGGTAGAAACATTTTCTGGTTTTAGAATTCCGGTAAACAAACCAGTTGTAGGTGCAAATGTTTTTACACAAACTGCAGGAATTCATGCTGACGGCGATAATAAAAATAATTTGTACTTCAATGATTTAATGCCTGAGCGTTTTGGAAGAAAACGCAAATATGCATTAGGTAAAACATCAGGTAAAGCGAACATTCAAAAGAATTTACAAGACTTAGGGATTAGTTTAAATGATGAAGAGCTTAAAAAAGTTACGCAAAGAATTATAGAATTAGGAGATAAAAAAGAAGTCGTTTCTCAAGAAGATTTGCCATATATCATTTCTGATGTTTTAGACAGTGACACGATTGAAAAACGCGTTATTGTAGAAAACTATGTATTAGGTCATGCTAAGGGAATGAAACCATCTACCACTTTACAATTAATTGTAGAAGGTGTTCATTATGAAGCGCATGCGCAAGGAGATGGGCAATTTGATGCTTTTATGAATGCATTAAAAAAACTATATAAAACGCACAGTAAAAAAGAAATTCCGATGTTGATTGATTATGCAGTTAGAATTCCGCCAGGAAGTAATTCTGATGCATTGTGTGAAACTATTATTACCTGGAAAAGAGAAGAAAAAGAATTTATAACACGCGGTTTAGATTCAGATCAAACAGTATCTGCAATTAAAGCTACAGAAAAAATGTTAAATATTATATAAGTTCAAAATTTCGAGAAAAAAAAATGTCAGTTCGAGTGATTTTCGATTTTTTGAGAAAATTGTATCGAGAACATTTTAAAATATCAAATTTTTATTCATTTTAGAATATCAATAAAAATTAGGAATGACAGGCTGAGTTTGTCGAAGTTAAAATGAGTAAATAGAAATTAAATTATCAGATGTATATTGAGCTTATTGCCAATTACTTACAGTCAAAAATAACAAAAACAATGAAATTAAATATAGCAGTATTAGCAGGAGACGGAATAGGGCCTGAGGTTATAGACCAAGCCATAAAAGTGTCTGACGCTATCGCAAAAAAATTCAATCACGAAATAAACTGGAAACCTGCTTTAACGGGTGCTGCAGCAATTGATGCAGTTGGTGAACCATATCCAGACGCAACACACGAAATTTGTGTGGCTTCAGACGCCGTTTTATTTGGTGCAGTTGGTCATCCAAGATTTGATAACGACCCTTCGGCAAAAGTACGACCAGAACAAGGATTGTTGAAAATGCGTAAAAAATTAGGCTTATTTGCAAATGTAAGACCCACATTTACCTTTCCTTCTTTGTTAGACAAATCGCCCTTAAAAAGAGAACGTATTGAAGGAACTGATTTGGTTTTTTTACGTGAATTAACTGGTGGAATTTATTTTGGTGAAAAAGGCAGAAAAGATGGCGGAGAAACGGCCTTTGATACTTGCACCTACACAAGAGCAGAGGTAATTCGTTTGGCAAAAAAAGGGTTTGAATTGGCAATGACGCGTTCTAAAAAATTGTGTTGTGTAGACAAAGCGAATGTTTTAGAAACCTCAAGATTATGGAGAGAAACTGTGCAAGCAATGGAAAAAGAGTATCCAGAAGTTACCGTTTCTTATGAATTTGTAGATGCAGTAGCTATGCGTTTGGTACAATGGCCGAATAGTTATGATGTATTAATTACAGAAAACTTATTTGGGGATATTTTAACGGATGAAGCATCTGTTATTTCTGGTTCTATGGGATTAATGCCAAGTGCCTCTTTAGGTTCTGATATTGGTTTATTTGAGCCAATTCATGGTTCTTATCCGCAAGCAACAGGTTTAAATATTGCAAACCCCATGGCTACAATTTTATCAGCAGCAATGATGTTCGAAAATTTTGGATTAATGGAAGAAGGAAAAGCAATTAGAGAGGCAGTAAACAATGCTTTAGAAAAAGGAATTGTTACTGAAGATTTAGCGGATGGAGCAAAAGCTTACGGCACAAAAGAAGTAGGAGCTTGGATTACAGAAAATATCTAATACTTAGTTTCTAAATTGAATATATTTTAAAAAGCGCTCTAATTTCGAGCGTTTTTTTTGTTTTGAAGAATAAAAAAGTCCTGCATCAAAAGAGTCCGTTTTACGCTAGTTCTATTACTTTGTTTCTTTTGATCTTTTTATTGAATAACCATCCCTAGAAAAACTAAATACTTGATTTGCATTATTTTAGCCTATCATTATTGCTTGAGTTATTGGTTTAATATATTTGTTTTTACAGCTTAACTCATCGACAAAGTTTGCTTCAGAACCTCCTGTATTAACTTCTTTTTCAATTACATAGTTTATGCTGGGCATTGGCGGTAAACTAATTGAATTATGTAGATAGTTTTTTTACTAAAACTCCTTCTGTATTAAAATAAGCATTTTTGGTAATTGAAAATTATAAAGTCATATAGTTTTTTCAAGTTCTTCTGATATGAACGATTGGTGTAGAACAAGGTCAATAGGGAAAAGAAATAGACATAAATTTTTTTTGTTTTAAAAGAATAGACTGAAAAGGGTAATGCTAACTAAAAATGTACAGATATTCTAAGCTACTCGCTCTACCCGTAAACTACGCGGTAACTGTAATTCCTAAATTAAGGAGAATAAAAAAATAATTTTTAATAATATGTGCATCCCATTTTTGAAAGATATGCACAATAGGCATAAATAATTACGGTGGCTAAATGATAGTATCCTACATTATTTAGATCTAAAACAAAAGAGATGATAGAATAAATTAGTGCTAAACCAGCGGTGTGTAGACTTATTGTATATATTAGGCTTGTTAAGCCTTCTAGAAGTTGGATGTTTTTTATCTTAAACGTAATTAACGTGTTAAATATAAATATGGCATTTTTTTTAAAAAAAATATATTATTCTCCAGAGAGTAAAAAAATGTAATATTTTCTATAAAAAATAAAAACTCTCGAATTTCGAGAGTTTTTATTTTTTTGAAAGGGAATGTCGTTATTTTACATTCATCAATTCAACATCAAAGATTAAAGTTGCATTTGGCGGAATTACACCACCCGCGCCAGATTCTCCGTACGCTAAATGAGAAGGAATTACAAAACGTGCCTTATCACCAACTTTTAATAATTGAATTCCTTCATCCCAACCAGCAATTACTTGACCAACTCCAATTGCAAAATCAATTGGTTCTTTTCTTTTGTATGATGAATCAAAAACTGTTCCGTCTAATAATTGACCCTTGTAATGTACAGAAACATTAGCGCCTTTTGTAGCTTGTTTACCAGTACCTTTTTGTAAAATTTGGTAACGTAAACCACTTTTAGTTTCTTCGTAACCGGTAGCAACAGAGTCTAACAATTCATTTTGTTTTGCTTTTACTTCAGCTTCTCTTTTTTCTCTAGAACCTTCAAAAGTTCTAAAAGCTTCAACAGCATTAAAAGCCTCTGCATCTGCACCAACTCTAATGATTTCTACTTTCATGTCATCACCTTGTGCAACTGCATCTACAATATCTTGGCTGTCTATAACCGTACCAAAAACAGTGTGTTTGCCGTCTAACCATGGAGTAGGAACGTGGGTAATATAAAATTGACTACCGTTTGTTGCTGGTCCAGAGTTAGCCATTGCTAACTTTCCTGGAGCATCATGTTTTAAATCTGGATGAAATTCATCATCAAATTTATAACCAGGATTTCCTGTTCCTGTTCCTTGAGGACATCCTCCTTGAACCATAAACTCGGGTATTACTCTATGGAATTTTAATCCATCATAATAGGGAGTTCCTTGGCTTTTTGTAGAGTTTTCTAAATTTCCTTCAGCCAAAGCTACAAAGTTACCAACGGTTCCTGGCGCTTTTTCGTGTTCTAATTGTACTAAAATTTCACCTTTTGGAGTAGTGAATTTCGCAAATATTCCGTTATTCATCGTGTTAATTATTTTACTATTTGTATTCTCGAGCGTAGTCGAGATGTTTTTTTTACTTATTAGCTCCTGTCTGCGCTCGAACTGACTTTAATTATACTTTTTTACAAAAATAAGGTTTTTTATTGAGGACTTACTGAAACATACTCAGCGTACTTTATTTTTTTGAATTTAAAATTGATAAACCATAGCTTAAACCAATATTTACGTTTGGTGAATTTACGTTTCCAAAAGGTGACCACATTTGCCCGCCAGAAATATTTAATGAAACATCATTATTTACATGATAATTGATTCCTGCAGTTGGTCTTATTAAAACACCTTCACCAGAATCTACTCTTCCGCCACCAGCAACACCCGCTGCAGCTTCTGCAAATAAAGATATTTTATCATTTGCAAATTTATTCGATTTTATACCCAATCCTAAAATACCGTGCGCATAACCGCCAGATTCTCCCTCATACGCAAAAGATGCCTCAGCAGCGATATAGAAGCGTTTATTGATGTCGTAAATAATTTTTGTAGAAATTAATTGTAAATCACTATTCGGAATTCCGAATTTTGCAACATCAAAATAGGATTGGTTTTGAACTCCTAATTGAATTCCTTTTGTTTTTATTTCAGATGATTTTTCATTTGTAAAAGGATGTTTAATTCCACCATTTAAACCATAATATTTTAAACTAAAACCAGCAGTATAAGCCTCAAAAGTACCACCAATAGACCTGTGATATCCACAATGAGCACTTAAACCGAATTCGTCTGTTAGTTTTACATCAAAACCTGTACTTGGATATATTGTTAATCCGTTTTCTGGAAAAATTCTACCACCTGCTGCACCAATTCCTATTTTAGCAAAAAAGTTAACATGTTTGGTCTCTATAAAGTTTTTACCAACTCCAAAAAACATATCCATAAAACCAGCAACTAAACCACTATACATCGCGTCTAAATGTGCATAAATAAAAGTATCATCAGTTAAATAGCGTTGGTATTCAAAACCAACTAAAGAAAGTGTGTTTGTTAAAGGACGGTAACTAGGGGTTGTACTTGCATCAGATTTTGAATCTCCAACAGGAAAGAAATAGTCGAAAGTGATTTGTTGTAAACTTTTTACAGCTGGTTTGCTCCAAAATTCATCTTTTGAAGTGTCATTTATTGTAAATGTTTTTCGAGCATTTTCATATGAACTCTTTCTTAATAAACTAGGTATTTCAACAAAAAAAGAAATATTGTCGTTTTTCTGAATTCCTGTAAAAAAATTTACATATCCATATTGAACACCAAATGAATAACCATTTTTCTTGTATTGTAAACCTGCATTGGGATAAATAATTCCACCGCCATTCACTAAAGATCTATAACCACCACCACCACCAAAATGTACATTAGCGTCAAGATAAAGGTTTTCATATATTTTTGTATTTACACCTAAATTTACACCAAGGGTAAATAATCCACCTTGATCTCCAGTAATTGCTGTGTGAAAACCTGCACCTGTATACAACCAGTCGTTTATAGGAATATTATAATTTAAACCAATAAAACCCATTGTTGGCATTAAATTATAGCCAACTTGATTAAAAGGTTGATGCACCAAAATGTAATTTAAACGGATGCTATTATGTAATTCTTTTCCTTCAAGTTCTGATAAATTATACGTTTGTGAATAATTTTGTAAACTGATAAAAATAAAAAATAAAAGCACTAAATTTTTCATAATTTCTAGCCTTTAAATTCACTTGTAAAGTGCAGTTTTACTGATGGATATTTGCTCTGCGTCATTTGAATTGTAAACTCAGAATCTGCTAAAAAAACCAATTGACCTTCTTTGTCTTTTGCTAAATAGCGTTGCTTGACACGTTTAAATTCTTTGAATTCATCGTTTTTAATATCTTTTGGTTCTACCCAACAAGCTTTATGTACACTTAAATTTTCGTAAGTACATTTTGCTCCATACTCGTGCTCTAATCTATATTGAATTACCTCATATTGTAAAGCACCAACGGTACCAACTACTTTACGTCCATTCATATCTAACGTAAATAATTGCGCAACACCTTCATCCATTAATTGATCCAAACCTTTCGCTAGTTGCTTCGATTTCATTGGATCTGCATTGTTTACGTATCTAAAATGCTCTGGAGAAAAACTCGGGATTCCTTTAAAGTTAAGTATTTCACCTTCGGTTAAAGTATCACCAATTTTAAAGTTACCAGTATCGTGTAAACCAACAATATCTCCAGGATATGATTCTTCTACAATTTCTTTTTTCTCAGCAAAAAAGGCATTAGGACTAGAGAATTTTACTTTTTTACCATTTCTAACATGTAAATAAGGGGAATTTCTTCTAAAAACTCCGGATACAATTTTAACAAATGCGAGTCTGTCTCTATGTTTTGGGTCCATATTTGCGTGGATTTTAAACACAAAACCAGTAAGTTCTGTTTCTTTGGAATCTACTAAACGCTCTTCTGCTTTTTTAGGCTGAGGTGATGGAGCAATCTCTATAAATGCATCTAATAATTCTTTTACGCCAAAATTATTTAAAGCAGAACCAAAAAATACGGGTTGTAATTCTCCTTTTAAATATTCTTCTCTTTCAAAATTGGGATATACTTCACTTATTAATTCAATATCATCACGTAAAATTTTCGCTGCCTTTTCGCCAATAATTTTGTCTAATTTTGGATTTGTTAAATCGTCAAAAACAACACCTTTAGAAATACTTTGTTTATTGTCTCCAGAAAAAAGATTCAATTTTTTTTCTAAAATATTGTAGATTCCTTTAAAATCATAACCCATACCTATTGGGAAACTCATTGGTGTAACTCGTAGGCCTAATTTTTGTTCTACTTCATCTAATAAATCAAAAGCATCTTTACCTTCTCTATCTAGTTTGTTGATAAAAACCAACATTGGTATTTTACGCATTCTACAAACTTCAACTAATTTTTCGGTTTGTGGTTCTACACCTTTTGCAACGTCAACAACAACAATAACGCTATCTACAGCAGTTAAAGTCCTAAAAGTATCTTCTGCAAAATCTTTGTGACCTGGCGTATCTAGAATGTTTATTTTTTTGTTTTTGTAGATAAAAGCCAATACAGAAGTTGCTACAGAAATTCCTCTTTGGCGTTCAATTTCCATAAAATCGGAAGTTGCTCCTTTTTTTATTTTATTATTTTTTACTGCTCCAGCTTCCTGAATTGCACCACCAAATAATAATAACTTTTCTGTTAAAGTAGTTTTACCAGCATCTGGATGCGAAATGATACCAAATGTTCTTCTACGTTCTATTTCTTTTAAAAAACTCATCTACAAAATTTGAGGTGCAAAGATAGGTTTTATTCTATAATTTTTTGTTCTGATAGCGATTTGAAAATAAGATATGTATTTCATCAATTTAACGGGTTATAGTTCATCAAAAATTAGAATCGAATAGTTTCTATAGATATAATAAATACGCTAAATTTTCTATAATTACATCCGAAGCTAACCCTAAACAACGAAATATCGGAAAGACAAAGGTGCTTTTTACTCAATAATTTCAACGGTCATTTTTATGTCTATTACAGGCCATTCATCAATACCTACTTTTACTTTAGAAATTTTATCCATCGTATCAAAACCAGAAACAACTTCCCCGAAAACAGTATGTTCATTGTCTAAATGATGCGCGCCATTTTTATCATGAACCATATAGAACTCAAACGGACTTGATAATTTATTTGGATTTTTTTTCCAATCTCTTGCAGCTGCTAACGCACCATATGTATGTCTTCTGTGTTCTTTAAATTCGGGTTGCATTAAATAATTCCCATATTTTCTTCGTTGTTTTTGCGTGTACATATTATCAGAATTACCTCCTTGAATTACAAAATTTTTTGCAACTCTGTAAATAACCGTGGTGTTGAAATATTTAATTTTTGTAAGAAAAATAAAATTGGCTCTGTGTACAGGCACATCTTCGTATAAACGCAATTTTATATTTCCAAACCTAGTTTTTATTAGAACATTCGTTTCTGGGTTTTGGTTGCCATATTCAGTTAAAAAAACTTCTGTGTTTTCGCTGCTTAAACTATCCCAAGGCCTTATAATTTCTTTTTCTAATACAACTTTTTTCTTTTCAATTTTCACAGAATTATGTTTCACTTTTTTAGATTGATTGCATTGATAAAATGAAATAATGATTGTTAGAAATGCTATTTTAAAGAAAATTTTCACTTTTAAGGCTTTAGCTATTGAATCATCAAATATAAATCATCAAAATAAAACAATAGAAAAAACTGATAGTTTTATTGTAATTTTAAGTTTTAAACCTACTTGAATCTAGTATATTTGCAGACATGGAAGAACAAGTGATTTTAGTTGATGAAAACGACAATCAAATAGGAGAAATGCCTAAAATGGAAGCACACGAAAAAGGTGTTTTACACAGAGCTTTTTCTGTGTTTATTTTTAATAAAAAAGGCGAATTAATGCTGCAGCAAAGAGCAGCTCATAAATATCATTCTCCTTTATTATGGACAAATACTTGTTGTTCTCATCAAAGAAATGGAGAAAGTAATATCCAAGCAGGAGAAAGGAGATTACAAGAAGAAATGGGTTTTACAACAAGTTTAAATGAAGTTTTTTCATTTATTTATAAAGCACCTTTTGAAAATGGCTTAACAGAGCACGAATTTGACCATGTATTAATTGGTTATTTTGATGAGGAACCAAACATTAATCAAGAAGAAGTTGAAGAGTATAAATGGATGATGTTAGAAGATGTAAAAGCTGAAATCGAAAATAATTCATCAGAGTATACAGCATGGTTTAAAATAATTTTCAAAGAATCTTACAATAAAATTAAGAATTATAAATTATAAGTTTTCAAAATTAAACAATTAAAAAACATAGTTATGCCTAAAGTTACAGTTCATAGAAAAGCACATTTTAATTCAGCTCACAGATTGTATAGAAAAGATTGGTCTGATGAAAAAAACTTTGAAGTTTTTAATAAATGTAGTAATCCAAACTTTCATGGACATAATTACGAATTGATTGTTTCTTTAACTGGTGTTATTGATAAAGAAACTGGTTATGTATATGATTTAGGTATCTTAAGCAGTTTAATTAAGTTGCATATAGAAAACAGTTTTGATCATAAAAATTTAAACATAGAGGTAGAAGAATTTAAAGACTTAAACCCCACAGCAGAAAATATATCTGTAGTTATTTATGATAAACTAAGAAAACACATTCCTACGCATTTAGAGTTGGAAATTACATTATATGAAACTCCTAGGAATTTTGTAAGCTATTCTGGTTAGTATTCTTTTTCGAGATAAGTGTTTTTCTGTTTTCTATTTATTGTTTTTATAATTAGTTAACACTTTTCTAAATAACTGAAGTTATAATAGGTAAAACCATCAAAGTTTAACTCTTCAAAGAAAATTTCCTTTGCATTTTTAAAATAATTTTCATGGCCATACACCCATAAAATTCATTTATGAAGAAAATATAATAGATACTTGTATTTTTTGATTTTATTTTTGAGAGCCATTTTATGCGCTTCTGAACGTATTTAAAACTTTTATCAGGTTGATTTGCAAAAGCATCAATTGATAAATCATCCATATAGTTATATATTTTTAAAACTTCTACTTTTGTGATTTCACCAATATAAGTTTGAATTTTTATAGGGTGAAACTCTTGGTTTGCCAGTAATTTCATAGCAGTTAGAGTTCCTAAGTAAAAATTTAAAGCCCCAATTCTGTTGAAACGTATTTGATCGTCTTTTAAATACGTTTCGCAATAATATTTACCATTTAAAGAAGCTTGTTTATACCAATATTGATTTTTTTAGAAAAGAAAGTGGCAGATTCGCTACAAGCCTCAATGTACTTTATTTGATATTTAGTTTTCGCTTTACATATAAATTCGGCTAAAATTTTATTTTTTATAGGATCTACCAAAGAATATTGTTTGTCAACTTTGTTTAATTGATATAAAATTAAAGTATTAAAGTTGTTTTTTTTCACAAAGTTTAAAAGGTCACCTTCTTTGCTGTAACTTCTTAAAATAACGATAAAGTTGTCTAAATACAAAGTTCTTTGAAAACAATTTTTTTTTGTAAAAATTAGAACAAATAAGATAGAGATTAGCGTTTTTTTGCACTCTTAACATTTAAGTTTATTTTTAAAATATAAATAAAAAAATTTGAACAATAAATAAATGCAGTGTTCAACTCATAAGTGCAATAAGCTTATTATTTAGAGTTTCCTTTTACCCAATAACTATTCGAATTGCGAGGATTGTAAATAAGACGGTTATAATAACCCTAGCAATTATAAATTCGTTCATATTTTGAAGGTAAATAATTTTGATGCATACAACTTGTAATGTATTTAATTATTTAAAGTTCTCTTTTTTTTAATTCTTCATAGAATTGCCTAAAAGTCCAGTTTGACGTCAGTAAACATTAGTTTTCTTTCACGTAATATTTTTTTAATTAAAAAAGATTAATTGATGCAGAAATTAATATAACTAGATTCTTAAAAAGTCAATTATCCTAGCCATCAATATCTTTTCGAAGAGAATTTTCTAATATTAATAATTTTTTTTTAGTGTTAATATATTATTTTTCTGTAATTAAAAACTTTACTTAAAGCTCATTTGCTTTTTTGCTTAGTTCTTGTATTTTATTGGAATGAATCAAATCCTGTAAAATATCTATGTGACTGTTATTAAGTAGTTTGTGTTTCTGGAATTAATTATTTTTTTAATTTGAGTAATTGTTTAGAAGAAGTATTAAATTCGCATCATAAAATAAATGAATATGAAAATAAATCAACTTATCAAATTTGAACCTATTTTAAAGGATAAAATTTGGGGAGGAGAAAAGTTAGCAACGTTATTAAACAAACAATCAAAAAGAAAAGATATTGGCGAAAGCTGGGAAATTTCTGATGTTGAAGGCGATACATCGATTGTAATAAATGGGACTCTAAAAGGCAAAAATTTACAAGAACTAATTTTTGAGTACACATCAGATCTACTTGGTAAAAAAATATACGCTCATTTTGGAGATAAATTCCCGCTTTTAATTAAATTTATTGATGCAAAAGAAGCACTAAGTATTCAGTTACATCCAAACGATAAATTGGCAAAAGAACGACATAATTCTTTTGGGAAAACAGAAATGTGGTATGTAATGCAAGCAGATGAAAACGCTAACATAATTGTAGGTTTTCAAAAAGAAGTTACTTCAGAAGAATATATAAAACACTTAGAAAACAAATCTTTATTAGATATTTTAAATGTTGATGAAGTTCAAAAAGGCGATGTTTATTTTATTCCAACAGGAAGAGTTCATGCAATTGGTGCAGGAGTTTTGTTGGCAGAAATTCAACAAACATCAGATATTACCTATAGAATTTATGACTGGGACAGACCAAATCCTGATGGTACTTTTAGAGATTTACATACAGAAGATGCAATTGATGCTATCGATTATTTAGCAAAAGATTCTTACAAAACAGTGTATTCTAAAAAAGAAAATGCATCATCAGAAATTGTTTCTTGTCAATATTTTACAACCAATGTTTTACCAATTAAAGGTGAGGTTTTAATTAATCATCAAGAAAAGGATAGCTTTGTAATTTACATGTGTGTTGAAGGGAATGTAACCTTTACTTATGAAAATCAAATTGAAAAGCTAGAAACAGGAGAAACTATTTTAGTACCAGCTTGTATCAAAAATATTAAAATAATTGCTGATGAAGCATCAGAATTGTTAGAAGTATATATTAAATAAATTTCACATAGAAATAAAGATAAATTCTGTGATAAACTAATTTTTATATAAATGAAAATAATCGCCATGATTCCTGCACGATACAGTGCAACACGTTTTCCAGGAAAGTTGATGAAAGATTTAGGAGGAAAACCTGTTATTTTAAGAACATACGAAGCTGCTTTAAACTCTAATTTGTTTGATGATGTTTATATTGTTACAGATTCTGATAGCATCTTTAAAACCATTGAAAATGTTGGTGGAAAAGCAATTATGAGCAAAAAAGAACACGAATGTGGTTCTGATAGAATCGCAGAAGCTGTTTTAAATATTGAAGCTGATATTGTAATTAATGTGCAAGGAGACGAACCTTTTATAGACGAAGTTTCTCTTTCTAAGTTGATTGATGTTTTTAAAAAAGACTCTAAAAAGGAAATTGATTTGGCTTCTTTAAAAGTACAAATTACAAACAAAGAAGAGATAGAAAACCCTAATAATGTAAAGGTAATTACCGATATAAATAACTTAGCTATTTACTTTTCTAGAAGTGTAATTCCTTTTCATAGAGATCAAAATGTAGAAGTAAAATATTACAAACATAAGGGGGTTTATGCATTTAGAAAACAAGCGTTAATTGATTTTTATCATACACCTATAACACCTTTAGAAGCATCCGAAAAAATAGAAGCGATTCGATATCAGGAAATTGGAAAAAAAATTAGAATGGTAGAAACGGATGTGGAAGCTATTGGAATTGATACTCCAGAAGATTTAGAAAAAGCGATAAAATATTTAAACAGATAATGAACTCAAAAATTAAAGTTATAGCATTTGACGCAGATGATACTTTATGGGTAAATGAAACCTACTTTAGAGATGCAGAAAAAGAGTTTGCACAACTTTTATCTGGGTATGAAACCGAAAATAAAATAGATCAAGAGCTTTTTAAAACAGAAATTAAAAACTTACCTATTTATGGATACGGCATTAAAGGTTTTATATTGTCTATGGTTGAGTGTGCTTTGGAACTTTCTAACTATCAATTAGAACAAAAATCATTAGAAAAGATTTTGAATATTGGTAAAGAAATGTTAGAGAAGCCCATAGAGTTGTTAGATGGTATAGAAGAAGTTTTACAATCTTTACATGGTAAATATAAGTTAGTAGTTGCCACAAAAGGCGATTTGTTAGATCAAGAACGTAAGTTAGAAAAGTCAAATTTACTCAAGTATTTTCACCATATAGAAGTAATGAGTGATAAAAAAGAGAAAGATTATCAAAAATTGATACAACATTTGGATATTCATTCATCAGAATTTCTAATGATTGGTAATTCTTTAAAGTCAGATGTTTTACCACTGATAGCCATTGGTTCGTCAGCAATTCATGTTCCTTTTCACACAACTTGGGCACACGAAAATGTGTCAAAAGAACAAGAATCTGCAATAACATATATTACTGTTCTAAATATTAAGCAAGTATTGCCTTATTTATAATAAATACATTACTTTTGCATCGTTAAAATAAAATAAATTATGTCAAGTATAAAAAACTTAAAAAAAGATATCAATTACGTTTTGGGTGATGTTATAGAATATGCAATTGATATTGCAGCTTTAAAAAATCAACAAAAAGAAGGTAATATAATTATTGATGAAGCTATTGAAACATTTGATGCTTTAATTGTTAGTGTAAACACTAAAAAAGTTCAAAACAAAAAAGCTCATTTTAAAGCTATAAGTGCAGATTTAGAAGTTAAGGCTAAAGGTTTAGTAGAAAAAATTAATAGTTTATAAATTTAACAATTTCTAAACAAAATTTTAAGACCAACATTTGTAATAGATGTTGGTTTTTTATTAGCTTTGGTTAAATACTAAAATGATTTAGTTTACGTTTTAGTTCTAAACAACTTAACTTTTAAAGATGGCCAGAGCAATGTTTGAGTACACCATAACTGTACTAAAAAAAGTGAGCTTTAATTCAGACTTATTTTGTAAAGAATTAGGAAAAGCGTTAAAGATTTTGTTACCTTTTGAGATAAAAGAGTTATCAATTTGGTTAAAACAATTTATAGCAAACAAACCAGAATTGTTTGTTTGTATGCAATTAATAGAATAAAAAAAGGAAGCAATTATTGCTTCCTTTTTTGTGTCTTTAAATTTGATTTTAGTCTTTCTTATGTCTATATTTAGACATTAATTTTCTGCCAAACTCCATTTCTGCAACATGGAGCCGTATAATTTTTTTGAACGAAATTACTTGTTTAACCTTATCTATAAATTTTTTTTGAGACTCATGTAATTGTCTGTCAATAGATAATTTTAGTATTATTAATTTTTCTGCATCGCCTTCATTTAAAGCTTCAATTTCATCGCTATTTTTAAGTGCTTTCTTTAATTCAGTCCTTTGTCTGCTCCTTAAAGCGTGTTGCTCTTCGTCATAGGCATTATAAATAGGCCAAAATTTCTGCGCTTCTTCTGGAGTTAAGTTTAACTCCTCTGTTAAGTAAGATATTTTAAGCGTTTTAATTTTTTCTCTACCTTTTTCTCTATTTTGAGCAGAAATAGAAATAAAACAAAAACAGCTAATACATATAAGTGTTATTAAATTTTTCATCAGATACGTTTTTAATTTATTTCATTTAATAAAGTTGTGCTATCAATAGAATTAATATAATCTTCTATAGTTTCATCTTTAATAGTTGTAAAATAGAAGTCATTTTCTTTTAAAAGTTCATCTTCTAAAACAATGCTAATATCATTTGTGTTTAATGTATTAGAATCTAACCAATATTCAATCTCAGTATCAGTAAGAGAATTTATCGTAAGTTCTTCATCAGTTGTAAAAACAAAAGAATTTAAACTGATAAATAAAACAATAGAAGCAGCTGCGGCATAAGGAATCATTTTTAATATTTTATCTTTAAAATAAATAACCTTTGTTTCTTTTTTGGATACTAAAATAGTACTTAAAAATCTGTCTTCTATGTTATTGAAATAAGTGTCAGGAGCTTTAAAACCGTTTTTTACCGGAAACTTTTCTTCGTATAATTTTACATTAATAACATCTTCTAAATTATTAAAATAATTTTGAGGGGTGCAAAAACCGGTGTTTTTGTCAGTTTTGCTTCTGATGTAATTAATACTCTTTTTAACTTCTTTATCCATTTTTAGTTAGACCTTTAGTTTATACAAAGGTTTAATTTGTTTGTGTTTTTATATAATTTTCAATTTTTTTAACAGCATGAAAATAAGATGCTTTTAGTGCTCCAACAGAAGTTTCTAAAATTTCGGACATTTCGCTGTATTTTATTTCATCAAAATATTTCATATTAAAAACCAATTGCTGTTTTTGTGGCAATGTTGCGATGGCTTTTTGTAAAATAAGCTGAATTTCATCTCCCGAAAAATACACATCAGTATGTAAAGTAGAAACTAATTCTTTATGATATTCAGAGATATCAAAACATCTGTCTTTTGCTCTTTTGTTAATAAAAGTAATAGATTCATTTGTAGCAATTCTATAGATCCAAGAATAGAGTTTACTTTGCTCGTTAAATTTATCTATATTTTTAAAGATTTTGATGAAAGTATTTTGCAAAACATCATCTGCATCATCATGAGAAATGACAATTTTACGAATATGCCAATACAAGCGTTCTTTGTATTTAGAAATTAATGTGCAAAACGCTTTTTCTTTGGTTTTACTGTTTTTAAGTTCTGCAATAAAAGTGATTTCGTCAGTCAAAAAACTTTGTTTTTAGTTAGACAGAAAAATAGTGTAAAGGTTTAATTTTGGATACGTTTTAAATATTATTTTTTAGATCTTGTTTTAGAATAACCAAATAAACGTTTTTGCTTAATAGTATCTGCAATACCGGCTGGCAACATTTCTTCCCATCCTTTCTCGCCATCCATAATCATTTTTAAAACAGTTCTAGAAAAGATGTCTAGGATATCTTTGTCAAAATCTTTAATATCTAAAAGTTTACCATTATTCTTGAAATACTTATAAAGTTCTTTCATTCTTGGATGCACTTTTAAGTTCTCGCTATTTATATATTCACCAGAAGCTTGATCAAGATAAGGGTACATGTATACTTTAAGATCTCGATAAAATAATTTTCCAAAGGCTTCTAATACGCCACCACTTAAATCTCTATAGTATTTTTCATCAAAAATTTGAATAAGATTGTAAACACCCATTGCCAGAGCCATTCTTTCTTTGGTAAATTCACTAAAATACTCTACCAATTTAAAGTATTGTTGAAAGCTTGTAATCAGTACATTTTGACCTAAAGAACACAATAATTCTGCTCTGTCAAGAAAATCTCTTTCGTTAATCTTCCCTTCGTTGGTTAAATTACTTAAGGTAATTTCAAATATAATCTGAGTGTTTTTTTCTTCGACTTTATTTTCTGCAAAAAACATTTTTTTAGACAACTCGAACATATCCATATTTACTTTCGTAACAGGTCTAAAGCTACCTCGTAAGGCTAATATGTTCTTTTTATAAAGTACTTGTGCAGGTAGTAAGTTATTTCCATCAGGACCAAACATAACAGCATTTGTCATACCATTTTTAAGTAACTGTAGGCTCATTAATCTATTGTCTACATACATAAAACGTGGACCAGAGAAATTAACCATATCAATTTCTATTTGATGGTTGCCTAAGTTATCATAAAAAGACTTTACTAATTCTTTAGGACTATCATTTAAATAATAAGCACCATAAATAAGGTTTACACCCAAAGCACCTAAAGTTTCTTGTTGCAAACGAGCATCTGTTTCTTTAAAACGCAAGTGTAAAACAATTTCATTATAGCCCTCTAAAGGATCTAATTGAAAGCGAATTCCTACCCAACCATGACCTTTAAACTGTCTAGCAAAATCGATTGTAGTTACCGTATTTGCATAACTAAAAAATAATTTATCAGGATGTTTTTGTCTACTTAATCTATCTTCAATTAAATCAATTTCGTGACGTAACATGGTTTGTAAACGAGGTTGTGTAACGTAACGTTTATCTTCTTCCATGCCATAAATAGCGTCAGAAAAATCTTTATCATAGGCACTCATTGCTTTTGCAATTGTACCAGAAGCAGCACCAGATCTAAAAAAATTACGTGCAGTTTCTTGTCCTGCTCCGATTTCGGCAAATGTTCCGTAAATATCTGTGTTTAAATTTATTCTTAATGCTTTACTTTTAATAGTTGGTACACTACTAATTTCTTGATCTCCTCTTAAAGAAATTGCCATACATGAATTTTTAAGTAATAACAAATGTAAGGAATAAGAATACTATCAGTCAATTTTTATGTTACTTTTGTTTTAATGAAAAATGATAAAAAACTCTTAAAAATTACTTTTTTAGGCACAGGAACTTCACAAGGAATACCCATGATTGCAAGTAACGATCCTGTTTGTTTGTCTAAAGATTCAAAAGACAAACGTTTACGATCTTCAATTTTAATCTCTTGGGATGAAACTTCTTATGTAATTGACTGTGGTCCAGATTTTAGACAACAAATGTTACGAGAAAATGTTCAATTAGTTAATGGTGTTTTATTTACGCACGAGCATTCAGATCATACTGCAGGGATAGATGATTTGCGTCCTTTCTGTTACAAAATAGGCGAGATGCCAATTTATTTAAACCAGAGAACCTTAGAAAGTTTAGAACAGCGTTTTCAGTATATTTTTAGTAGAGAAAACAGGTATCCAGGAGCGCCAAGTGTGCAACCATATATTGTTAACAATTCACCTTTTTTTATTGATGATGTTCAAGTTACTCCTATTGAAGTGATGCATGGTAATTTGCCTGTAATGGCTTATCGAATTCAAGATTTTGCTTATTTAACGGATGTGAAATCAATTGTGGAATCCGAAAAAGAAAAACTTAAAAATCTAGATGTTTTGGTTATAAACGCATTAAGACAAGAAGCGCATCCAACTCATTTTAACTTAGAAGAAGCTTTAGATTTTGTGGAGGAGATTAAACCAAAAAAAACATATTTTACACATATTAGCCATAAATTAGGATTTCATTCTCAAGTTTCTGAAACTTTGCCAAAAAATGTTTTTTTAGCTTATGACGGCTTAAAAATAAGTATTTAGAATTTTGTTGTTTAGGTTAATCGTCAATACTTTGACCAACTAAAATAGAAAACTTCCAACTAGTGTCGTCCGATTTTAATTTTTGAGTTTGTTTTAATAATATTCCAATGGTTTGCTCTTTTGGATCCGCAAAATATTGAGTGTTAAAATAACCACCCCAACTAAATGTTCCGCTGCTTCCATTTTCACCTAAACCTTCACCTTTATCACTCTGAACCATAAAAGCTAAGCCATAAAATTCTTTTGGATCTTTTCCCCACAATTCACCAATTTGATTAGACATAATCATTTCTATGGTTGTTCTGCTAAGTAATCTAATTCCATTTAATTCGCCATTATTTAAATACATTTGTAAAAATTTAGCATAGTCTTCTGCCGTGCTTGAAAGGCCAGCTCCACCAGAAAAAAATGTTCTAGCGCCTTTAATTGGGTAGTTAGGGTCATAAAATGTAGTTGGATAATTTATCCATTTATCATCTTCTTTTGTTTGCACAGAAACCAATCTGTCTTCTTTAGATTTTGGTAAATAAAAAGCAGTATTAGTCATTTTTAGTGGTTCAAAAATGTGTTTTTGTAAATAGGTGTCAAAAGTTTCACCTGATATTATTTCTATAAAATATCCAAGTACGTCATAGCTTTCGCTATACGTAAATTCATCACCTGGATTATGATGAAGTGGAAGATGAGCTAATTTTTTAATATTATCGGCAATATTAATTTTTTCTGTAGTAAATAAATCTATGATTCCGGCGTCTTTATATATTTTTTTAAATCGATCATCGCCATCAATTACACCATAACCAATGCCCGAAGTATGTGTAAGAAGATGTCTAATACTTATTTCTCTAATAGCTGGTTTAGTAGTAAAAGTTCCATCAGCGAATAAAGAATCGAGTACTTGAGGTTTCTTAAATTCGGGAATATATTTTGAAATTGGGTCATCTAATCGAAACCTTCCTTCTTCCCACAACATCATTACTGCTGTTGCTGTGATTGCTTTTGATTGTGATGCTAAACGAAAAATATCGTCTTTCTTTAATATACGTTGTGTTTTAGCATCTGCTGTTCCAAAAGCTTTGTGGTATATAATTTTACCGTTTCTTGCAACCAAAGCAACAATTCCGGGTAAATTACCTTCTTTAATTTCTTTCAAGCACATACTGTCAATTCTAGCTAATCTTTCTTCAGAAATGCCAACTTCTGAGGGATTTTCATAGGCTAAAGCAGGAGAATTTTGAATTGATTTTGTTTGTGCTTCTGATAAAAAACAGCTCAGTGCTAAAATAATAATGGATCCGATTTTTAGTGTGTATTTTATCTTCATATCTATTTTTTTATTTCTAACGAATGTCAAATTTGTATAATTTTCAATTGTATCTAATTGTTTGCCGTAGCACTTATTCTTGTCTATTAGTTAAAGCGTTAAAGACAAAATTAGGTCGTAATTAAGGTTTCTCTATTTAAATACTGAACTCTAACTTACAATTCTGATATGAATTTCTTTTGATACTAAATCTATTTCAGTATCAATAATTTATATCAGAATGCAGCTAAGTTATATTTTTTAAATGAAAAAAGAAAGAAGCAGAAAAATCTTTTTTTACAAACGTGCTTCAATCCAAGTTTTGAAACTGTAAAAGTTTTGTGGTGCAACTCCGTGTCCAACAGGATATTCCGAATATACATTTTGCAATCCTAAATGATCTAAAAAAGGTTTGCTTTTTCTTGCCCATTCAACAGGTAAAACTTGATCTACAGAACCATGAGAGCAATAATAGTTGGTTAGTATTTCTTTTGAAATTTCTTCTGGTAATAATTCAGTGTTAATATAGCCACTTAAAGCGATAACGTTTTGCACTTTATTAGGGTAAAACAAGCTTAAAGAATAGCTTAAAATTGCTCCTTGACTAAAACCTAGTAAAAAAGTTTTATTAGGGTCAGTTTTGTATTTCTGTTTTATTTCATCAATAAAAAAAGCAATTGCATCAAGCGAAGTTTTAGCTTGTTTTAAATCAGAAAATTTACCTTTTACATCATCAAAATTAATTGCATACCAGGCATAACCGCCGTAACCCATCTCGTAAGGTGCTTGCGCGCTTACAATTAACAATTCATCTGGCAATTCTTCGGCAAAAGAAAACAAATCTTCTTTATTGCTTCCGTAGCCATGTAATAAAATTAATAAAGGCGGATTTTGCAATTTGTTTTTTGGTTCTCTAATAATATACTCTAAGCTCATAAATAGTTTTATATCAGTAAGTTATAAATTTTTAAACCATATCTGGAATTGTTGACCAACATAGGGTACTGATTTTTCTTCACCTTTTACTGCTCCAATAAAACCAATTACCCAAAATATCGCTATTAAAATAAAAACAACATAGCTCGCTGTTGTCCCCAAAAAATCATAAACAATATATTTATTTATCATTGTGAAAAGAAAAATACCACTCATCTGTCTAATATGAAAACTAGTAAAAGAATTTTTCTTACTAATATTCATCAAAAATGCAATAACAGTTCCAAAAACAGTAATATAGCTAATAATTGTAGCTGTTTTACTTTCTTTAACTGTATGATTTTCCATTGGTCTTTAATTTATAATTAGTTGATTGTTAGCAAATACGCCATATACTTTTCCTTTTAATTTTTTGTTGATGAACGCGCTGTTTTTAGAGGTGGATAAAATGTCTTTAATACTAAAAATTACTTCAGAATCTGGATTGAAAAGTGTGATATCTGCAAAATTTCCTTCTTTAATCGAATGATTTTCAATTCCAAAAATTGCTTTTGGTTTCGTTGTAAAACAATCAATAAAATCTGCTAAATCTAAGACTGAATTTACCGCGCCAAATGCAGATTCTAACCCGATTACACCATCTTTTGCTTCGCTGAATTCTACTTTTTTATGTTCAATATCAATAGGATTATGATCTGAGGTTATAATATCGATTACACCAGTTTCAACCGCTTTTTGCAGCGCTTTTATGTCGTCTCTGGTTCTTAAAGGCGGATTTGTTTTAAAATTACTATCAAAAGCTTGTAATTCATCATCCGTTAAAACTAAATGATGCGCTGCAACGCTGCAAGTAACTTTTAAACCTTTCTTTTTAGCTTCTTTAATTAAGTTTATTGATTTTATGGTCGAAATTGTTGGAATATGTAACTTTCCTCCAGTATATTCTAATAAAAATAAATCTCTAGAAATTTGAATGTGTTCTGCTAATGCAGGATTTCCTTTCAATCCTAATTTGGTACTGTTAATTCCTTCATTTGCAATTCCATCGCCAGCAATTGCGCTGTTTTTTGGAAAACTTAACACCAAACCATCAAAATTTTGCGCGTATAACAGTGCAATTTTCATCAAGTTATCATTTTCGATGGGTTTGTTGTAATCTCCAAAAGCAATCGCTCCAGATTGTTGCATATCATACATTTCTGAAATTTCCAATCCGTTGCTGTCTTTTGTTAAGGCTGCGATTGGATATAATTTTGTAGCAGAATTAAAAGCTTTGCTTATTAAAAACTCAACATCAGATTTAGAATCAATAACAGGGTTTGTGTTTGAGTTAACTGCTATTGAGGTAAATCCACTTTTAGCGGCAACTTGCAAACCATGTTTTATAGTTTCTCTTTCTTCAAAACCTGGTTCTCCAAGCGAAACACTCGTATCAAACCAGCCACAAGAAACATGCAAGTTTTCAAGTTCAATAACTTTGTAAGTATCTTTGTTTGGAATAGAATTGGCTATTTTCTTAAGCTTTCCATCACTAATTAAAATATCCTTTTTTTGGTTGTGATAAGGACTTGTAGCGTCTATAATAGTCGCTTTTTTAAGAAGTATACTCATGGTTTATAGAATTTTAAAATAAAAATTTCTAAGAGCAAAGATACAATTGCCAATGATAAAAACCATTTCCAAAGCCAATGAACTTCATTATTTTTGTTCAAACCCTCAAAAACATCAGTTATAGAAGAAGAAATACGAATAGTATTGTTATTTTCCTTTAATAAATTTAGATTCATAAAATTAAGTATGCTTTCTTGTTTAGGGGTGTTATAGGCAAGTGTTTCAATCGTGTCTTTTTTTCTTAGGATGTAATAAAAGCCTGCATTAATAGGCTGATCTTTTGTAATAATCTTTGCTTTATTTTGAAATATTTGTTGAACGGGTATAAACGAAGCCTCTAAATTTGAAACGCTCAAAATGGCTTCTTTTTCTAAATTTATTTCAATATCAATTTTATTTTCGTCATCCAAATAATAATATAATTTAGAATATTGAAAGCTCATTTTTCCGAAATTATAGAAAACGGGAACTATTAAAGGGGAACTAAGAAAGTTGCTATTATTTTTATTAATAGCACTTGAAAGTATGTAAATATTACTGTCTGAGGTTTTAATTTGACTTATAAATGGCAGATTATTCTCGAAAGAAACAACTTTACTGCTGTTTTTTGATGTAATAGGGTAGAGACTTTGTACGCTTGGATATTGAAAATTATTTACTTTATTTTTAAATACATTTTTAAATAGTGGATGCTCATAATTAATCGTTGTAATTTTTAAACTGTCAGAAATTTTAGATTCTATTTTTGAGTTCGCAATCTTTTTTAGAAAATCAGTATAAGATTTTAGCTCAGAATTCTCATTTGGAATGATGACAATATCCCCTCCTTTATTCGAAAAATTTAAAATGTTTTTTGATAGAGTTTCAGGTATTTGTTCTAGCTCGTTTAGGATAATTAATTGTTGTTTTTGAATAGAATTATAATTCACATTTTGTAGTGAAGATTGTGTGAAATTAAATTCATCTTCTGTGTAGATTTTTGATAAGAAAACAGCTTCCTTTCCGATGCTCAAAACATTTATTTTTTTAGTAGTGTTTAAGCTAAAGTAAAACGTATTATCAAACAAAAAAGTATCGCTAAAAGTAATCTGTATTTTACCTAGAAAATTAGGTTGATTCTCAATAATAAAAGGCACCGTTTCTAGAGCGTCTTTTTTAATAGAATAGGACTGTTTGCTAATTAATTTTGTATCGTTAAATATGGCAATCGGAATATTTTTTTTCGCTTCACCTTGATTCTTAATAACAACATTTGCAGTGAAATTATTGGTATTTCTATTACTTATAAAAACACTGTCTATAGAAATATTGGTTTTTGTGTTTGAGGTTAGTTTTATGGCAGAAAAAGCAGGTGTTACATTTGTAAACTTATAGTTGTAATTACATTGATAATCAGATATTAATATATTTTTACTTGAAGTTTTTGTTTTATTTTTTTCAAGGTTGTTTATTTTCAAGAAAATAGTATTAAAATCTAGTTTTTTAGAAGTATTTCTAACCTTTAGCAATTCGTTTTTTAATTCAGAATAGGAAATATCTTTATAAAAATCTGTATTTGTTTGTAAAGAATACACATCTTTTTTAGAAGCCTTTTCTATAATCTCTTGTGCTGCTATTTGTAATAAATTTCCTTTTTCACCTTCTATATTTGTGCTTAAGGAATTGTCTAAATAGATAAAAGTATGCTGGTTTTTAGTTGCGCTTTTATTACTTAAATAAGGCTGTGAAAACGCAAATAATATCGCGGAAAAAAGCAGCATTCTTGTGCATAGAATTAACCACTTTTTTATACTAGAACTCTTACGCGTCTCTTGCACTAATTTCTGTAAAAAAGCAACGTTTGTAAAAGGTACTTTTACAAACTTTTGTAATTGAAAAAGATGCACTAAAATGGGTATAATTAGTAGTGCTAAAAAGTATAATACTTCTGGGTTTTTAAATTGCATTAAATAGTGAAATTAGTATTTAGCAGGTCCAATATTTTCTGAACTCTTTTTAATAAAATTACGTAAATCTTCGTTCGATTTTTCTAAATCTTCTTTACGTAAGTACATCATATGTCCGCTTCTATAGCCTTTAAAAGTCATTCTATTTTTCATTTTTCCACTAGGATCAATTTTCCCCATGGTATATTTTGCGACAGAATAGGTAGTTGCGCCATCATAATAACCAGACTGCACTAATACTTGTAAATATGGATTTTGAGCCATTGCTTTTCGTAGATTTTCACGAGCATCTTCGTTTTCAAAATCCCAATTGCCAACAGGACCGAACATATTATATTTTACATCCGTTTTAAAATTTAAGATATTTTGTATGTAATAATTCATTGCAGGTGTAAAAGAATGAAGCCAAGAGGTTAATTCTGGGCTGTAATCAGGACTTGTACCTATTTCTTCTCTATCAATTCCTAAGTACCTACTATCTAAACGACCAATCGTTTTCCCGTTTGTATCCCGTAAAAGTTCTTTCCAGAAAAAACTAGGTTTCATTTCTAAATTCTGTTGTAATAAAACGCTTTTTTTAATTCCTGTAAAACGTGCCATTTTATCAGCTACACGATTTTTTTCTTCAGTAGATATATTTCCTCCTTTTGAGATAGCAGGGAGCAATTCATCATAAGAAAAAAGCTCTGCTTCTGGTAAAATTTCTTCTAAATCTTGTTGCTGCAAATCTGCCGGTAACATTTTATGATACCACGCAGTTGCAGTAAAATATGGCAGATTCATTGCGATATCTTCAGAACTACTAGATCTAATAATTTTATAATCTGCTGGCGAAACCATTATTACGCCGTTTAAATACATCCATTGTCTACTTTGCAATTCGTTTGCTAATTGCATTACACGTGTTCCACCGTAACTTTCACCAATAATATATTTTGGAGATAACCAACGATTATTTCGAGTAATAAAGGTTGTTAACCAATCTGCTAAATATTTTGCATCTGCATTTACACCAAAGAAATATTTTTCATCTACTTTTTCGCCTTTTTCTATAACAGGACGTGAATACCCTGTATTTACAGGATTTATAAAAACAATATCCGCAACATCTAACACAGAATATGGGTTGTCTTGTATACCGTATGGCTGAATTGGATTTCCTTCCTCATCAATTTTTAAAATTTTCGGGCCTGTATAAGCAATGTGCATCCAAACTGATGCAGAACCAGGACCTCCATTAAAAGACATAATTAAGGGTCTTTTAGCAGAGTCTTTAATATCACTTCTTGTATAATACGTATAAAACAAAGAGGCTATAATTTTTCCGTTGCTGTCCCAAACAGGTTGCATACCTGTTTTGGCTTTATATGGAATAGTTATCCCTTTTATAACTACTGAGTTTGTAGTAACGATGCTGGTGTCAACAGGAATTCTACTGTCTTGTGCTATTAAGGTATAACTGACGAAGATGATGACTAAAAAGATGTATTTTTTCATTGTATAAAAATTTAATGAGACTAATTTATTATAAATAAAGTAATTAATTAACAGTTGTTCATTTCTAATTAAAACTTTTCAAAAACTCCTAATCCAAACAAAGCAAAATCATATTTTACAGGGTCTTTTTTGTCTAATTTACGTAAGTTTTTATCTAATTCAGAAAGTGCTTTCCAATCGTTTTGTGTTCTTAAAAGTAGTTTTAATTTTCTAGCAACATTGCCAGAATGCACATCTAACGGGCAAGATAAGTTTGCGGCATTGTGTGTTTGCCAAATGCCAAAATCAACACCAGCTTTATCATTTCTAACCATCCATCTTAAAAACATATTTATGCGTTTCGCTGCCGAATTTTTTAACGGATCAGAAATATGTTTTTGAGTTCTTTGTTGATGCTCAACCTCAAAAAAAATAGTTTTGAATTGATGGATGGCTGTTTGATACGTTGTTGTTTTATCCTTTATAGATAGTACATTTTCTAAACCACCATGATTTTGGTAAATGTTTTGCAGCGATTTAATAAACTGTTGAAAATCGATATAATTAAAGGTTCTGTATACAAAGTTTTGGAATGCTTCTAAATCTTTTTGTTGATGATTCATTATAAAATCATGAGGAGAATTGTCTAGCAATTCCATCATTTTGTAAGAATTTTTAATAATCATCGTTCTATTTCCCCAAGAAATAGTGGCGGTTAAAAAAGCAGCAATTTCAATATCTTCTTTTTTAGAAAATTGATGCGGAATTTGAATAGGATCAGACTCAATAAATTTTGGATTATTATATAAAATTACCTTTTCATCTAAAAATTCTTTGAGTTCTTTTTGTTTCATTAAAAATTAAATTATTTTGCCGTCAATCATGGTTAGTTTTCTGTCAGTCATTGCTGCAAGTTCTTCGTTATGAGTAACCAAAACGAAAGTTTGACCAAATTCGTCACGCAATTTAAAAAATAGTTCATGTAAATTTTTAGCAGATTCACTATCTAAGTTTCCACTAGGTTCATCCGCTAAAATAACAGATGGATTATTTATCAACGCTCTTGCAACTGCAACTCTTTGCTGTTCACCTCCAGAAAGTTCATTGGGTTTGTGATGTATTCTATGCGATAATCCTAAAAAGTCTAAAAGCTCTTTGGCTCTTGTTTCTGCTTCTTTTTTAGATTTTTTACCGATAAATGCAGGAATGCAAACATTTTCTAAGGCAGAAAATTCTGGTAATAATTGATGAAATTGAAAGATAAAACCAATATGATTATTTCTAAAACTCGATAATTCTTTATCAGAAAGATTTTTAAGAGAGATATTATTAATTGATAACTCAAAATCTTGTTCTTTTAAAGGCGTATCTAAAGTACCCAATATCTGCAGTAATGTTGTTTTTCCTGCTCCAGAAGGACCAACAATAGCAACAATTTCTCCTTTTTTAATGTGTAAATCAAGCCCTTTTAAAACTTGCACATCTCCATAATATTTATGGATATTTTTTGTAGTAATCATATAAAACTTATCTAGCTACGAAAGTATAAAAAAACGGATGTACTTTGTGATGTATATCCGTTTATATTAATTAAGTAGGATTTTACAGAAATGTAATTCTTGTTACTTGGTATTCTTAATTTGGCTGATTGTTCGTAAATTCAAATTTAACGAACTGATCAGTGTTCCAAATTAAAAATAAATCAGATGAAGAGTAATAGAAACAATTTATACATGAAAACACTTAAAATAGAAGCTGTTAATCGTTTTTTAAAAAATATTTTAAGAATGCTGATGTACTGTTTATCTTTAGAAATAAGAGAAAGTATTGGCTATTTATGAGTTCAAATTATTTTATGAAATAATGTGTAAACTTTTGCCTTTGAATTTGTATTTTTGAGCGTTTTTAAAAGAGATACTGATGAATTTACACGAATATCAAGGAAAAGAAATTTTAAACAGTTTTGGAGTTAGAATTCAAAGAGGAATTGTAGCAAGTAGCCATAAAGAAGCTGTAGATGCTGCAAAACAGTTAACAGCAGAAACTGGTACAAGTTGGTACGTAGTTAAAGCCCAAGTTCATGCGGGTGGTCGTGGAAAAGGTGGTGGAGTTAAGTTGGCAAAAAACTTAGCGGAAGTAGAAAAAATCTCTAACGAGATTATTGGTATGATGTTAATTACGCCTCAAACTTCTGCAGAAGGTAAAAAAGTAAATCAGGTGTTAATTTGTGAGGATGTCTATTATCCTGGAGCATCTGAGCCTGAAGAATATTATATGTCTGTGCTTTTAAACAGAGCAACAGGTAAAAATATGATTATGTATTCTACAGAAGGTGGAATGGATATCGAAACAGTGGCAGAAAATACTCCGCATTTAATTTTTACAGAAGAAATCGATCCTTTGTTAGGTATCATGCCTTTTCAAGCGCGTAAAATAGCTTTTAATTTGGGCTTATCAGGAGCGGCTTTTAAAGAAATGACAAAGTTTGTCACCAATTTATACCAAGCATACATTGGTTCAGATTCTTCAATGTTTGAGATTAACCCTGTATTAAAAACTTCGGATGATAAAATTATGGCAGTTGATGCAAAGGTTTCTTTGGATGAAAATGCGTTATACAGACACAGAGATTATGCAGCAATGCGCGATTTACGTGAAGAAAACCCAATAGAAGTTGAAGCAAAAGCTGCTGGTTTAAACTATGTAGATTTAGACGGAAACGTTGGCTGTATGGTTAACGGAGCTGGTTTAGCAATGGGAACAATGGATTTAATTAAAGAATCTGGAGGAGAGCCTGCTAACTTTTTAGACGTTGGTGGTACTGCAGATGCAGCTAGAGTTGAAACAGCTTTTGGAATTATCTTAAAAGACCCAAATGTTAAAGCAATTTTAGTAAATATTTTTGGTGGTATTGTACGTTGTGATAGAGTTGCACAAGGTGTTGTAGACGCTTACAAAAGTATGGGAGACAAAATTAATGTACCAATTATTTGTAGACTACAAGGTACAAACGCGAAAGAAGCAAAAGAGTTAATAGATAATTCTGGAATGAAAATTATTTCTGCAACAGAATTTCAAGAAGCTGCAGATAAAGTTCAAGCAGTTTTAGAAGCGTCTTAGTTTTTAGTTTATATACATAAAAAAACGCCTTACAAAGTAAGGCGTTTTTTTATGGAATATTATTTGTATTCTGATAGGAGTAGGATTAATAATCAATCTCTTTAACAGACCTTATTCTGATGCTTAATAATGACTAGATTGGCTCTATTATAGAAACTTTATATACTGAATTAAGTAAACGATAACAACACTAATAGCCAAACCAAAGGATACTTTGCTTAAATCTTTAAAAATTAGTTTAGAGGAATTTTTAATATTTTTTTTATTTAAAAGATAGTTAATAGCCATTTCACGACCTGCTAAAACGCCAATAAACGTCCAAGTTGTGCTCATTGGTATTGAATTGTAATTACCGTAAATAAATAGAATAATACCATAACATAAATCAATTAAAGTTGCTGAGCGTATGTTACCTGCATTCACTTTTTTGTTTACAATTTCTTGTATTTTTCCACCTTTGCTTTTAAAGATATATGCCATAATAGAAAGAATTAAAGCAAGAGCTATTAACAACTCGGTTAAAGATAATTTTCTAGGTAAGAACACAAAGATATTTGCAAAATCTTGAATTAACCATTGAGACCAAAGGAAAGCAGTAGAAATCCATTGAGCAGCAACCCAAAACTTTATGTTGTTACTTGCCTCTAAATTGGCAATCGATTTTTTAGATTCAAAACCTTTTGCGATTACCAAGTAAATAAGAAACGCAGAAATAACGGCAATTCCGTAGCCATAAACAGATTTTATAATCATTTTTTCAATGATTTGTTGACTCGAAAAAATGCTTAGAATCATGAAAGTAGTACTCACAGGAATCCCGAAACGCGTAATAATCAACAACGCAAGTGGGGCAATTAAATGCCACCACATTATTTTTTCTGGCAACGGAATATTACCTAATCTTTGGTAAGAAACATCTCCGTTGTAAAAATACCATCCATACACCAATGTTGCAGTTAATATCACAGATGCAAACGTCCATAAAATAGCCCAATGTGTTTTTTTATTTGATGTTAGGAAGGTTCCGAGGGTCTGAATAACATCATTCCCTATTACAGAATAGACTGCGAATAAAAATCCAGCATACATTATTAGTACTTCCATAGTGGTAATCGAATAATTTTAAGGCCCAAAAATACCTACTTTTGAAGGTATTTAATAGTATCTAATTGTTATTTTTTTTAATCGCGTACTCTTAACTATTTAGTGAGTAATACACAGCAACACCGGCTAAATAGCCTATAATTGCTAGCCAAGAAATTCTTTTTAGATACCAAATAAAATTAATTTTTAAAATCCCCATGATGGCAACACCAGCAGCAGAACCAATAATTAAAGCACTTCCTCCAGTACCTGCGCAATAGGCAAGCATTTCCCAAAAAATATGGTCTTGCGGATACATATCCATCGAATACATGCCCATTGCACCCGCAACTAAAGGAACATTGTCTACGATAGATGATAAGAATCCAATAAAAATATTGGTGACATAAATGTTTTGAAAACTTTCATTTAAAACGGTTGCTAACTGCTCTAAATGACCAGCCGTTTGCAGACTTGCTACTGCTAATAAAATTCCTAAAAAAAATAATACACTAGGGGTATCTACTTTACGTATAATTGTAGAAACTGAAAATCTGTTCTTGTGATTTTCTGTTTTTTTTCTATGTAAGATTTCAGTAAGTACCCAAATAACTCCTAAACTAAACAACATTCCCATAAAAGGAGGCAAATGGGTTATGGTTTTAAAAACAGGTACAAATAACAAACCTAATACGCCAGCAGCTAAAACTAAATTGCTCTCTTTAGTAGAAATTGTATCAGAATCTTCTTCAAAATTTTCTTTAATCTCAGGTCTTTCTATATACTTTTTACCCATAAAAGAAGCGACGATAAGCGGAACTAAAAGACACACTAAACTTGGTAAGAAAACTTTCGTCATAATGTTAACAGCCGTTACTTGACCGCCAATCCATAACATAATGGTAGTAACATCACCAATTGGAGACCATGCGCCACCTGCATTAGCTGCAAGAACAACCATTCCTGCAAAAAACCATAAATCCTCTTTATTGCTAATTATTTTTCTTAGTAAAGTAGCCATTACAATCGCTGTGGTTAGATTGTCTAATACAGACGAAAAAAAGAACGTGGTAATACAGATAATCCACAAGAGTTTAACTCGGTTTATCGTTTTTATTTTAGAAGTAATAATATCAAAACCATTGTGTGCATCGATGAGTTCTACAATGGTCATTGCTCCTAAAAGAAAAAATAAAATTTCAGCAATTTCACCAATATGATGTAGAATTTCTTTTTCGATAAAGTTGATATCAACATTGCTCGAGAAAATAACATCTTTACCAAAGATTACTAAAACCCAACAGATAACACCTGTTAGTATTGCCGTTGCAGCTTTATCTATTTTTATAGTATGCTCTAAGGCTATAAAAAGATATCCAACAATAAAAGTAAGAGCGATTAGTATGTACATTTTTAAACTCGTTTTAATCTAATATAAAGATATTATAAAATTAGTTTGCTAAATTATTTTTTTTGTGTGCTCATCGTAATTTTTTTCTTAAAAAAAGTTATTTATTTTGAAAGTCTTATAAAATAACTAATCCTAAACATTTTACAGAAATTGCTATTTATTTGAAGTACCAATTTTTCTGTTTATTATGGGTGGCACATGTATGATAGAAGTTTTTTTCTTTTCAATGTGAGTTTTTTTTAGTAAAATCAAAGCGATTTGCAAATAAGTATGGCTATTTTCGGCTAAAAAAAAGTTGATTTTACAATCTAATTAGGGCAAAATCTAGTTAAGCAAGGTTACTTTATTAGTAAGGAAGCAAGAAATGTATTTAATTAACGCAACTTTATTCTAAGGTAGCGTAAAATGTTTTTAAGGAAGGTTACTTTGTCTTAAAGTTAGGAAGACTTCTGATTGAATGCCACAATTTTTAAAGTTGATGGACTAACGAAACCTTGCATATAAACTAAAATCCATTAAAATAAATATGTGTAGCATTGTTTTTTTAAACTTGTCTTTTCTTTATTTAGTTATTTAAAAAATAATTACGGATTGCAATAATCGCAATACATAGGGTCTTCGGATGTTTTTTGATGAGGATGTAGTTCCTCTTTTTTGAAATTGCATTTTTTGCAACTATATATAAAACTCAACGTTGAGTTGGTAGGTGAACCACATAAATTACATGCTAATCCTTTTTTTACATCGGTAACCCCAAAACCAGGAACGTTGCACTCTGGGCAACAAGAATTTATTTTATTTACTAATTTCTTTGTGGCAGTTTCAATTACAGACATGCGAGTGGGATTGTACATGGCTCTCATATCGGTTTCAGCATATATAGAATCGGACTTTTCAATCAATTCTTCAAAAGCTTCTTTTAGTTTGCTAGCATCAATTATACCTTTAATTATTTGGTTATAATCTTCTTTTGATGATCGAAGAATTAGACCGTGAGAAGGAAACTTCACTGAATCGGCAAACTCAAACAAGTCTTTTTCTGTTTCAATCTCTTTACCATTAAAATTGGTTTCCATGCTCAGTTCTCTGGCTATAATCTCGAAGTTGTTTTTTTTATCAATAAAAATCAAAAATTCATCATCCGCATTTACAAAAAATAACGATGGATGCAATCCAAAAGAACCTTCACTTGCAATTCCTAAATCGCAGTTAGCAAGTTCCATAGCCATCAAACATTTTTGTCTTGCCGTAGCGATTGGGTCTAGTTTTCTTTCAATTTCGCCTGTAAAAGTTCCTAAAGTATCTGTATCAAAATCCTCTTTTACAAAACAGCATACACCTAAAGCTTTTTCCAATAATGGAGCAATGACCTTTTCTTTTTCATGCTTTGTTGCAATTACTAAACGTCTACCCGTAAACATAAGCGATTAGTGTTTTACAATTTCATTAGTAAAATCTATTGCCATACCTTTTGTATCTTCATTCCAAATACCCGCGTCATAGACCAAATTACCGTTTACAAATGTTTGCTTTATTGCTGTGTGAAATGTAGTTCCTTCTAATGGTGACCAACCACATTTGTATAATAGGTTGTCTTTTGCAACGGTCCATTGGCAATTTAAGTCCACTAAAGTTAAGTCTGCATAATAGCCTTCTCTTATAAATCCTCTGTTTGTCATACCATAAAGAATTGCTGGGTTATGACACATTTTTTCAACTATTTTTTCTAATGAAATAAGACCTTGTTTGTAAAATTCTAACATGCAATTTAAGGTGTGTTGCACCATTGGCGCTCCAGACATTGATTTAAAATAAGGTTGTAGTTTTTCTTCTAAAGTATGAGGTGCGTGGTCTGTGGTTATAATATCTATTCGGTCATCAAGTAGCGCATTAAGCAAGCCAGCTTTGTCTTGTTCGGTTTTAATAGCAGGATTCCATTTAATAAGCATTCCTAATCGGTCGTAATCTTTATCCGAAAACCATAGATGATGTACCGAAACTTCTGTAGTTATTTTCTTCTCTTTAAGCGGAATATCATTCTGAAATAAATGAGTTTCGGCTTCGGTTGTTAAATGTAGAATATGTAATCTAGCATTGTGTTTTTTAGCCAATTCGATTGCTCGTTTGGTTGCTTCATAACAGCCCTCTGTACTTCTAATAATTGGATGAAACTTTGCAGGAATATCATCACCATATTTTTCTTTAAAAGCAAGTTCGTTTTTTTCAACAATTTCTTCTTTTTCGGAATGAATAGCAATAATGGATTTGCAATTTGCAAATAGTTTTTCCATTTTCTCGGGACTATCAGCTAATAAATTTCCTTTTTTGGTAAAGTACAATCCATCATCAGAAACTCCAATAAATTGGGTGGTATCCATTTGTATAACTTCATCAATATTATCGCCATTAACACCAAGAAAAAACGAATAGTTGGCTAAAGATTTTTTTGAAGCAATTTCATACTTTTCATTTAGGCTTTCTATGGTTAAAATATTTGGTAATGTATTTGGCATCTCAATAAAAGAAGTTACACCGCCGGCAATAGCAGCTTTACTTTCTGTATATAAATCTCCTTTGTGTGTAAGTCCCGGATCTCTAAAATGCACTTGGCCATCAATAATTCCTGGAAATAAATGTTTACCCGTTCCGTCAATTACTTTGTAGTTCGATTGAATACCAATATTGCCTATTTTATGAATAAACTTATCAGACAAAAGGACGTCTGCAACAACTTTTTTACCCTCATTTACAATAGTTGTATTCTTAATTAAGATCATTTTATTCATAGCTCATTTTTTGTGTTTGCTTTTAGGTTTTCTGATAATGTATTAGGCAAGTTTGAATTATTGACATCGTTAACAAGCTTATGCTACATTTTTATACCTAAGCAAATTTAACACTAATGTTTAAGGAACTTGTAAATGAAACAAGTTCATTATTTTATGATACGTTAAATTTTTAGAAGAGATACGCACGAATAAGTAGCTGCCAATTTTTCTGATAACAGCAATTTCAGTATGCAGTTTTAGACGGTTTTACTGAGTTTTCAGGATGCATAGAGCGCTAAAAACTTTTATTTAATTTCATAATATTTCTTGGCGAATGGTCGCCATAATAATTTTCTTTTCTTTCGGATACTTTAAAACCTAACTTTTCATACATGTGAATTGCTTCTAAGTTATCAGGGTGAACCGTTAAAAGAATGCACTCAATGTTTATTAAGTTTAGTAAACTTTTGCATAATTACGTTCCGATTCCCTGTCCTTGATATTCTCTTTTTGTAGCCAAAGAAAGAATCTAGCCTTCATTTTTAGCTATAGTAACGCCTCCAATAATATATCCTAAAATTTCTTTGTTTTCGTCCTCAGTAACAAGAAATAACTCTGAAAATAAATCATAATATTGTTTAAGTACAAAAAGAGGGTAATTCATTGGTTCGAACTCTCTTTTATCTATTTCAGATATATCTTGAATTTCAGTGAATCTTATTTTTCGAATTTTTATGTTCATTTAATTAAAATTGATTTTTGTATCCATTAAAATTAGTAGTAGAATTAAAGAGATTGCTCATCTTATTTAAAGTACTGTTGCTAAAGAGATTTGGATATACCTGCCTTAAATACTTTATTTTAATTTATTTTGAGCAACAGATTTAATACAAATAAATGGGATAATAAAGAGGATGGCAAATTTTTTTCATTTTTTTTAAAAGACATTACTACAATTTCCCCCTCAAAACAGCAATTTCATCACGTAATTTTGCAGCCACAATAAAATCTAAACCTTTAGCAGCAGCCTCCATGTGTTTGCGTTTTTCTCGTATGCGTTTTTCAATTTCTTCTTTAGGTAAATATTGTAAATCTTGCTCTGCAGCGACTTGTTTTGCATTGTCGTAATGATAACTAGAAACCGCACTTCTAGACAAAGTATCGTCAATTTTCTTCTTGATTTGAGTTGGAGTAATATTGTGCTTCGTATTATAAGCAATCTGTTTTTCGCGTCTTCTATCCGTTTCATCAATGGTTTTTTGCATACTGTTGGTCATTTTATCAGCGTATAAAATTGCCAAACCATTTACATTTCTTGCTGCTCTACCAATTGTTTGTGTAATAGATCTGTGACTTCTTAAAAACCCTTCTTTATCAGCATCTAAAATAGCCACCAAAGAAACTTCAGGTAAATCTAAACCTTCTCTTAAAAGATTTACTCCTATTAAAACATCAAACAAACCTTTACGCAAATCTTGCATAATTTCTACGCGCTCTAAAGTATCTACATCAGAATGAATGTATCTACAACGAATATCAACTCTGGCTAAATATTTTGTAAGCTCTTCTGCCATTCTCTTTGTAAGTGTAGTAACTAAAGTACGTTCGTCTTTTTCTACACGAATCTGAATCTCTTCAATTAAGTCATCAATTTGATTTAAACTTGGTCGAACCTCGATAATAGGATCTAATAAACCTGTGGGTCTAATTACTTGCTCTACAAAAACACCTTCTGTTTTTTGCAATTCGTAATCTGCAGGTGTTGCAGAAACAAAAATAGTTTGATTCTGAATGGCTTCAAATTCTTCAAATTTTAAAGGACGATTGTCCATGGCAGCAGGCAAACGAAAACCATATTCTACCAAGTTTTCTTTTCTGCTTCTATCCCCACCATACATTGCATGGGTTTGAGGAACCGTTACGTGGCTTTCATCAATAATCGTTAAATAATCGTCAGGAAAATAATCTAACAAACAGAAAGGTCTTGTACCAGGTTCACGACCATCTAAATATCGAGAATAATTTTCAATTCCAGAACAATAACCTAATTCACGTATCATTTCTAGGTCGAATTCAGTTCTTTCTTTTAAACGTTTTGCTTCTAAATGCTTTCCAATTTCTTTAAAATAATCTACTTGTTTTACCATATCTTCTTGGATTTGATGAATGGCGTTTTGTAAAACATCTGGAGAGGTTACAAATAGATTTGCAGGATATATTGTGAGTTCTTGAAAGCTTTCAACAATTGCATTGCTCTCTAAATCGAAAGATTCTATTTCTTCAATTTCATCCCCAAAAAAATGAATTCGATATCCATGATCACCATAACTAGGATAAATAGTTACCACATCCCCTTTTACTTTAAAAGTTCCGCTTTTAATCTCAACTTCAGTTCTAGAGTATAAACTTTGAACCAATTGATGTAAAAACTTGGTTCTAGCAATTTGCTGATTTACCTGAATCGGAATTACGTTTTTCTTGAATTCTACGGGATTTCCAATTCCGTATAAACAAGAAACCGATGCTACAATTAAAACGTCACGTCTTCCAGAAAGTAGGGAAGAAGTGGCTCTTATTCGTAAGCGTTCAATGTCATCGTTAATGGATAAATCTTTTTCTATATAGGTTCCTGTAACAGGAATATAAGCTTCTGGTTGATAATAGTCGTAGTAAGAAACGAAATATTCTACTGCATTTTGAGGAAAAAACTGCTTAAACTCTGAGTATAATTGAGCCGCTAAGGTTTTATTATGTGCTAAAACTAAGGTCGGTTTTTGAACGTCTTTTACAACATTTGCTACCGTAAATGTTTTTCCAGAACCCGTTACACCTAATAGCGTTTGAAATTTTTCGCCAGATAAAACACCTTCTGTAAGTTGTCTTATTGCTTCTGGCTGATCTCCTGTTGGAGAGAAATCTGATACTAACTTAAATTCCATTTTGCAAAAATACGGATACTTAAAGATTTTTAATTTCTTATCAAACTAAAATTTCCAGATTCTTTGATGATTTTATCATCTTTATCTATAATTGTTGCTTTGAACCAGTAATTATTTGGAGCTAATCGTTTTCCGTTAAAAGTTCCGTCCCAACCTTGAGAAGTAAAATCGGTTATCGAAGCGATAACTTTGCCGTATCTATTAAAAATAGTAACATTTACAGATTTAAAAAAAGCTTTATCTAAACCATTAACGTTCCAAAAATCATTTTCTCCATCTCCATTTGGTGTGAAAAATTTTTTAAATCCGATTACGGAAACATTGGTTTGTATTGATTGCTCGCAAGTATTTAGATCTCTTACATAAACTGTTCTTAAACCAGGATTAACATTGGTAAATGTATACGAAGTAGAGTTGCCAAAGAAATTAATATTGTCTAACGAAAATTCATAAGTACTATTTCCGGTAAGCGATACTTCAACAATATTATTTGTTTCATCTTCTGTATTTACCAGGACATTGGAAAAAACAGGAGATTCTGGATTTTTAACGGTAAAGGTTTTAGTATTTGAACATAAAAGTCCGTTTTCTGTTTTATAAACGGTAAGTGAAAAATCTCCGATAGCATTTAATGTAAAATCTTTATTTCTATGGATGACGTTGCCTGAGTTATTCTTCCACTCGAAGGAGTCATTGCTTGCAGATGCGCTTAAAATTATCGGTGCTTTTAAATTAGGATTAAAACAAATGGTATAACTGTCTTCTAAATTAATTATTGGTTCTAAATTTACATTAATTTTTAAAGATTGAATACCACCACAAGAAGAGTCTGCTTCTTTAGCTTTTATAAATATAGTGCTTGATGGATATGAAAAAAGGGCTGCAAATTCATTTAAATTGGTCTGTGCATCTAAATAAGTGGGATAAAAAGAAAGGCTTGTTGTGTTCGCAATACCGAGTTGTTTTTTAATGGTATTTTCTAAAATACTCGTTTCAAACTGACCTTGTGCATTACCAATAATACCATCTGAATCTTCACAAACAAAAAAATCATCAATAGTTCCGAGTGCCACAAAACGAGCAATAACTTTAAAAGAAGTACTTTCAAAACATCCGTTTATATTAATAACTTTTACAAATATTTCTTGGTTGGGTTCTGTGTTTTGAAATTTTTTTGGATCTTCTATTTGGTTGTCGTTTACTAAATCATTCTGACTTTTATAAAAAAAGAGTTCTTCGTTTAATTCAGGATTTGTGATTTTTGCGCGAATTGAATTTAAATTAAAAATAGACAACCCATCAAAATTTTCATCACATTCTATTAATTCTTGGTTTGGTAGTAAATTTGGCAGAGCATATGCATTTATCACCCTGTAAACGGTTACTTTTTTAGAACCAACGGTTAAAATGCCTTGCACAGTATATTCACCAGGAGCAGAATATGTATGTGTTGTGTTTATTCCTGTGCCAACGTTGCCATCTCCAAAATTCCAGATAACTGCAGAAATTGGTGCATAAGATTCTGAAGAAAAGGAAAACTCATCTACAAAACATCGATTTTCAGTCACAATTTTAGAAGCAAAATAAGATTGTATAAAGTTTGGTAAACCTCTTCTCGAAAATCCAGGGGAAAGCGCAATAGTATTGGGTCTATAATCTACTAAAAATCCTTTTTCATCAGGTTTTTGAATTACGCCTAAATAATTACTATCGGAATCTTTAAAAGATAACGCTGCATAAATTTTTTGATCATTTGCAAGTTGTAAACTTTCTATAACCGTATTTGGTCTAAGATAAATGACAGCTCTTGGGTCGTCGCTTAATGCCGTGCTGTTTAGTTGATATTGAAAAATACCATTGCTATTGCCAGATTCAAAACTAACATACACAAATTCTCCATTTGGAGATATTTCTATTCCTTTAGGAGGCCAAGAAGCACCAGGAGGATCTATAATTATATTTCTAACAAAGGTAATTTCTCCATTTTCATTATTAAATTGAAAATAGAAAACATATCTTAGTCGATTATCAGTCGTATTTGCAGCTACAAAAAGCTTTTTTCCGTCTACTGATACTTTCATCGACCCTAAATTTTCGATACCAAAATCTACTATTGTTTTTACTTCATTAGTGTTTAAGCCAGCAGCTGTTATTGAATAAACTTTAAATACTGATTTTAAACTTTCAGGATTATTATCCTCAGCAGTTAAAGTAAGTAACCAAAAAGATTCTCCACTTTTATGATGTGTAGCAGTTAGTTTTTCTGATGGTGAATCTGCGTCTAAAAAAGCATTTTTTAAAGCTACTTGCCCCAAAGGAAATTGAGTGCTAAATTCTATCTCAGAATAAAAAGTACCAGCAGGAGCAATTGGATTTGTACCCGATGTAAGCCTAGAATAAATTAAATAATAGCGATTGTCATTGCCCGGTTTTGGGATGATTATTGCCGATTGAAAATTATTGACATCCCCTGTCAAACCATTTCCATTTTCCATGACTTCATGGTTTCTATTCCAAACAGTAGCGCCATCTGAATAAAACATTAAAAGACCGTCTTCATTAGAAATAGATGCAGAGCCTGCAGGCGCATCCATTTCGCTATCTGCTAAAACTTCTAATTTTCCTTTATCGAAATTTAAGCCAGCCTTATTGCCAAAGTACCAATGAATAGTCTCATTTTGAGCATTTAAACTTATGCTTGTCAAAATAAAGAATAAGACAATATAAGTTTTCATAACATTACTTTCTTAAGAGCGAAAAATTCCCTTTTTTGTTAATCGTTGGTTTTGTAATGTCCGCAGGAATCAACGTAATATTAAACCAATAATCATCTGAAGAAAGTATTTTTCCGCCATAAGTTCCGTCCCAACCTTGGCCGTCAATTGCTAGTTGTGCAACTAGTTTACCGTATCTATTAAAAATATTGATACTGCTA
>Ga0222644_1000038_pt1 | contig 83509 bp, 79 predicted proteins | sample AntAcemetagen291_FD_179800 | JGI IMG/M metagenome (GOLD analysis project Ga0222644, IMG submission 179800) | Saline water microbial communities from Ace Lake, Antarctica - #291 | ecosystem: Environmental > Aquatic > Non-marine Saline and Alkaline > Saline | place: Antarctica: Ace Lake...
TTTACAAGCATCATCATCCGGCAGTTCTTTAACAAAACTCAGTATATTTTGACCTTTAAATACTTCCATAACCCTTGTGTTTAATGATAACAAGATACGGAAACTATATGACTAACTCAATAAAATTATACTCAACACGATCAGTTCAACTGCGATCTTAATTTTCTACCTATTTTTTTGAGATTTTTATAACGTTGTTGTCTAGGGTATGAGTTAAATTAGCACTCATATCGGGTAGGTGTTTTTAGTTAAATAAAAACACCTCTACAAGTAATTTTTTTTTACTTTTAACCTTTAAAATCAGATACTTAGATTGTCTCAACAAATAACAACCTTAACATTTTTTAAATATCCCAGCCTTACAGAAAAGCTTTGGGCTTTTGGAATGATGCAGTTTGCTCACAGTCCTTTAAAGAAAGTAAAAGGATTAGAGTTTTATAAGCTCTTAGGTTCTGGTAAAAAGAATTTTGATCCAAAACCAGATTGGAGTATTTACGGCTTGCTGCAAGTATGGGAGAATGAAAAAGCAGCAAAAGATTTCTTTGCTCATTCAAAGTTGTATGTGCGTTATCAAAATCATACTACTCACCAACTTACTTTTTATCTTAAAAGTATCAAAGCTCATGGGCAGTGGTCCAAGCAAAATCCTTTTGAAGAGAGCGACGATTTGGATGCCAATAATGAGATGATTGCGGTAATTACCAGAGCAACTATAAAGTTGAATATGCTTAAGAGATTCTGGGATTATGTGCCTACTTCTCAAAAAGATCTTGTGGACAATCCTAGTTTGCTTTTTACCGCTGGAGTAGGAGAACGACCTATCACTCAAATGGCAACTTTTAGCCTGTGGAATGATGCTCGAGCTTTAAAGAAGTTTGCGTACCGCAGTCAGAATCATCGTCATGCCGTGCAACAAACACAAGCATTGCAATGGTATAAGGAAGAAATGTTTACGAGGTTTCAGCCTTATAAAATTACGGGTAAATGGGAAGGGTTTAAGATCCCACAGGGCTTAATGATTTAAGATGTTTTAACTTGAAATATAAAAAAGAGAAAGAGCTCAGTGATTTTGTCTAAGAGTGAAGCCAGAGCCGTAAATAAAGACGGTTCTTTTAATATCGCCAAGACCAATATTTCGTTTTTCGATAAGCTCAATTTTCTTAATAGTCTGGTAGGATAGATGCAGTTCAATTTATAGATTTTTTTGTTAACGTTCAGTTATTTAACACGTTAAGCTATGACCGTCTCACACCATTCGGACTTGCCGCAAACATTATGGCAGCGGCGTATATGCTAGGTTTAGTTTTCTTTGCACTTACAACAGTACTGCTTTGCGGTAGTTTTCTAAATCTACTACGAGAATAAAATATAGTGAAATAGGTGTTATTGTACCTCATAGGTAAATCAATGGATTTATAATAAGAGTGTTGAATCCATAGAGGAATGAATTGCTAGAGGTAAATGCAGATGTAAGTGTCTTCTTGAGAAAAAAACTTCACAACTTAGAGAATTTTATAAATTGGAATTAGAAAGGAATATGCTTTTTTTTCCCTATCAATCTGGACTATTGTGCACCATCCTATCGATAAGAATAGTATGTTGTATCAAATGTAAGAAAAGGAATTTTTGGACAGAGATGTTGATTTTATCGATATCTTTAAATCCTTGTACTAATCTTATTCTTAGACGCTATATTCTCGATCTTCATAAGGCAAATGAAATTGTTAGGAGAGCAAAATTCACTTATTTAGGAGCTTATCATATGGGAAATCTACATATAGACGATAGTAGCGGTCTCAATAAATACTACTCATGCGACTTGCAGGTCTCTAATTAAAATAGTTTTTTAAAAAAAGCACTTAGAAATGGTTTTGAAGTCATGGGAAGCATGATACTAACATCTTGTCCAAAACTAGTTTCCTCATCCAGAAAGCTAAATATATTTTGAATACTATTCTTTTTATATAGGGTATGAAATACTTGAGGACCACGATTGTTATCAGTGTACAAAACGTCTAGCATGATATCATCATAAAAACGGAATTTCTTTGAAATCATATGGTGATGAAGCTCTCGATTTGTAAGAATATTATCCACTAACTGTGTGGCTTTTTTTTCACTCATTTTAAAACTATAACCGGTAGACGGTTTTACCCAGCCTCCAGCGGTTCCTATTTTAAAAAGTTTTTTTTGATGGTGTTGTTCAAACCTATACGTAGTCATAGGTATAATACCTTGCTCGGTTTTGGAAATGCTGTAATTTTCAATTTTTAGAAAATTAGTGATATATTCTTTAAGATATTTATCATAGGTCTCGTCGCTTACTACATCCTTAGAAAAGTAAGTAAATTCTACTAAAGCTTCTGTAGTAGAATAGGGTAAAACGTAGGTAAAACTGGTAGTGCCAGCATCTCTTAACCGGTAATCCATCATCACAAAGTCTTTCGGATTGAAGACAGGTTTCTGAGTATTAATCACCCAACCTTTAAAATGTTGAAGTAAAGTAGTTGCTTTTTTATCGCTATAAAATGCTGGATCGATCCGACTGTCCAGAACAAGGTTTGCGGTGAGATGGGTCGATTCACAATGTATAGTTTTGATTTCGTTTCCTGTTACCCTTTCTACTTTTTCTTCAATTAAAAAATAGTTAGATTTTTGTTGTAATTGTGCTTTTGCAAAGGCAATAAAATCAGGACTCTCTATAGTTTTGTAGACATAATCTTCTAGATTTAGGTCTATAAAATTATTAAGCATTACAAAACTGCCTTTATTCCAGCTATGTGAGATTAAATGATCCCAGCGGCCTTTTCCTTTTTCCCAAAAAGACCATGTTTTTTCTAACGAATTTGACTTAAAATCATCAATTATTACAATCTTTAAACTGGATTTACGGCGCAATAATTCTAGCACAACGTGACTACCAGCGCACCCCATGCCTATTATTGCTATATCGTAATGATGATCCATAAGCCTATTGTAAAAAATAATTGAACACTGTAAAGATGATAAGAAATAAGTTTGCTGCCGTTGAGTTTAAATTGGAGTGCTATCGCATGTAAAATCGCTGCTACAACGAACCAACAAATGTAATTAAACCACCCTGCGCCACCATTAAAATGCCAGAAACCTGAAAAATCGCATATTTGTTCTAGAAAATAGTCCAATCCTACCATTAAAAAGGCTCCTAAAGCAATAATTGCTATGCGAGAGCTAAGAAATTTCTTTGCTATTACGTGGGTAGTAAAGGTTAATATACCCCAATTAACCCCTATCAGAATCGGGATTCCATCCATTTTAGGGCCAAAATTTTTGCCATAATAGTAATCACCAAAAAGGCTGCCCGTATGAACTCCAATCCATTCTACGGCTATTCCCGTGACCATAAATAGAGCGAATAATAGAACTGTTTTTTGGGAGTCTATTTTAAAAAAGAAAATCAGTAAAAACAGCAAGTATAACAAGGTAAATGGTGACTTAGGAAGAAAGAAATCTTCATACCCTAAAGCTATTCCTATTAAAGCAGCTATGTGAACGATCCATAAAAAAATGAGGGCACCTAGTTTCATAACGTCTCTTTTAAGATAAGGTCTGTTGTGATTTGTGCGCTTAATAGACACAGAGGGATTCCTCCACCAGGATGCACAGAACCGCCTACATGATACAGGTTTTTAATTTTGCTATTGAAGTTAGGATGTCTTAAAAATGCCGCAAATTTATTATTACTTGCCGCACCATAAAGTGCACCTCGATAAGAACTGGTGTTTTTCTCAATTCCCTGTGGTGTTAGGATATACTCTGTTTTAATATGATTGGATATATCCACTTGAAGACATTTTTTTATCTTCTGGAGGATATTCTTTTTAGCTTCTTGAATCATTTCAGCCCAATCCTGTCCATAATCTCCAGGCGCATTGACCATCACAAACCAGTTTTCATGTCCTTTAGGAGCATCTTCTGTCGACTCTTTGCTCGTTATATTAATATATACCGTAGGATCGCTGGATAAGGTCTTCTGTTTAAAAATGTGTTCAAATTCTGATCTATAATCTTCTGAAAATAGGATGTTATGAAGATCTAATTCTGGAAATTCTCGGTCGATTCCCCAATAAAAAATAAGTGCGCTGCTGGAACGTTCTTGATTTAGTGTTTTTTCTGGTGCTTTTATGTCTTGTAGAAGCCTTCTATAAGTTGGATAAATATCCATATTAGAAACAACGAGATCAGCCTCATAAGTGGAGTTTTTTGTGGTTATACCAGTGATTTTTTTGTTGCGGTGGTTAATTTGGGTGACGCTTTCGCAAAAGCGGAATTCAATTCCAACTTCCTTCCCTAATTCATATAATGATTGGGAGATACGATGCATACCACCATGAGGATAATAGGTTCCTAAACCAAGTTCTAAATGCGGTATCATGCTCATGATTCCGGGGGTTTGGTACGGAGATGAACCGTTGTAAGTGGCGTATCTATTAAAAAGCTGGGTTAGTTTTGGATTCTCAAACACTTGGTTTTCTTGATCTAAAGTATTTGAAACTCCTAAAAAAGGGGAGTTGATCAATGCTTTTAAAGTATCCCTAGATAAATAGGTGGCAACTTTGTGTAGTGATTTTTCTAAAAAAAGACCTTTGGTTAAATTATATTTTTTTTCACTGTTATGGATATACGACTGAAGTGTATGTGGATCTTCAGAAAAAGTTTTTGCTGCTGTATCTATAAATTTAGAGGTATCTGTGCTTGCTTTAAAGACCGTACCGTCTTCCCAAAAATAATGACAGGCAGTTTTTTTTGTAGTAAAAGAAAAAGGAACTTTATAATTTGGAAATAACTCTAGAAGATCCGTAACAAGTTGTGGCAAAGTAAAAAGAGAAGGACCTAAATCAAAGCGGTAGCCACCTTGTTCTATCGCGTGTATTTTGCCTCCTGCATATTCATTCTTTTCAAAAACCTGAACTCTATATCCGTTTTTTTTAAGTCTTAAAGCTGTCGCTAGTCCACCTATTCCAGCTCCTATAACGATTGCTGTCTTCATAATTTATTTAAAGTACTTAAAAGGAACAACTAGCATACCGAAGTTCTCGCCATCTTGTTTACCGATGTGTTTGTGGTGCATTTTATGAGCCCGACGCACACCTTTTGCATATTTATTATCTGCCTTGCGCAGCCACTTAAAGCGTTGATGAATAAAGATATCATGCACAACAAAATAGGCTATTCCATAGGCCAGAATTCCCGCACTTATGGGTAAAGCCCACCATAATTCAAGTTCGCTATGCATTACTTTAAGACCGAAACTTATAATCGCGTAGAATACAAAGAATAAATCATTTTTTTCAAACCAGCTGTTGTGTTTCTTGTGATGGTGATCCTCATGAATTTTCCATAAAAAACCATGCATAACATGTTTGTGCATCCACCATGCATTAAATTCCATTATAGAAAACGTTGCGATAAAAATCGCTACCCATAATATGATATTCATAAGTTAGATTAAATTGAGTCTGTAAGTTACATATCCTTTCGATAATAAGAAAATTTTCTCATAGTTAGGAACTCGTATTCTTGTATTTCTTATTTCTTTGGAAGGCGTGCGCTCTAGTCTAGTAAGTAACCTGCGATAGTAAGTGTAAGCAGTATAAACACCTAGTTTAGCTTCCATAGGTAAAAGTTTTATACCTCTAAGACCCGCATCAAAGTCTTCTTTAATTTCTGTGATTAGTCTCGCTTTATCTTCTTCACTTAAATCATGGAGGTCTGTGTTGGGAAAGTAGCTTCTTTCTAGCGTATCAAGATCTGCTTTGAGATCGCGTAGAAAATTTACTTTTTGAAAAGCACTGCCTAGGCGCATGGCATCTTCTTTAAGTTTATTATATTGTTCTATGTCTCCTTTAACAAAAACTTTTAAGGACATTAATCCTACTACATCTGCACTTCCGTAGATGTATTCTTTATACTCCTTATCAGTTAGATAAATAGATTTATCTAAGTCCAGTTTCATACTGTGAATAAAAGCTTCATACATGTCTGGGGTGATATCATATTTATTTACTGTTTCCTGAAAGGAATTTAAAATAGGATTTAAACTTATCTTTTCATCTATCGCATTTTTTAGATCCTTTTCAAAGCGATTTAGTAAGGTGCGCTTATCGTAATCATGAAATGTATCAACGATTTCGTCTGCAAATCTTACGAATCCATAGATATTATGGATATCTTGTCTAATATGTGGACCTAGCATTCTACTGGCAAGTGAGAAAGAGGTGCTGTAATTATGGGTTACAGCTTTGCTACATTCTCTAGAGACTTTATCAAATAAGCTTTTCATTAGTGGTCGTGTTTTTTAATAAGTTCAGCGGCTAGCTTTCCAGAAATGAGTGCTGGAGGTACTCCTGGTCCTGGTACTGTTAACTGACCTGTAAAATAAAGATTTTTTACTTTACGGCTTCTTAAATTAGGTCTGAGAAATGCAGTTTGCAATATAGTATTTGCCATACCGTAAGCATTTCCTTTATAACTATTGTATTCTGATATGAAGTCGTTAACACAAAATGATTCTTTCAATATAATATGGTCGGTCACATTTTGTTCTGTTCTCAACTCAAATCTTTTAATGATCTTATCAAAGTACTTTTCTCTCAGTTCTGGGGTATCTTCTAAATCTGGTGCTAATGGAATAAGAAAAAAACCGTTTTCACAACCCGCTGGTGCCGTAGAATGATCTGTTAGTGAGGTGAAGTTAGCATAAAACAAAGGTTCCTCTGGCCATTTAGGATCTTCATAAATTTCATTTGCATGTTTTGTGAAGTCAGTATCAAAAAACAGATTGTGATGATCTATATTCTTTAATTTTTTATCAAATCCCACATAAAAAATAAGAGAACTAGGGGCAAAGGTTTTCTTTTCCCAATAGGATTCAGAGTATTGCCTGTACTTTTCTGGTAGAAGAGTTTCAGAGTGATGGTAATCTGCTCCAGATAATATAGTTGGGTAAATAAACTTCTCGCCTTGACATAATAAACCTTCGGCACGTCCTTTATCATCCACAAGAATTTTATCTACAGGACTATTTGTTTTTATGACTACACCTAATTCTACTGCAAGCTTTTTCATGGCTATTACCACTTCATACATGCCGCCTTTTGGATGCCAAGTACCCAAACCGAAATCTGCATAATTCATAAAATTATAAAAACTAGGCGTTTTTTGTGGTGTTGCTCCCAAAAATAAAACTGGAAATTCAAGAATACTAACCAGTTTAGGATTCGAGAATTTTTTTCTAACATCTTTAGAGACATTACCAATAAAGGCTCCTACTTTTCTTGCAGTTTGAGGAGTGATCAACTCTAAAGGAGATTCACCAGGTCTGTAAACGAGATTTTTAATAGCAATTTCGTAATTTTCTTCAGCTTTAGACATGAATTGCTCCAAAGGCTTAGAACTGCCTTTCTCTACCTTTTCAAAGGTGGCTTTGATATCTTCTAAATTGTCTGGTATCACGATTTTATCATCTTCAAAAACTACTGAGTAAGCAGGGTTGAGCTTATCAAGTTGATAATAATCTTGCGGTTTTTTATCAAAGTCTGCAAAAAATCTTTCGAAAATATCGGGCATCCAGTACCAAGAGGGACCTATGTCAAAGGTGAATCCATTTTTAGTCAATCTTCTAGCTCTTCCACCTACGGTATCATTTTTCTCATAAACGGTTACTTCATATCCTGCCTGGGCTAGGTAACATGATGCCGCTAATGATGAAAATCCAGATCCTATTACTGCTACTTTATTCATGCTTCTACTAATTGAGGTATTTTATTCATAAGTTCTGAAATTCCTCTGAAAACTGTTTGGTTGTCAGAAAGATCTTTTGTTTTTATTTTTTGTGCTAAGTGACCCAGCAACCATAACTCTACATCATCTTGTTGAGCGACTTTACGGTTAAATTTCTTTAAAAACGAAGCGGTTTCTTTTTCCGTGGGTTGCACCGTTATGTAAGTGATGTAAATGGGTGATATTCCTTTGTTCTTAAAATAAGGTAAGGCTTCTAATACCATGCTGGCTCCTAAATAAACTGTTTTACAACCTTTCTTCAATAATTCATAATTAAGAAATAGCAACCCCAGATCGTGCACTTCATTTTCAGGTAAAAATAAAATGAAAAGGTTCTCATTTTCTTTAAATTTTTGGTGTTGCACTTTTTCGAGATTAACTAAAACTTTTTGTTTTATCAAATGGCTTATAAAATGTTCATGAGCTATGTTGATTGTTTTTGACTGCCATAAAAACCCTAATTCTTCTAAAAACGGAATAAATAAGTCATAAAACACACCTGAAAAGCCCACTTCTTTTATTACTGAGTCATAAACACGCTGAAACATGAATTGATCAAAATTGATCATCGAGAGCTTTAATTCTTGAATGGCATGATCATTTTTGTTATTTCTGACAGCCAGACTGCGCACTTGGGTTTCTATATCTTCGGTTGTTAAACTGGCTATTGTTGATATTTTTATACCGGCGTTTTTTAAGTAACTGACATTGAGTATTTTGCGTAAGGAGTCTAAGTCGTAAGTTCTTATATTTGTATCTGTCCTGTTAGGTTCTAATAAATTATATCTTTTTTCCCAAATCCTTATAGTATGTGATTTGATACCGCTGAGATTTTCAAGATTCTTTATACTAAACTTACTTTTGACCAAAATCGATTTGTTTAATTAATTTCTCGTAAAATTAAACAAATTATCTATAAATTTTCAGATTTGATATTATATTAACTAAAGAAGATTTTGCGTTAAAACTAAAAAATCAGACTTTAAAGTCTGATTTAAAAAGTACCTGGAATGGGACTTGAACCCACACGTACAAAGTACACACGGCCCTCAACCGTGCCTGTCTACCAATTTCAGCACCCAGGTAAATGAAAAAAATCCTTAAGATTAAGGACTTTTTTATAAATGAGAAGTGATCTGACTGGGGCTCGAACCCAGGACCCTCTCCTTAAAAGGGAGATGCTCTACCAACTGAGCTATCAGATCGTTTTGCCTTAGCGGCTGCAAATATACTTCCTATTATTTAATACAACCTAATTTTTTTAGATTAATTTTCAGAATTAATATTTTATAGTAAAATGAAAATAGGAATGGATTTTAAAATAGTTTTAGTAGGTTATATGGGCTCAGGTAAAACCTCTGTAGGAAAGGAACTTGCAAAAATTCTTTCTGTTATGTTCGTAGATTTAGATCTTGAAATTGAGAAATCCGAAAAAAAGACTGTCACGCAAATATTCGATTCTAAAGGGGCTATTTATTTCAGGAAAAAAGAAAAGCTTGTTCTTGAAGAAGTGATACATTTAGAAAATAGTATGGTATTATCCCTAGGTGGTGGGACTCCATGCTATTTTGAAATTATGGATTACTTAAATAATAGAAATGAAGTTCATACGGTCTATTTAGATGTCTCAATACCTACTTTAGTAAAGCGATTGTTCCCAGAAAAAGGGCACCGACCTGTCTTAGATACTATTAATTCTGAGGAACAATTATCTGAATTTATAGGGAAGCATTTATTTGAACGAAGGCCATTTTATAGTAAAGCCCAACAGACTTTAAAGGTTAATGAAGATTCTCCAGAGCAACTAGCCAGAAGAATTGCCTCCCATTTATTTTAAAACAACACTAAAAGGCTTTTTTTCTAATTGAACTTCTATATGTTCTTCCATAGTGGTAGAAAGAGAGATTCCTTTAAAATCTGCTTTTATGGGGTATTTTTTATGGTTTCTATTCACTAAAACCGCAGTTTTTAATCGATCTAATGGAACGTTTAAAAAATGCTTAACAGCGTAAATCAATGTAGTGCCGCTGTTTAACACATCATCGCAAAGTACCACGCCACAATTTTCGTACTCATGCTTTTTGAGATTTGTAGTTACTGGTTGTAAGGGGTCTATCTTGTTGATGCTCACTTTACATAGTTTAATGTCTGTAGTTATGATGGTGGATAAAACCTTTTTTAATTCTTTAGCAAACGTGTATCCACTGTCTGCGATGCCTGCTAATATGATAGGATCATGTTTTAAGTATACCTCGGCAATCTGATAAGCGATCCTTCTAATTTTATGCTGGACCTGTTTATGGTCTAAAATTTCGTTTTTAATCATTTCTTTTCATCTTTATGATAAGTTCTTTACCCTTTCTGGAATGTTCAGAATTTAAACATTTTTCCATTTTTACAATTTCAAATCTTTTCTGGAATAGATCTTTATATTCTTTTATACTAGCGGTATAAGGTGGTTCATTTCTTTGCGATTCAAAATTAAATAAAACGCCTTCTATAAAACCGTCGTTTTCTAATAATTCATGGCTTTTAATGATATAGCTTTCGCGAAAGCGAGATTCTAAAGCACATAAAAAAGTTTGTTCTAAAATCAGGTCATAAGTTCCAACATGATCAAAAAAGTTCTCTTGAAGAATTTTAATATTCTCCTTGTGTTTTAACCGTTTTCTTAATTGAAGTAAAGGAGTTGCTGCCAGGTCTAAAACTGTCACTTCACTAAAACCACTTCTAATGAGGTACTCTGCTTCAAAGGAATTTCCAGCTCCAGGAATTAAAATACGACATTTTTTGTTCTCAATGTTGTCAATTATTCCTTTAAGTGGTTGAGATACATGTCCTAAATCCCATCCAGTAGCTTTGTTTACATATCTTTCTTCCCAATAATTCCTGTCGTGCATTATTCCTCTTCATCTTGATTTAAAATATCGGTTAAATCACGACGATCCTTTTTGGTGGGCCTTCCTTCCCCTTTTATTCTGTAGTAATCCTGATTAAGAGCGATTAGCTTTTTAGCGTCAAAATTCTCTTGTGGTGTTCTATCTGTCCGATAAAGATCAACAATTTTATTGCCCACACGACCATCTGGTAAATCGATTACTTCTATTTTATATTCTATTTGGTCTTTTCGCAATTCAATAATATCTCCAGCATAAACATCTCTTGATGGTTTAACTATAGAATTATCAATACGTATGCGACCCTTTTTTGCAGCATCGGTGGCCTTACTTCTAGTCTTATAGTAACGAACACTCCATAAATATTTATCTACTCGCATAAGATCATTTGTTATTAAACGTTATCACAACACCACAAAAATAGTTGAAAATAGTATCTTTGACTGCTTTAAAAAATGATGATGAAAAAAATAACATATTTATTAACTTTTCTTATAACTGGAATGGTTCTAATCTCTTGTGGTAATGACGACGAAGGTAATGGAATTGTAGTAAGAGATAGAGAAGAAGTATTTACGGAAGATCTTGTTAAACTACAGGATTATTTAAATACCCACTTTTACAATTATGAGGAATTTGCTTCAAATCCAGCAGGCTCTGATTTTGAAATAGCATTTGACACCATTGCAGATGCAAACGCTGGTAAAACAGCTCTTGCAAGTCAAGTGACCTCTAATGCAGTTACCAGAGATGGGGTTGATTATACGTACTACACTTTAAAGGTGAGACAAGGTGGTGGAGTTGCTAAGCCTACTTTTGCTGACAGTACACTTGTTTCCTATGAAGGAAGATTGCTAGACAACACTGTTTTTGATGGTTCTGTAAATCCTATATGGTTTGATCTTCCAGGAGTTTTTGTAGAAGGTTTTGCATTAGGATTATTAGATTTGAATGAAGCTATTAGTATCAACTCTAATCCTGATGGAACTTTATCCTTTATTGATTCTGGAATAGGAGCTGTTTTTATGCCTTCTGGTCTAGCATATTTTAATATCACACAATCAGGTATCCCAGCCTATTCACCATTAATATTCTCTTATCAATTAAGAAAATCTGAAACGACAGATCACGATAATGACGGTATCTTCTCAAAATTTGAAGATTTAGATGGCGACTCTTATTTAAAGTCACCAAATGATAGAGACAATACAGATGGTGATCAAAGTCAGTTTGGGATATTATATAATTATGTAGATAATGACGATGATGGTGATGGTGTTCCTACTATCTTTGAAAATGCTGATCCTAATGGTGACGGTGACCCTAGCGATGCAGAAGATCTGGATGGTGACGGCATACCTGGTTATTTAGATCCTAATGAAGTGAATATTGATTTAGATGGTGATGGAATCCAAAACAGATTTGAAGAACCAGACCCCAACGGAAACGCTAACCCTGGTGATGCACGCGATACCGATAATGATGGTATCCCTGATTATCTAGACCCAGATGATGATGGAGATGGAATCCCTACATCACAAGAAAACGCTGATCCTAATAATAACGGAAATCCAATTGATGCGCTTGATTCTGACGGAGATGGTACTCCCGATTATTTGGATTCAGATTCATAGCGCCTAAATGGCGTATTCAATTTAAAAATGGAGTCTTGATTTTAATCAAGACTCCATTTTTTTTGTTTTGTTGCATGTTTTTTTGATGGCGTTTTATATCAGCTCCATAGATGCTTAAAATTATAGTTTTGAACTATTAAAACATCTGTATGAGGATTGTATTTTGTAAGATATTATTAATGTACTCCATCACATGTGCTAGTGCCCAAAACTTCAATCTGTGTACTACTATTTAAGAGGACTCTTTACTTGAAGTTACTTACCAGAGAGATATACCTTATTTAAAACTAGGAGAAGGTTACTGCTTGTTCAAAGGGAATTTATCAGAGTTCACTGATAATTCACCTCTGTTTGAGTTGGCCTTTGTGATTCTAGGTTCTAAATGAAATCGATTCCTTGAAATAGGAATACACTCCATGAATGTATCTGTCTGGAATTTTAACATAGAGAAATAGGGGAAGAAAGACTAAAAAAACCTAAAAGCAATATATGTTGACCATTAAGCTTGCTGTGCCAAGATATTTTTTTATGTGATCAGATGTAGCCATGGATTTGATATAGAAGATATTTTAGTCGTAAATGGGTCTTTCGAGTTCAGTACGTCTCTTAATGAAAGGTCAAAAAGCAAATTATTTATAGGAAGCTCCTTTGTTCTTGCAGATTAAGTTGAAAGTAGTGGGACACTGATGTTATATGATAAGAATAGGTATACGGTAACTAATAATTCGATGTTTCAAACATTTTAGATATCTGGTGTACACTTCTTATAACCTTAAGAGCGATTATAAAGGATTTGTGCTTATTTAACCAGCTTCCTAACTTGTCTTACAGGTTTTAAAAAAGATCAAAAAAAAGTCCTCATTGAAAAATGAGGACTTTGTATTCAAAAAAATGAGCGCTTACTTTCTTTTCATCACTTTTTCTGCTTTCAGAGTAATATTTTCTGCATTTAAACCGTACTTCTCAAGTAATTGAGCTGGTGTTCCACTCTCACCAAAAGTATCATTAGTGGCTACAAATTCTTGAGGTGTAGGGTGATGTAAAGAAAGTGTTCTTGCAACACTTTCCCCTAATCCACCTAAGAAGTTGTGTTCTTCAGCAGTTACGACACAACCTGTTTTTTTAGCAGATGTGACAATAGCCTCCTCATCTAAAGGTTTTATAGTGTGAATGTTGATGACTTCAGCACTGATTCCTTTTTCGTTTAAAGCTTTTGCAGCCTCTAGCGCTTCCCACACTAAATGTCCTGTAGCAATAATCGTTACATCAGTTCCTTCTTGTAGGGTTACTGCTTTTCCTATATGGAATTCTCCACTTTCGGGTGTGAAGTTAGCTACTTTAGGACGGCCAAATCTTAAATAAACAGGTCCTTGATAATCTGCAATAGCGAGGGTAGCTGCTTTGGTCTGGTTGTAATCACAGGTATTGATAACCGTCATTCCTGGCAGCATTTTCATCAATCCTATATCTTCAAGAATTTGATGTGTTGCACCATCTTCACCTAGAGTTAGTCCAGAGTGAGAAGCACAAATCTTTACATTCTTGTCAGAATACGCAATACTTTGTCTGATTTGATCGTATACACGACCAGTAGAGAAGTTTGCAAAGGTTCCTGTAAATGGAATTTTGCCACCTATGGTCATTCCTGCGGCCATTCCCATCATGTTAGCTTCTGCTATTCCTACTTGGAAGAACCGATCTGGATGATGGTCTGCAAAAGCATTCATTTTGAGTGATCCCGTAAGATCTGCACAAAGCGCTACTACCTCTTTATTTTTTTGTCCTAATTCAGTAAGTCCATCTCCAAATCCGGATCTCGTGTCTTTACTTCCTGTGTTTTCGTAAATTTTCATATCTAAAACCTGCTGCGCAGATGATGTTTAATTAATAGTCGGCTAAAGTTTCTGGATTCTGTCTCAATGCTTCAGCTAGCTGCTCATCATTAGGCGCAATTCCATGCCATGCATGAGATCCCATCATGAAATCAACTCCATTACCCATTTCTGTGTGTAAAAGGATGCAAATGGGCTGGCCTTTTCCAGTACAGGAGATAGCTTCTTTCAACCCAGCAAGAACAGCAGTTACGTCATTCCCTTTTGAAACGGTAATTACCTTCCAACCAAATGCTTCAAACTTCCCTCTCAAGTCCCCTAGAGCGAGAACTTGATCTGTACTTCCGTCTATTTGCTGGCCATTTACATCAATGGTAGAAATTAGGTTGTCTACTTTGTTTGCTGCTGCGTACATAGTAGCTTCCCAGATCTGACCTTCCTGAAGTTCTCCATCACCGTGTAAAGTGAAGACCGTTTTATGATCTCCATTCAGTTTTTTAACTGCGGCAGCACCAATGGCAACACTCATTCCTTGTCCCAAAGAACCACTCGCTATACGCACTCCTGGAAGCCCTTCATGAGTAGTAGGGTGACCTTGTAACCTCGTGTTCAGTTTCCTGAAAGTGCTTAGTTCTTCTACTGGAAAATATCCACAACGAGCTAAAACACTGTAAAAAACAGGAGAGATATGACCATTTGACAAGAAAAACAAATCTTCATTTACGCCATCCATGTTAAAAGATGGGTCGTGATCCATAACCTCATTGTAAAGAGTTACTAGAAATTCTGTGCAGCCTAGTGATCCACCTGGATGTCCACTACTTACAGCGTGTACCTGTCTGACAATGTCGCGACGTACTTGCGTTACTAAATCTTTTAAGCGCTGTATATCAGCCATTTTGGAGTTTTTAAATAATGCTACAAAAGTAAGGCTATTGCATTATATGAAGGTTTTTTGATAAAGTCACTTATTAACGATATGCTCCGTTTTGTGAACAAAGCGTGAGATCATGAGTATAATTTAAACCGACTCTCAGAAAATATATTCCGATCCTTGATGAATTTGGAAGGAGCTTCTAGATTAAAAGAAGCTTCCTTGTTCTAGATTTTCTGCCAGGATCTTTCCATATCTTTCGGAGAGTTGTGAACAGAAATTAAAAATAATAAGGGAGACCTTTAAGATCCCGCTTTCGCGAAAGTCAAACATATCAAAAACTCTTAACTCATTACTCCTAACTCATAACTAACAAATAGTATCTTTACCGTCCATGAAATTTGATTTATTACAAAACGATCCACAGAGTCAGGCGAGAGCTGGAGTTATTCATACTGACCATGGAAAGATAGAGACGCCTATTTTTATGCCAGTAGGTACCGTTGGTACCGTAAAAGGTGTGCACCAGCGTGAGCTAGAAGAAGAGGTGAATCCAGATATTATTCTAGGAAACACCTATCATTTATACCTGCGTCCAGGAACAGAAATTCTAGAAAAAGCGGGCGGTTTACACAAGTTTATGAATTGGCACCGACCTATTCTTACGGACTCTGGCGGGTACCAAGTATATTCTTTAAGCTCGAACCGCAAGATTAAGGAAGAAGGTGTGAAATTTAAATCGCATATCGATGGTTCTTATCATACGTTTACTCCAGAGCGTGCCATGGATATTCAGCGCAGTATAGGAGGAGATATTATTATGGCATTTGATGAATGTACTCCTTATCCATGTGATTATAATTATGCGCGTCGCAGTATGCACATGACGCACCGATGGTTAAAGAGATGCATAACTCGTTTTGATAGCACACCAGACTTGTATGGACATAAGCAAACGCTTTTCCCTATAGTTCAAGGAAGTACTTATGTAGATTTAAGAGAACAAAGTGCCGAGGCAATTGCCGCTACAGATCAATTCGGTAACGCGATAGGAGGACTGTCTGTAGGAGAGCCAGCGGAAGAAATGTATGCGATGACCGAAGTGGTGACCGCTATTTTACCCAAAGAAAAACCTCGTTACCTTATGGGTGTTGGAACTCCTATCAACTTGTTAGAAAATGTAGCTTTAGGAGTTGATATGTTCGATTGTGTAATGCCTACACGTAATGGGCGTAACGGTATGATTTTTACTGCTCATGGAACGATGAACATGAAAAATAAAAAATGGGAAGCTGATTTCACTCCTTTAGATCCAGCAGATTATGCTTGGGTAGATACGGCTTATACAAAAGCTTATGTGCGTCATTTATTTACCGTTAATGAAATGCTGGGAAGGCAAATTTGTACCATACACAATCTCTCTTTCTATATATGGTTAATGAGAGAGGCGCGCAAACACATTCTTGCTGGTGATTTCAGAACATGGAAAGATAAAATGGTCAAACAAATGGATAATAGAATCTAGTGTTAAGCATATTAGATACATACATACTAAAAAGATACCTAGGCTCATTTGCGCTATTGTTGGTTTTGTTCTTACCGATCATGGTAACCGTCCACATTGCTGAGAAAGTAGGTAAGATTATCAGTAAGGATGTTCCTGCTGGTGAAGTATTGTGGTATTTACTCGATTTTACTGTGTACTTTTCTAATTTCTTGTTTCCGCTATTTTTGTTTATTTCTACTATGTTTTTTACCTCAAAACTAGCGATGAACACAGAGGTAATAGCCTTTTTAAGTTCTGGAGTTTCGTTTAATAGGTTTTTGCGACCTTATATTATAGGAGCTACTTTAGTCTGCGCCTTTGCCTTAATTTTCAGCTCGGTTTTTGTTCCAAAAGCATCCTCTGGCTTTAATGAATTTCAAGGTAAATATTTTAGGAGTGGTAATGATATGAATACCACTAATGTCTTCAGGCAAATCAACGATAACGAAAATATATACGTCAGTAATTACCAACCTTCTTCTCAAACAGGATTTGATTTTACCTTAGAGCATTTTGATGGTATTGAGCTTAAATACAAAATTTATGCAAATCGCATACAGTTTAGAGATTCTATTTATGTATTGAGTGGTTTCAAGAAAAGAACCCTTTTAGAAGACGGCGAGATCATTGAACGGGCACAGAAAAAGGACACGATTTTCAATTTTGATATCGATGAATTAACACCTACGGATTACATTGCTGAGACCCTTCAGTTTTCTGAATTAAATGAGTTTATTGAGTTAGAAGAAAAACGAGGAAATAGCAGTCTCAATATTTATTATGTGGAGAAATACAAACGTACTTCCATACCTGTTAGTGCTTTTATTTTCACCTTGATCGCAGTGGCTGTTTCTTCTGTAAAAAAACGAGGTGGAATGGGTATGAATCTCGCCATAGGTATTGTACTCGCTATGACCTATGTGTTTTTAGATAAGGTTTTTGGTACCATTGCCGAAAAAAGCACTTTTAATCCATGGATTGCCGTGTGGTTTCCTAATATATTCTTTGCCATTGTGGCGTTTTTTCTGATAAGAAATGCGAGACGATAAACTCCTTAATTACCTGCACTTACATGTTATAGTATTTATCTGGGGTTTTACGGCAGTTCTAGGTGCGTTGATCAGTATAGATTCTATTCCTTTGGTTTGGTGGCGTATGAGCATTGCAGTTGTTCTCATATTCCTTTATATGAAATGGAAGAAAATTCCTTTTCAACTGGTCGGTAAAGATGCGCTTCCGCGAAAGCGAATTATAGGATTTTTGCTCGCTGGTATGATTATCGCCTTACATTGGGTTACTTTTTTCGGAGCTATTAAAGAGTCTAACGTTTCTGTAACACTTGCTATGGTAAGTATGGGAGCGTTTTTCACAGCATTGTTAGAGCCTGTGTTTACATCCAAGAAATTTGTTTGGTATGAACTTTTTTTTGGTGTCATCATTATTGGGGCATTGTATTATATTTTTCAGATAGAAACAGAATACATAACCGGTATGGTGTTGGGATTGATCAGTGCCTTGTTGAGCGCTATTTTCTCTATAATGAACGTGAAATGGGCAAAGGAACACCAGCCATCTGTGATTTCTTTTTATGAATTATTGAGTGGTGTAATTTTGCTCTCGCTGTTTTTTGTATTTCTTCCTGTGGACTTTGTGGCCCCTTCAGAGCTTACTCCAATGGACTGGTTGTGGGTAGGAATTCTAGCTTCGGTTTGTACCGCTTATGCCTTTATTGCAAGCGTAAAAGTTATGAAATACTTAAGCGCTTATACGGTGATGCTGACCATAAACCTAGAGCCCGTGTACGGTATTTTTCTCGCGTATTTGATTTTAGGTGAGTCGGAAGAAATGACATCAGAGTTTTATATAGGAGCGGTAGTTATTCTTGTGGTGATTATTAGTAACGGTGTTTTAAAGACGCGTCTAGCAAAGAAGTAGTTTTTTAGTTTTAGTTTTATGGAAAGAGGCTTCTTTCTGAACCCTAAAGGACTTCAAGCCAAAAGGAATGGAGCTATTTAAATGACTTTTAAATAGCCTTAATATTCCATTAAACTACTATTCAAAAGCTTTCCGCTTTTTAAACTTACATCTTGGACAGTGTCTAAAGGAACTAGAGGAGTGCCCTATTTAATAGGTAGGTTTACTAAATTAAATAGTTGTTTTGCGGTGCGGGAAATCACAGTGTAAATTTCATTAGTTTTCTGTTATTGCTTTACCTTGCTTTCATATGCATATATTTTCATCGTTAATCACAAAGGGTCTCAAAATTTTTAAGGTTGGATCAATTAAGAGACACACGCATCTTATATTAATTCTCTCTACACAAGGTTTAAAAACTTTCAGATTGTGACATATCTGGTTTGTAATTAGGTTTTCTGTACTGAGTTGTTCGAAGCGTCGAATCAATAACATAGGGCTGCGATTTTGGAAACGCTGTTCACAGCATGTGGTAAAGATCTCTATTTTAGATACATATATTCAAGACAAAAGGTTTAATACGCGGTAAACTAAAACAACTTCAAATTCAGCTACAGTTTCAAATTCAATTTTGTTTTAGCTCATCTCATATCACTATATTTGTTGATCCAAAAAACGAATTCCCTCATATGGAATATTTAGAATTTGAATTACCGATCAAAGAGCTAGAAGAAAAGTACCAGCAAACGATTACGTTAGGTGCAGAAAGTGATGTAGATGTAAGTGCTACTATAAAGCAAATAGAGAAAAAGCTTAAAGCTACTCGTAAAGATATATATGCAAACCTCACGGCATGGCAGCGTGTACAAATGTCACGTCACCCCAGCCGTCCCTACACGTTAGATTATATCAAATCGATTTGTGGAGATACTTGGTTAGAATTACACGGTGATCGCAATGTCAAAGATGACAAGGCGATGATAGGTGGACTAGGCAAAATAGGGGAACAGAGCTTTATGTTTATAGGACAGCAAAAAGGTTTCAATACAAAAACACGTCAGTACCGTAATTTTGGTATGGCAAATCCGGAAGGGTATCGCAAAGCACTTCGTCTAATGAAAAGTGCTGAGAAATTTGGTGTGCCAGTTGTGGCACTCATCGATACTCCAGGAGCATATCCTGGTCTTGAAGCAGAAGAACGCGGTCAAGGGGAAGCTATAGCAAGAAATATTCTTGAAATGACGCGTCTAAAAGTACCTATTATAGTAATGATTATAGGCGAAGGAGCAAGTGGTGGAGCACTAGGTATAGGTGTAGGAGATAAAGTAGTCATGTTAGAAAATACTTGGTACTCTGTAATCTCACCAGAATCCTGTTCTTCTATTTTATGGAGAAGCTGGGAATACAAAGAAAGAGCTGCAGATGCTTTAAAGCTCACTTCTGCAGACATGAAGAAATTAAAGCTAGTTGATGAAATTCTTAAAGAACCAGAAGGTGGTGCTCATAAGGATAGAGAGACTACTTTTAAATCTGTAGCAGAATGTATCGTGAGATATTATGAAGAATTAAAAGACCTTTCTCCTAAAGACCTTGTAGAACAACGCATGGATAAATATGCTAAGATGGGAGTTTTTAAAGGATAATTTTCACTTATAAAATTCCATTGTTTATTTAAAAAAGCTACTAAGTTTGTCAAAAAACTTTGTAGCTTTTTTAACGTTTATTTTAGATTTTTAAAAGTATATAAGACTTATTAACCTAAAAATCTTACTTTAATGATCGTAATGCTTATTTAGAAGTAGTGATTTTCACCACCATTCATAAAAACCGAATGGATATGAACATGTTATCAACGTAATTTTTGTGTTAAATGTTGACTATCTTATCATAACCCTATACGAGTAAAACCTATTAAAACCCTACTTTTGATACCTATGGAAAAAGTTCAGCAACGCCCTAACATTACTACAGAAAGCACTTCTGTTGTCACGCTTGAAAAAGGTAAAATACCACCTCAGGCGATTGATTTAGAGAAAGTTGTAATAGGAGCTTTGATGATTGATGGGAAAGGAGTCGATGAGGTAATTGACCTGCTTACTCCAGATGTTTTTTATCAAAAGAACCACCAATTCATTTTTGAAGCCATAGATATTCTCTTTAAAGAAGGGAAACCAGTCGACTTATTAACGGTAAGCGCTCAGTTGCGCAAAATGGGGAAATTAGATGCTGCTGGTGGAGATCATAATCTGGTACAGTTGTCTCAATTAGTCAGTTCTACAGCGCATATTGAGTTCCACGCAAGAATCATTCTTCAAAAATTTATACAGCGCAGTCTGATTAAAATTTCTACAGAGATTATTAATGAATCTTATGAAGAATCTACTGATGTCTTTGATTTACTAGATAAAGCAGAGTCCAAGCTCTATGAAGTTACTCAAGGTAACATCAGAAAGAGTACGGAGACTGCTATGGATCTAGTACGTCAGGCAAAAGAACGTATTGAAGATATAGCAAATCGCGATGGGCTTTCAGGAATTCCATCTGGTTTCACAGACCTTGATCGTTTGACTAGTGGCTGGCAGCCATCAGATTTAATTATTATCGCTGCGCGTCCAGGTATGGGAAAAACAGCCTTTACCTTAAGTATGGCTCGTAATATAGCCGTAGGAAATAATATTCCAGTGGCTTTCTTTTCCTTAGAGATGAGCTCGGTACAGTTGATTACTCGTTTAATTTCTTCAGAAACAGGATTGAGTTCTGAAAAATTAAGAACTGGTAAATTAGAGCCTCACGAATGGGAACAACTCAACGTTAAAGTAAAGGACTTAGAACGAGCGCCTATCTTTATTGATGACACACCATCGCTTTCTATTTTTGATCTGAGGGCAAAATGTAGAAGGTTAGCCTCGCAATACGGTATCAAGTTGATCATGGTTGATTACTTGCAATTAATGACCGCTCAAACTGGTAATAAAGGAGGGAACAGAGAACAAGAAATCTCCACCATCTCGCGTAACTTAAAAGCACTGGCAAAAGAACTTTCAGTGCCAGTAATAGCACTATCACAATTGTCTCGTGCCGTAGAATCTCGTGGTGGTTCCAAGCGTCCATTACTCTCAGACCTGCGGGAATCTGGAGCGATCGAGCAAGATGCAGATATTGTGTCATTTATTTATAGACCCGAGTATTACGGTCTAGAAGAATGGGATGACGATGACCGCAGCCCAACTGCTGGTCAAGGAGAATTTATAGTAGCAAAACACCGTAACGGTGCGACAGATTCCATACGTTTAAAGTTTATGGGACAGTTTGGTAAGTTTGATAATTTAGATCAGTTTTTCAAAACTCCAGAAGAATTCGGCTCCAAAATGAACGCGGCAAATGACGATACTTTTAAGCCAGATGCCTTTGACACTCCTAAATCTGGAAGTCCTGGCGACGCATTTGGTATTCCTAATGACGATATGCCTTTTTAATCGCTATGCGTTTTGATATAGAAATTTAGACCGATTAATTTTCACTTTGATTATTTGGGGATTTTATTGTTGGTATTATCTCTGATTAGTTTGCTGCAGCCTTTATAGAATCATTAGGTTAAAGGTCTTTAAGAGCTGTTGTTGGAATATAGATTTTGGGCTATAATTCATTCATAATTCAACTTTGACCATCCTAATGGTTGCAGCTGTATAAGTCATAGAACTTGAACTGATTATTGTTTCTCATCTCGCACTCAATACTTATATTAGTACACAGCTTTTAGGATCGTGGTTTTTAGGGCGATTCCGCTTTCGCGAAAGCGTTATAATTATACACTTTAAGAATGCTAAAAAGAACTATTTTACTCTTATTATTCTGTGCAAGCGGGCTATTTGGACAGTCACAATATTTATTCATACCCATGGATGCAGAGACCCAGGCAGACCATTTAAAAGCCTACGGAATCTCCTATTGGGTACTTTCTAAAGGCACCAAAGTGAAGTGGTTGCTCAATTATAGAGGTGGCTCTTTCTTAGTTCCTAACGTAGAAGAAATCAAAAATGAGCTCATCATTCGAGGTGTGAGCTATGAAGAAATGACCGAGGCTCAGGTGAGTTCCATTTTAGAATTGGTGGCCAGCCCATCACAAAATATGCAAGAAGTATTGCTAGAAAAAGCGCCTAAAATAGCCGTTTACTCACCTACAGGTACGCTGCCTTGGGATGATGCGGTAACAATGGTGCTCACCTATGCAGAGATTCCTTATACCAAAGTTTATGACGAAGAGGTACTCTCTGATCAACTCATCTTATATGACTGGTTGCACTTGCACCATGAAGATTTTACGGGTCAGTACGGTAAGTTTTACCGCAGCTTTAGAACAGCGCCTTGGTATATTGAAGAAAAGAATAAAGCCGAAGAACTGGCTCAAAAAATGGGCTACAATAAAGTAAGTGAAGCAAAACGGGATGTAGCTCTTAAGATTAGAGATTATGTAGTAGGTGGTGGTTTTATGTTTGCGATGTGCAGCGCGACAGACAGCTTTGATATTGCACTAAGTGCCGAAGGTGTTGATATTGCCGAGCCCATGTTTGACGGTGATGCTAGTGATGCCGGTTATCAAAATAAAATAGATTATGGTAAAACTTTTGCCTTTACAGATTATACGCTGGAACGTTCTCCTATGGTGTATGAATTCAGTTCTATTGATATGACTACTAAACGTACCATAAAACGGGAGCTGGATTACTTTTCTTTAATGGATTTCAGTGCTAAATGGGATCCTATACCTACCATGCTCAATCAAAACCATACCAGTCTAGTAAAAGGTTTCATGGGACAAACTACGAGTTTTTACAGAGAAGAAGTAAAGAAAAATGTTTTGGTTTTAGGAGAAAATAGATCCAACAAAGAAGCCAAATACATTCACGGCATACGCGGGAAAGGATTCTTTACGTTCTACGGCGGCCACGATCCAGAAGATTACCAGCATCGAGTAGGCGATCCCCCGACAGAGTTGAGTTTACATCCTAATTCTCCTGGGTATCGCCTGATTTTAAATAATGTGTTGTTTCCTGCTGCTAGAAAAAAGAAGCAGAAGACTTGATGTGGGATAAATCTAATCAATAGATTTTATTGGTCGCAACTCTTGTCATTCCAGAAAATTTGGGACGAGTTGTTTATAATAAGGGATGGACCTACTTCCATATTTGTCTGGAATCCATTAAGAATCTAGGTTTCTATTCATACCGAGAATAGTTACTGGATACTGGACAAATTTGCGTTGTGTATTCTTTACCTTTTTTGGAAATATTACACACAGATTTTTCAGTAGGAGAAATCTATTTTACAGACTTCGTTGGTTCGATTTGTCATTCCATATTTGTCTGGAATCCATTATGGATCGAGAATCCAAATTTAAACTGAGAACCCCTTATGGATGCTGAATAAATTTGCGTTGTGTATTCTTCATCTTTTTAGTGAATCTTGCACACAGATTTTTCAGTATGAGAAATCTAATCATTAGATTTTATTGGTTGCAACGCTTGTCATTCCAGAAAATCTGGGACGAGTTGTTTATAATAAGAGATGAACCTACTTCCATATTTGTCTGGAATCCATTATGGATCGAGAATCCAAATTTAAACTGAGAATCCCTTATGGATGCTGAATAAATTTGCGTTGTGTATTCTTCATCTTTTTAGTGAATCTTGCACGCAAATTTTCCAGCATGACAAATCTGTTTTACAGAGTTTGTTGATTCGATTTGTCATTCTAGATTTGTCTGAAATTACAAATGGAACTTGATCTTTATCGTTAACTTGTAATTTAAATGAATATTTGATTGACAAGAGATTACGCCTTTTACGTTTATATCATGGCCAATTTTAAAAATGGAACCATTTACATAGGTTTCACAGGGAATTTGGGTCAGCGTATTTTACAGCACAAAGCTAGAAAAGGCGGCAAGTTTACTTCAAAGTATGAGCTAGATAAACTAGTGTACAAAGAGTTCTTTCAATATGCAGACAAAGGCATTGCAAAAGAAAAGCAATTAAAAACTTGGAAACGCAAATGGAAAGTAAATCTCATCCAGCGGCATAACCCTGAATGGATAGATTTAGCTAAAGAATGGTATACCGATAAGCAAATCGAAGAATATAAAGAAGATTGAAGGTTTTTCTTAATTAGAGAACTCTGGCTGGATACGGGACAAATTTGCATTGTGTATTCTTTACTTTTTTTGGAAACATCGCATGCAAATTTTCTAACAGTACAAATTTAATCAATAGATTTTATGGGTCGCAACTCTTGTCATTCCAGAAAATTTGGGATGAGTTCTTTATAATAAAGGATGTATTTACTTCCAGATTTGTCTGGAATCCAGTATGAATTGATATTTCTATTCATACCGATAACATCCTTACTCCTTAACAATCTTAAATGTCTTTGAAGCTTTATCGGTAGAGATGTTTAAGAAATAAATACCAGAAGAATAACCACTGTAATCCAATTCTAAGTTGGCCTCTTTAGATTCATAGCGGTACAGTTGCTGTCCTTGTACATTATAGACAGTAGCTTGGTATTTCATTAGCGAGGTGTTTATGAAAAGTTGGTTTTTTACCGGATTAGGAAATAGGTGTACCAATTGATCCAGTTCATCAGAATCTTCACCTGCTGTGGCGGTATCGGTTACGACTATTTTTAGGTCGTCAAAATAGAATCCATCTTCATTTACATTTTGATCAGTAACCATTTGAAACCGCACTAAAATTTGCTGTCCTAAGTAATCACTTAAGCTGATACTTTCTTGTATCCAACCCGATTGAATTCCATCGTAAAGTGGCTGTCCGTTAGCTGGCTGAGTGCTTACTCCAGTGTTTGTATAATTACCGCATTGTGGTGTCCAGGAAGCTCCATTATTAGTAGAAACTTCTACTTGAACATAGTCGTAATTGTTCTCTATATCCCATTTAGCTTGAAAGGTAAGGTTAGCTTCTAGTAGAGAGTTAGAAGTAAGGTCTATACTATTAGCACTATTGAGAATAATAGACTTATTCTGGTTATTCCCATAATTCCCTGAGGGAGAATCAGTAAATGATTGTGATGGAGAAAAGAACTCTGTCGTAGAGATTCCCCAGCCATTCAATTGCCAATTATTAGAATTTACAGCGTCATCCTCAAAAACAGGAGTCAGGTTGCCATACACCTTGTTGATGGTTTGTGTGTTGGAAAATAGGCCATTAAAAAGGACTAATTCATAAGTAATGATAGCTCCAGGCTGGATCGAGTTATCTAGCGTCATTGAAATAGCGTCAGAAACCGTCTGATTTAAAGTCAAGTTCATGAATGATCTAGGGGTTCCTACACTTGCGATGTTGGCACTGATAGGATTGATGCTCACTGTAAAATCGGTAAGATCCTGTAAACCTAAACGAGTTAATGAAAAAGGAATCATTACAGAGTTAGTTTCCAAAGAGCTAGGTGCGTTGTCTTCTAACTTCCCATAATTACCAACTAATTGTGCAGCGGTAATATTGTGGAACAGCATCTCTTTACAAATACCATCTATTTGATTTGCTGCTGGCCAGAACGAAGCACCTATTTCTGGAGTCATGGCATAAACTTTTTCTCTTGTTCCACCAGCAACAGTGTTTAACATACCGTACATAAAATCATCACTATCTCCTGCAGCAGGATAAAGATCGGCACTGATCTGGTTGGTATACCCATTTTGAGACACCATGACTTGAGAGATGTTTTGAAACAAAGCATCATCAGTTGTAGGCCTATTGTCTGCATAGCCAAAAGGGTACAATAACAATTCACTAAAAGTATGGTTGTTCAATGCCATTTTAAAATTATGACTTTCTAAAAAATAACGTGCGGCTCTGGTTTCGGGTTCGCTGAAAGGACCTGTACCGGCATAGGTATCGTTATTTTGATTTGCAGAAGTTCCTGTAGTATTCCATACTTCATTTCCTTGTGGACTGATGTAACTGTAATTTCTATTAGGATCTACCCCATAGCCACCGCGTCTGTTTTTGCGCCATAAGCCACCACCATTAGGATTAGTAGTTTCATTATAAACGTACCCATCAGGATTAAGAACTGGTATAAAATACAATTCGGTGTTATTTACTAGGGATTGAATTTCTGCATCTGTGTTGTAATTCTCTAGGACATACCACATAAAAAAGATGAGTTGTTGCATGGAAGCTGGCTCACGAGCATGGTGTATGGCGGTGTACAACATTTGAGGCTCTGCAATTTCAGTTGTTGTTGGGTTATCAGAAATCTTAACCCATTGCTGGTAGCGGCCTTCACTGGTGATTAAATCGTTGGGATTACTTGGGTTGATATTATCTGCTCTTGGAGTAATAATATTCAGGTTATTATTTTGGGAATAGGTGTACATATCATCCAGTTCCTGTAGCATTTCAGAATAGGTTAAAAATCCACCCATACTTCCTTGATTGTAATTTTGTGGTGTCGCATATCTTATGATGTCTGTTGCGTTAGAACAACCTGCATTTTTCAGATCGATTTGTGGAGACACGTATTTAGGACTATTAGGATTGTTCTGATCTAAATAAAATTGCTGTACATCATTTATAGTAATGTCATAAGCGACACCTAAGGAAGATAAAATTTGTAATTCTTTTACAGAAAAATCAGATTCAAAGGAGGTGTCTTTTTTATGGTATCCATGATCCATTGAAACTCCAGCTTCTTGAATCTGGTTGAATTGCTCATAGGAATTGTAATAGACCTTTGCGCGATGATATAATTCCTGTTGAGCAAAGGAAGTTAAGGAAATAAGCAAAGCTAGGAATGGTAACCAACGTTTCATAAAGGGACTTTTCACTAATAAAAATAGCTAAGATAACTCAATACAATTCGCTAGCCTATAGAACTCTTTTTAAAACATATGCTAACGTTGATAAGATAGATTTAAGCGATAAACATAGTTGTATTAGGTAGTACACATCATCTGTTTTAATAAGAAAAACTCAAAAGAGAGATGCATAGGAAGAGGCATGTTTAAAAGAAGGAAATGGATGGCTGTACTGCTTTTGCAAAAGGGAAGCCTTAAAACATATAATAATAGCTTAAAGCTGATAAAAATCATTGTTCAGGCTTATGGTCTCCTCCTAACTTTGTAATGAATTTTAATCTTGAAGAAATGAGTTTGTTATATTTAAAATTAGAAAAAGAGTTTATAAGTTGGCTAGTAGTTACCTTATTTTAAAATTTATTAACCCTTATACGCAGTAGCACAATTATTTAAAGTCTAGGAATTTGTTTTAAGGTGCAGTTGCGGCTTACATATGAGGATAAAAAGAACCAAGTATAGGTGTGCAAATCAATTACAATTTGAAGTTCAAAAAAAAGAAGACAGTAATAGATCTCATAAATCCACAGATATAGTGCAAGTTTTTAGTTTTTTTTATTTCTAAAAGAGCAGCCGCCTCCTTTTTCAATAAACCGGAGTTTTTATTCTAATGCATTCAAGTCATAACTGCACCATAATCTTTATGATTTTACTATTGATGCAAGCACTAGTTCTAGCGCAGCAAATAGATTCAGTCTTAAAATATAGAATCAAACTTTAGGCTTAGATAATAATGAATTAGAAGCTAGTTTTAGTATGGTTCCTAATCCAGTAACATCTGACGTTGCACAAATCTCAATAAGTGGAGTTGTTATGGAGCCTAAGGCACAGGCTGTGGTTTACGACCTTGCAGGACAAATATTGCTAGAATCTTCATTAGATTTTTCAAACGGTTTATCTCAAATAGAAGGATTATCAAAATTAGCTTCTGGTGTTTATTTCCTTAGGATGAAGTCTGATCAAGTTTCTCAAGCTATCAAATTTATAAAAATATAAGGCTATAGTATAGCCATGCGGGTATTGATTTTTACATATCGTTTTATTAGTTGGTTAGCAGTTACCTTATTTTAAAACTCCTTAACTCTTATATGTAGTAGCACACCTATTTAAAGTCTAGGGATTTGTTTTAAGGTGCAGTTTCAGCTTACACACAACTATAAAGAAGAACCAAATATAGGTTTGCAAATCAATTGATATTCGGCAAGTCATTATTTTTTGTACTTCTAAAAGAGAAGCCACCTCCTTTTTTAAGAAGACGGCTTTTTTTCACTTTTTAGGAACACAAAAATGAATTTCAAATTAAAAAATAAATGGGTTACAAGATTGTTTTATTCCGCTTTCGCGAAAGCGGAATCAGTCAAATCATTCTAGTGCCTCATCAATTACTCCTCAGCATTTGCTAATTTTTTAGTATCAGCATATTGTTGAAACGCAGTGATTTTTCCATCAGTAAGGGTCCATAAATGTGCTACCTGGACATCAAATTCTTCCACTTCGTTTTTTGCTTTGATCTTATAACGCAATGTCGCAAGTACTTTGTTATTACTCATTTCATGCAGTTCAACATCTGTTGCAGCAAAAGATTCATATAGACCACCTATACGTGCAAAAACCCCATTTAAAACAGCTTTTGGGCCTATATATGGATTGCCATCTGATAGAGAATTACTTTCTGCTTCGTTCCACACCACATTTTCATCCATTAATCCAAGAACAGTAGGCATATTTCCTGTAGCAAAAGCTTGGTACAGGTCATCAATTACATTCATATTATTAGGGTCTGACAACACGCCTAATTGACTCATAAATAACATATTGTCCATAAAATCTTCTTCCTGAGCGATTTTCCCATTCTTCATTTCTACAAGCGTCACTCCTGCTAGGTCTACCATTTTATTAGTAGCTGGTATGCCAAAGAAATCACCTGTGTGTTTCCCTTTAAAAATCCAATGTTTAACAATGTTATTCTCTTGTCCAAAAACTTTTACTATGCTAAATTCAATATTAGAAAAACCAGTCAAGTAGTTTTGGTAATAGCCTTTAAAACCTTCCACGCCTACGATGTTTTCTGGGCGTAATATGATCACAACCTGGGAATCAAAGTGCGTCGTGTTAATGAGGTCTATCTGTCCTTTATTTAAAATATTGTCCCAAACCTCCGCGTACATTTTCAGGTCTTTTTCAATAGTGCTTTTTTGTGCAAATGTTGTTGTCACAAAAGTCAAAGCAAATGCTATTAGGATAATTGTGTTTTTAGTTTTCATTTTTGGTTGGTTTAATAAGGAATAAGTAACCGCTAGAACTTATGAATTGTATTGCTGGAAGGTTGACTGCACAGATTGAAACGGTATGCCTAGTTCTTCGTCTGCCAGATGATTTTGGTAGATCATCTTTGCTTTATTTTTTGGTTCCTTATTGTTGAGCATCAAGGTCATATCAGAAACACAATAGCTTTCACTAGTGAGTAAGTAATTTTTACCGTGTAAACCATCAAGTGTTGCTGCTTTGTAAATTCCTCTCGCAACATCTTTAACATTAACTATGGCAAACTCCACGTCAAGGTCATAACACATTTGAATAAAAGGATTAGGAGCAATTTTATTCTTAAATAAGAATTGAAGTCCTGTTGAGGTAGAATCTTCTCTATTAGAGAGTGATTTTCCCATAACTCCGACAGGTGATACACTGACAATTTCTGTATCTAAGTCTGGATGTTTATTTAGAAAAGAATTGACCGTTTGGTTTGCCATAAACTTAGCTTGAGCATAGGGATGACTTTCCTCACTCATAAAAGGGGTGTCCTTTTCACTAAAAGTATCTGATGCTGATTTACCACTTGCTGGTAATGGGAAATTTGTATTCCAAGCGGCAACTGAAGCTACTAAAACAGCCTTTTTTACTTTTGGTGCATCGCGAATTACTTCCAAGAAATTCTCTGTACCTTTTATAGTTGGATCAAATAAATCTCGCTTTGCATCTTCAGCATCTAGTTGAAACGGTGTGCCACTATGAATGACAATATCGCAATCTTCAACAAAGGATTTGAGCTGCTCTTTATTTTCTACATTAAGTTCACTAATCGTTAAGCGGTCTGAATTGTATAGCTGCTCTAGATGATGGTACTTCTCTTTTTTAGAAATATCGGTCGAAGATACTTTTACTTCAAAACCGTTGTTTAAAAACTGTTTGGTTACATGACTTCCTATAAAGCCAGATCCACCTATGATCCCTACTGTTTTCATGATTTATTGATTTTAATAATTGATTTTTTATATTGTTTTGCGTGTAATTAGTTGTTTGTTTAACGCAGCTTATTTTGTAAATAAAAGCACATATGCACTGCTTAATAATTTTAGTAAATTGCGGATAACCAATTAATTATAAATGATACTGGTCTTGCGTATTCTATCCTCTGTTTTTAGTCCTCTTATTTTAGTTATGAAGTACCTGCAGGCATCCTATCCTTGTGCATTTTTCAAATACCATTTTCTTTATTTCAAACAATCAAAGATTTTGTGATTGGTGTGACTTCTCCATTACTCGACGTCCATTTTTCAGTATCTAATACATATGCTCCATCCAAGTTGTTTCTGCTTTTAGTTTGGTGAAACCACCTTCAATAAACCCGGCTAAAGTTTTCTCAATAGTATCTTTCCTCTGGTAACAGGAGCCTTATTTGGCATAAATATAGGGTCAACGGTACAATAACTGGATGCAGGTTTTGCATCTCTTGTAGCCAAAGCTTTTCTAAAATCAGCAATTGATTTTTGCAATTCTTTCTTTTCTTTCTCCAAATGGAGAGTTAGCTTACTTTCAATGTCCTTATTTTCTTCAGATTCGGTCGTATTGTTGCAACTTTTTGCTATGATTGAAAACATACTAATTGACAATAATGTTATGAAGCTGTCACTTTTATTAAATCAGTTTCTCATTTTTTATATTTAAGTGTATGTGATTTTCTGTCATTTTAATTCAAAGGGCTTCTCATTACTTTTAGCTATTGATATATACGTAGTTATTACGTTAATAGAATTTGCTTTCATTACTGCCAGTTAATTAAAACTTTGCCGTGCTTCACTACAACTTTAAGCCCAAGAATCCTCCATCAAAAAAGGGGCATGTGGGTGTTTTAATAAAATACTAATTTAAGTCTGGAAAACAACATTGTCAATCACATCTTGATGTGGTATTGAGGGGTAATTTTTGAGCATCTAAGGTTTTTATCTTGTCAAAACGGCATCATTATGGTAATGCTGCATCGCAGGTAAGGGATTCCGTGTTGTTGTTTAAATATTAAGATATTTTAAGGAACAGAATTCCTAACACCATAAAATAGTACTTTAATCAAAGAAGGATTTGTTGCATATCTGCTTTCGCGAAAGCGGTATGGTACCACCTATTTTCCATTTTCTGTTAGAACTGGGGATCGTTAGAAATTATGCAATGCTAGGAAGCACTTTTAATCATGTCATAATCATTTTTAAACATATTCAGGATTTTTAAAGACGGCGTTTTAATTTTCTGCACGCCGCAATTCTCCTTATTTCTGTTATACGCTGTACTTTTTTATCCTCGCAAAAAGCAACTTTGGTAAATCCGATGGCATATACTTCATCTTTTTGCTTAAAGGTATGTCTGTGATAATTCCACTTTTCATCACATCTTTCTAAAGACAGTGTTATACGGAATTTAGTCCATCGCTTTAATGGCTTTTTACAGATGAGTTTTTTTGAACTGATGACAGGGAATAGTCTCTTTTATATGGTGTTAGGTAAAGTTGAGGCCTGAAAAGGATTTCAAATCTAATGAAGTCCATATAGCAGAAACACGAAGAATTTGCCATATAACGCAGCGATTCACAGTCCAGAATATGGACTCATCTCATGCGGGTAAGGTCTAAATCGAGAGCTACTTTATCCCAAAAGTAGTTCGCGCCAACATAAATGTAAATCATAGGTATCCAGTAGTATACTCTAATTCAAATGTTCTACATCATTTATTGGTTCAAAAAAAAATACAAAAAAGCATAAAAGTTCTAATTGCCATTGCCCTCTTTTTTCAAATCTTTTTCTATCAAGTCGTTTAAATGTAAAAGAAGAGTGGTCATCTCTTTATGAGCAGCTCTAATTCCTGTATTGTTAGTTACAGAAAGCTTTAGTCCATTTCTAAATTCGGTTTTTCTTAATAGTTTGTTGTGCGCAGGAATTACTTTATTTATTTGATCATGTGAAGGGTTACTAGGAGTCAGTATGCCAGTTTCCGCTGTTTTTTGAATATCTAAAGAGTTGAATATTTGTATGTTCTTTATGGTGACATTATATAGATATTCTTCATACTCGCGATACATATGATGTTCCATATTACTTATGGACACATACATTTTATCGAGTTCTAATAACTGATTTTTTATAGAGTCATTAGTGATGTGACTGAGGTTACCGGAGCTTAATAATTCTTTGTATGTATTGTTTGTAGGAAGGAAGATAACCCTAGCAAAAACTTAGTTGATATTCTTTTCTAACGCCATCACACCATAGACTGTTACAGAGTTTTAAAATTGAGTATAAGTGCAGCGGTTTTAGCTGTTGTTGCTTTATATTTGATGAGGCTGTCGTTGTTTTTAAATTCTAATGTAATATCGGTTTGAAGGTTTTTGAGGTAATTTACTTCTTGTTTGCGAGACTTTCTGTCTTCATTAGCATTGTTTATAGCGAGAGCAATTAAAATCCCAATAGCCACCAGAATGATCTCACCTATAGCATAGAGGAGGTATTTGCTATTTTTATTTTCTACGATCATATTCTGACGAATTTTCCTGAATAATTTTATCATTTCAATATTCTATTTATCGAGTTCTTGATCTATTAATAAAATTAATTGTTCTGTGGTGGCAGTCATGTTTTTGTATTCTTTAATAAGATCTTCACTATTATATGCAGCCAGTACAAATCCATTTTTAAAAGTTCTGTTTTCTAAAAGTGTATTAACCTCTATAACATCTAGTTTAGGTACCTCTATTGCGGTACTTGATTGTGATTTTAAATTTTTTAAAGAGGTATCTAAATCTATTGTTTCAAAAAACTGATCATAAAGATACCGCTCGTAATCCTCTTCCATTTCACTTTCAATAAAACGTATGGTATTGAGGTTGTTTTGTAAATTCTGAAGATTATCTTTTATTATTTTATTCGATAGGATGGAAAGCTGCCCAGAGTTTAAGAGTTCTTGGTAGGTATTGTCACTATTCTCAAAAGGATACCATTCCATGACTGTCAAGCAATGGAAATTAAATTTGTTTACATCAATATTTTTTCTAGCTTCAAAAAATGCTAATACAACTTCAACAGAGGCTACTGTTTTATTTCTTTCGGCTATATATTTTTGGAGTGATTTTAAATTGAGTTCTAAGTCTGTTTTTATATTTTCTATGTAGACCTTTTCGATAGTTTTTTGCTTTCTATTTTCATTCCAATTGTTAATGGACAACGCTATTAAAATTCCAATTACCACAAGGATAATTTCACCAATTGCATACTTGAAGTACTTGGAAGTTTTGCCCTCATTTATAAATATCTGGCGTGTTTTTTTAAAGAGTCTTATCATTGTTTTCCAATTTCTTTTTCCAATTTCTTTTTTAATTCTAAAAACTCAGTTTTGGTGTTCCTATAGTGACCTGTTAAAAGCTCAGATAAATAATATTTGTTATCTAAAATGTTTTCAAACTTTCTATTTGATAAAATGACCCTATTATCCATAGGTTTTAATTTACTGACTCCAATTTTTGAAGCATATTCAGAAAATTTTGAATCCACAGCCCTTAACGAAATGTTGTCATAAAAAAAGGGAACTAAGTTTTTATTGATATCTAAATCGATACCTTTTTCTGCCGCTTTTACTTTATCTATTAAAGTAGGTATATTGTAAAGGGTCTGTTTTACAGAATCATTTTTAAAAAGCGATACTTTTCCTGTCGAGAGTGCCTCATTTAATACGGCTGTATAAAATTCGTTATTGGGTGTGACAAGAATTGTAAAAATAAGACTGTCCAGATGAGAAGTATTTGTTGTGGTGAAATCGTCACTTATTAAATCTAGTGTTGTTAGAGTCGCTGTTTTTATACTCTCAACCTCTTTAAAACTATTCTCTAAGCTTTTTATGTTTTTATGAACTTCATCTAGTAAACGTTTTGATAAGTAATAGGTCTCCGTTTCAATTTTCCTGTATTCATTCCAATTGTTTATTTGAAGTGCAATGAGAATTCCAATGACCACAAGTATTATTTCTCCTACGGCATATTTAAAGTATTGGGCTGTCTTGTTCTCCATAAGTAGGTTCTGACGTATTTTTCTAAAGAGTTTTATCATAATTAGTTTCCTGTAAAAACAGGAATTTCTTTTAGTTTAGCTTTCGCAAAAGCGGAATAACACAACATTCAATTATTGAAAAAAGGTCTAAACCTCTTTGTTTTTTGAGGTTCAGGCCTTTTTATTTATTGTTCTTCTACACTCATTAAATTATCGTCAGGGACACGATCTATCATTTTATTATAAGGATCTATTCCTGCTTTTATGGGCATTTTTTTTGTGGTGTAGGTAAACGTGGATGTTCCTGGTTTTACCCATACCATTTCAAGAACTAAGGGCGACTTTACAGTCATGCCTTGATCGTTTTTTGTATCAGTATCAAACACGGCAATTTCTAGCATATTAGTCTTCTCGCCTGTAGCTAGTAATTTTCCATTGCCATCAAAATAGTTTTTGATGCTCTCCACTTCTAGGGTTACTTCATAGGTATTGCCTGCCACTTTTTTATAGGTAGCTTTAGTCACTTTGTTAGAATAGAGCGTGATTTTTTCAAAGCTATCTTCTAGATAGTATTGCAGGTCGTCTGGCGTTGCTTTTTTCATATAATCATACCATTCTATAGTGGTAGTAAATGGGGCTTCTGGTCTGAAACGTGCCGCTTCTGTATAGGCTTTAAAGGCATTGTTTAAGGTCTTTTCTCCTATTAAGTCTTGAAGTCCGTACAGTATTAGACCACCTTTTTGATACCACACGTAGGCCTGGTTATCATTATCAAGTAATGTTTTTTCAAACTTACTTTCGTTAGCTCTACTTCTTAAATAACTGTCTAACTCTTCTTTTAAGAATTGCTGCATGGCATCAACCCCATATTCTTTTTTCATCACCATTAACGAGGAATACTCTGCCATGGATTCTGAAATCTGATTAGCACCTCGCGTGGCAGATGGTGTAATCTGGTGTCCCCACCATTGATGCGCCACCTCGTGAGCCGTTACCGTATAAACATAATCCAGATCGTTAGGATCGCTGAAATCGCCCACCCAACCAAAACTTTCTGCAAATGGCACCGTATTTGGAAAAGATTGTGCAAAGGTGGAATATCTAGGGAATTCAAGAATTCGCATCTGTTTGTATTGATAGGCTCCATAATTTTTTGTAAAGTAATCCATGGAGTGTTTTACCCCTTTTACAAAACGATCTAAATTATACGTGTGGGAAGGGTGATGGTAGATTTCTATATTTACTTTCTCACCAGATTTCCCTGTCCATATTTCTCGATGCACATCATAAGCTGCTGACGATATATTATAGAAGAAATTCAACTCTCCATTCATTTTATAGCTGTAGTATTTCCTTCCATTTTCTTCCCATTCTTTTTGTAGTTGACCGGGCATGATCGCGATTTGATCTGGTGCCGTGCTTACTGTTCCTTCAAACGTGATGTAATCTGCATCATCATTAAATAAATTACTTTGTCCCCAGGTATCTGTTTGTACAGGTAAGGAATAGTCTTTAACCGGTAAATCATATTTCTTACGATCCTGATCGTTGGTAAGCTCGCTTCCTGCATCATAACCAAAAGAAGGAAAGAAATTATTATTCAAGAAAGTTCCATTGTAAACTATGTCTGATCCACTGCCTTCATTAGGAAAGCCTTTATAACTGGCGGTCACTTCTAGAACCATGGTAATCGTGTCACGTGGTTTAAAAGCTTGATCAAAGGCATAAATCTCATAGCCAAAATCTTTGTAAACCTTCCCTAGTTTTGGAGTTTTTCCTGCAATAGTGAATAGGTTCACCTCTTTTTTAAGTAAACCTTCTGCACCCCAATTCAAATGCAGGGAGTCAATGATTTCATTAGATTTATTAACCATCTGATAGGTCACTTTCATCGTGGCCGATCGCTCTTCGGGAATCAAATCGGCAATTAGTTGCACATCGATGATCTTAGGCTGGGCGATTTTATCGTATTTACCGAGTAATTTCTCATAATCAGCGCTACCAGCGGTTCCTTGATCCACGGTTCTATAATTGTTTATGGTGCTGGTATTGTGATTAATAACGACTCCAGAACCTATAAAAATGGCTAGTAAAACGGTCAGTGCAGAAATTGTTCTGATATTCAAACGTTCTTTTGCCACCTTCCATCGCGTTTTCATACCAGAATCTGTTCCTCGTATCCAGAACAAGTAACCGATGACTAATAAAGCACCACCGCAGGCTAACCAGTAGGTTCTGAACCAAAACAAGGCTTCACCAAAATGACCAAACCCATTCATGTCAGAAATCGTGTAGCCTGGCGCATATCTGTACAAAAACATATTATTGTTTACGTTGCCCAGTTCACTTAGCCCAAAAAGCAGTGCCCATATCGCAATCGCAATAACGTGTCCCATAAATTTTTTAGTCACTAAAGAATGAACAAAAAATGCCAGAAGAACAAAAGTGAGGTATTTAGGATATTCAATCAAATATAAATCTGTAAAGTACATGCCAAATTCAAAGTTGTAATAGCCTTTAATAATCTGGTTAAATACACCACTGATCAATACAATGTTTACTAAAACAAAACTGATCATTGCCAGTGCTAGTATTTTAGATCCATATACCAGCCGATTAGGTAAGGGTAATGAACCAAAAATCTGGTCATAATTCACGTTGCGTTCCCGGTGCATGACCTCGCCAGTCATAAAAACAATTAAGATAAAGATAAGGATGATGTAAGTGCCGCCTTTCATTTCTAGCATGTAGTAGGTGAGGGGTAAGGACGGAGTGCCATAAACAGGAGCACCAAACCAGGCATCAAAAAATAGGAACAGCACCGCAGCACTTAAAATCGCAATAAAGAAATTATCCCTAATGATATTTTTAAACTCCATAACCGCTAATCGGAATAATAATCCAATATTAAGGCTGCTAGAAAACACCTTGGAAACCATCGGGATTTTTGTTGATGCAGCAGATTCATTGAGTTGATCTACATTATCATTTTTCTTTTTAGAGGTGTAATTCTTATTTAAGAACTTTTGAAAATCAAATTTATATAACGTAAAAAGTAATGCGAGAACTCCTAAACCTACCCAAATAAGTCGGTTCCAGATCAACATACCTTGAAAGGGTACGGTCATGCTGTTTTGTTCCTCGGGCGTCCAGTATTCAATGATATTTTCATAAGTTCCCAGAGCAAAAGGGTCGATTAAACTGACTAGTGTTTTATTATCAATATCTTGAGTAAGAGTCAGGGTTATGAGATAGGTAATAAAGAGGATTGCACCACCTGCATAAGCCAGCATCACTTTTTTAGTCAGACTTACTAGAGCAAAAAAGATGCATCCTGCAAAGAAAAAGTTAGACCAGTACAGCATGATGGTAGGTTGCACATAATGCCAAAGATTAAACGATGTAAATCGCTCAGCTTCTATATAACCAGCATACGGCCCTATCATAAAACCTATAATCAGTCCTATTTGCAAACCCAGACTTACCATAAATAGTACCGACAGAGATCCACAAAAGCGGCCTAATAAATAGCCTTTTTCACTAACAGGGTAGGAAAAAAAGTAGTTCTCTGTTTTATGCTCTATATCGCGATATACGGGAACTCCCATAATGGCGCTGGAAAGCATGACCCCAAAAACACTAATGGTCGATAACATGGTAGCAATCGCAACGGGAGAGTTGACAAAAACCTTTTCAGAAGCAGGACCGTTGCCTCCTATGGATACTATGAGCCCAAATATTAAGAGAATAGCAAAATAGGCCCAGGTGGCGGGTCTTTTTAGTCTGTATTTGATCTCAAATAAGAATATTTCTTTAAACATAATTGATGATTTTAAAAGATGAGATAAATTAATTAGACGAGGGTAGTATTCATTCGTTCCGTGATTTCAGCGAAATACACATCTTCCAGATTTGCCGCAAATGAACTGAAAGATGCATCAGGTTGATGATCGCTCAACACGTGGATCACGGTTTTTCCAGCTTTTAAATGAGTAGAAATCACTCTTAATTCTGATTGATAACGCTCTAATTCTTGTTTATCGATAGATTTAGTCCAGATTCTTCCTTTTACGCTTTCCGTAAGGTCAGTGGGTTTTCCTTTAATAACGACCTCGCCTAAACAGATTATCGCCATATTGTTACACAGGTTAGAAATATCATCCACAATATGTGTTGATAAAATAACGATGGTGTTTTCTCCAATTTCACAGAGTAAATTGTGAAAGCGATTGCGCTCAGCTGGGTCTAATCCTGCGGTAGGCTCATCTACAATTATAAGTTTTGGATCACCTATTAAGGCTTGTGCAATGCCAAAACGTTGTTTCATCCCACCAGAATACGTGCCTAGGCTTTTATTGCGCACGTGCCATAAATTGGTTTTGTTCAACAAAGATTCTACCAGTTCCTTGCGTTCTCTACTGTTGGATATTCCTTTTAGAGAAGCGATGTGATTCAACATAGTATAGGAGCTTACCTTAGGATACACCCCAAATTCCTGTGGTAAATACCCTAGAATTTTACGCACTTCAGCTTTATTTTTTAAAATATCTAAATCGCCTAATAATGCAGTTCCAGAATCTGCTTGCTGTAAAGTGGCTAAGGTTCTCATTAATGATGATTTTCCTGCACCATTTGGCCCTAATAAACCAAACATACCTTGAGGAATGTCTAATGTCACGTTTTTTAAAGCTTGTACACCGTTTGAATAGGTCTTGCTTAAATTTTTAATTCCATAATGTAATATGATTTTAAGGTTGTTAATTAGCTACCCGATGTATCCTAGGATAACCCGGGTTTTTATTAATTGCTCTGTTAAATATAATATTCTGATATTAAGTAAATTACACACAGTGTTTGATTCTTAAATGTTTAAAAGTATAACCCGTTTAAGTGCTATGTTATGCTTTCGCGAAAGTGGAAATCCGTTCATAACAAATGTTACGTTAAGTAAGGTGCTTATATTAGTTAATGGATTACATTTTACAGAAATGATATCTCCAAATTTTCCTATTTCAATAAACCCTAATTTGATCATACATTCCTAACAATTTAGCTGCATGAACGCTGGCCGAATTAATGGCTTCTCCACGACTCATTCCATATGTTACCATAATTACAAAGTCTCTAGCATTTGTTCCATGTTTGCTAACCCATAAATCTGTACCGAAAGCAATTTTAACACCTGCTTTTTAAGCTCTTTTAAATGATGCTTCAACCACGGGAGCTGCTTGTTGCAACTCATTCTGAGGAATAGGAAGAGATTAAAAAATAGAGTATTTATTCAATCCAATACCCTTCGAGCATCACCTTATAGATGGTTCGCGAATTTTTTACGTCATCTAATGGGTTTTTATCCAGCATCAGGAAATTGGCAATTTTGCCTTCTTTAATACTTCCAATTTTATTCTCCATTTTTAAAAATTTGGCAGGAGCAATAGTTGCTGAACGGAGGACTTCAGCATTTGACATCCCAGCTTCTGCCATAAAACCCAACTCTTTGTGGGCACTATATCCAGGAATGATTGAGGGGTTTCCAGCATCTGAACCCATGAGTATGGTGACCCCTGCCTTATACATTGCCGTAAAATTTTTAATAATATTCTCTTTATGCGAATCCGGATCAATACCGTAACTGCGAACCATCATTTGTCTTACTGGCCAGTTTTCAAGGCTGCGATTAGTTCTCTCAGAACTGTATTGCATCATAAAAGGATCCTCTAAAATTTCAGCAGAGCTAACATATTGAAGGATATATGCTACAGAGAGTGTAGGTGTATAAGAGATAGAATCTCTGATCATTTTTTCTAAGAAAGGCTCAGCACCTGTTAGTAACTGATCTTCTGCGGTATGAACAATAACATCTACGCCCACATTCACAGCATCTTGCAAGTCGGCTATACGGGTTACATGGGCAAAAACAGGTAGATGGTATTGTGATGCTTTCTGGACGATTTTCCCTGTCAATTTATTTGATAATCGGGGTTCTTCTGAAGCACCACCTAAGCCAGATTCTACCATGACTTTAACTCCGTTGAGTCCCAGCTTTTTCTTTTTAGAAAACAGAGCGTCCAAATCAGTTTCATCTGTAATAGTAAATATGCCTTGATCATCAAGATCTATTTCATCTTCTGATAAGCCTGTCATACCAGATACAAATGGAATGGGATAACCACCTGGTGCCGTTAGTATACTTCCAGTTGCAAAAATCATTGGGGCTACAATTTCGTGCTTCCGTTGTTTTTCTTTCAGTTCTGTGGTGGTTTCCTCATTAAATCCGTGCCCGCCTAAAGTAAAAATTGTGCTCACACCGTATATGGCAAATTGCTCTAATGCCATTGGCCGCGTAGATTCGTCTGGCGGCACCAGTCCACCGCTATTCAAGTGGGTGTGCATATCGATCATTCCGGGCATGACATACCTATTTTTTGCATCTACAATTTTATAGCTTGTTTTTAAGCTATCAGGAACTTGACCTTCAAAAATCTGCTTGAAGACAGCATTCTCAATGATCAGATTTTGATTTTTAAGCACTATCCCAGCTTCAACATCAATAATATTTGCGTTGGTTATCAAATAACTAGTGCCTTTCTCTGGGCTATAAACTTCTGATGCTTTAAGTTTTAGGATGTGTTCTTCTGAATTATGGAACCAAACGAAGTAACCCGTTATACCCATCAGCAATAAGACACCCGCGGCGACACCAATAAATTTTAAGACTTTCTTCATAATTCTTTTTTTTAGTTTGTTAAATAAACTTTTATAGATTTTAGCCCCAATTTTACAGATTTCCTTTATGCTGCCCTCCATCAACGGATAGGCACGTTCCAGTAACCCAGCTGGCACAGATCGAAACCAAAAAGGCAGCTACTTTGACCATTTCATTTGGTCTTCGCATTCTGCCTGAGGGAATCTTACTGATGGTATGATTATAAAAAGGTTTGTCATGCTCTTTAATCTTTTCACAAAGTCCACCGCTAAATTCGACAGAACCAGTTGCAATCGTATTTACTCGAATATTTTTAGGCGCTAATTGTGCAGACTAGGTTTTAGAATAACTAATAATCGCCGCCTTTACTGCTCCATAAGCTGCGGGAGAACCCGCTTCCAGTCCTGAACCTGATGAGATAAACAAAATATTTCCACTACCAGATGCATTCATCCATGGAACTACCTTTCTAGTAGCCTTTACACTGTCTAATAGATCAATATTCATAGAGGCCTCCCAGTCTGTATATTCTTCTCTTAATCTTAATGCTGATGCATTATTAAAAGATCTACCGAACAGAATTTGCTCTTTAGGTTATTAAGAAAAGCTTCAAACTTCACCGTATCTTCTACATCACAAGACTCGCCACATACGTTCATTCCTTTTTTAAGAAGTTCCTCTTTACTCGCTTCAACTCCTTCTTTGCCACGCGCGCTAATAGCAACATTTATACCTTCTTCTGCAAGAGCTAGCGCAATACTTCTTTCTATCCCTTTACTTCCTCCTGTACTGATTGCGTTTTCCCTGTTAGTTCTAAGTCCATACTATTACAATTAAAGTGGTTCCCTTATATCGTTTTGTAAATTTTATATGAGATTGTTTTAAAGGACAACCTTAAAATGATCCATCATTCACCTCTTTTATAAACTCTATTAATCCAGTAAAATCAGTTTTTGGGTTACGTTAGCGTGTTTCATAAAGCAGTTGCTTGCTTCAATCTTTCTAATTATTCTTAATGGATTCATACATGGTTGACTACAAATAATTTTTAAATGCTTAGATATAAAATATCACGAGCATTAAATTCAAACGGCTATTATTGCGCAGGTAAATTAGAGTTGAAAATATCCCTAAACAATTTCCATTTCCCATCTTCTTTTTTCCAAAGTACTATGTATTTTTCTACTGCAACAGCAGCATCGCCGTTATAAAGGGTAAGTTCACCTTCTTCGACAATTAAATCCTCGGTGCCGTAAATGTTTTCGAGCCTTAAATCAGCGCTAGTGATACCCGAATTGACTATTCTTGCCATAGCCGTTTGAATGTTTTTTCTACCAGTTACTGATGGTGCTCCAGCGCCCATGAATTTGGCATCAATGGTATAAGCGTTTGCTAATCCTATAGAATCCCCAGCAGCAACCAGTGCCATAAAATTAGTGTTGGCTTCTTCTATTTCTGCTTTGGTGGTATCTAAATTAAATTCAATTTTAGGGCTGATTTCTTGGGCTTTAGGTGTTTTTTCTTTGCAACTATACAACAGGGTCAGTATTAATACACTTGCTGTTAAAGAATATACATATATGATGATTTTTTTCATAATGATTTTATTTTTTGTTTAGGTTAAATTACTTTTCTACTCTTTATTTAAAATGATTGCCAACCCTAAGAAGTTGAAGTTACTAATGATAGAAAGCAACTTCTCAGTTAACATATTGTGCTTTTTTATTTAAACTATCCAGAGTCCACATCTTTAATATAATTTATGAATTCAGAGAAGTAGGTTACTGGATCTTAAAATTGTGAAACAGGTATTAGGTTGTTTTTCAATTCCTATTATACAGGGTATCAATTTCTCCATTCTTCGGTGGGTGGGATGGTTTTACTCTAAAGATGTGTGATGAGATACAAGTTATAAAAACTAAATTATCTATATAAAAAGGTATGAAAAATAAAAGGTCTTACAAATTGAAAAATTTGCCAGACCTGTTATAATGATGTTGCGATGGCATTATTAGATCAATTAGATAACTCTTCATTAAGCTCCCAGATATAAGACCAATATCCATCTACAGCACTCCTCCATTTATCCATCAATTGACCGGCTTTTTTATCTCCCTTCACTTTTTTATAAATTTCAAAAGGACCATCTCTCTTCTGATCTTCGTCTATGGCTGCATAACCCGTAAATAAATCACTGACCATATAGTGGGGTGTATTTTCACTTCCACCCATAAAACGGTACCAGCCTCCTCTAGGTTCACCTTCTTTAGAAATGATAGCGTCAGTCATTTCTCTAATGATTTCAGCAAATAAAGCCTGGTTTTTAACTCTAAAGTAAGTGACCCAAACAAGCTTTGTATCGGCACTTGCACTCTTTTTACTCCAGTCGGTTAGCTTTTTAGTAATGTTGTAATCGATCTTTTCAACATGAGGCATAATAAGATTCATTACCATCATTCTGCAGGACTTACCAGCCATATCTTCCTTGTCCATTTGTGCCCAATTAGACATATCGCCAGTAATACCGTACACGCTTCCTTCACCTTGAACTCTGGACCAAAACGCCCAAGTATCTGTACCTTTTTCCTCATTGTAACATGCTTTCCATTGTTTAACACCAGCGAGGAATTGTGCATCATGTCCTTGCTTTACGGTGATTTCTGTGAGAGTGAGAAGTCCTTCGGTCATTTGTGCCATCGCTAGAAACGGTAATACCATTAATAGAATAAGTAGATTTTTCATAACTTGAGATTTTAAATTATTTATTTTTGTTGAATTAACTATTGCAAAGTATTTAACATTTTGTTAGCAGTCAATCACATATTCATGTGGTTCTTTTATTATAAAAAACACATATAAATCAATTAATATTTGAATTCCTTATAATTTTAACTTTTTGCTTATTGAATAGTGTTCATTAACTTCTTCATAATGATCACGGTTATTTTGCTAGGAATTTTAATTTTCTACATCTGTGATGGTGACATTGGTAACGTAGGTGGCTCACTAGGCTTCATTGGGAAAAGGATAGAAAACCGGTCAGTACCTTTTATCAGATTTATATTTTTGGACTTTCAGCTCCTATAAAGTATTTAAAATTGGGCATCACTTTTTGATAATTACCGGAGTGACCTAATATAATTAGGCCTGTTAAAGTGTGTTTTAAGTTCGCTTTCGCGAAAGCGAAACAAAATGTCAATAAAAGAATCCTTTAAGTTGTAATGCGCTTGGTGTTAAATTTTGTTTAGAGCCTATAGATAGTTCCCTACGGAAAAACAAAACCACAAATCTGTAATAGATTTGTGGTACTGCCTTTAAAACAGGGTTAATTATTTTTTTTAATTGTTAGTTCGTAACCCATCGCTATATTAATTGCTAACTTATCATAATATATGGTAGATACATCTATTTTGCCATTGGTAACCATTGCGGTAAGTTGATAGGGTAAATTCACCTCAATGTCATTTTGGGTAAACGTGTACGTGCCCCAAATAGATACCCAGTTTCCTTTTAATTCACCGTCTATTACTCTGAAGGTGTGACTAACAAAATCATTATTTTGCTTAGATCTAACGGCATGGGCTTCTTTCCAGAACGCAATATGCTCTGCTTTAGTTTCTGTTTCTCCGAAGCTGGGACCGCTTCCTATATAGCTGTCGGAAAGTAAGCCAGCAGCTATATCCATTTTATGCCCCATAAGGGCATCTATATAATCTGTAACTACATTTATATCTTTTTCGGCACTAGGGTTGACTATTACATTTTCATGGAAGTCTGTTTCTTGTGCCCAAGTGACTGAACCCATAAACAATAATAATACAATGGCGCTTGTTTTTAAAATTTTCATAAGGTTTGGTTTTAATATCAGTTTTAATGATTTTGGTTGATTAATACTATCCCAAATTACAGTATTACAGCTGGTATGTCAATCACATAAAGATGTGGTATTGAGGCCTAACTTATTGTATATTTGGGAACTAACCATTATGCCAGCCATTACTTTGAAATTTTTAAAAACCTTGTTTGCTCATGCTTTGTTAGCAGGTTTACTTTTGGTAGGCTGCCATGGCTATGCTCAAAACCCATCTCAAATTGATGTGCTTACAACAGATCAAGGCTTGCTGTTTAGAGATATTACTTCTATAACACAAGATGCTAACCAGGCGATGTGGTTTGGTACAGACCTTGGTTTGGTGCGTTATGATGGTTATAATTTTAAGGTGTATAATTCTGACAAAAGCAACCCATTTTATATGGAAGAAGAATTATTGAATGGAGAACTGGTATTTGATAAAAATCCCGACGAACTCTGGTATATGGCTAATGAGAAATTATTTAAACTTCAGCTTTCTACAGATAATGTAATGCCATTTAATTCTTCTCATAATATTAAGGGACAAGTGTTTCGATTATTAAAAAACCACGACGGCAGTATTTGGATCGTTACGGATGATTCTTTAACGGCTGTAACGGGAAAAGCCAAACAATACCTTCAAAAATTAGAAAATGGAAAGTTTAAAGTCATACATTCTATTTCGACCGATATAAATCGCGCTACTGCCTTAATTAAAAGTAAAGAGGGTCATATTTTGTGGAGTTCGCCAGAGAGTAGCATAAAATTTGATGCTCAAGGAAATGTACTGTCTATTTTACATTTTTCAAAATTTAATTGGAATGGAGTGCAAACGCAGTTTACGGTCTCGTTTTATGCTAGTGATAGCAGTCATTATTTTTTTCCTCAAAAAGAACGCGGCATCTTTACTTTTAATGAAATAGACTTAACATCAAAGCGTATTTTTGATAATGAGAATCAATTCTATTATGCTGTAGAGGACCATCAAAAGCAGATCTGGTTTGCCGGTGAAAAAGAATTGTATCGCATGAATGTGGATGGGGAGTTCACCAACTACACAGAGCAATTAAAATCTATATTCGAGTATTCAAAAATCAACGCAGTTTTTATCGATTCCAATAAATTACTTTGGATAGCGACAGATAATGGGCTGTTTAAAATTCGCATAGGAGAGGACCTTTTTAAACCGCTTTTCAAATCTGTAAATGTAGGCTGGGGTAACGCGATGCGGGGTATTTTTGAAGATGCAAATGGAACTATTTTTGCAAAATGTGAAAATCAAAATAAGCTTTTTTATAAAACAATTAGTGGTAAAGTAGATACGCTTCACATCAAATTAAATAAACAAGCTTTAGAAAGCTTTCAATATACCTCCAATTTTTATGTTTTAGACTCCAAAAAGGGACATGTATTCACCTTAGGAGAGACTTTGTTGAAAATAAACCTGAAGAATGGCAAAACTAAAAGCTACGACCTGTTTAAACATTTCATTACATTTAAAGGACAGAATCCTTTGATTAAGCTCAAAGATGGGAGACTGCTTTTTGGTCAAAGTTTAAAACGATTGGTGCTTTTTGATCCAATAACAGAAACAAGTGAGTTGGTTTTTAACAATCACAAACTTAAAACAGATATTGCCGATTTTAGATACTTTAAAGAAAGTATAAAAGATAGTATCGTATGGATAGGAACCCAAAATAATGGCTTGTTAAAAGTACACTTAAGTGGTCTTATAAGAAAAAAATACACGACAGAAACTAAACCTAGTATCTCAAGGAATTATATTCTCGCTGTTGAAGAAGATACAGATGGAAGTCTTTGGGTAGGAACCTATGGAGGTGGTCTCAATTATATTTCGGAAGATGAGCAGACGGTAAAAATCTATACGAAGTCAAATGGGTTGCCAGATAACAATGTAGTGGGTATCCTTAATGACGATCAAAATAACCTGTGGATAAGTACCTATAATGGACTCGCTTATTTTGAAAAAGCTACTGAAATATTTCAAAGCTTTTATACAGAAGATGGTTTGTCACACAATGAGTTTAACTATTCCTCATTTTATATATCCAGTGCCGGAGACTTTTATTTTGGAGGTATGAACGGACTCAGCAAGTTTAGACCTCAAGATATTTTAAAAACATATGAGTCCCTTACATTAAATTTTACAAAAATATCAAGATATAATTACAAGCTTAAAACAAGTGTAGAAGAGGATTACAGCCAGACAAAATTTACAAGTTTAGAACTTTCACCGTATGATCAATATTTTGAAATAAGCTGGACCATGCCTTCTTACTTTCAAAATCAAAAAAACACCTACAGTACAAAATTAGAAGGATTTGAAGACCGTTGGTTTTATCAAGGCAATACCCCTTCCATACGTTACAACCAGTTGCCTGCAGGAGATTATATTTTAAAAGTAAAGGGAAAAGATTCTAGAGGAAATGAATCTGAGAATATGTTATCCATTCCTATAACTGTGAAGCAAATTTTTTATAAGCGTTTTTGGTTTATAGCATTGGTTGTTTTATCCATAATCGGTATGATGTATTTGGTTTTTAGGTACAGATTACAACAGGCCCTAGCAATGGAAAGGCTACGTACTAAAATATCTAGCGATCTACACGACGATGTAGGCTCTTTGCTTTCTGGTCTCGCCATGCAAACAGAATTGATGGAGATTAACGCGAGTGAAGCTGATAAATCCAAGCTACAAAAAATAGCAGGCATCAGCAGGAATGCTATTTCACAAATGCGTGATCTGGTTTGGAGTATTGACAATAGGAGACAGACCACCAATGATTTAATAGAACGCATACAAGAACTGGCTGAAGAACTTTTATTGCCTAAGGGAATCTCCTTTCAATTCATTCATAAAAACATAAAGCATCCCAATCGAGAATTGTCTGTCCAAGTAAAGCAAAATATATTTTTGATTTATAAAGAGTCCATCACTAATATTTTACGCCATTCAGACGCATCTCATGTGGAATTATCTATCAGCAATCACAAGACTGGTTGTGAATTTATTATAACGGATAACGGAAGTAAAAAAGAATGTTACAAATCAACAGGTTTAGGCTTGTTAAATATGCAATTGCGAGCAAAAGCGATTAAGGCAAGGCTTATTTTTAAACAAGATAAAGGCTTTTGTGTAGCTCTTTATTTACCATTTGATCTTTAATAGCAGTTTGAGGTTAAGCTCATATAAACCACATTTTAATGTGATTGGACAGTTCTAATAACTGCACTAACTTTATAGCAATCCAAAGAACGCATATAAAATAATCATATGGATGACTCTGGCATGAAAAAAATTCAACTAGCAATCATAGAAGATGATATAGTTATACAGGAAAGTCTTCAAGATTTTTTTGAAATTTTACCAGATATAGAATGCTTATTAATTTCTTCTTCTGTGGAAGATTTCTTAAAAGTCTATAAAACTTTAGATAGCAGTCCAGGTATTTTATTGTTGGATATTAATTTATTAGGAATGTCAGGTATTGATGGTATTCCTTTACTATTAAATGAATTACCTCATCTAGATATAATAATGCTCACCACATTTGAGGATAATGATAGTATTTTTAAGGCATTATGTGCAGGGGCCTGTTCTTATTTATCTAAAAAAACGTCCTTAAAAAATATACAAGAAGCCATTGAGGTTGTTTATAATGGAGGTTCCTATATGTCGCCGTCGATTGCTAGAAAGATTGCAAATCATTTTTTACCAAAACCATCAAAAAAAAATCTGCTTACAACTAGACAAAAAGATATTGTCGCCGGTATAGTCGATGGTAAAAGTTATAAAATGATTGCAGCCGATTTATTTGTGTCGCTAGACACCGTGCGCAGCCATATTAAGAATATCTATAAAACTCTAGAAATTAATAGTAAAGCAGAATTGATTAAAAAATCTTACGATAATGAGATTTGATTTAAAGTAGATTTATTTCCAATAATAATGGTAATAATTGGTGGGGCTGTGATTTCAAGATTTGGTACTTTGTCTGATACCTCTTTAGATGAATCATCAAAACACCATCGGAGTCTTGTAATTAATTAGAAATTTTATTTTCTTGGTTTAAACCTGCAACTATGATTTCTTTAGAAACGCTAAAGGTGGAAAAAACAATTAGCTTTTAGAAGAATGTTTAGAAGGTGCATCATTCAGTTTGCATTTAATAGGTGGTTCAAATCCGGCAGCTGCAGTACAAGGCTTTGTTGAAAGTCGAAATAGTGACATGGTTGCTTTTATGAATAGAAAGCACTCCTTTTTTACCAGTGTTTTTTCAAAGCCTATGGTAAAAGAATTAGGAATGTACAGTAAAGTTCCCTTACTAGTTATGCACGATTTACGCAATTAATATCAAATTATTTTTTCTGTTTTAAGAATGAAATATGAGGACATCCTCACTTAGCGTTTTTTTTATGATGACCAATGGATGAAAACAGATGAATTTTATGCGACAGTTGAAACTTAGGTGGGTATAAGTGGCGTTGTCTTTCGGTGTTGCTTTTGTACAGAATCGAGTGTAGAATCAAATTCTATTTTCTTAAAAAAAAATAGAAAGTGGAACCCAATAAAGCCCTTTTGATAGGTATTCAAAAGGGCTTTTCATTTTTAAAGCAACCTCTATTTTTTAATCAACCGCTTTACGGTGAATTCATTTTCTTGATTTTCAATTTTAATAAAATAAATACCCGAGATTAAACTAGTTATATCTATACTTGATGTCATTTGCTTGATGAAACGAACTTGTCTACCGCTCATATCATAGATCGACGCGCTTTTAAGTGCAGCATTAGAATTATTAATGATACTAAATTGATCCTGTACAGGATTCGGTATTATAAATACTTGAGTATCTAGATTTGAATCCTCTACACTCGCAGTGCTATTTACAATCACGTCAAATGAACAGCTTATGGTATTTCCAGAAATATCATAAATCTCAAACGTATTGGTGGTCGTTCCTACTGGAAAAGCTGCGCCGTTTGCTAATCCACCTGTTTGTAAGGGTGCATAGTCTATTTCTAGAATATACGAGACTTGTGTGCTATTATCTACATCATTCCAGTCGCCACTGGATAGAAGTATGGTGTAGTTCTCAGAACCGCTTGAGCCAGAGTTATTAGGTTCGCCAGAGCTCCAGTTGGAATAGGTGGCGCTGTCTGTACTTTGCCATACAAATGAGCCTTCTGAAGCAGTATCGTTGTAGCCTAAAAGAGCGTTAACTCCAGATCCTTTTTCTAGTACTGCAGCTGTTAAAAGATCATTGTCAAAAGCATTCCGAATAGTGCCCATAAAACCACCTTGAGCGATCGCATCATTAAAAGCATTTTGCGGAAAAAAGGTGTTGTTAGAAAGGTAGTAAGCTTTGTTATTGATAGTTGCTAGTGGCGTGAATCCAGATAGTGGATTTATTAAGTCACAATTATCTGCAACAGTAATCGAGTAGTCAATTACTACGGGATTCCCAGTGGAAGAGTTTGCCATTATATTTGGGGGACAAGTTATTACAGGGATTTCTACATCAGTAACAGTTACATCAAATACACAACTGACGGTGTTTCCATCTGAGTCTGTTGCAGCGTATAATACAGAGGTGTTTCCTAAAGGAAACGTCATTCCAGAGTCAAAACCAGAAACGAGTACAGGCATCAATGATCCATCTTCCGTATCGCTAGCAGTGATATTGAAATTCACGATGGCACCACAAGTTCCAGCATCAGAATTTGAGGTAATGCTTGATGGACAGTTAAAAGTTGGTGCGTTTCCTATGATACCAAATAATTGAACATCTGCTACTTGGTTGATGGTTGAAGAGGCACAAGTCCCAGTTAAATCGACTCGGTAGTAGGAATAAGCTACGGTATTTGTAAAGGAAAAGGTTCTCGAGAAAAGCCGGGTCGAAATACAGGGGATGTTCCCCATGGTAATGCTTGTAAAATTGATGCCGTCATTAGAACCTAATATTTGATAGGCATTAGGATCTCTTTCGGGAGCGTCATTTGCTGTTACAAAAGCAATGGAACTGGCTGTTTGTGCTATTCCTAATAGATCTACCTCAAAGCCAATACCATCAAATCCATTAAAATCAAGGAATTTAGTGGAACTGTTCTGATCGATAATATTTTGTGCGCCTTCTGCAAATGGAGAATTCACACTTCCAAAATTAGTGGCTGTATGTATAGTAGCATCAAAAATGCCTTGTCCAAAGGAACAGTAGGAAGCACAGCATAACAATATGTAAAAAGTAATTTTTTTCATAATCCATATGATTAGTTAACTTGAAAGGTAGTTTATTTTTCCATACTTCTTATGACATTATTTTTAATAAGCTTCAAACTCACAAAAGAACAATTAGGAAAACACACCAGCCCTAATAGATTTGATATGACGCTGACATGGGATCCTATTTTTCCTTTTGTAAGCCCATTCCGTCTGTGTCAAACAGGTGTTTTAAATATGACAATTCTAGTAGAGCGCTTTGTTGAAAGATGGCATAAGGATAGGTATGTTTTCATTAAAAGAAAGAAGTCCTTTATCAGTAGTGTATCTTAAACATCTCTGGTAAGAATTAAGGAGCCACAGCAAAACCCCGTGCTAGTTATTTGCGATATAGGTCATTAGAAGTATCGCTTTTAGGGTCTCGCTTTCGCGAAAGCGTTACAGAAATAGAAAGTGGAATACGTAATATCACTTTAAACTAGAATATAGAGATTCTATGCACATCTAATAAGTAATCGCTAGAAACCATTCCCTAATAAAATCAGTACCTAATGATTCAAGTTATATTTTGATAAAAGCCTATTGTTTAATATTACAATGGTTCCATTATCTTTAAAATGCGGCAACCATTAAGCAAAATAAACCCCGTAAAACCATCCATTATGAGGAGTTAGAAGACGGTTCCTATTTGCATAGAAATAGGGACTTGTCTTCTTTTAATAGGGAGAGACTTTATAATTTTATAAACAACAATACATTGAGAAACACGCTACTTTTAGTTTATAGTCTTGTGTTTAATATTTACTAAATCAATCATAATCAATCTATTTTTTTATGCTTATCATGCAAATCATATTACAATAATACTCGTTTTGATATTCGTTTTTATAAAAATACCTTGCTTTACCTTTCGATTATAAAAAAATATTACCTCTTAGAAATTTACATCTAGTACTAGCTTTGAACAAGTTCAGACCAATTAATTAAAGCCACAATTGAATTTTATTTCGTAGCTGTAGACGAATAATTTAAATAAAGTAATGTAACCTTTTCAATATTGGAAGGTACAAGCGTGCAAAGCACCTTTATTTACATACTCAGCCTTACTCAAAATCTGAAAAATTTTATATATGTCGTTCAAAAAAGAATTTAATAATTTAGTTAAGAATTCTCATTTAAAATCAGAAGAGTTTTACAAAAATAATGATAGTACTTCAGCTAGTAATCCGTACTACATAGGTTTTGGAAATCCTAACTCCGATATATTATTAATTGGGAAAGAAAAATCTTTTGATATTGGAAACAAAGAGGCTCTAAAATATGAAAGCATAGAAAATCCGTCAGAGTGGAATTATTATGTAAAAAATTCAGCAAATTTTAATAAAGAGAAATTTTCGAAAGATGCAATACATTATTTAAATGCTTTTTATCCTTACGAGAAAGTAAATAAAGGAGGTTCTACTTGGTCTAAATATGAATCTTTAGTCAATAGAATTTTTGGAAAAAAGAGGATCAACCATAATGATTTTTTTAAAGATGCATTTTTAACGGAAGTGAATTATACACCATCAAAACAAAGTCAAATTAGAAAGTTTGATGAAAAATTAAGACAGCGTTTTTTAAAACACCCTTTCTATAAAAGTTTTAAAATTACAATATTAGGATGCGCAGACTATTTAGACAGAAATGAAATTGAAGAGATTTTTGACGTTCAATTCGATAAAGATCTTACCGAAAAACACAAATTTATAATTTATAAGAACTCAAACAGAATATTAGCAAATACTCGACAATTAAGTACTTCAGTTCCCAATCTTTATCTACAAAAAATTGCTGATCAAGTAACAACTTATTTGTAGCCAATGCTGGTGACTAAGAATGGCTTTAACCCATTAAGTCTTAGTAATGATGATCACTCGCGCCTAAACCATTAAAAAAAACTGATTAGTGCAAGGGTGCAAAACCTCAATGACAACTGGTGTACTTGGAAAGGTCATCTGGTCCTGCCACGACTAGAATAGACAATAAATAGTCAGGTTACTGACTCAGCTGCAACAGTAAATATTTTATAGATCAATCAGCTCCTTAAAATATTCATAGATCATCACCATCGCCAGAGTATCTAACTCGCAATATCTCAGTAACCCGTCAACGGTTTCGGTCTGCTCCAATTCTGAAACACCCCTGCCTTGCAATTTCGCGTAAGCGAAAAGAGCCGCGCCTCCATCACCAATTCGTTGAACACTTCCATCAGCAGATTGTTCTAGTGCAGCATCTATCTGCTCCTTACTGATGCCCTCAAAAAGTGGTGGCAGAGATTTATAGGGATTAATTACTTTCCCATCTTCAGTCTTTAAGAAAACGTAATCCTCCCCAAAATTTTTACTGGTCAGGTCTATGACTCCCAAAGGCTGACTGTATTTTTCTTTCAGGAAATCACTAGAATCCAATACCGCGGGTAATACAGCTTTTATCGAGTTAGAACCTGCTGTTTGCGGGTGGTAATAATTTCGCACCACCGTTTGCTGTAAATCAATCATGTCTCGAGTGCCAGGTTCATAACTATTAGGATTAGTACTTGTGACATGACTAATGCTTTCGATAAAAGCCTGCAATTCGTGTCGGTCGGGTTCAGCCGATTGATAAAGCTGTTTGTGGATCCCATTTACGATTGTATTCTCATGATTGTGGTATCTGAATATACTTCCCTCATTAGACTCAAGGTCACTCTTTAAAGCGCGTATAAAATCAAAATTGGGCAACACCCCTTTTTCCACATTGATGTACTCACTGGCATGCACCACCTTCCTGTTCTCATACACTATATGATGGCTGTACTGAAACGCCAGTTGCTCATAAGGCCGCATTCCTGCAGTAAACGGAATCGCAACCGCACTGGTTTCAAAATCAATAAAATTCAAGGGATACTTCCATTGAGACATTTCTAACCTTAGGTTTTCAACATCTGTATAACTGGTAGAGTCATCCTCCTTGTGCTTCTCGATTTGAAGCCATTGTCGCTCACTGCGGCTCAATCCATATGCATTTGGTCTGATGTTCAGATCATGCTCTTCCAGCTCGTCCATAAAGATCTTACCGTTTTCAAAAGCGGTTCTAGCTGGATTAAACCATACGTCCGATGTTTTAGGGTCGTTTAATCGCTTTCGCGAAAGCGGAACAAGGTCAGGTCTCAATGCAGGCAACTGCTTCGTCCAGCATTCATGAAAACCACTTAATTTTCCTAGTGGTGGATCTGACAGTTTGAATTCGCAGCCATAGCAATGCGGACCGATAGGATATTCTATCTTTTTATCAGCCGCATAATGATCCCTAAAATCCAGCAACATCTCTTCAAAACCTAATTCTGGTTGATGCGGATTCTCATTGAAAATCAAACCAACCTCTTCGGCAACATTGATGTATGCGAGAATGCAATCGCCCAGATCCTCTCTGGACAAACCAGGAGTTACCTCGACACTGGTTCGCAAAGCCGAATTAGGAACGATTTTAAAATGACTGTTCAAACCCTTCACAGTAGTTTGTTTTGATTTGTCTACCAGATTGAGGTAGGGAGTTATCTGCCATTCCGGATGGCATTTCTGAATCGCGTAGTGCTGGAAAGCGACATCATATAAATATTCTGACCAGCCCAACCCACCTTTATTATTAATGAAGGATTGATGTGCCGTACTATCAATAGATTTTGCCTTGACCTCAATCAACCGAATCTTATTTCCTTTTTTTTCTAGAATATCCACCCGTATAAAAAGCCCTTCATACAGAAATGCAGCCTCAAAAATTGTTGCGTTCTCTTGCTGCAATAACTCTTGGGTGCGCTGCACCAGCCCATTGTAATCCCAATCATCATCTAGAATTGCAACACCATCAGGAAAATAAAGTCGGGCTAGTTCTTCCACCTGAAAACCTCCTTGCGCTAATCCTTCCAGAAAACTGTCGGTCTCGCTGGTGTCTTCATATTGCTTTTTTCTAGTATAAAAAAGTTTAGTAGGACAACTGAGAGCGAGCTTGAATCGGGATTTTGTGAGGTGGCGTGGTTTGATAATGTGCAGATTTTAAAATTAAAGTGACTGGTTTCTTACTAGATCATTTCTTTAATATTTTTCAAATCATATGTTTGTCCAGTAACTGTTGCTAATTGCTCCAACAATTTTAATTCCTTTTTAGCAAGTTTACCATCAATATTAGCCGTCAAACAGGCTGATTGATAAATAATCTCTTTCGTATCGTTATCAAGCAGTTCTACTTTTTCAAAGACCTTGTCTTTAGATATATTAATTCTATTACTGAGTACCTTAACTTGATCTTGAATATCCTTTTCTGATTTTTCAAGTACTAAATCAGTTAGATCCTTCATTAAATCAACTTCGTATCTATCCACTTTTCCATCAACTAAAACAACTAACCACACAACTTCTAAGAAAGTAATAAACTCGTCATTAATTAATAAGGATAAATCCTTACTCTTCTCCTCAATAATCGCTCTGGATTTATATATTTTCTTTGCTTGATTAGCAATTTTTCCTGTAAAAAAATAATTTATACCAGAGTTTAAGGCGATGCTAACGACTGGAATTGAAAATTTAATGATGTTTCTTTGCAGCAAGTGTTTTCCTATGACTGGAACACTTTTAAGTAGCTGTAAACTTTTACCGGTAGCAATTTGTTTCACACCGTATCGAACAAAACCAGGTGCTGTTTTTGACATTGCATCTGTAAACTTTTGAGCGGCTTTAATACCAAATGCTACATTTATCAAATCTGAAATATCCTCAGGGTCATTCAAATCAATCTTTCTATTGTATAAAATACTCAGGTCGTAAGCCAATTGAAGTTGTAATCTAGTAGTATACATAAGATCAACGGTAAACGCAGTAATAGCAGCTGGTATTGTCAATGGAGACGCACCACCTCCAGAACCAATCGTTGCTGCCACCACACCAGCATAGGCTCCGCCTGTTATACCTCCACCAATTGCAGCGTATTTTTTTGCTATTTTAATTCGGTTACTTACAACACCTTCTACAGGCACATTAGGGTATTTAGTTTGAAAATATACGGCGTTTACTTTTTCTGAGTAATTTTTGAGAGCATAAGAAATAAAATTGGTGAACCATAGGCCTGATTTCAAGTCATCCAATGATTGATTCTTTGCCAGATCTTTGATATCATTGATTTCTGATTGTATTGATTCTTTAAGAGCAATGGTTGATTTTCTTTGTAATATATTTTTCATTAAAATATTTAATTTAGTGGGTTTAGATTTTGTTTTATTGCTTGAATCGAAAATGTTTTATTCAAAGCTTATTGAGTTTAACAAATCCTGTAACGATTTTAAATATTCGGCTGTTGCATCCATATCTATTGACCCATCTGAATTTATTTGTCTATATCCTTGTGATAATGCCGCAACTGTCATCGATCTCCCTATTCTTCCATTTTGACGTAGGGGTACGTTTAACTCCTTTGCTTTTGGATAAAGACTTCTTCTATACATATCTCTTATCTTATACCGCGCTTCACTGTCACCTTCAACAATTATCTTAAAACACATTTTACCATGTTCTAATTGTAAATAGTATTGAAACTCTATTCCTTCATACGTTCCTAATTTCCAATGCCACCAAAATCCTAGAAACCCTCCATTTTTCTGTGGCACATAGGCCCATTCACCTTTATTCAACATATCCTGTAGATCTTGATAAAAACCTTTCCAAGAATCCCAATGCCATTTATCCAGAGAGAGTTTTTTATAGCTTTGAACTGAATTTCGTATATCGTTTAAATAAATTGAGAAGTCGATAAATATCTCATTCTTGATACCAGACTCAACTCCCTTATTTAAAACATTCAACAAATCCTTTCTCTTAATCAAATGATAACCTGCACTTTTAGCATTAAAATATCTACTCTGATCTCCAGTTTTAAGATATACCAAATGAATATTTTCTAATGAATAATCCTCCTCAATAATTTTTCTATAACGATCCAACTGGTTACCGTGATCATTGCTATGCACTTTGTCCTCAATTACTATAACATCATTATCATTTACAATAACAACTATGTCCATATTTTTGTATTGCCTCTTTACTACACATGTTTTGATAACGGTAACCTTAGAGTCTCTAAGGCTTGAAATAAAATCTCTAGAGCTATTTGAAAGTTTTGAATCGATTTTTTGATTATCCTCGGAAGCCCATTCGAGAAACCAGCATAAAAATGCGTCCTGAGAAAGTTCTGATGTAGCCCATTTAAATAAATTTGGTGTTCTTATTTATGATTGATTTTTAGATTTGTAATTATTAAAAGTTGTTTGATTTATATAAAATGAATTTGCGTCAATGGTGAAATATTGTTTAAACCATCAAACAATGCATGAATGTACTCTTAAATGACGAATTAATGCCACCACATAAACATATGTTCAATATTTTTTGAAGGAGACTTGACCTAGTTCGGAAAATGATTGGTGAAGCTTCTTTTCTGAATAATAAAAATACATGCAACTTCCAATCATCACCTAAAATTGCGACTCCGTCAGGAAAATAAAGTCGGGCCAGTTCTTCGATTTGAAAGCCTCTCCTGTACTAGACCTTCTTGAAAGCTGTCGGCCTAGCTGGTGTCTTCATACTCTTTCTTTTGCGTATAATAGAGCTTTGTCGGGCTGCTTACTGTGAGCTTGAATCTTGATTTTGTGAGGTGGTGTGGTTTTAGCATATGTTTATTTATATCTATTTAAGGATGCCATTAATTTGTTCTTAATTACTGACCGCAATAATTCTGGCTCCACAACTTCAATATTCTCATTCATCTGCAGCAACTGCATGATGAACTCGTGATTAGGTTGTAGATAAAATGTAACCTGAGCTTGTGAATTATCTGGTGCACAGATAACATGTTGGCTATGATGAAGAGGTAGGGTCTCCAAATACTTATGTTGGAAATTATAGGTGTTACAAACAATTTTCAATGGTCCCGGGAAATAATCTTCGCTGTAGTTGATCCCTACGATATCTTTATATCTCTTGAGTCCTTGCTCAAATTTCTTAGTATTAATTCCCAGCTCCCGAATGATTTCCAATGCTGAAATACGTTCAATCCCATAGTTTTTAAATATAATGTCGCCATCTTTGATAGCTATTAGATACCAGCGGTTCAAATATTCCTTCAACCGCAGCGGTGTAACTATATACTCTTTAATCTCACCGGAATGAAAATTTTCTTTTTTAAACTTTAGCTTCACGCCAGTATTCATCGCCTTGACTATGGTGTTTATATGTTGAACACCTCTAAGCTTGCTGCTATCGTCTGGAATGATCCATTTTTCAAATTGAGCGTAGTTTTTCAGGCCTTCCTCATAAATTTTGGCTAGAGAACTTAGTTCCGCAAACTTGAAGAATCTGGAAAGCAATCGTTCATCTTCTGCAAGTTCATAACCGCGGTGCTGGTGACTATAACTAATATCTAAGCTGTAGTTTTCTTTTAGAGCTTTAAGATCGCGCTCCAGTGTACGTTCTGTAACATTAAGGTCATGATCCCTCAAAAGCTTATCTATAAGTTCCTGCTTTGTAGTGAACTGTTTCCGCTTCAACATATAAAGGATATTTTCTAAACGTTCGAGTTGCGTATAACCTGCCATAATTATTTATTTGGCACAAATATAAAATCTTGATCCGCCAAAACGTGTCGTATTTTAAACAAGTCTATCACTTTTAATTAAATCCAATCGATTTGCGCTTCGGTTGGAGAAAGCTCTTTTCTTCCTGATTAAAAATATCTGTGATACGCTGGGGCATTATGAAATTAGAGGAGAACCCTAATTCTTTGGAAAGCGAGTTACATTTGTCAGTATGCAGCTCTTTAAACTCGTACTTAGCAATCAGCCTGCCCTTGCGAAGTAAAGCAGTATCTACTTTGGAAAGATCCGTGTTAAAGCTGCAAATAATTTGAATATTCAAGCAGTCGGACAACAACCCATCGGACAGGTTTAGCAAGGTACTTACTGGACTATTTCCGTTCGTATCCCGATCCATAATTATTTTTTCAGCATCCTCAATAACAAGGATGGAATTAGGATTTTCAATAAGCAAACCTATCAATGCGGGATTAGTGAGCTCTTGTGCCATATTTGGAGGCATAAAAATGACCTTCTTCTTAACAATCGTCATTAAATACTTGATATAATGTGTTTTGCCTGTACCTGGAGCACCGTGCAACAATACGATTCCCTTATCCCTATCTGTTAAAAGTCGTTTGCATATCTCTTTGTCTATAGGTATGAAATCATCATTGTAATGCTTCGTTATGTCAACTGTGCACCTTTTAAGCTCGAGGTCTTCTAGGTCAAGTCTGCCTGAGCTACTAGCTAGAATGTGAATCCTTGGAAGTTTTTGGCTTACCTTTTTTTTAAAACTCTTTATAAGATTGTGAATTTCATCTCCTATGCCACCCATAGTACCCTGAAAAAAGAATGAGACACAGTCCTTATCATGGTTAACATGAAGCATCATAGCATCAGCAAGAAGAAAGTAAACATCTTCATCTGCGTTTTTTTCAGAATTTTTTAAGGACGTTTTGTTGTAGTAAAAATTTTTAATAAGGCTTTCAAAGTTTTCTCTAAATTCTTTCTGGAATGAGAAGGTTTTGACCTGAGTTTCCAGAACCTTATTGGGAATCTTATCATATATAAAGAGATACAACGCCAACGGGTTCAAATAAGAACTGGTTGAAAATGGCGATAGCCGGCTTACCAACTCTCTAGTGTAAAATGAGGATGCTTTTTGTACGTATTCTTGTTTTTTCATTGAAATTATTTAAGAATACAATGATAAATCTTAACATCGTCATCGGCTGTCGCTCCTAATCTAAATGTGTAAAGTCTAAAAGCATCCCTTTGATTGAGCACTGCGATGCTGAAGTTTACGCTGAACCTTTCGAAGTAGAAAAGCCAACCAAATACATTAAAAAAAACGTTCGCCGTATTCTGGCGGTATCCAAGTTTAAATTTGTGGTGTATTTGAAATTAAAAATAACCGTTATATATAATCTGAAAGGGTTTGGAGAGATTCAGGACTTGGAACTGTAACGATTAATTTTTATGGTCTTAAAGAATTTATAAGGCAACACCTTCTAAAAGTCAACCTCAATAATCAAAAAACTAGCTATGAAAAAAATAGAGATAAAGTTAACCGATGACCAGTATTTTAATATAAAGAATGAAATTGAAAGATGTTCTAAATTAAATCTGGAAGAAGCGACTTTAACTGGTTTTAAATTTAGTGTTATAGATGTTTTTCCAGGAATATCTGAGCTTGAATTTGAAATGCATAAGAAAATAAATTTAGGAGATGTTAGCTGGTGTTTCGTTGATTCTAAATAACTACCATACAAAAAGTTTAACTTAGAGCCACAATAAAAGGGTTGAATAAAGTTAAACGAAACGTCGATTGTTTTGACCCCTATAAAACAAGAGTATTATTTTAAACTTCGTTAGTTAAATTATGCAGTTAATTTATTCATTAAAATTAAGTGTTTGTCAGCGTTCCATTTTTCCATTGGTGTTATTCTTCCTAATAGTCCGTGAAGCCTTTCTTTGTTGTAAAATAGAACATATTCTTTTAGGATTTTTTCTATTTCTCCAAAGGTTCTATAGTCAAATCTTTGAAAAACCTCTTTCTTCAAAATTCCATGATAGGCCTCTATGTGAGCATTTTCTTCTGGTGTTGCTATATGTGTAAATTCTTGGGCCACGCCTATAAGTCCTAGATATTCCCTTACATTCTTGGCAACAAATTGACTTCCATTATCACTTCTAATCACGTCGTTATAAAGGTATTGGTAGATCATAAATAATTCAGATAGTAAATCTATCACTTAAGCTTGTTTAATCGAAAAGGCAAAAGGTCTATCAGTATTCTTCTCGTATGAACGTCTATTACAGATAGAAGATAAGCGTTTTTACCAGCACTAGGAATCCAAACCATCTTTATGTCCATTTCTAAACAATCAAAAGGCTTTGCGGTCTTTACTTTTCTGAATTTAACAAACTTGCGTCCAGAACCGCTCCTGTCAATGCGGTCTTCTAACTTCAATAGGTTCGCCTCTTTCATTGTTCTATATAGTTTCTTATGATTTATAGTATAGCCATCACGAGTTAAATAAGCAGTCATCAATCTGTAGCCACAATCTATAAAAGGATGACTTAATATGGTCTTTACAGACTCAATAACAGCATCTTGAGTAACTAATCCATTCTTATTATGATATGTAAACTGACTTGGTTAATTTCCTTTTCTCCCAAAGCTTGGTTTACGATAATAAGTGCTGTGAACCATTCCTACCATTTTGATTATGCTAGTTTTACTGATCTTATATTTATTAAAAACAGTATCCACTAGATCTTTCTTGGATCTGAGGTCCCAAACTTTTTTTTTAAAAGTTCTCGCTGGACTTCCAGCTCAATCTCTTTGTTACTTAAAAGCTTACGTAGTATTCTATTTTCCTCTTCTGCTTGCTTTAACTTTTTACTACGCGTGTCATAGGTCACTTTTAAGCCTGCTTCGCCTTGGGTATCATATTTCTTCTTCCAACTATAAAAAGTTCCCGTACTAACCTTGTATTTACGACAGGTTTCAACGATTCCTAATTCTTCAGAGGTGGATAGAATTTCTAACTTTTCTTCTAAACTCCATTTCTTGTATTTCATATCTCAAAGGTATTAATTGAAATTTAAAATAGCACTCCGAACTTATTGGGGGCTAAACTATCCTTACTTTAAAAAGATTGACATATATAATTAGCAATTAAGAGATCCTTATGAAAGGCAAAAGCTACAATGCTCATTAAAGGTCTATTAAAATAGTAAACCACCACCTATCATAAGATAAGTGGTGGTTTTTTGTGTGTAGTACAGAAGTTTATCAACTTGTTTACACGTGAACAGAAGTCAAAGACTCTAAGAAATCTGTATTACCTTTTATTTACAAACTCTTAAATTTAAATTTATGAGAATAGAGTTCACCTACGGATCTTTTAAGGGAATATCTTACAGGCTCCATAAACGATGGTGACTATCCTAAAATGTCAGTAATAGCAAAAAAGGACGCATAGCTTTAGCCTGCTGCCCGTAATGCCCGCGCCCTTAAAATGGTCGCTACTGCTTTTGGCATACTAAACTAAATGTAAAAATTGTTAAAACGAGAATAGAGATCTAGCAACTTATAATTCAGACAAATCATTATCAGGATCTAATGGGACTTCTTTAGAAGGTGCAACTTTTTTCTTGCTCATATTTTTTTTCACATTTGGATAATTTTCTTTTTCTTGCTTTTTGGCAGAGTAGAAAATATTCCAAAATGTCAGTCCCATATAAGTAGCAAATATGATGCCTCCTACTATAAAAAATCCTAAATTCATGATGTTCTTCGTTGTCTAATTGCTATTGCAAACAATAATATGGTACCTGGCCAGTGCGCTGAATATTGAGCTTCAGCAGTCATGCCTAATACTCCGTATCCAACGGAATACAGTAAACAAAGGAATGCTAAAATAATGGGATACCATTTTAAAATAAAACTTTTCATTTCTAATTTATTTTTATTAACTATTAAAGAAAAATACAAAACACGAGTACAAAAATTTCAAGAATAAGTTTGATTTCAGCTCTATAAACAGACCCTAACTTCAAACTGTCAGCTCTTGTTTTTAGATCACTAATGCCATTTACATTACACAAAGTACAAGGTTTGCTGTGTATAGTCGCATGTGGGTGTTTTTATTTACAACTAAATAATACTTAAAAAATGAGGGATAATCTCTTGCATATGTGCCATAGGAAAACACCTTGATCTTGATGTTAAAATGTCTTGGTTCTAAAAAGTATTATACCCAGACACTTCGACAGGATCAACTCAAATACTTTGTGCAAGCAGTTTCCATGAATCACTTTTTATAGAGAGCTCCAATAAGTCCTTAGGTTATCAAAGTAAGCACTAAAAAGCGGCCACCTTTTAGCCACACGGCAACTCTAAATGGGTATATATCTAATACAATTGAAAAGGAACGTAGCGTTGGCTTCTTTCAGGTAGCGCGCATTTATACAATTAATTATTTAGATAAAATAGTACGACTAGCATGTTATATTTTTAGTTTTTTTAAACTCCTCTTCTGATAAAACTCATTTCTATTTTTAATTTTTAAAAGGTTGGCTATGTCTATATACATAAAATATATTAATGCAAATCATTATAAATATAAATAAAAACTTATGCTTTTAAAGCTGTTATTTTGCAATGTCTTAAAACAAAAAGAATGAAAAGAATCACAATTGCCAAAGGAGATGGAATAGGTCCAGAAATCATGGATGCTACACTTAAGATTTTAAAAGCTGCAAAAGCACCAATAGAATGGGATGAAGTTTTTATAGGAGAGCAAGTATATCTTTCTGGAAATACTACGGGAATACCTCAGGAGGCTTGGGATACTATCAGAAAAAATAAAATATTTTTAAAAGCACCTATAACTACTCCACAAGGTAAGGGCTACAAGAGCTTAAATGTAACCTTGCGCAAGACTTTGGGTCTTTTCGCAAATGTGCGACCGTGTAATAGTTTTGCTCCATATATTGCTACAAAGCATCCAGAGATGAATGTAGTGATTGTACGCGAGAATGAAGAAGACTTGTATGCAGGTATCGAGCACCGACAGACTGATGAGGTGTATCAATGTTTAAAACTTATTAGCAGACCAGGATCAGAGAAAATTGTAAGATATGCTTTTGAATATGCAAAATTGTATAATCGTAAGAAGGTAAGTTGTTTTGTAAAAGATAACATTATGAAACTCACCGACGGGCTATTCCACACAGTATTTAAAGAAATCGCACTAGAATATCCAGAAATTGAATCAGAGAGTTGGATTGTAGATATAGGAACGGCAAAACTAGCTAACCAGCCAGAGCTTTTTGATGTAGTGGTTTTACCCAATCTTTATGGAGATATAGTATCTGATATTACTGCTGAAATTTCAGGATCCGTGGGACTAGCAGGTTCTTCTAATGTAGGCGAGCATTGCGCTATGTTTGAAGCCATTCATGGTTCTGCGCCTTTGATTGCAGGTAAGCATATCGCAAATCCATCAGGTTTATTAAGAGGTGCGATTATGATGCTGAATCATATAGGCGAGCAAGAAGTAGGAATGAAAATCAAGAATGCTTGGTCACGAGCTATAGAAGAAGGTATACATACAGTTGATATCTATACAGAAGGAACGAGCAAGCAACTGGTCAATACCATAGAATTTGCAGATGCAGTTATCGAAAGACTAGGACAGAAACCACAGTACCTGCCGGAAGAGAAGTATGATGTAAACGCAAAAATAACGATCAAGAAGTATGAGCGTCGTGCACCACAGATTAAAAAATTGTTAGGAGTAGATGTGTTTATAGATTGGAAAGGAGCAAGTGCTGATCAGCTGGCTAGCGAGATGAGCAAAGTAAACGGTGACCTGGAACTCAAAATGATTACTAATCGCGGGGTTAAAGTATGGCCAGAAGGCTTTGAGGAGACTTTTTGTACAGACCATTGGAGATGTCGTTTTGAGAGATCTGAGGGAACTCTAGAAGTTTTTAATCAAAGTGTTGTCGATCTACTTTATAAAATAGGTATCGAGAGTCACGATGCCATCAAGACAGAGAATCTATATGAATTTGATGGTCAGGCAGGGTACTCTTTAGGCCAAGGGCAGTAATAAGAATTTAAATACAGTTATAAAAGCAGCTTTATTGTTAAGGCTGCTTTTTTCTTTTCCGCTTTTGCGAAAGCGGCCTATACATAAAATAAGAACTCAAAATTAATGGGATCAACTGCCTATTTTGATAAGTTTATATCCCTATTTCAATTTGGTATAAAGATCAGATAGAAGGTTTTATAAGACAGCTTCATCTCCATCTGTTTTTATCGCTTACTTTAAGTTATGCGTAAAAAAAGATGCGGGATGATAGAACTACTTATTTTAAAATAAAAGGTTCCCTACTTCTGTGGATAAGATATAGCGATTTGCATGGTTCAACTTAGAAAAGACCTCTATAACAGCTGCGGTATTTTAAAACGAACTCTATTCTTATAAAAACAACTATACGTATTTCAATAGGAACTGCTGAAGCGACTCATGAAAAACTACATGCGTGGGTGCTACAAAAAAAAACCTGATAATCAATTGATTATCAGGTTTACTGCGGAGAAGAAGGATACCGAACCTTTTTATAAGATATTCCAGTTTTTTCAAGTATTATAGTTCATTAGTGCCCATTAAGGCTGGATCAACTATATTTGTTTACACTTGCAAATGTAATACTATACCAACCTATTTGTCAACGTATTTGTCAACTAATACAATTTAAGCCATGACGCACACATTCTATTTAAAAAAGCCAAAATCAGAAAAAGACAGTTTAATTCTTTTCTCCTGTTCTTTTAAGCTTGAGCAAAAGAAGTTTGTTTATTCAACTGGCGAGAACATCAATCCTAAAGACTGGGACCAGAAAAGCAAAGCGCCAAAGCACAACATAAGAACGCCAGGAGTGAAGACGGTTCGTAATCAATTATCTAGGTATGCGGAATGCTTTCATGAAACAATTGCAAGGTGTCAACTTATGCGAATAGAGTTCACCTCTCAAATACTTAAAGAAGCGATGGATCTTTGTTTCAAAAAAACGGTTAAAGGAAAGAACGTTTTATTTGACGCTTATGATCAGTTTGTTATTGAAAAAAATCTGAATCAGGAGTGGTCCGTATCAACATCTGATCGTTACGGTTATTTAAAAACCATGCTTAAAGATTTTGAGAAGGTTAAAAATTTCAAATTGTCGTTTGTTAACGTGAATAAAGATTTTATTTCCGTGTATACTGATTACTGTATGAATACAAGGAACCACGGAAACAATACCTATTCAAGAAACCTAGGGCTATTTAAAACCTTTTTGTATTGGGCCTATGAAAATAGATTGACCTATAACGATGACTTCAAAAAGTTTAAAAGGAAAAAGCAAGTTATTACAAGCCAAATAGCACTTACAAAAGAAGAGATTCAAATATTAATGGATGCAGAATGTAAAACTAAATCTTTAGAAAAGGTGAGGGACGTTTTTGTTTTCGGTTGTGTTACCGGAATGAGATTTGGAGAATTGAAATTCATTTCAAAAGGAAACATTAACGGCAATACCCTGAGTTTAAAAGAAGAAAAATCTTCAGAGAAAAGCGAAAGGGATATACCACTAGGTGAAATCGCTAGATATATATTAAAGAAATACGATTATAAAATGCCATTGATAGCAAATCAAAAGCATAACAAATACATTAAGACAGTATTTCAAAACGCTGGATTTATCCACGAGGTCCAGAAGGTTAGTTTGAACGGTAAAATTGTAACCAGAACCGATACCCCATATTATAAAAGGGTTAGTTCTCACACAGCTAGAAGGACTTTTATAACAATGATGAAGAGAGAGGGCAAAAGTGATAAATTAATCAGTAAAATAACGGGTCATAAAGACATGAAGACGCTTAACACTTATTACCAAGTAGATAACAATGAAAAAAAAGAGGCTATTGATCAAGTGTTTAGCATGGAATTTAAAGCATTAAAAAAAGTTTAGGATATGTTATACGGTGAATATTTCGAGTTTAAAGAGGTTGCCTTCTTATATTTCTGGGACAATAAGATTCTTCTTAGTGAGGATATCAATATAGGTAATCTTAAGGAGTTGAATAAGTTTGAGGACTCCATAGGATCTGAGTTTTCAATACAGGATATAAATACCTACTGCGCACGACATCGTTCCACTAAAAGGCAAATGGAAGGTACGGTTAATTATGCAAAGTATTGGTTTTTAAAAACTCGTAGGAGTCCTTTTATTGGTGGCATAATAGGCGGGCAGGTTCTTAAACCTACCGCAAGGGGTCCTAAAGATTTCAAAGAAGATAGAAAACACATGGAGGAATGGTTTAAAATATCTTTAAGTGTCTATCACTCTATTGAGGATCAACACGATAAAATGGAGTTTAGGGATCAGTTTTATAAGTCGATAAAGGATTTTTTAGAGGTAAACATAAATCTTTCGCATATTGAATTAGTGGAAGGATATAGTCTAAAAGTAAAGGGGCTTACTATGGAAGTCCATAATATTGAAAATACGGATTTAACAGGAGATCAATCTTTATTAAACGAATCACAAAAAGAAGAAATTATTCTTTTCCATTTTGATAAAGAAAAACCAAGATGGCCAGTAGTAGCTATTTGCCTTGTTTTTCTTAAAAAATCCGCCCCCGCTTCTCAAGTAAAAGACTACAACGAATTTGAAATAGGCATTCATACTGCTTTAGATAAAGACAAATTATCCACAAGATTATACGCCAATTATAAAGACTATTCAAATTCATCTACTCAGGAAAAGTATTCTGATATCAATAAAAAAAACCTTGAAAAAGCAAAGGTTATTACTGATCTGATACTCGAAGATTTTGAAAAACATCACCTAATTTAAAACGGTTTACACGGTTTAATACAGTTTATTCACACATTATAAGTTTTTAAAGATTAGGGTTAAATATAATTTTGCTTCATCAATACAGATGTTATGAGCGAAAGAACCCAGACCCATAGAGAAATTCTACAAATAGAAAACCTTTCTAGTACAGAGATAAAAGAAAGGTTTGAAAGTATCGAGAACAGCCAGCGTGCGATTCTTAAAATACTTCAAGGCAACAAACCCGAAAACTTATCGGTAAAGGTTGCAGCCATCAATTTAGGCGTTACAGAGCGCACAGTTAGAAACTGGATAATTGAAGGAAAATTAAAAGCTTTTAAAATCGGTCATAAAGTATTCATTAAAGAATCAGATTTTGAAAAGGCTAGATCTGAAATGAAGTCGGCAAAGTACAAAAGATAAAAAATGGCTACTAACGACTGTCCCATATTTATTTTAATGAAAAACTTTCACGAAGTCGCCTTTGAGAAAGACAGCAAGCCGATTCATCACGCTATATATTTTCATGCATTGAATTTAAACAACTCTTTAGGCTGGAAAAAGGTATTTGGGCTACCTACAACCATGGCGATGGAATCTTTAGGCATAGGATCATATAAAACTTATATAAAGGCTTTAGACGAGCTTATTGATTGGGGAGTTATTGAGATGGTTAAAAAAAGCTATAACCATCATAATTCCAATCAAGTTACTTTGGTATTAAATACCGAAGTAAATACCAAAGTAAAGGATAAAGCTCTTACCAAAGCAATACTTAACAACCAACCAAAGCAAGTACAAAGTAATGACCACCTAGGTTCTAGTATAGATATACTTAATACTACTAAACAAATAATACCTAATACTGATAAAAACCTAAAGAAAGTGAAAAGCTCTCGCTTTGTCGCTCCCTCGCTTGTAGAAGTTTTAGATTTTATGATTGAAAAAAAGGTAAACTATCAAGAAGCTGAAAAGGAAGCGAACAAATTTTGGAATTTTTACGATTCTAAAGACTGGATGATAGGAAAAAATAAGATGAAAAAATGGAGTTCAGCAGCTTCAGGATGGATTCTTAAGATGGAAGACTTTAAATCTTCATCAAATAAAAATCAAAAAACAAAGGATCCAACAGTTAACCGGCAGACAAAATCAACAATCGAAAGTAATTCAACAGGCTGGGACGCTCCATGATCTATACTTAAAAACGAAAAACGAATAATCAAAAATAAAAAAAATGAGATCAACAATAAAAACTCAAACAATAGCTAAACTGGATGAAATGTTAATAAAACATTCCGCTTTTCATGCAGATATGAAAATACAATTTGACGCTACTGGTGACGAGCTTGATTTTTACGAGACAGAAGACGATGACACTCCAGGAGTGGGAACAAAAATTTCTTATAAGGGAGACAAAAAAGCCACAGGAGAGAATCTCATGCCAGACGGTCAAACAATAAAGTATAAAAACGGTGTTGTTACGGACATTATATCTAGTGAAGAGGATACCGAATACCAAAGCAAAAAGCGGGTTTTTAACATGCTTTCCACTAATGGAAAAAGAATTGTGATTTATAGTCAAGATTCCGAATATCCTTACATGGTTGGTAATCCTGTAACCATTGACGGCAAAAAATTAATGAGAGGTAGTTTTTCATTCACTTGTTTTAAGATTTTAACTGTTGACGGAAGGATAACACAAATCGACACAGTTGAGACAAAAAAGAAGACTAGGAAGCTTTTAAAATAGTTCATAATGACTGGGAGCAACCGACATTTATACACAAGAATAAGAACCAAAAACGGCTTTTAAAGCGTCGTTAAACTAACATTAATCTAGCATGCCATTTGACAAAGAAAGTGCAAAAGAAGCTGGCAAGAAGTCCAGCAGAAAAGGAACCGAGAATAAAAGCAACAAAGATTTAAGGGCTGCATTTAAAGGCTTTATTGATGACAACACCGATGAGTTGAAGTCCTTACTCGATAGGGTGAAGATAGAGGACCCAGGGAAAGCTCTAATGATCATACATAAGTTTTCTGAGTTCTTTCTGCCTAGACAAAAGTCAATTGAGATAAAAGAAACCACTAGCGTAGAGTATTTGTTAAGCTTAACACCTGATGAGCAAAAAAGAAAAATAATAGAAATCCAAAAGAAAATTAACGATGAGCTATAAAGACCAGTTAAAGGTATTGAAACTAATATGGCGCACTCCTAGGTTTCCAGCGATTTTCAGTATGCCAACATTCTCAGAGGCTGACCCTTTTGGGCTTGTTGACACTCAGGTAATGGCCTATGCTAAAGCTTCAGGCTATCATTTAGAATTAGACAAAAGGGGGCTTATGAGTTACAATAATTACAATAAAATGATGGATCACCTCAACTTAAATAAAAATTGTGTGATCCCTATTTTCACTAAAATAGGTACTTAAAACAACCTATTTGTCAACTAATGTGTCAACCGTAATTATAAATGTTTCTTAATCAGTAATTTAAAGATTAAAAATCGGAGAAGTATATTATTGAACCCTAATAAATTATCAAGAAACCCGGCATAAATAAAGAATCCAAATAATAATAATTTAAACTTAAGAAATGGCACAAAAAACACGAAATCAATTGACTCAATTGACAAATTCAAACATCTATGACAACGGCAACAAAGAAATCCTTGCTCAGATGTTGCGATTAGTAGTACAAGACCACAGGGATAGTAATTTCAATCTATTAGACGACCTACTTAAAAACTTTAGATATAACGCGACTCAGTCACTTGAGCAGTATATTGATTCCGTTTTAGGCAGGGTCCCGATTTATGGAACAGTTAGCGGAATAGACGTTGGGGCATCAACACAAACATTAGCCGTTGACGGTATAGTAATTATAAGCGCTTCGATCATCCAAAATGATGGAGCCGATACGCTTTATAAAATTGATTTTTCTGAGTCCATAGCAAATAGAAGACTCGTTCCTGTTTTACAGTTCAACGATAACAACTGGAACATTCATAATGATGTCGTTACTCCAGTAATCAGACGCATATCATCACAAACAATTAATGTGGCTATGCGTGAGGTTTCAAACAACGCTCAAGACTTAACGCTGGAAATAATCGCAATTTAAAAATTTAACAATTCCATTATGAACACACCGAAACAAAATAAGTTCCAACCAGTATTTTTATACAGGGATCATGAAAAAATCCAAAGCGTAAACAAGCAATCTAAAGACTGGATTCAAGGAATTCAAGAAGGGCTGAACACCGCAAAAGATTTATTTGAGCATCCTATAACCGACGTTGAAGGATCGCAAATTATTAACGGTGGCTGGCCAGTAGTTAGTCAAATGATAAAATCAAAATCTCAATTCCCTAAAGCGGAGCCAGAATTTTTACTTAGTCTTATTGGTAAGAACTCCGAATCGTTTAAGTCTTCTAGTTTACACATGGAGGCCAGGAGTAAATCGATTAATGCAGTAGTTGAAAATGGGGTTGTTTTTGTAGATCCAGAAAGCGAAGCAAAAAGCATAAAGGAATACAGTTATTTCACAACCTCAGAGAAGCAAAACCAAGCCGTTAAGCTAGGTAATGAAATAGCTAATCTAATTGAACAAGCTATTGAATTAGGTATATTAACCCAAAGTCAACGCCAAGGAACAGCAAACGCATTGAGTAACTTATTTGAGATTAAAACAGTTGACGAAAAACCGTGTATAAGTTTAGTATTGAGGAAAATAAACAATATTTAAGTACGGTTTATTCATAATATTTCGTAAATTTATTATGACTTACTCGAGTCTTAATTTTATCTTTTTTAAAGCCCTTTACTTTGCCGGTAAAGGGTTTTTTGGTGGGCCTTTATTTTTTAATAAAAGTTTAATAGTAAGCTTAAAGGTTAGTTATCTGCCCTTTTTTATGTTTCCTACAGGAATATAAACACCATCCTCTTTTATAAAAATGGTCTGAAATTCAACTCCTTTTGTGGAGCTTACCAATTCACGAACATCTATCTCCAGAGCATCCGCAATTTTTACAATTAAATCAAATCCAGCGGAGCCGCCTTTTTTAATTTTAGTTATAGTTACCTCAGAAGTTCCAACTCTTTTGGCTAGTTGTTTTCCTGTCATTTGCTTTCGCGAAAGCCACTCATCAAGTAAAATCATAATTATATATTTATTGAGTAGCAAAATTAAAGAAATTTTAAATAATTACCAATAAAAACAAAGTTTAATTTGTTTGGTATATAAATATAGTTTAATATTGCAGTGTATAAACAAAGAATACTTTAATACTAAATTATAAAACGATGAACAAAACAGCAACCACAAACCCGATTATTAAGTCAGTACAGATTTATTTAGAAAATAAAGAGAACTACACTAATGAAGAAAGGTTAATAATCCGTAGAGAATTCAGAAAGGAGCTGCGCGCAGATGGTCTTATTATTCTTAGTCTTTTGTTTCCACTTCTGAAGTACGTTTAAATTAATCCCTCTAATCCATAATAATTAAAAGACTACTTCCTATGAAAAACGATTTCAATTATTTCGATGACTCCGTTCGAATTTATCTACAAAATAGAGATAATTACACCATGAAGGAACGGGCGACAATACGCAAAGCATTGCGAAAGGAAATTAATAAAAAAAACAATGGTAATCCCAAAACTTTACAAGTTGATAAGGTTTCAAATCCGCAGTTTCAAATCTGCTTAAACTAATAAAAATGTTAAAGAAAACAATTTTACCCACTATAGACCACAACCTGGATATCGAAATAGTTTTTAGGCCAGATAAAAACTTTATGCAAATAATAAGTTTTGATGTCGCGCTAGAAGCAGACCAAATGGAGATTATTTTTAATGAGTACGAAGTATCTCCGAAAAAGGTATCTAGCTATAAAGAGCAGCTCTTCAGCTCCGGCAAGTGGGTTACTACTAATCACACTTACATAATTGAATTGTAAAAAATCAACACATCTTAAAATTATAAAAATGGTAATTAGCAAAAAGAACTTCGAAACAAGATCAAAAAATAAGGAATGCAATTTTACAGCTACTTTTTTGGACTCATCCCACCTATTAAAAGAAGAGGATCATATTAAACTCGAAATATCTATCGATATATTGAATAGGATTTAGATTTACAGCAGCTTAAACGATATGTTTATAAAAATCGGATCTAAAGAGAGCTTAAAAACAGTTCACCTATATGAGTCAATTAGTGCCGTTCATGAAAATAAAAAGGTTTCTTTATCATTAACCCGGGCTTATTTTTTAGAAGAAAGGAAGGCCTTGATGTTATTAACGATTTTTGAAACGTTTCTTTCTCTCGACAATTTATACCCTAGTACAATTTTAGAACTTTTTATGGTAGGGGTTACGATTGACAACATTCACCTTTTTACAAGCCATAAAGAAAGTAATGAAAAGCACCTTTCTATTGAACCATATTCAGACAAGCTTATTAAATATCTTTACGGAAAATGTAGCTTTAAAGAGTTTAAGTCTGTTTACCTTCCTTTATTATCTCCTTATATGGCATCTACAACAAACACGGAAAAGGATATAAATTAAGACAAATGAAAGCGGAAACGGCATATAACGTAATTGAGGCACTTGATCCAATTGAGAAAAAACGATTGTTTAAGATGTTAGGGGTTGATCAACCAAAGGTCAGGATTTATAAAAAGAGAAAGCCGCTTTTGAGTGACGCTGAGGCTACTGAATACCTTCTTAGGAGGCTTAAAAAATAGTAGTGAGCTATAAAATCTGATTTGTCAACTGATTTGTCAACCAAATTAAAAAAGCCCTGACAATCAAATGATTATCAGGGCTATTGCGGAGAAGAAGGGATTCGAACCCCTGGAGGTTTGACCCTCGCTGGTTTTCAAGACCAGTGCATTCGACCACTCTGCCACTTCTCCTAAAGTCCTTATGCAAAAATTGCTTTTTTCATAAGCGGTTGCAAATATACAATTATTCTTTAAAATTCAAATCCGGTAGATCAATAAGTTTGGAATAAATTAAATTCCTTTTTTAATTTTAAGACCACAGGTTTTTAGGATAACACCAACTAATGACTCAACCTTTATCATGAGATGCTTTGCTGTCGCCAGTAATGGGGATCACTTTCCCTGAATAGGTAGGTGATTTTTCAATATTCAATTCCATCCAGGCTTTTATATTGGCCAGCCATTCCCTTCTCGCAAAATGGCTGTTGCTTGGATATTCGTGCCTATCTGCTACAAAGCCTTGAATATCTAACCCCATATTCTTACCTAGATAAACCGCACGTGGCAGGTGAAACTCTTGAGTAAAAACAATGGCATCGCTTACTTTAAAGACATCTCGCGCTCTAAACATGGTGTCATACGTATCAAAGCCTGCATGGTCTAAGAAAATATCTTTGTCAGGAACCCCTTTATTGTTGAGGTAATTTTTCATGGCGTTTACTTCATCGTAGTTTTCTTCACCATGATCACCACTTAAAAGAAACTTTTTGAACTTTTTATTTTCATAAGCGAGTAAAGCAGCATCCACACGATCTTGTAGAATTAAAGAAAGACTCTTATCAGGCTTTATACTGGCTCCTAAAACAATTCCCGTATACGCTATTTCCAGTTGAGCCATATCTGTCTTGATCGCCTCTCTAGAGGTACGTTTTACATGTAATTGTAAAATAAGAACAGCTACTACGGCCAGAAGAACTCCAAAAACGAGTATGTTTAAAAATCTACGCATTAAAGGATGGATGTAGGTTTTTTATCATCGTCGATAGCGACAAAAGTGAAGGTCCAAGTGACTACTTTTTCACGAGAATAGCTGTACATATCTTCCATATAAATGCTCGTCTCTACCACACAGCTGGTCCTGCCTACTTTGGCAATGATGGCTATTAGTTCTATGATACTTCCTTGCGGGATTGGTTTTTTAAAATCAATTTTATCGGTGCTTATCGTCACTACTTTTTTTCGAGAGAATCGAGTCGCACAGATAAAGGACACTTCATCCATAAGATGCAATGCAGTACCTCCAAAAAGCGTATCGTAATGATTGGTCGTATTGGGAAAAACAGCCTTGAAAACTCTCGTTTCAGATTCCTTAATTCGTTTATCGATGTGTCGCATTGAAAATTATTATAGTAAAGCCCATTACAGGCATGATGTGTAGGTTACTTTTGCAAACTTAATAGAAAGAAATTGGTGTTGATCTCGCTTTCGCGAAAGCGGAACAAGTATCAAATCTTCACCTACAAAGATAACGTATGACAACTATGAATAGTATAGAAAGTTTGCAATGGAGATATGCAACAAAGAAATTTGATTCACAAAAAAGTTTGGATAAAAGTCAGTTAGAGGTGCTTGCACAAGCCTTTAACCTTACAGCGACTTCTTATGGTTTACAACCGTGCAGGTTAGTAATTGTTCAAGATCAAGATCTTAAAGAAAAAATGGTACCTCTTTCTTATGGACAGCTGCAGGTTAAAGATGCCAGTGCCGTACTCGTCATCTGTACCACTTCTGTGGATGCAAATTATGTAAAAGATTATTTTTCTATCGTAAAAAAAGAACGCAATACGCCAGATGAAGTGATCCAACCATTTCAAGATTTTCTAGCCAATACCTTTTCTAAAAAAGAAGTAGTAGAGACTGAACAATGGGCTAAAAATCAAGCGTATCTGACACTGGGCAATTTACTGACCGTTTGTGCACAGCAAAAAATAGATTCTTGTCCCATGGAAGGCTTTGTGCCAGAGGAAATAGATCAATTGTTAGGTTTACAAGAAAAGGGTTTAAAGAGCACTTTATTGTTGCCAGTAGGTTACCGCTCTGAAGATGACGCGATGTCCCAATTAAAAAAAGTACGCAGACCACAACAGGAGATGGTTTCATTTGTGTAAAACAGATGAGTATAAGAAAGGCTGATTTATAAAGAATAGGGTAGGTTAAAATAAACTGATAAATTTATCAAATTAAAGAAGTTTACCAATTGAAAAGCGGAATGATTTTAAGCACAACTATAGCGTTAAAATCATTCCGTTTTTTTTATTCAATCGTATAGTCCACTTCAAAAACCTCTGATATTCTAAAATAACCAAAGGGAAATCGAGCCGAATCTGTCGTGTTTATAATATTACCTCTAACTACAGCTGGTTGTGTTGCAAATGGACCGCCACCGCCTTCTCCAGCTTGTTGTAACAGGGTCTCATAGAAGTTAAAACAGCGCTGGTCTATTCCTTTGATGCGTATAGTTGCCACTGTTCCAGGAACTGCTTCTTCTATAAAAAAGGTAGTTTGAGTACGGTTTCCATCACTAAACTCGTCATCTCTGGTGTCTACTTCCTCATTGTCTATATCAGAATATTCAAAAAGGTAATAATTGCCAAATCCTTCTGGATCTGTAAAAAAAGCGGTGATCTCAGTAATATCATCGCCGAGCCCACTTATCGTTTGCTGTTCTACTTCTGTAAATGGCACGGTAAGTTGGAGGTTTTCGGTAGCTGTGTATAGGTCGCCGTTATCATTAATAGTTAAGGTATAGCTATTTTCTGTGGGGTCATTGATCGTTATAAACGGAAAGTTAGAATCATAAACTCCGTCAGCTCTAAAGGGAATAGGGATCAAATTTCCATTTGCATCTGTAATAGTGATGGTTGCATCGTTCACAAAAACAAGTTCTTCATCATAAAACCCAGCAGATCGTGTAAGTTGGATTCTAGTAAATGTGACTCCTAATTCACCATTACGTTCCATAACGGCATCAATAACTAATTTAGAATCTGTATTGTTAAGATCTAATTCTATCACGTCAGAGCAAGAGCTGAGTAATATTAGGGCGGCGGTGTATATAAAAAAATTCTTCATCTCTTAAAAATTAAAATTATAAGTAATTGCAGGAATAACTCCAAAAATCGCTAGCCTTGTAGCTTCATTTCTATTGGTATCTTCATTCTCTCCAAAGGTGATACTTACCGCATTTCTTCTGTTGTAAGCGTTGTATAAGCTAAAAACCCAACTCGATTGCCAGCCGTTTTTCTTATTGGGTTTAGGAGTGTAAGTAGCAGAGAAATCTAATCGGTGCACAATAGGCAAGCGGCTGCTATTTCTCGCTTCAAACGTAGGGATAAACAAACCGTCAAATTCATACTGCCCATTTGGATAGGTAATAGGTTGTCCGGTTTGTAAGGTAAAATTAGCTCCTAGATCCCATTTTCTATTGAGTTCATAATTTGCCGTTACGGTAAGGTCATGTGTTTTATCCCAAGCAGCGCTGTACCATTCTCCATTATTTATTCCAGGTTCTAAAGCAGTTCTTCCAGGCGTGCGTTGTTCACTTCTCGAAAGTGTATAGGCAATCCATCCTTGAAGTTTTCCTTGGTTTTTTCTCAATAAAAACTCGAGACCATAAGCTCTGGCTTCTCCTTCTAGGAGTATTTGTTCCACAGCATCATTTGCAATAAGATCAGCACCATCTATATAATCCAGTCTGTTTTGAACGGTCTTATAAAAGACTTCTGTCTCGATGCTGTAATTTCCTATATTTTTAAAGAATCCAGCCGCTACTTGATCACCTTTTTGAGGTTTGATAAAAGTACCACTAGGTACATAAAGATCAAATGGAGTAGGAGCGTTCGTATTAGAAATCAAATGAATGTACTGGTTAATACGTTGGTAACTAGCTTTGATACTCGTGTCATCATCTATAGAGTAAGCCATAGAGAACCTAGGTTCTAGATTTACAAAAGATTTTAGAGTCTCACTGCGGCTGCTAGAAAAAGAACCTATAGCATCGGCACTTTCATAAACACTTAGATCTTGATTATACAATAGAGCTTGATCATTTTCATACGTATTAAGGCTTTCCTGACCTAATCTATTAAAGCTACTTATTCTCAAACCAGCATTGATGTTAATCTTGTCGCTTATAACGAACTCTCCATCTGCATATACCCCATTTTCCCAAGCGTATTTTTTGGTCAACTGTCGGTCGTTAATACCGCTTGTAGTCGTGCTAGGGGTAATGCGGCCTGGATCAAATTCATAATAAATTGAATTGATACCGTATCTCATTTCCACTTTATCGTTTACAAAATGAGTCAGGTCGTATTTTGCGTTCATATTAGTAATGCCGCTATCAAAGGTAAACTCAACAAATTCTAATTCCAGTCCATAATTGTAGTCGCTGTATATGATGGAAGCATTTGAGAACCATTTTTCATTAAAGATATGATTCCATCGCACATTTACAAAGCTGTTTCCAAAGGTATTCCCAAAAAGATTATTTACATTAAAGACATCCCTACCGAAATAGCTGGACATGTAAAGGCGGTTGTTGTCATCTAGGTTAAAACTCACTTTTGCATTGATGTCATAAAAGTATGCGACGTTATCTATATCCAATAATGGTAAAAATAAATGAGCATAACTGCTGCGACCACCTATTAAAAAGGAAGCTTTTTCTTTGATAATGGGGCCTTCAAAAAGCAACCTACTCGCTACGATTCCGATTCCTCCCGTACCGCTAAATTCTTTTTTGTTTCCGTCGCGTTGGTAAATATCGAGTACACTAGAAACACGACCACCATAACGGGCTGGAATACCTCCTTTATAAAGTTTTAAGTCTTTAATAGCGTCTGGATTAAAGACAGAGAAAAAACCAAATAGGTGGTCACTTCCATACAAAGTAGCTTCGTCCAGCAAGACCAGATTCTGGTCTGCAGCACCACCGCGTACATTAAAACCAGCGGCTCCTTCTCCTGCATTACTAACTCCTGGGAGTAGGGTTAGTGCTTTGATAAGGTCTGTTTCTCCCAGCACGACAGGTATTTTTTTAATCGTTTCTATGGACAGTGCGTTGACACTCATTTGAGGAGATTTGGTACTCATTTTCTCCACATCGGTGGTGATGATTATCGCATCCAGCGCCTCACCTTGCTCTGTCATGGAAAGATCTAGTTTTATGTTTTCATCAAGTGAGATGGTTCTCTCTATGGTTGCATAACCTATACTGGAATATTGTACCGTATAATTTCCAGTGGGCAGTGTGATGGAATAATAGCCGTACTCGTTAGTAATGGTTCCAGTTTTCAGTTCAATAATGTTAACCGTAACGTTGAGCATGGTCTCGCCAGTTGCTTCTTCGCTAATGGTTCCTGATAAGGTGGCTTTTTGTGAGTATGCTTTCGCGAAAGCGAGAAAAGTAAAAATACTTAACAAAATAAGATTTTTCAATAGGTAGGTATTAGGTCTTGAAAATTAACGATGTAAATGATTTTGTAGAACAAAAGTAAAGATCAAATGATGCCTAAAGCTAACCTTTACATTTAATTTAATATCTTTTTCTTTTGCAGTGCTTTCCTATTAGCTCACTTTAGTAACTTTGAGAAAAAGTATTCCTATGACTACATCACAACTTACCGATCAACTTTCTTTGCCAGTAGTGGCAGCACCTATGTTTTTAATCTCTGGACCAGAATTAGTTATTTCTTGTTGTAAAAATGGAATAGTAGGTACCTTTCCTGCTTTAAATCAACGCTCTAGTGAAGGATTTGAAGAATGGTTGATCCAGATTAAAACAGAACTGGCTCAATGGGAAGAAGAAACAGGTAAAAAAGCGGCGCCTTATGGAGTGAACCTTATCGTTCATGCAAGTAATCCACGCATCCAAGCAGATTTAATGCTGTGTATAAAGCACAAAGTGCCCTTGATCATCACTTCTTTAGGAGCTGTGAGCGATGTGGTTAATGCAGTACATAGTTATGGAGGTGTTGTGTTTCACGATGTGATCAAGAAACGCCATGCAGAAAAAGCACAGGAAGCAGGAGTAGACGGATTGATCTTAGTATGTGCTGGTGCTGGAGGACATGCTGGTGTTAACAATCCCATGCCGTTTATTAGAGAGACCCGAGAGTTTTTTAAAGGAACCATACTTCTAGCAGGCGCCATGAGCTCTGGTCAGGATGTAGCTAGTGCCTTACAAATGGGCGCCGACCTGGCATATATGGGAACCCGTTTTATCAATACAGAAGAATCTAAAGCAACAAATGAATATAGAGATATGATCATCCATGCTGGTTGTAGCGATATTGTTTATACAGCCGCTATCTCTGGAGTAAGTGCTAATTTTTTAGGAAACAGTTTACAGGCTGCTGGGATTACAGAAGAACAGATGAAAGCTAAAGGGAAAGTCGATTTTGGTAAAGAAATGGATACCGAAGCAAAAGCCTGGAAAACCATCTGGAGTGCAGGACAAGGAAGCGCGACTATAAAAGATAGTATCGCCACAACCGATCTTATCAATAGAATGAAAGCCGAATTTAAAACAGCGATAGAAAAGCAAGTGGAGCATTTAAAGAAATACAGTGAATTGAAATAGATCAATACCGCTGAACTGCTGGAGTTAAAAATCAGTATTGCTAAAGGCTAACTCTAACAACATAAAAACAGTAAAGTAACATCTTCCTGTTTTTATTTGATGTGTAAACATACCGTGTTTACCGGGTTCATAATACGGTTCATTTTCAAAAGTGTATTAATAGGAATTGTAGCAGGAACTATTTTGTTATGGCTATTGGTTCCACAACCGTATGTTTTAGTTTTTTTTAATTCTTGATTCTTGCGTCGATGAACTCAGCGTTCTTAATTCTTCTTTCACATGCTATCCTCTAACTTAGTACCTTTGCAACATGAGCAAACTCGTGCAAATTTCTGTTTTACCGCATCACCTAGAAGATGAGGACCATATTTTAAATAAGGTTTTTGATAAGATAGAGTTGCGTATTGATGACGTCCAGAAATGGAACATTAGAAAACGCTCTATTGATGCCCGGCAAAAGAAAGTAACTTACAATTTGCAAATAGAAATTTGGCTCCATGGAGAAGATCTTCCTAAAAGAGAAGTCTATACCTTACAGGATGTTTCTCAGGCAAATGAAGTAGTTATTATAGGTGCTGGTCCAGCTGGATTATACGCAGCGTTGCGAGCTATAGAAGGTGGTATGAAGCCTGTTATTTATGAAAGAGGTAAAGATGTACGTTCTAGAAGACGTGACCTGGCAGCACTTAATAAAGATCAAATAGTCAATCCAGAATCCAATTATTGTTATGGGGAAGGTGGTGCTGGAACTTACAGCGACGGTAAATTATACACCAGATCTAAGAAAAGAGGCAATGTACTAAAAGCATTAGAATGGTTTGTTGATTTTGGCGCGACACCAGATATTTTGGTAGATGCACATCCACATATAGGAACCAATAAGTTGCCACAAATTATTACGTCCATGCGAGAAGGGATAGAGAAAGCAGGTGGAAAAGTTTTTTTTGAATCAAAAATGACAGATATACGTCACGATCACCAGCAAATTGCGGCGATTCAAATCAATGACAAGGAATGGATTGCTTGCGATAATGTCATTCTAGCAACAGGGCATTCAGCTAGAGATATTTTTTACTTGCTTCATAAAAGAGGAATAAAAGTGCAGGCAAAACCCTTTGCCATAGGAGTACGAGTAGAGCACCAGCAAGAATTGATCGATCAGATTCAATACCATGGAGATGATCAAAATCCTTATTTGCCACCAGCCAGTTACAGTCTTGTAGAGCAAGTAGATGGAATGGGCGTTTATTCTTTCTGTATGTGTCCAGGCGGTATCATTGCACCATGTGCCACGGGTACAGATGAAGTAGTTACAAATGGCTGGAGTCCTAGCAAGCGCAATAATCCTTATGCAAACAGTGGTATAGTCGTAAGTGTATCGCCAGAAGATTTGCCTAATTACGATCCTAATGATCCATTCGTATCGCTTAATTTTCAGAAAAAAGTAGAACACGATTGTTGGGTAGCTGCTGGTAAAACTCAAAAAGTTCCAGCGCAACGCATGATAGACTTTGTGGAAGGAAACCTGTCAAGTGACTTCCCTAAAACCTCTTATTTTCCAGGTTTAACCAGTGTAGACTTAGATAAAGTGCTTCCAGAAATGCTGTCCAGTCGTTTAAAAGCAGCTTTTGTTGCTTTTGGAAATAAAATGAAAGGATACTATACCAATGAAGCCGTTCTTCATGCCCCAGAAAGTCGCACAAGTTCGCCAGTATGTATTCCTAGAGATCCTGTAACATTACAGCATATAGAAATCAAGGGTTTATATCCTTGTGCAGAAGGAGCAGGGTATGCTGGCGGTATTATTAGTGCTGCGATTGATGGTATCAATTGTATGGATCGCATTATAGAAAGCAGGATTTAATTCTATCTAGTCTAAAAATTTTGTTTAAAAGGAGCTTATTTAGTGAGTTTACTGATATATTTATATTTAAATTCCCTCATATTTTGATCCTTTATGCCAGCTATAATTCATTACTACAATCTTACTTATGTGGAGATATTTGTGTTTGAAAAATATTTAATTGCTCAAGTTAAAGAAGGCTCATTATTAAAACCAGAAAATAACGAGCAGTTAAAAGAATTGATTGCAAAACATTATGTTGATAAAAATTTTGTTTACATATCGAATCGTGCTTTCGATTATAATGTGAGTCCAGTAACTTATTTAGAAACTTCAAAAATCATTAATTTAATAGGAATATGCGTAGTTACCAAAACGGTATCCTGTAGAAGAAAGGCAAATTTTGAAAGTAAATTTTATTCCAAGGATTTTAAGGTCGCAGATAATTTACCGGACGCTATACATTGGGCGGTGAAGTTAGTGGATCAAGCAGATGAATGTGATAATTCTGCTTTCGCGAAAGCTACGTAATTTAATAGGTGAACCAAAACATAGGTTCTGTAGGCACGCACTACTCATGAAATACAGCGAGAATTTCTTACATAGGCATAAGAACTCTGCTTTTCAAGATATCACATTCCATAGTAAGACTATAGCCCATTAGTTATGCAGCAGTTTAATTCAATAAGAATTGAGAAGCAACCATACAGCTATTTTTCAAAGATAATTCTCTGTTTTGTAAACTATTGAAATTGGTATAAGGAGAAAGGTTGTCGTGAGCCATTTTTTTTTTAAAGTAGAACACGATTGTTGGGCAGCTGATGTTAAAACTCAAAAAGTTCCAGCGCAACGCATCATAGACTTTGTGGAAGAAAACCTGTCAAGTGGCTTCCCTAAAACCTCTTATTTTCTAGGTTTAACCAGTGTAGACTTAGATGAAGTGCTTCCAGAAATGTTGTTCAGTCGTTTAAAAGCCGCTTTTGTTGCTTTTGGAAATAAAATGAAAGGATGCTATACGAATGAGGCCGTTCTCCATGCCCCTAGGAGTAGTACGAGTTCGCCAGTATGCATTCCTAGAGATCCCGTAATATTACGTCATGTAGAAATCAAGGGTTTATATCCTTGTGCAGAAGGAGCAGGGTATGCTGGCGGTATCATTAGTGCTGCGATTGATGGTATCAATTGTATGGATCGCATCCTAGAAAGTTAAACTTAATTCTATTTAGTCTAAAACTTTTACTTAAAAGAATCTTAACTA
>Ga0222644_1000040_pt1 | contig 82702 bp, 68 predicted proteins | sample AntAcemetagen291_FD_179800 | JGI IMG/M metagenome (GOLD analysis project Ga0222644, IMG submission 179800) | Saline water microbial communities from Ace Lake, Antarctica - #291 | ecosystem: Environmental > Aquatic > Non-marine Saline and Alkaline > Saline | place: Antarctica: Ace Lake...
CCAAACGAGAATGTATCGGTTCTTAAGAGTTCAGCGTCTTTGAGCAGCACACAACAACCAATTCCTTTTGATGGGGATGTGGTACCCTTGCAATTGACAGGAATAACAGGTGCTTATTACACCTTTGAATTGAACAATGGCTTTACAGGTCTTCAAACCTTATTTGTAGATGCTTATTTAGGCACGGAAACGATAATGATTCCGGGAATTAATTTAGTCAGTGTGTCTTTTGACGGAGTTCCTCCTACAGGGTTGCAGGCAGATCGTTTTTCTTTAAAGTTTGCAAACAGTACGTTAGCTGTTGATGATTCCGCTTTCGCGAAAGCGGTAACGCTACATCCCAATCCCATGACTGGATCCCGTCTTATGGTGAGCAACTTGGTCATCGGGAAGCCGGTTGTTATAGAAGTTTACAATGCGATAGGGCAAAAAATAAGCAGGTATAAAAACAGTTTATCTACTGGTGTAGAGGTACTTAAAAATTTAGGAGATCTAAAAAGTGCCGTATATTTTTTACGCATACATCAGGGAAATGCTACAACAACTTTGAGATTTATTAAAAAATAAATCGGCTTTAAAAGCGCTACCTTTCTAGTAAGCCCGATCAGATTTCCAGGGTATTGAACTCTAAGCATCACAAATGCGTCACCTCAGCTGCTCATAATCCACCACATAGCATGATTTTTTTAATAAATTAAGGGAGGCCGGCACGTAGGGCTCTTTTTTTTTGTTCTATTTTTGTATCTGGTACATGCAAGCAAAATACATTAGAAATAGAATCGCCATGATATTTTGGAACGGAGACAACACTCTTCGCTTTCGAAATTTAAGATACCTTCCGCGATGGATGGTCGTGGCTATTGATCTACTTTTAGTGATTGGTTCTTATTACCTCTCTTTCTTAGTGGTGGATGAAATCAATTCTAATTTTTACGAGGTGCTAACGCTATTACAACAAGCCTTATTTATCATCCTTGTTTACTTGGCTTCTTTTTTTATTTTCAGCACGTATGCTGGTCTTATCAGGCACAGCACCTTTGTAGATATATTTAAAATAGGATTGGCCTGTACCACTACGATGTCGGTAGTGGTAGCCGTAAATTACAGCAGTTATTTTTTTTACGGTCAGAAGATCTTTTTAATGCCTTTTCTGATCATTAACACGAGCATTACCTTTGTGGCCATGCTTTCCTTTAGACTTTTTGTAAAAAAGGCATACGCCTCCTTTTCACATGACAAGCATAAAAGGTATTCCGTTCTTATAGTGGGTGTTGATGATGACAATATCGCTCTTGCAGAGGCCTTAGTCACTTCCAACAATCAAAATTTTAATTTTGCAGGTTTTGTTTCTATGAAAAAGGATTGCAAACAAGTGAAAATTTTAGGAAAACCTATTTTAAAATATGATGCCAAATTTTATGATCGCATCCTTCCTATGAAAGTTACCGCTCTGATTATCGCAGGGTCTTCCCTAGATTTGAATCAAAAAAATGAGTTGGTTGATCAGGCATTGGCTAACAACTTAAAGGTGTTTAGCGTTCCAGAAATAACCCAATGGACCGATAAGGATGATGTTGCTTCTAAGATAAAGGAAATTCAAATTGAAGATTTATTAGAAAGAGCTTCCATTCATTTAGACGACTCACAAATATCCAGCTATCTAAACGATAAAAATGTATTAATCACAGGAGGTGCCGGTTCTATAGGCAGCGAAATAGTGCGACAGGTTTCTAGTTATCAACCTAAGTGCATCTTGATTTTGGACCAAGCAGAGTCCCCATTATATGAATTAGAATTAGAATTAAGAGAGGCGTTTCCCGATCTGACTTATAAAGTAATTCTGGCAGATGTAAGGCGCAAAGACACGCTGGAACAGGTGTTCCGTTCTAATAAAATCTCGGTGGTATTTCATGCCGCGGCCTACAAGCACGTCCCGATGATCGAAAAGAACCCAAAGGAGGCCGTTTCTGTTAATATTCTGGGAACCGTTCATCTAGCCGATTTATCTATGGCGTATAAAATTGATCGATTTGTGATGATCAGTACCGATAAGGCGGTAAATCCTACTAATGTCATGGGAGCTAGCAAGCGAGCCGCAGAGATGTATGTCCAATCGCTCCAACAGAAGGCTACTGGTAAGACTACATTTATAACCACTCGTTTTGGTAATGTATTGGGTTCTAACGGTTCGGTCATTCCATACTTTAAAAAACAAATTGAGAGCGGTGGACCCGTAACGGTCACCCATCAAGATATTATTAGGTATTTCATGACTATTCCAGAAGCCTGTCAGTTAGTGCTGCAAGCCGGTATTATGGGGAATGGTGGAGAAATATTTGTTTTTGATATGGGGAAACCTATTAAAATAATGGATCTTGCAGAGCGCATGATTCAACTTTCTGGTTTTAAGCCGTATACAGACATAGATATCAAGATCATAGGACTGCGGCCAGGAGAAAAGTTATTTGAAGAGTTGTTGAGTGATGCGTCTACCACACTGCAAACCCACCATGAAAAGATCATGATTGCCAAAGACAGGCCACTTGATTATGACTTCGTTTTAAAGCATGTCCAAGAAATCGCTGCTGCAGCTGCTCGAGAAGATGATCAGGTTGTAGTCGGTAAAATCAAGTTGTTAGTTCCTGAATTTATAAGTAAAAACAGTGTCTTTGAGCTGCTAGATAAAAAAGTCACGATATAGAATACCTTACCTTTGTCCCTATGAATAGCCCCTTATTTAAAACAGTACTTCTGTTTCTTTCCATTGTATTTTTAAATTCTTGTGTATCACCCCAAAAAATTATTTATTTACAAGACGTGGACAGCTCTCTCACAACCCAAGAGCTCCATTATAAATCTTTAATCAAAAAAGATGATATTCTTAGAATAACGGTGGCTAGTGAAAATATGGAGCTGGTACAGCCGTTCAATCACATGCTGCTCCCTACCAATCAAAATAGTTTGAACGTAATTGGTCAAGGTCAATTATTTGGATATCTAGTGGATAATGATGGTGCCATCGTGTTTCCAGTTTTGGGTGTAATGCAAGCCGCTGGTAAAACAAGAAAAGAACTGACCGATTCTATCCAAGCTCAAATTAGGGAAGGTGGGTTTGTAAACGATGCGGTGGTGGATATCCGTATCGTAAATTTTAAAGTTACGGTACTCGGAGAAGTCAACAGACCAGGGACCTTTACCTTAGATTACAACCGCATCACCTTGTTGCAAGTGATAGGTACCGCTGGAGATTTGACGATTTATGGAAACAGAAAAAATGTAACGGTACTTCGAGATGTAAATGGCATTCAAACCGCCTCTAAAGTAGATCTAACCAGTGCTAGTTTTATAGATTCTGATTTTTATTATTTGCAGCAAAATGATGTGGTAGTCGTAGAGCCCAATTATGCGCAAATACAAGCAGCAGGATTTAATAGAAATGCGTCGCTATTTGTTTCTATTGCCGCTCTTTTATTATCAGTTATCGTTATTATTTCAAGAAGTTAATTTTTTTATATGAATCCTACCTACTCCGAAACCGATCCAAGCGATTCCTTAAAAGACCAAGTGGCTCCCTACCTAAGGCAGTGGCCTTGGTTCATCATCAGTGCCTTGGCTTTCTTATTGATGGGGCATATCTATTTGCGATATACCACTGACGAGTATAAAGCTACCGCAAAAATTTTAATAAAAGATACCCAAGGCGGTGGTGGTGGTCTGTCGGAGCTTTCTGCATTTAGTGATTTAGATGTTTTGGGCAATTCTTTTAATACGGTTGAAAATGAAATGGAGATTTTAAAATCCAATAAGTTGATCGATCAAGTGGTAGAGAATCTCGACCTGCATATTGTGTACACGAAATCAGGAAATATAAAGAGTACCAATGTGTACAAAAACAGCCCTTTAAAATTAACCTTATTAGAGCCCGCTGCGGGCTATACTTTACAAAAATCTGTTTCTTTAGTACTGCGTTCAAGTGGCGATCAATCTTTTCAAATCAAGCTTCAAGACACGGATGATTTTGAGACCTATGCTTACGGCTCGGCCTTTATGATGGGTGATCTAAGCCTGCTTGTGGTTCCTAACGAAGCATCAGTTTCAGATCTGGCATTAGAACAGCCAACAGAGGAAAAGATTTGGGAAGAGCTGTTGATAAGCATCCACCCAATAGTAAAAACAACAAAAGCCGTTCAATCCAAACTAAGCATTGTAAAGATCGATAAACGGGGAAGTGTATTGGAACTTAGTTTGTCAGATTCTAATAGAGAAAAAGCTGTAGAGGTGCTCAACAATCTTATTCTCGTGTATAATGAGGATGCTGTTAAAGATAAAAATGAAGTGGCTAGAAACACGGCACAGTTTATCGATGAACGTTTAAGCGACATTCAAAAGGATCTGGACAGTCTGGAAAGAGGCATACAAAACTTTAAAACGTCTGAAAATTTAACTGATCTGGTTACAGAAGCAGAGCTGAATTTGGGATTCTCAGCAGGTATAGGTCGAGAGGTGATAGAGACAGAAACGCAATTAAAAATAGCCCTATTGCTGAAAGAGAAATTAGAAGAGGATACCTTTGCACTCATTCCTGAAAACATAGGTTTGAAAGATGTCAACTTCGAGCAAGCAGCTTCTAAATACAATGTGCTGGTTCAAGAGTATTTGAGGTATCAGGAAAATTCCACCCCAAAGAATCCTGTTCTTCAAAGGCTAGGTTCTGATATAAGGAGTTTGCGAGCGGCTATTTTACTGTCCCTCAACAACGTGATCAATTCTATGGGCATTCAAAAAGAAAGCTTGACAAAAGAGTTGAATAGGGTGTCTGGAAAAATCTCCAACATTCCTGAAAATGAAAGGGTGACCCGAGACATAGAAAGAGATCGAATTGTAGTAGAAGCCGTTTATTTATTGCTCAACCAAAAAAAGGAAACGACGGCTATTTCTCTTGCGGTTACCGCTTCAAAAGCAAAGGTTGTAGACTACCCCTTAGCACCTATGGGACCTATTTCACCAAAACCGCGTATCGTGTACCTAGCCATGTTTATTTTAGGGTTGTTATTACCAGGCGCTTTTATATATGTAGCATCTATTTTTTACAATAAAATTACGTCTAGAAAAGACATAGAAAAAGGCTTGCCCAATACCGATATTCTCGGGGAAGTTCCTAAGCTGGATAAGGACAGTAATGGCTTTATAGAGGTAAACGATCGTACGGTACTTGCAGAGTCTTTTAGGATCATTAGAACAAATCTACAGTACAAACTCAACGCCCTTGCTCATCAAGACACAAAAATGGTCCTGATCACGTCTACCGTTAATGGAGAAGGAAAGACCTTAGTGGCTTATAATATAGCCAATACGTTTGCCTTCTCTGGTCAAAAAGTACTGTTGATAGGTGGTGATATCAGAAATCCTCAGTTGCACAGATATGCTACCCAACAAATTTCTAAAAGAACCAAAGGGGTTACCGAATATTTAGTGAACAATGAATTAACTATTGGAGAGTTGGTTATTCATTCTTCCGAAAATAAGAATTTAGATATTCTTTTATCTGGAGCTGTACCTCCTAATCCAGCAGAGCTATTGATGCAGGACCGAACAAAAACTTTATTTGATGAAGCTAAAGATTTGTACGATTTAGTTATTGTGGATAGTGCCCCAACCATTTTAGTGACAGACACCTTACTGATCAACAAATATGCAGATGTGACCGCTTATGTGACTCGTGCTAATTATACAGATAATTCCTTATTAGGATTTGTTTCAGATGCGATTAAAGACGGGAAATTGAAAAATGTGGCGGTCATTGTTAACAATGTAAAATTGGCAAATTTTGGGTATGGAAATAAATACGGCTATGGGTATGGAGAAAAAAGTACGTTATGGAAACGTTTAAAGGGTCCATATACGAGTTAGTAAACTATCGGGTCCCTACTATGTATTATAAATCAAATACAAGCTTGTGGTTTTCCACAAGCTTTTCTAGGTAAGGCACCTGTTTCTTTTTAATTTTAATTTCTTTAATTTTTTCTAAATGGGACGGCGTATGCGCATCTGTCCCTAAAAAGTCAAATAAGCCTTTTTCAAGAAGCGATTGTGCTTTTCTTTGAGCATCTTTTCCATAGTGAGTGGTCAGGGATAGTAAATTAAGTTGCAGCTCAAAGCCTCGTTTTTTTAGATCTTCATAAGTTTCTATAGACTTGATGTACCTATAGCGTTCTGGATGTGCCAGAATAGGAATCAACTCTTTTTGACACATTTTAAATACCAAATCCTCCAAATGATCAGGACGTTGGAAATAGGAAAGCTCAGTAAGCAGATACTTTTTATAGACACATAAATAGGTTTCTGTTTCTATAATGTGATCCAACTGTCCATCCATCATATATTCTGAGGCAGCACCTATAATAAAGCCTTTTCCTTCGGTAGTTGCTAATGCTTCCTTTGTTTTAATAAAGGTATCCTTAATACTTCCAGCAGTATTTCCATAATAATCTTCCATGATATGTGGGGTGGCAATGCATTTTTTGATGCCCAAAGCTTTCATGGCTTGAATCATTTTTAGGGAAGTACCTACATCTGGAGAACCGTCATCTATACCTGGTAAGATGTGATTGTGAATGTCTGTAATACCTTCTAAAAAATCAACTAAATAAATAGATGTAGGAAAGAACAACATGAATTAAACCTTTATAAGTTGCTGAATTTCAGGATAATTGAATACTAATGGAAAAAGTTCTTCCAGAATCATGACATATTCTGTATTGCTTTTTAAGGCGTTTTGTAAATAGAATTTTCCTTTTATGTAGGCTCCTTTTTTAAGGTACAGCCCGGCAAGTCTATACAGAAGCTCTACGTCCTGAGGATAAAATTCTAAGCCGCTTTCTACATTAGAAATAGCCGTATCTAGATCCCCAAGCTTTAGGAGAACGTCGCATCTATCGATCCAGGTAGATAATTCATAATTACCCAATTCAAGAGCTCTTCGGTATCCGTATTCACACTCTTCTAAAAAATTAAGCCTTCCGTTGATGGCGGCATATTTAGTCCAGTACAGCGCATTATCAGCATCTGTTTCTGTAGCTTTTATCACATAACTGAGTGCTTTTTGATAATCAAGTTTTTTAGTGTAAAAGTTCACTATAGATAACCATCCTTTATCTAGCAAAGGATCTTCTTTAACACATTGCTTAAAATAAGTGATGGCATCGTCCTCTAGACCTAGCTTTTCAAAGCACTTTCCCAACCTTAGATAAGCAAAAGAGGTAGGGTCGTCCAGCTGAAGAGTAATTTGATAATTCTCAATGGCTTCTTGGTACTGGCCTAGTTTTTCAAGAACTTTTCCTTTTTCCAGGTACGCACCTACAAAGTGATCGTCAGAAATAATAGCAAATTCAAAAGCAGCAAGAGCCTTTTCATACATTTTTAGATCAAAATATTGCTTGCCTACTTGATGCCATGCGACTTCACTGTATGGGTTTTTATTCAGAAATAAATTTAGAAAGTCTACCGCTTGTTGGTGCTCCTCAAGAAAATCAAAACAATAAATAATATTGTATAAGGCAGAATAGTCGGTATCGTCTAACTCCAAGCATTTCATAAAGTTCACCTTTGCATTTGAATAATCCTCAATAAACAAAAACTCCATTCCTATCAGATTATAAACATCTGCTTGATCTATAGTGAGGTCTAACGCCATCTTTAATAGCTTAATAGCTTTGTCGTGACGTTCTGTCTTAGAATAGATATTGGCTTTTTGAATATAGATTTCAGCATTTTGTGGTTCAATTTCAAACAGCTCATTTAGAACATCCTCTGCCTGTGGAAATTCATTATCAAATATATACATCTCTGCTCTGAAAAGTTTTAAGGTTACAGCTGCAGGGTGTTGTGATATTCCCAGACCTATGGCTTTGCGGGCGAGTACCATTTTACCTTCATCTAGGTAATACTCGATTATTTGTTCAAACTCTTCACTGTCGAAAAATCCAACTTCATTGGATTTTAACATAAGCTCAAATTTTTTGATGCTTAAATCTTCGTCATCGTTTAAATCAAATTGCATACACAGAATATTAAAAATTCTTCTACCTCTAAGATCAATTTTTTTGCCAAAGTCTAAGTTAAAAAGAGAAATCTATTGTCAACAACTTATAAACAGGCTATTTTAGTTTAATTAGGGTAGTACATTTCAGTTACTTCCTTCAGTATGGTGCAAGCAAATTCAATTTCAGAATCGGTAATCGCATAGGGTGGGGTTATTCTAATCGCTCGTTTTTCATAAAGCAGTAAAAAGAAAATGACACCTCTGTTTCTGCATTCGTCCACTATCTGCGTTGTAAACTGGTCGTCTGGTAGTAAAGCTATAAGCATCAATCCTTTGCCTCTTACTTCAACGATATTTCTGTGTTGCAAGTGGTTGCGAAAGTGCCGCTCCTTACGAGACATTTGCTCCAGGTAACCACCTCGTTCTATTTCTGTAAGTGTTGCGAGTGCTGCAGCAGCTATTACAGGATGCCCGCCAAAAGTCGTTATATGACCCAACATAGGTTCTTCTTTAAAGTAGGACATGTGTTCCTTACTAGTGGTCAAAGCTCCTATGGGAAGCCCTCCTGCGAGCCCTTTACCGGTGACCACCATATCGGGAACGATCTGGTGTTGTGTGAAATAAAACATGCTTCCTGTGCGACCTACTCCAGGCTGTATCTCATCGACAATGAGTAAGGTACCTGTTTCTTTACAGCGTTTGCTCAATTGCTGCATCCACTGGTTGCTGGGTATTTTAAAACCGGCACCACCTTGAATGCTCTCTATAATAACTGCCGCCGCATCTGGTGTAATAAACTTTAGATCTTGTAGGCAATTGAAATTGATATGAGTGATGTCTGGAATCAACGGTCTAAATGGTGCTTTGCGTTCTTCGTAATCCATAAGGCTTAACGATCCCATGGTATTGCCGTGATACGCCTTTTTCATAGCGATGATTTGCGATTTCCCAGTGATTCTACGAGCTAATTTTATAGAAGCTTCTATGGCTTCTGTACCACTATTTAATAGGTAGGTCGTTTCTAAGGGATCGGGCAGGAGTGCCGCTAGTTTTTTACATAGTTGTACGGCTGGCTCTTGAGAATATTCACCGTAAACCATGACGTGCATATACCTGTCTACTTGATTTTTTATAGCGGCTGTGACGACTGGATGGCAGTGACCTAATGGCAGCGCACTAACACCAGCCACCATGTCTAGGTATTTATGACCTTCTTTGTCATAGATGTAATTCCCCTGTGCATGATCTATTTCTATTCCTGGTGCAAAAGGAGTAGTTTGTGCTTGAAAATGGTAAAAATCATCCTTCATCTTCCTTCTCTCTAATATGTTCTTGTGTGTCTTCAGATCTTGTTTGAAGATCCTTTTCTTTGAGTCTAGAGTTCTTATGAATCTCTATTTTTTTATCTTTTTTAAAAAAATCTTCTTCTAACTTTGGTAAAGGGATTCCTTTGATAGGAGTAAGTACGGGTGCTGGTTTTCCTTTAAATAGATCTTCTTTAGTTGCAATCATCTCCTCTCCACGCCATATAAAACCTCTTAATTCACGCGCATTTTCAGGTAAATCTTCTGGTGGATCTGTATCAGAGTCCGGGCCGTTATAAAAGGTGGTCGTGGAAACTTCTTTATGTTCAAAAGTAACTTCCCACCTGCCACTTGTTCCTTTATCTATGCCTATAAGTTTGCCACTGTCATTGCGCAAGTAAGTGAGGTTTTCTACATTTTTATACATATTGACAACTTCTAGCTCGCTAGAATCATTAAATTTTGCGATGAGTTCTTTGCCTTTTATTTGATTGAAACCCTCGATACTGTCTTTGTCTATAATAAACGCATTATAAAATACACGCAAACTATCGAGTCGCTCTGTTTTTGTATTGCTCTGAATATGGATGCTGTCTCCCGTCATCTGGCTCTTACCGCTCCATAGAACTGGTTGGTTAATCATCTTTGTAAGTCCAGTACTTTGCCTGGTGATGATAGAATCAGACCTGCCACTTAGATCAGTCTTGAAAAGACGCACATCATAAAAACCTCTTATAATTCTGTCATCTTCTGGACCAGTAACCATCAATTTATCAGCATGTATATACACACTGTCTCGATCTTGTATAGAAATAGCAAGGGCTCTTTTGGTAATAAAAACCGAGTCTTTAGCTCGATAGACCTCTGCATAGTGCCCTTTAATGATGGACTTATTTACCGTGTCGGTAACGACTATATGGTTGGTAGCACTAGCAAAAGATCTTCCTCTATTGAAGTACAAACTGTCGCCAGTTATCGTTCGATTGTTATAATCGATTCTCGAGTTTTTAATGAAATATCCTTCATCTGCTCTGGTGTCATAAAAGCCGCGCTCGCAATACACCTTACTGGTTGTTCCTGTTATGGTAGAAGGACCATACATATACGCATGTCCATTTTCTGTGTAAAAATTGAGGTGGTCGCTATCTATAGTGTATTCTGGATTGGTCACTTTTACATCATCAAGAAATTGATACCGTTTTTCAGCAATAAAGTAGCGTCCTGTTCTACTTTTAAGGGTGCTTGCGGTATCGGTAACGGTACCTCCACTTCTATAATAAGCTTGCTGCTTAGCGCGATCAAAGAACAAGGTGTCTGTTTTTAAAGTAGTTCCTGGATTTTTCATATCCACATTTCCACTGGCAAATGCAAACTGAGATTTCCCATTATACTCGGCATATTTAGAACTCATCCGTATGGAATCTCCTTGATTCATTTTCACATGACCAAAGGTTCTTATAAAATTATCTGTTTGATAAAAAGCAGCATAGTCGCACCACATTTTTATTCCTTTGTGCTGGACATAAACCTGACTAGTATCCGTACCTGAATACACCACAGCACCAGGAAATAGGCTGTCGTTGATCTGGCTAAAACCACCTGGGCTAGTCACCGTAATGTAAGAATCATCCTCTGTTTTTTGAGATACAGCAGAGGTGAAATAAATTAAAAATACAACTAGACTTATTTTTTTCAATAGGTACGTTTTTAAAATTTTAAATGACTAAAATAGGCAACTATTAGGAATCCTTTTATAGGAAAACAGGTTCTATAACAGCATACAAAGAAGCGGTGTGAAGAACTAATCGGTATGGAATTATAGCCGTACACAGGTGTTTCCCTTTATTTACTGCTTATAAACCAACGTTCTGGTTTTGTGTTGATTCCTAAATTTGAAACAACAGATTTTGAAATTTTTTCCGTGCCTTTAGAACTCTCTGAAAGCCCATTGATTTCATAGCGTATCAAGTTCCATCCTTTATTTATATTAAGGTTGTAAGCGTCTGTTCTTTTATAGATTTGTTCCGTGCCGTCTTCAAATAAATTATCAGTTGTGGTTGCTCCATGAATAGAAAAAGGCTCTTTTGCATAGATGTAGTAATAATGATACCCAGTTTCTGGTGCCGCATCTTTGGTACCTACTACAAATCTCACAAAATTCTCGCTAGAAGCAGGATAGATGTAGGAGCTTGTATTTGCTCCTGTTACCTCAAATCTATAGTACTTACCAGCAAAAGCGAGACGGGCCTCTTTTTCTTTGAATGATAAACCGTCAGCATCAGGGAAACTTTCTAGTGCCGTGGAATAATGGAGCTCATAGTCAGCGATGGGTGAGGAGTTGTAAGCTTCAAAAGCACGGCCTGTCATTTGATCAAAATGATTAGGTAATAGGATTTGGAAACTTCCGTTTTCTTTGAGTTCGCCATTATAGAAAGGAGCAACAAAATAGCCCATAATATTAATTTTTCCTACCATCCCATTGGAGTTCTGTAGGATGTTCTCAATCATCAGAGCACCTTCAGAAGTTTGAATTTCAGGCGGTGGTGTATCTTTATTAGAAGTTTTACAGCTCACCAGTACCGAGATAAGGACAAAAAATAAAAACGACTTAGGCATCATCTTGTTTTGTTTGATTTGAACATGGAATCTAAAATTAAATTGATTCCTTGGAAAATAAAAACGACGGCTAGAACAGCAAATGCTATTCCAGGCATTAAAAATATAATCGGGTGTTCAGATCCTGCCCCAATATAGATAAGGATAGGTCCTGAAAAAGCGAATAAAACACTCATGGCAAGCCGTTGTATTCCTTTTACTAGCACGTCTCTATCCGTAGATTTCTGTCCCATAATTAACAAATTCCTTGTTGTGCGATAGCATTTCGTACACTACCGTGATCGATTAATAACTGTCGGGCTATTGGGTAATCAGCTCCCGTAGCTTCCATAATCATGCGCGCACCACGATCAATAAGTTTGTTATTACTTAACTGCATATCGACCATTTTATTTCCTTTTACATGACCTAATTGTATCATGACACTCGTGCTGATCATGTTCAGAATTAGTTTTTGAGCCGTACCTGCTTTCATTCTGCTACTTCCAGTTATAAATTCAGGACCTACAGTTACTGCGATGGGGTAAGAAGCTACCTTATCGAGTGGGCTGCCTGGATTACAAGTGATACAACCCGTAGTGATTCCATTTTTATTACAAGTTTCTAAACCGCCTATTACATAAGGAGTGGTGCCGCTTGCTGCAATTCCTATCACCAGATCTTTTTTTGTAATCTGGTAGTTTTTTAAATCTATAAATGCTTGTTGCGCATCATCTTCTGCATTTTCTACGGCGCTTCTTATAGCGAGGTCACCTCCAGCGATCAGTCCTATGATTTTATCATTTGGAACGCCAAAGGTAGGTGGACATTCACTGGCGTCCAGTATTCCCAACCTGCCACTGGTTCCAGCACCTATATAAAAGAGTTTTCCACCTGTGGACATTCTTTCTACGATCACATGTACAAGCGACTCTATCTGAGGGATTACTTTTTCTACAGCTGCCGCTATGGTCTGATCTTCTTTATTGATATTACGCAATAATTCTCCAACACTGTTCTTTTCAAGATGGTTGTAATGAGATTCTTGTTCTGTAACTTTTTTAAATGTCATGATAATAGATGTGCTTGCGCCAAACTGTGATATATGATTTAATAAGAAATAGTTTCCAAAATTTCTAGTCCATATCCTATAATTCCTATGCGTTTGCTTTGCTCAGAATTAGTCATTAATTTGAGTTTTGTAATGTTGAGGTCGTGGAGAATTTGTGCTCCTATACCGTAATCTTTATTGTCTAAATTACGTCGTGGCGCTTTAACCTCTCCGTTTTCTTGAAGACCTTTAAGTTGTTCTAACCTGCCCAGCATATTTTCTGGTTCAAACTGCTGGTTGATAAAAACAATGGCTCCTTTTCCCTCCTTATTTAGCGTTTGGAACATGGCTTCTATTTTTCGGTCTGCCTCACTTGTCAAAGTAGAAAAGAGGTCGTTGTTCACCTGGGTGGAATTCATACGGGTAAGTATCGTTTCCTCTTGATCCCAATCTCCTAACGTAAGAGCGAGATGAATTTGATTATTAGTGGTTTGTTGATAAGCACGCAATCGGTATGCTCCAAATCTCGTTGTCAGCATGAAATCTTCTTTTTTCACAATAAGTCTGTCGTGTTTCATGCGGTAAGCGACCAGATCTTCTATAGAAACTAATTTTAGATCGTGCTGTTTGGCAACTTTAACGAGTTGAGGAAGACGTGCCATGCTGCCATCTTCGTTCATAATTTCAACGATAACTCCTACAGGTTCATGTCCAGCAAGTCTTGCAAAATCTATAGCTGCTTCTGTATGACCCGTTCTTCTCAATACACCACCGTCTTTTGCCTTTAATGGAAAGACATGTCCAGGTTTACTGAAATCATGGGGTTGTGTATCTGTATGGACCATGGCTTGAATGGTTTTTGCTCTATCGCTGGCACTAATTCCAGTGGTAACGCCATGACCTCTCAAATCTATAGAAACGGTAAAAGCCGTCTCTAAAGGGTCAGAGTTATTATTGACCATCATGTTAAGTTCTAATTCTTTGCACCTGGATTGTGTCAATGGTGCGCATATCAATCCACGACCATGAGTAGCCATGAAATTGATCATTTCTGGTGTAGCAGACCTTGCGCTGGCTAGAAAGTCACCTTCATTTTCACGGTTCTCATCATCCACTACGATGATTACCTTTCCATTTTTAATGTCTTCTATAGCATCTTCAATACGATCTAATTGTATGGTCGTTGAAGTTTTTTCTTGCATAATCATAAACCTGAATCCTTTGGGCACAAATATAAGTATTAAGCTATTGGGCTAGGAGGTTTTGGGTGTTTTTTAAACTTGGAGAACAGCTTTACAAAGCTGAACTCGTTATTAAATATTCCTTGATCTGTAGTGGCTCTATAAGTGAGGTAAATACCCATAGGGAAGATAATAAACGTGCTCATCCATGCACCTAACCAAGCTGGAAAGGCTCCTTCAGTAGCAGCTTTTTCTGCAAAAATGCCTATAAAATGATAGGTCAGAAAAAATAAAGTAGCGACTACTAATGGAAGTCCCATTCCTCCTTTTCTGATAATGGCCCCTAGAGGTGCACCTATAAAAAAGAGAATGATGCAGGCGACACCCAGCACGTATTTTTTATGGATCTCAATCTCGTGTTTTGCCAGTCTCGTTTCTTCTCTTTTTAGTTGTGTTTCTCTGTTTTTAATGGCTGCTATCTGGCTGCGCATTTTTGATATAGCCACATCAACCGTTCTAAGCTGGTTTTCTATTTTTAAAGAAGCGAGTAAATCTCTTGGGTTTTCTTTGATCGTATCTAATTCTATCCTGCGATCTAAAGTTGTTGGTGACCAGGTATTGTGCTGGTTCGTTCTATAAATCTTATAATTATTAGAAAGTGCTAGTGAAAAAGTGTCAATGCGATTGTACAGCTCATTTATTTTGAGCATTCTATGGTTATCAGTGACAGACTCGTCGTTTATATCTACTTTATTTAATTGAGATACATCTAAGTTGAGGGTATAACTGTCAAAACTGCTCTTTACAAAAGGCGAACTGCTGTTTTTTCTAGGCTGGACCAGATTTAGATCTTCATAATAGTTGCCCTCTTCTAGAACCAGTTGTATCACATTAGACTTTAAGGAACTTTTCAATTCACCTCTTTTACTTTTAATAACCGTATAATTTCCGTTTTTCCTAACATTTTTTTTATGAATGATGACATCAGTAAGGAATTCACCGTTTTCGCCAGACTTATCGGCCACTTTGATGTTGTAACTCCCCAATTGATTAAAGGACCCTTCACTGATAGCCATCGCAGGTTTTATTTTTGCGATATTACCCCGCAGGTTTCTCTGTTTTAAATGTCCCCAAGGGATTACTGAATTGGCAAATAAGAAAGAAGTAATTCCTATGCCTAAAATAACTATAGTAAGTGATCTCATCGCTCGTTGTAGAGAGATACCGTTAGATTTCATAGCGGCAAATTCATAGTTTTCGGCCATACTTCCAAAAACTAAAATGGCGGCCAGCAACACACTTAAAGGCAACGCAATAGGTACAGCAACAGGAGTAGAATAGTAGAGGAACTTAATAATCGTCGCAACGTCTAGATCTTTTCCGGCAAGCTCCTTAATGTACAGCCATATCGCTTGTAGAATGAGTATAAACATCAATACAATAAAGACGCTTAAAAACGTCTTTATGTATTGGTTTAAGATATAACGATCTAATATTTTCAAAGTATGACAAATGAATTTTTAAATGATGGAAAGGCCTTTTTTTTAATTCATTTCTTGGATCACCCAATTTTTATACGGAGCAGCATCAAAATTAAAAGAGTTCTTTGGTAATGGCTCATTAGTCTTTAAAGACTTTAAAGTAAATGTAGCTGTAGTTCCAGAATTCTCTTTGATGATTGCTTTATAAATATGTTTGGTATTTACGTCGATACCTAATAATATGCTCTTGTATTCAGAGGTCGATTTAATAGGTGTTAATTTAATAAATTGTATTTTTCGCCCTCCTTCATTTTGTATGATATCCCACTTTTTTGAATACCCTTTTTCATAAAAAGTAAGAATGTTAGAAGGTGTTATCATGTCACTACCGTCATTATTCACTTTAGAGATAGTCACCTGCTCATCTTCGGGATTAACAGCATATTGCTTTTCACCATCATAAATATAAGTCGTTCCTAAGAAATTAACATTGTATTTTTTACCAGACATTTTTGCATCTCCTTGCACATCCATATTAGTACCTGTTTTGGAATTTTTAAAATTTCCTTTGTAGGTAAAAGCTACGTTGTCGTAGGATTTAAATTTTTGTGCTACTTCACTCAATAATTTATTTGCCTTTGCATCTTGTGCCGTTACCGCTTTCGCGAAAGCGAGCACCATACATATAGATAGGATATAATTTTTCATGTTACTTTTTTAATTAGTTACTTTCTTCATTTAAAAATACCTCAAGAGAAGCAAGGTCTGGAATTAAAACCTGTCTCGCCTTGCTGCCTTCAAAACCACCCACTATTCCAGCAGCTTCTAATTGATCGATAATTCTACCAGCACGATTGTAACCTAGTTTAAGTTTGCGTTGCAATAAAGAGGCGCTGCCTTGTTGTGCAATGACTATAATCTCTGCAGCTTCTTTAAATTTTGCGTCTCTTTCTTCAATATTATTATCAATACTTATGCCACCATCTTCCCCTACATACTCAGGAAGTAAATAAGCTTCTGGATAGGCTTTTTGATTGCCTATAAAATCAGTTATTTTCTCCACTTCTGGAGTATCTACGAAAGCACATTGAATGCGTATCAATTCATTTCCAGCGGTATAGAGCATGTCTCCACGACCTATTAATTGGTCGGCACCACCACTGTCTAAAATGGTGCGGGAATCTACTTTTTGCATCACTCTAAAAGAAATTCTCGCTGGAAAATTAGCTTTAATCATACCGGTAATCACATTGACAGACGGTCGTTGTGTCGCAATGATCAAGTGAATTCCTATGGCACGAGCCAGTTGGGCCAGCCTAGCGATGGGCGTTTCTACTTCTTTACCAGCCGTCATGATCAAATCTGCAAATTCATCTACTACCAAAACGATATAAGGTAAAAACCTATGGCCGTTTGCAGGGTTTAATTTACGTGCTTTGAACTTGGTGTTGTATTCTTTTAGATTGCGACACATCGCATCTTTAAGAATGTCATAGCGTTGGTCCATCTCTATACAAAGACTGTTTAAGGTATTGATCACTTTAGAATTGTCCGTGATAATGGCTTCTTCACTATCTGGTAATTTTGCTAAATAGTGTCTTTCTATCTTATTAAAAAGGGTCAACTCTACCTTTTTAGGGTCGACGAGAACAAATTTCACTTCGGCAGGATGCTTGGAGTAGAGCAGGGAAGTTAGAATAGCATTTAATCCCACAGATTTCCCTTGTCCTGTTGCTCCAGCCATAAGAAGGTGTGGCATTTTTGCAAGGTCTACCACAAAGGTCTCGTTAGAAATGGTCTTTCCAAAAACAATAGGCAATTCCATTTCAGCATTTTGAAACTTGGGAGATGCAATAACAGATCGCATAGAAACAATTGCGGGATCCTGATTAGGCACCTCAATTCCTATGGTTCCTTTTCCTGGAATAGGAGCGATGATTCTTATTCCTAAGGCTGCAAGAGATAAAGCAATATCATCTTCTAGGTTTTTAATTTTTGAAATACGGATTCCTGCCTCTGGAACGATTTCATAAAGCGTTACCGTAGGGCCTACAGTGGCGCTTATTTTTGCAATCCCTATTTTATAATTTTTGAGTGTTTCTACAATGCGGTCTTTATTAGCCTGCAGTTCTTCCTCATTGATAGTAATCGTTTTACCCTTTGTATAGTCCTTTAATAAATCAATAGGTGGAAACTGAAAATTGCTCAATTCAAGGGTAGGGTCAAACTCGCCAAAATCTTCTACCAGCTTGGAGGCTTTTGTGTCAATTTGCTCTTCTTCATCGAGCTTTTGCTCGATCTCCATTCCTATATCCTCTTCGTCTTTAGGCGCAACAGTTTTTTTAAGAACAGGTTCTGGAATTACTTCGTCTTGCGGTATGGAGATTTCCATATCACTTCCAGAAAGGTTTAGGGAAGAATCGGATTTCCCTAAAGGTGTAGTTCCCGCAATACTTGAAGTGTCAGTTATAGAATTACCTTCTACAGTTCCTTTTTTCCAATCGCTTTCTTCATCAGTGATTTCAAGGTTATCAAAACCATCTTTTGTTTCGACTGTTTTTTTTGAGAAATAAGCATTGATGCCTTCTGGGGTTAATTTTAATCGCAATACAAGATAAACGATGGCTATAAACGCCATAACAAGTATCGCTCCTAGCAATCCTAAATAGTCTTGTAGAAAATCATTCAATTCATAACCTACTCTTCCACCCAATAAAGCGTTTGTTTCATGAAAAAACCCGAGCATTACAGCGGTCCAGACCATTAATAAAAGCCCCCAAAACCATAGATTAACAAGTCGCTTTTGCGAAAGCGAGAAAGCATTATTGCCACTGGCAAATAAAAACACTCCAGAAATAACGGTAAGTAAGGAAATAGAAAATGCAGGGATACCAAAACCTTTGTAAATGAATACATGACCCAACCAGGCACCTAACTGGCTGATCCAATTTTTTGTTTCAACGGTTCGATTGCCTATTTCTTGTAAGATGCTTTGGTCTTGTGTACCGGTAAATAAATAAGATACAAAAGAGAATAAAAGCAATAAACCTATAACTATTAAGGCACTACCTAAAATAACCTGTTGCAGCCTATTTATTTTAAAACTAGACATTTGAAACGGTTTGGTAGTTTTTACTGTAGTTTTTTTAGATGTAGTTTTTTTGCGCGTCATGTGCTATAGTCAACGAGCAAAAATAACAATATTGTACGGTAAAGGAGTTAGGTATTGCCAGTTATTAGTTAACAGAGTCCTGTTTTGGAGCATGTTTTGTTTTTGTTTCCTTTTCCCAGGATTAAAAGATTTATAAATACGAGCTATTTATTCTATTCTTTGATCTTTAATACTGGGCCATTTACTTGGTTTTTTTCGTTCCCGAACTCTAAAGGATGCGTAAATAAAGTTTATTTATTCATGCAAATCAACCCATTTTTGAGGTGCATTTATTTGTAAGCCTGCTGTGTGCCTCTTATGTGGGCTCGTAAAGATTGAAGTAAAGCTTTTTCTGCGCATGAATAGGGTAAGCTTATATTTGATAGGGCTGTCAAGCAAACGATTAGTTGCCGCCTTAGTTGAGATAAAATCAGGAGTGGAGCAAAGAGTAATTACGTTTTCTGATGACTTTATGAAAACAAGGCCTTGATATAAGGTACGTAGATAATAAGCCCAACAACTGTAGCGGTTAAGGCTGTAATAAAGACGGCACCAGCAGCTATATCTTTAATGCGACCTATTTTTTCATGAAAATCTGGATGTATAAAATCGGCAATGGCCTCTGCAGCGGTATTCATGCCTTCCAGTCCCATGATAAGTCCTATACACAAGGTTTGCGCAATCCATTCTGTGGCTGTAATATCAAAATAAAAACCGGCACTAGTAACTAGAATGACCAGTGCCGTTTGCATTTGAATACTCGCTTCAGTGCGCAATAGAATCAAAGCTCCTTTTGAAGCATAGCCCATAGCCTTAATTCTACCAAATATAAATGTAGGAAAACTCAATTATAACAGCGTGTTAAGTGCTGCAAGATAGTTAGGTTCATCTGCAATTTCTGCAACTTGCTCTTTGTAGATTACTTTTCCTTCTTCATTGAGAACTACTACTGCTCTAGAATGAAAACCAGCAAGTGGTCCAGAGGTCATAGTAAGACCGTAATCTTTTCCAAAGCTGCCATCGATCACATCGCTCAAGTTTTCCACATTTTCTATATTTTCATCAGTAGAAAAACGCTTTTGTGCAAAAGGAGTGTCTTTAGATATACAAAGTACCGATGTATTGTCTAATTCTATAGCGCGTTTATTGAAATTCCTTACGGAGGTAGCACAAACGTCAGTATCAATGCTCGGAAAAATATTCAAAATAACGCGTTTGCCTTGATAATCCTTTAAAGAAGCTTCTGAAAGATCTACTTTTTTAAGTTTAAAATCTGGTGCTGGAGAGCCTACCTCTGGTAATGAGCCGCTGGTAGAGATTTCTTTTCCTCCTAGAGTAATGGTTGCCATGTGGTGTTGTATAATATTAAGTGGTCAAATTTACAATTAAGCTTGATATGCTTTTTAAATGTCGTGTTAATTATTTAGGCAGCTCCACCCAAGATAAAATGGCATCCACATCAGTTCTCGAAAGTTGTGGAAATGCATTCATGTTGGATTGCTTGTATTCATTATAAATGGCAACGGCTTGTGCATCCCCAGATTTGATCATGTCAGCACTGTTGTAAATCCACGTGTAAATCCATTCTATATCTCTACGCCCTGAAACGCCGTATAGAGCTGGACCTACCGCCTTTTTATAACGTTTGTGACAGGAGGCACAATTGGTTTTAAAAATAGATTTACCTAGTTCTTGTTGCTCTGTTAAGACTATCGCAGGAGCTGCTATTACCGCCTCAACGGGAGCTTGGATCGTATATTTTTGCTGTTCGTGAGCCACTAGAAAAGCAGCGCAAAATATGACTAGGATCATGGTGAGTATAAGTCCTGATATGATTCCTAATGATCTTGATAAATCGTCAAACATACATACTTGATATTAATAGTGTTAAATCCAGTTATAGAGCTTCTTTTAAAGCATAACAAAGATAATATCTAGAGGTTTATGAATTAAAAAATTAGACTTTTTTTAGCTTTAATTTTGACAATACGGCTCTATATTTTTAGATTATATTTAGTATCAATCAGGTTAAAATTATTTCTTTTAGAAATACCAGACATCAAATGTTTAAAATTTAGATGGCTTATATACAGAACTTAAAGCTACCTAAAAGCCATAGGAATTAATGATAATTCTATTTGGCACTCGCTATCGAAAAATAAAGAATTAGAGGTAACCATACGTGCTTAACATTTTTCAAGGAATTCTTGGTTCCACAGATTTTTTCACCTGCTTTCCAATAAGAAGGAATCAATAATAGCTAGTGTTTTACAAAAAACTCCATATAGAATATAAAAAGGGCCATTACAAACATGAAATACCCAAAGCCTCTTTTAAGCTTGTAACCATCAATGAAATTACTGAGGTAACTGCCTATAAAAATACCGACAAAAGATATTCCTGTAAAGCAGAATAGGAAAACCCAATCTACTTCCATACTTAAAGCATCACCCAATAAAAATCCAAGCAATGACTTAAAAGCAATAATAATTAACGATGTTCCTACCGCTACTTTCATATCAATACGAGCTAGAATAACAAGGGCTGGTATGATAAGAAAACCGCCACCTGCACCTATCATACCTGTTATTCCACCAACTAATAATCCTTCCATTAAAATTAGTGGATAGTTATAGTGGACGATACCGTCACCTTTTTGCCCTGTTTCTTCCCGTTTTTGGAGCATTGAAAAAGCAGCAGGGATCATAAGAACAGCAAATAAACCCAACATACCCATCCTGCGCGTAAACTCAAAAGCACCGATGCAAAATAAAACATCAGGTAACGCAGGCACTACGTAGTGTCTTACTGCGGTAACACCCACAATAGCAGGCAGTCCAAAAACAAGTGCTGTTTTCCAATCTACATGCCCTTTAAAGTGCTGTTTCAAACCTCCAACTAAAGCGCTGGCACCTACAATAAATAGAGAATAGCCGGTAGCCACTTTTGCATTTATGGAGAATAAATAAGCCAAAACTGGCACCGCAAGAATGGAACCGCCACCACCAATTAATCCCAGTGATATACCAATTACCAGCGCGCTGATGTATCCAAGGATTTCTAATAGTTCCATTTCTTTTTAACTTTTCAATTATTGGCGAAGGTATACTTAACTTTAATTATCAAAAATTAACTCAGGCTGTATTCCAGATTTACGCATACAATCCCTCTGTAATTTCTATGAAACCTAATTTTACTAATTATTTAGGAAGGCTAGATCTAATGACCATTGAGCTATAACTTCCACAGCCTATTTCTTAATCTTTTGCCTTCTCCCAGTAATTTTATTGTTCCAAAATAGGTAATGGCATCCCTTTTTATTTACAAGGATACATCGGTGTAAAACCGCTATTTAAGTAGCTGCGGTAATAAGGGATGATTCAAGAGTTAAAGAAATGCGTTTGACACCTATTTTAATTCCTGAATCAATTGAATAGGGAGCATAAAATTAAAAAGACGAATAAACGGTACTTAGTAAGTTTAGTTAGCATCGCAGCTATTTATAATTAGTTACCTTTGTCGTAATGAGTAAATTACTATCGATATCACTTTCCTTATTTATACTTTTCCAAAGCATTGGATTTAGTCTTAATGACATGGTAAAAATAGATGAGTTTATCGATCACGCACAATTCCATAGTGAGCAATACGGTGATACCATTCTTGTTTTTATAGCAAAACACTACGGGGAACTTAAAGCAGCTCACGAGAAGGAACATCAAGAAGAAAAGAAAGATCACGAACAACTGCCTTTTCAGCATCAAAGCCACCTTTCTGTCGTTGCAGATTTTATTCTAAATGCCAATAAAGAAGAATTCAAGACACTTGAATTTTCTGAATTTAAGACGCATAACTTTCATTATCAAGCACCTTCTTCCTCCCTACATTCTGAGGGTATACTGCAGCCGCCTAGGCATTCATAAGTAATTAGATTTAATTTTTAATGTGCCTATATTTTTCATATGGGGCCCTTAACCTTTAATTATTTTATGAAAACATGCTCTCATATATTATTAATTCTAGTATAAAGAACAAGTTTATTGTTCTGTTATTTACAGCCTTTATCATAGGATTTGGGTTGTACTCTTTATCACAAATTTCCATAGGTGCGGTGCCTGATGTTACTAACAATCAGGTACAAGTCATCACCACGTCTCGCAATCTTTCTACACAAGATATGGAGCAATTTATCACCTATCCTGTAGAGTTAGAAATGGCAAATCTACCAGGTGTCGTAGAAATACGTTCGGTTTCAAAGTTTGGTTTATCAGTGGTTACCATTGTCTTTGAGGACGATATGGGAACCTATTTACCCAGACAACTCATTGCCGAAAAAATAAAATCAGCTTCTGAGAAAATTCCCAAAGGCTTTGGAACTCCAGAAATGGGTCCCATCACCACCGGACTGGGAGAAATATACCAGTATGTCCTTGATGTAAAACCAGGGTTTAAAGATCGGTATAATGCTGAGGACTTAAGAACCATTCAAGATTGGATTGTAAAAAGACAACTTTCTGGAATACCAGGTGTGGTGGAAGTGAATACTTGGGGCGGGCTTTTAAAACAATATGAAGTTGCTATAAATACGGAAAAGTTACACGCGATGAATACCTCAGCACGCGATGTTTTTACAGCACTAGAAATGAATAATAGTGTGACAGGTGGTGGGTATATTGAGAAGGTAAATCAAGCCTTTTTTATACGTGGAGATGGACTTGTTTCCTCTTTAGAAGATATCAATAACATCGTTGTAAAGAATGAAAATGGCATTCCTATTTATGTAAGAGATGTTGCAAAAGTAGGTTTTGGAAACGCTCTTCGTTTTGGAGCGGTTACTGGGAATGGAGAAGGAGAAAAGGTGATGGGGCAAGTAATGATGCTCAAAGATGCCAATTCTAAAAAAGTTATTGAAGCGGTAAAAGAGCGTGTTGCTCAAATTTCCAAATCATTGCCAGAAGGCGTCTACATCAACCCATTCCTAGACCGCAGTGATTTGATTGCAAAGACCACTTTTACGGTAGTAGAAAATCTTATCCTAGGGTGTCTTATAGTAATTTTTGTGGTGGTATTGCTCTTGGGTAATTTTCGTTCAGGTCTCGTGGTGGCATCGGTGATCCCTTTGTGCTTACTTTTTGCATTGTCCTTTATGTACATTTTTGGGGTAGATGCAAATTTAATGAGTTTAGGCGCTATTGACTTTGGAATCATTATTGACGGCGCAGTTATTATTGTAGAATATATAGCTTTTGAAATAACTAGAAAGAAGAAGGAGATCAACGCTTTCGCGAAAGCGGAACAACAGGAGTTAAAGGATAAAATAACCTTCCAAGGTGCGTCAAAAATGATGAATTCTGCCATTTTTGGACAGCTCATTATACTAATCGTCTTCATACCCATATGGTCACTTTCTGGAGTGGAAGGAAAGATGTTTCAACCCATGGCGTTGACCTTTAGTTTTGCACTTATTGGAGCGATGATCCTTTGTTTTACCTACGTGCCTGTAGCCGCTTCTATATTTCTAAAACCTTCTAATGCGACAGATAAAAATATATCTGTACGATTAATGAAATGGCTTAATAAAATGTATGAGCCAGTCATTAACTGGGCATTACAAAGTAAGAAGTTGGTTTTAGGAAGCGCGGTAGCACTTTTTGCTATAGCCATCTTTTTGTACAGTTCCATGGGTAGTGAGTTTGTACCTACCTTAGATGAAGGCGACTTTGTCATTCAGCCGGTGTTGAAAACAGGAACCTCCTTGAGCAATACCGTAGAAATCACAACTGAAATTGAGAAAATACTCTTAAAAGAGTTTCCAGAAGTAAAACAAGTAGTCACACGTATAGGTGCTGCCGAAGTTCCTACAGATCCTATGTCCATGGAAGAAAGTGATGTGATTATTGTATTGAAACCTAAAGAGGAATGGACCTCGGCATCCTCAAAAGATGAACTGGCAGATCAATTTAAAGAAGCTCTTGCCGTGATTCCTGGAATGGAAGTAGAATTTACACAACCTATCGAGATGCGTTTTAACGAATTAATTACAGGAGTGCGTGCTGATATTGCCATTAAAATTTTTGGAGATGATCTGGATGTTCTTGCCAAGAAAGGAAGTGAGATAGGTGCTTTAATTAAAAACGTGCCCGGAGCGGCAGATGTTTCTGTTGAAAAAACAGTTGGATTACCAGAGATGAGCGTTCAATACGATAGGGCCAAAATTGCTCGATATGGCCTCAATATTCAAGATTTAAATGATATGGTTTCCATGGGTTTTGCAGGAAAAAAGGCAGGTAGTGTATTTGAAGGAGAAAAACGCTTCGACTTAGTTGTGAGGTTGGATAAGGATAAACGTCAAGATATAGGGAATCTTAAAAACCTGTATATAGATTTGCCTGCAGGTGGTAAAATCCCTTTAAGTGAGCTGGCTGCTATTACGTATAAGAAAGGCGCAGCAAAGATTTCTCGTGATGACACGAGACGTAGAATTGTGGTAGGTGTCAACGTTCGCAATCGGGACCTGCAATCGGTTGTTGATGATGTAAAGCAGTTGATAAATGATAACGTAAAGTTGCCAGTAGGGTACTCCATTACCTATGGTGGTCAATTTGAAAACCTTCAAAGTGCTAAAGCCAGGTTGATGGTTGCCGTGCCCATTGCCCTCATTTTAATATTTGTGCTTTTGTATTTTGCATTGAAATCAGTTCAGGAAGCCTTGATGATTTACTCAGCAATTCCTCTTGCAGCGGTAGGTGGTGTTTTTTTATTGTGGATGAGAGATTTACCCTTTAGTATATCTGCAGGAGTTGGTTTTATTGCATTGTTTGGTATCGCTGTATTGAATGGTATTGTGTTGATTGAGCATTTTAAAGAGTTACAAAAAGAAGGTTTTGAAAGTATAGAAGCCTTGATAAAGCAAGGGACCAAAGACAGGTTGCGTGCGGTTCTATTAACAGCCTCTGCCGCTGCACTAGGATTCTTGCCTATGGCGATCTCAACTAATGCGGGTGCTGAGGTCCAGCGTCCACTGGCAACGGTGGTTATAGGAGGTTTGATTACCGCTACGATTCTTACTTTGATTGTGTTGCCTGTACTGTATGCCTATTTACATACACCTAAAAAAGATAAAAGAGGTTCAAAAAAGAGGGTGGCCGCAGGTTTAAGTGCGGTTGCCTTGTTGTTTTCCATGAATATGAATGCGCAACAAGATCCTAAGTCATTGCAAGAATTAATACCATTAGCAATAGAAAACAATTCAGGATTAAAAGCAAGCAGTTTGCAAGTGGAGCAATCTGATGCACTTATAAATACAGCCTTTACTTTTGATAAAACGCAGGTGTATTATCAGTTTGATGAGAATAATTTAGCTATGAATAATCAACCTATAAGCGTATTCGGAATTCAACAAGATTTCAAATTCCCCACAGTCTACTTCTCAGAAAAAAAAGTAAACGAAGCCTACTACGGAGTTGCTTCAAGCGCCTATGATATTAAAGAGAAAGGTATAAAACGGAAAGTTACCGCTGCCTATTATGCTTATCAAATTGCTAGAGAAAAAGAAAATGTTTACCATAGTTTAGATAGCCTTTATACTAATTTTTCTAAAATTGCCACAAGACGCTTTGAGCTAGGAGAAACCAATTATCTCGAAAAAATAACAGCAGCGTCCAAGCAAAAGCAAATCAATCTTCATTATAATCAAGCACAAAATGAGGTGATAAATGCCTATACGGGTTTATTAAAAGTAGTTCAAGTAGAGGAAGCAATTGTGATCGCTAGTGAGCCTTTGCTTAAGGTAACCCTAACTACTCTAGATAGGAACGCAGGCGCAGAGATGGGATACTACCAAAATAGAGTTTCGTTAGTACAGGCAGAACGACTTTTTGAAAAACAAAAACTACTGCCAGACATAAGTTTTAATTATTTTCAAGGGACAAATTCAGGATTAAATGGAAATCTTTATGGCTATCAATTAGGTTTGAAAATACCCCTGCTTTTTGGAGGACAGTCTTCTCAGATAAAAGCTTCAAAAATTGCAGAAGATATCGCAGTAGCAGAGTCCAGCCAATATGAAATTCAATTAAATGCAAAATATAACGCACTTAAAGTAGCGTTAACCCAGCTTCAAGAGGCATTAAATTATTATGAAAATGAAGGAAAAAGACTGTCAGAAGAAATTTTAAAAACAGCACATGGGAGTTTTAGAAATGGAGAAATAGACTTCTATCAATACATTCAAAGTTTAGAAAGCGCTTATGAGATAAAATTAAGCCACTTAGACAAACTCCAGGAGTACAATCAAACCAGTATTGCCATTAATTACCTAACCCTATAAAAATCAGTTATGTTGCGTTACCTATATAAAATAATAACAGTGATTCTTGTTTTTACCTTGCACAGCTGTGCTGAAAAAAAAGAGCAACCAGACCAGCGGGAAACCTCCAGCACACCTGTGATGGATAGCCGCATAAAAGTCACCCAAGCTCAATTTGAACAAAGTAAAATGACGTTGGGAAATCTAGAAGAAAAGTCATTCCCTACAGTAGTGAATGTCAATGGTATGATAGACGTCCCACCAGAAAACAGAGCGGTTGTCAACGCTACAATGGGCGGCTATATTAAAACGACACCTTTTTTAATAGGTGATGCGGTACGCAAAGGCCAAGTTCTTGCAACTTTAGAAAATCCCGAATTTGTGATGCTTCAGCAAGAATATATGGAAGTAAATGAGCAACTTATTTATCTTAAATCTGAGTATGACAGGCAAATCACTATGAAATCTGAAAACATTACTTCTCAGAAAAGTTATTTAAAAGCAGAAAGTGATTACAGAACAGCAGTTGCTACACATACAGGTTTAGATAAACAGTTGCGAATGATTCATATAGCGCCATCTAAAGTTCGGGAAGGCTCCATAAGTTCTGTAGCACCTATTTATGCACCTATATCAGGTAGTATAACTAAGATGAATGTGACCATGGGTTCTTATGTGTCGCCAGCTACAGAGATATTAGAAATTATAGATAGCGATCATATTCATTTAGAACTTTCGGTATTTGAAAAAGACATCATGAAAATTAAAAAAGGGCAGAGAATTAAATTTAAAATACCAGAATCTTCAAGTGAAACTTATGGGGCAGAAGTGCATCTTGTTGGTACCTCAATTGATGCCCACAGAACCATCAGGGTACACGGTCATTTGAATGATACTTCGAGTGATAATTTTTTAACAGGAATGTTTGTTACTGCTGGAATTATTACTGATTCTGCTTTCGCGAAAGCCTTACCTAATCCATCTATCGTCCTTGTAGGTCAAATTTCATATGTGTTAGTTTTGGATAAAATAGAAGGAGAGACCTATTATTTTAAACAAGTAGAAGTGGTAGTTAAAGATAGTTACGAAGGCTTTTCGATAGTGCAAGGTGAAGCCGTTTTTAAACCTCAAACACAATTTTTAACTAAAGGGGCATTTAATTTATTAGGGGAGTGATCAATAAAAAAGTTCGATCATCAATGATCGAACTTCTCTTTAAAGGATTTAGTGTCTTTAATACATGCTTTGTAAAGCCGTTACGTCATTAGCGTTGAATTCTCCACCTGTATTAGCAGAGAAACAAGCATTCATCAAACTAGATGGGTCCCATCCAGTCGGAGTACCTGGTATGTGCACGGCTCCAGCAGTTCCTGCTGCTTCACCAGATTGATTACAAGATTGACGAGAAAAGTAATCACTATGACGGAAACCTATCGAGTGTCCTATTTCATGAGTGATCACGTGCTCATTTACATTTGTAGAAAAACTTTCTAAATTGTAGATCTGCACAAATTTGTTTGGTGTTCCAGAATTGCTTGGAAAACCAGCTGCGCCTCCACTACTAGAATTACTGCTAGAGGTATCATAAACAACCAGGTCAGCTGCTTGGAAGTTGGTTCCAAAAGTAAGTCTCAAGTTTAGGGCAACACCACTCAGTCTATTATAATTTGCTACGGCCCAACTTAGTCCCGTTTGTGCTTTGCTTGATAATCCATTGGCATTGTTTGCTGTATACCCTAATATGTCAATGGTTCTGTTGTTGCCAGTAACTAGGTTGAATGTCCGGTACTGCTTGTTAAAAGATTCAATTTGTCCTAAAGCAAAAAACTGTTCTTCGCTTAAAGCAATATCATCTTCTATAAAGATGCGCTCGTCAGAGGTGCCATCAGGATATATAAAATCGCGTATTTCGATATCGTCTGGATCATAGCCTATTTTTTCTGCATGTTCCTTAGCAAGTTGTAAGGTGCTTTGAGAATCATCTACATCAATTTCTTGATCTTTTTCACAAGAGGTAAAGACCAATACAAAGGAGGCAAATCCTAGTAGCGTAATTTTGAAAGGGGAGCTTTTCATAAAAAGGTTTTTAAAGGGTTCAACAATGTATTTTTTGATGCTTAAAGGTATATGTATTTCTATTAGATACGAGTCTTTTTACTAGCAAGAAGATTATTATAAAGGTTGCTTTTTTTAGGCTATTTGATAGGTGCAGTAAGAGGTTCAAACGGATATAATGTCTTTAAAGAGTTAAATATACTCGATGAAATGCGTAGTCAAGTCCTTTAAAAAGATCGATGAGTGTGTTAAAAATTACCTTATGTTAAGTGATATACGGCTTATACCCTACTTTTTTAGTAGGGCATTGTGGTTTATTTTTAAAATTGCGGCGTTTGTCATTTGTATACCAACTATATCTATGTAAGTTCACTTAAATGTAAACTAATGTTACTGTTTTTAGATTTTTAATAAGATTTTAGTTAGATGTTATCGGTATTTTGATACATATATTAGTAAAAATAAATCAGGAATGATCAAGAATTAGCCTAATAATAATAGGTAACATATGTTTAAAAATAATATTTTATAAAAATTTTGATATATGATTTATTTTTTCCCATTTTAAGAGCGTTTTTCATCCGTTCAATGCATCTCTTTAGGAGTTGTAATTAGATGGACATAAGTGCAATTTATAAATAATGATGCTCTTATTTAAAATGGCTTAAAAGAAGGGTTTTTCGTCTTGGTTTTAAAGAATTAAATAAGAACGTGACGTTTCAATCTCCTCCGTTTTTTTCGGAAATAACAAGGTACAATAGTAATGGGTTGGAGAATGAATCACGTACCTCTTCGGAATTAGGATACGGATTATTTAAAAAACTCTAAAAGTATTGTTTTCGTTTATGAGGCTCTAAATTTAGATAATGATCATACATAAAGGTCTTAGACCGAATTAAAACCTATTAAGTATGGAAGAATCGATGGCAATATCGAGTCTCAGATGAATTTCTATCAGACTAATTTTTCTAAAATTACGGAAACATAAAATGTCACAATCATCTCAATTAATGAGATTTACGGTCTTTAAAAATACGAGCTTAACAATTTTAATATCTGATGATGTATTCGTTTTAATTAGTACCCTTCAGAAGAAGGTACAGAGCAACCAGCACTTTCTTTTTCTTACTTCATTTTACTAAAATGGTTTTTAACAGATGCCACTTTGTAAAAGCACACAGAATCAAATTGATGCTCGCAAATACGGTCAATCAAATCCAGTTAAGGCTTACATAAACGGTGCACACCATGCTTCATAGATTCATGATGGCTGCGATGGTCCTAAAACATTTGATTCCATCGATTTAATTAGATATCATCGTTTAAGAATTGTTTTTTTTGAGGTGCGTGCCTTAATTTTACAACTTATGGATTCACTAACTCAAATAATATTAGGTGCAGCAGTCGGAGAGGTTGTTTTAGGAAAAAAGGTAGGGAATAAAGCCATGCTTTATGGAGCTATTGCAGGCACTATTCCTGATCTGGACGTTCTTGCTACTCAGTTTACAGATACGGTTACAGCCATTTCTATTCATCGCGGTTTTACACATTCTATATTTTTTTCGGTTCTTTTTGCACCTGTTTTAGGCGGCTTGGTTTCTCGTTACGAAAAGTATAAAGACTTTAAAGGCTGGTCTTGGTTGTTCTTTTGGGCTTTTGTAACTCATCCTATCTTAGATTCCTTCACTACTTGGGGTACACAGTTGTTTTGGCCTTTTGATTTGAGACTGTCCTTCACGACCATATTTGTAGTCGATCCTCTTTATACGGTGCCATTTCTAGTATTTTTAATCCTGGCGATAAGACAAAAGCGCACGGCTAAAAAAAGAGCTTTTTACAATAAAATGGGACTGATCGTTAGTTCTTCTTATTTAGTACTGACCTTCTGTTTAAAAGGAATTGCTTTTTCCCAATTTGAGTCGGCGTTAGAAGCTCAGCATATTGATTATGTCCAAATGGATACCAGACCAGCCACTCTAAATACGATTCTTTGGAATGCAAATGTAGAAGTGGAAGGTGCTTATTTACTTGGAAATTATTCATTTTTTGACACGCAGCCTATCTCTTTTGAAAGGTATCCTAAAAACCACGAGCTCTTAGGTGATCTTATTAAGGATCAGAAAGTACAACGCATGATTGCCAATTCAAATAGCTGGTATTCCATTACAAAAAAAGAAGGCTATCTATATTTTAACGATTTGAGATTTGGTCTTTTGAGTACCGCACCGCAAGCTCAAGATTTTGTGTTTCAATATAAAATAGAGGTGGCTGATTCTGGTACGGTAACATTTACCGAAGTTCCCAAAGATACAAGTGATGGTAAAAAATTACTGTCTGAATTGTGGATGCGTGTAAAAGGGAATTAATTAGTATGTTTTACATTTCTTATTACTACTTATTAAGTAAGGTACCTGGAGCTTTAATAGTTTGTATAATGGGAGTTTGATAAAAATCAGAATATTCAATAATTTCAAAACCATATATATGGATCAGGATGAATAACCTCTCGACCGCTTTCTACGAGACCTTTTCTGTGATGTATGATTTTCATCACGTATAGCTTACCATCTTAAGTCGGACTCAAGTTATAATAAATAACGGATTTCCAAATTTAGTTTTTTAATTTCATTACACAGAGCTTTCAAGAACGCAGTAAATTCATAAAATAGGAGGAAATAAAAAGGCCTTAGCATAGACTGGGATCTTTAAAGGGTGAAGGACGGAGCTTACTGAACGAAACTCAGCATAAATCTCTCGTCTCTAGCGGTTTGATTTTAAAAAAAAAAGTAAAATAAAAAAGGCCTTAGCATAAACTAAGACCTTTAAAGGGTGAAGGACGGGGCTCGAACCCGCGACCTCCGGCACCACAAACCAGCGCTCTAACCAACTGAGCTACAATCACCATATCAATGCGAGTTTTTTAAAGTGGATCTCGAGAATTCAACCACTCGCCATAAGCGGATGCAAATTTAATACATTTCTGAAAACTGATAACAGAATTAGTGTTTTTTTTCAATTTATTTACACCAAATCAAATAGGCTATTTACCGCAGGATGTCTTTCTGCTGTAAAGCCTTCAGCATGTTCTGTACCTATAAGTCGGCCATAGTTTGCACTGCGGTATTTAATGGATTCTAAAAAGTTCTTTGAATTGATAGGTGTTTGTGGTCCTTTATCTTCTGGATTATAGAATTGTGTTCGGTAAGCATGTACAGACTCCATTTTAGAGTCTATAAATCCTGTAATGTCCACAACAAAATCAGGTTCTATATCTAGCCATTGTATATAATGATACACCTGTTTAGGTCGCCAGTGTTCTTGAGGGATCCCATCTAAGGTCGTTTCAATACGTTTAAGTCCTGAAAGGTAACAACTCACACTAGCAAGTTCAGATCCTTTTGCATGATCAGGATGTCGGTCTTTTATAGCGTTGCACAAAACTATCTCCGGACGGTATTTTCTAATCATTTTTATAACTTCTAATTGGTGCATTTCATCATTGATAAAGAAACCGTCTTTAAAAGCAAGATTTTCTCTTATAGAAAGTTTTAATATTTTTGCAGCTGCAGCTGCTTCTTGGTCTCTAATTTCTGCGCTGCCTCTAGAGCCTAATTCTCCTCTGGTCAGGTCTAAAACTCCTGTCTTCTTTCCTACAGCTTGTTCTTTAAGTAAAACGCCGCCGCAGCTTAATTCTATATCGTCTGGATGTGCTCCTATAGCTAGTATGTCTAATTTCATAAGTGTCTTGTTTTTAAAATGTATCAGGATGTTGAAAGTGTTCTTTGCTTATGGAATAGCATTTTAGGTTCCAACCGACATCTTTCAACTTTCTGACTAAAACTCGCTGCCGCTCATTTTATCTGCCTTTCCTATTTTTAGGAAAGTGCCTTTATTATTTTATTCTTTCCTTTCCCTCTGTAAACTCCGATCGTTGGAAGTAGGTTTATAGGAAAGGAGCTTTATTTTTCAAAATTCATTTATTTTCCTCACATCACAACTAGCAATTACTTTTTTCTACGGCTTTTCTCCATCGCATTTTCAAGATCGGCTATAAGAATGCTGGGTTCTTCAATTCCTACTGAAAACCTTAATAAACCATCTGATATCCCTTGTTCCTCTCTTTCTTTTGGAGTGAGTAAACTGTGCGAAGTGGTCGTGGGAGCTAGAATGGTACTCTCCACACCAGCAAGACTTAAAGCTGGAAAAATCACTTCAAGCCGTTCGAGAAACGCTGTCTGATCGATGTGGTTTTTTAATTCAAATGACATCATACCGCCGTATGCATTCATCTGTTTTTTGGCAAGTTGGTGCTGAGGATGTGATTTTAGTCCTGGATAATTTACCTTTTTGATATTTGGATTTTTTTCTAGAGCTGCAGCAATCTTTTTAGCGTTTTTGGACTGTCTTTTTACTCGTAGTGCCAGTGTTTTTATACTTCTTTCCAAAAGCCAAACGGTTTGATCACTTAGGCTACCTCCGTAATTTTTTGCCGTTTTCCATATCCTCTCTATGTGTTCCTGACTGCAACTTACCGTACCTGCGCAAATATCGCTGTGCCCACCTAGATATTTAGTTGCGCTGTGTAGGACGATGTCTATTCCAAAGTCGGCAGGAGTCTGGTTGATCGGTGATGCAAATGTATTATCGATCGCTGTTGTTAAGGAGTTCGCTTTCGCGAAAGCGGAAACCAAAGCCATATCAGTAATCTCCAGCAAAGGGTTGCTAGGTGTTTCTATGTAAACCATCTTAGTATTGGGCTTTAAATTCAAGCTCAAACTCTCTTGATCTACGTGCTCAATCATCGTGTATTCAATACCTAGGTTTGCAAACTCTGCTGCTGCAAAATGAGCGGTACCTCCATAAAGAGCCCTTTGTAGAATAATGTGATCTCCTGTTTTTAAGAAAGCCATAAACACAGCGCTTATAGCTGCCATGCCGCTTCCGAAAATCATCCCAGCTTCTGTATGTTCCAGTGCTGCCATTTTTTTACCTAAGGCTACTTGATTCGGCGTATTAAAATAACGCGGATACAAGTTGGTGCCCTCACCCCGATAATCGTAAGCGGTGGAGGTATATATAGGAGCCGTTGCACCGCCGTATACTTCGTCTTTTAATTGTCCTGCATGGACACAAACGTAGTTATGGTTTTGTTTTTCTTTCATAATGCCGAAATTAATAAGATTGCAATGGGTAAATGTAAATTAAAAGTGAAAATTACTTGTTGTACTTCGTGCAGAAAAGCTGGTCTAAAGTTCCTTTTCCTATTTAAGAGTTAATTACCTTCACACAATGAGCATACTTTTTACAAATATCAAAGAATTAGTCCAGGTAAGAGAAGGTACCGACCAGCCTTTGCGTGGTGATCAAATGGATGAATTGCCTTCTATTAAAAATGGGTATTTATGGATAGAAAATGGACGGATTAAAGACTACGGAAGTATGGAGAATTTTCATCCACATCCTGCTGAAGAAGTTTATGATTGCACGGGAAAAATTATCACGCCTGGTTATGTGGACAGTCATACACATCTGGTTTTTGCAGGTACTCGAGAGAAGGAGTTTGAAGACAGGATTCACGGTCTTACCTATGAAGAGATAGCTGCAAGAGGTGGCGGTATTCTCAACAGTGCTGCAGCTCTAGAAAACATGACTGAAGACCAGCTTTTTGATCAAGCGCGATTGCGACTGGATCAAGTAGTTGCACAAGGAACCACAGCTTTAGAGATTAAAAGTGGTTATGGATTGAGTGTAGAAAGCGAATTGAAAATATTAAGAGTCGTATCCCGCTTGCGTGAAAGCGGAACCAACAGCCATCATATTATCCCAATAAAAGCAACCTTTTTAGGAGCGCACGCAGTTCCTTTAAAATTTAAAAATGACAGAGAAGCTTATATCCAATTGATTATTCAAGAGATGCTTCCTGTCATTGCTCAAGAGAAACTAGCCGATTATATAGATGTGTTTTGTGAGAAAAACTACTTTACTGTAGAGGAGATGCTGCGCATTATTGAAGCTGGAAGTGCTTGTGGTTTGAAAGCAAAAGTACATGTGAATCAGTTTACATCTCTAGGATCGATTGACGCTGCTGTTAAAGCTGGGGCAGTAAGTGTGGATCATCTAGAGGTCATGGAGTCCGCAGATTTTGATGCTTTATCTGGAGCAAAAACGATCGCCACGGCCTTGCCCAGTTGTTCCTTTTTTTTAGGTTTAGATTATGCTCCGGCTAACGAAATGATAGATCGAGATATTGCAGTTGCGCTGGCTAGTGATTACAATCCTGGAAGTACACCATCTGGAAACTTGAATTTTGTTTTTTCACTAGCCTGTATAAAAATGAAGATGACACCACAACGTGCTTTTAATGCGTTAACGATAAACGCTGCGCATGCTTTAGAGCTTCAAGATGAGTTGGGTAGTATTACAAAAGGAAAAAGAGCCAACTTAATGATTTTTAAAAATATAGAAAGTATTGCTGCGATCCCTTATAACTTTGGACAGGTAGTTATCGATCGGGTAATGGTAGATGGAACATTTATTTAATGCCTATCCTCAATCCTTTCCTAAGAAAGGGCTATTTTTCTAAATGATGTGGAACCAAAGGTTGTAGGAGCTAGGTCTTTTTCACTTGGACGCGCTCAGCGCAGCGCAAAACGAAAGAACCACCTTATTTCTCAAAATAATAATAGAGAAAGATATGGAGTTTTTGGACTACTCTAAATCCTTTCCAAAGGAGAGGAACTTTTTGATATGTAAATCAAGCCGTGGAAAAATTTAGTAGATGATGTATATTTCAATTATTTTAGATTAAAAAGGGGACGTCATCCATAAGAAAAACGGGTATGAATTATAATTATGAATAAACATTTTACACTCTTTACAAAAGAGAAAAGAACTACGTATGTTTCTAATAGGCAGGATCTAGATCTTATGGATGGTCTTGAATTGGAAGACACCTCTATTTCTTTTGCACAAGCGATTGAAATTTGTGAAGATTTAGATAAGATTTCTGACCTTAGAACAAAATATGTCATCATCGGTATTCCTGAAGATATAGGAGTGCGAGCTAATATGGGTCGAGTAGGAGCGAGCGAGGCATGGAATTCTTTTTTAAAGTCTTTTATGGGTTTACAGCAAACCACTTTAAATGAGGTGAGTAGATTTTGTGTTTTGGGACATGTAACTACCAAAGATTTGATGTCGCAAGCTCATGATTTAGACAGCTCTATTCCTAGAGAAAGAAAACAGTTAAGCGATCTTGTAAAATTACTCGATCAACGAGTTAGTGAAATAGCCTCCTTAATTATAGCCGCTGGTAAAATACCTATAGGTATAGGCGGTGGACATAATAATAGCTATCCCTTACTGAGAGCTTGTGGTTATTCTAAGCCTGTAGATTGCATTAATATAGATGCACATACGGATTTAAGAGCTGCAAAAGGAAGACATAGTGGTAATGGATTTAGCCATGCAATTCAAGAAGGGTATTTAAAGAATTACTATATGTTAGGAATTCAAGAAAATTATTTGAGTCAGCCGATGATTGATTTTATAGATGCTAATGAACGGATCAATTATAGTTCTTATACTGCTGAAGAGATAGATGTTACAAAAGAAATTCAAAAAGCGATGAAGCATATTGATTCCAGTAATTTTGCTTTAGAAATAGACATGGATGTAGTAGCGCATTTCCCTTCTAGTGCACAATCACCAGTGGGTTATTCGTTTCAAGAACTAAGAAATACGATAAAAGAGATTCTTAATCAAGCACAAGAATTCCCTAAGTACATTCATATTTGTGAGGCAGCACCTCGATATGGTTATGACAACCATGTAGGGAAAGCGCTGGCCACTTTAGTAAATGATCTTCCCTAGTTATGAAACTTGTTTTACGTCTCTTTGATTCTTGGCAGTTTGCCTTTTTGCCTGTTTTTCTAGCGGTCTTTTGGTTGTTATTTGTGCTTAAGAATTTATCTGCTTTTAGAAGGGAGTTCCAAAAAACGAATCGGAAAGAGCGCTCTTCTGAGCGAGGGAAGCTTTTTATAAAAGAGGTGCAGAGAAAATATGTAGGGCGATCGGTGATTGCTTTGATCGTTGGTGTCGGCTTTTATGTGGTTGTTCGATATGCGCAATAGAGATCGCTTTATTGGAACTCGCAAAATTTCACCTTTTTTCATCAAGGCAATATTTTCAATCCCAGCCGTTTTTGCGGTTTAAAATTTTAATTTTTAGAAGGGAAAAGAACAACTGAGGATCTACAAAGTTATATAGGTAGAAGGTATGCCCTAAAAAGTAAAAAAGCGCATGGGTAAAAGATGCGCTTTAAGAGGAGCTACATACACTTCTAATTATCAGCATATTCCTTTTTCAAAAACTCTTCGTCCGTAAGTGTTTTCATAAAGTTGATGAGGTCTATTTTTTCTTGAGTTTTTAAGTGTAAGGAGTCTGTTGGTAAGGTCTGGAATTCTTGATCTGTTATCCCTATACCAGTACCACCTCCTAGATTATAAAATTCTATGACTTCTTCCAGCGTTTTATAGGCTCCGTTATGCATGTAAGGAGCAGTAAGCGCTATATTTCTTATGCTGGGTGTTTTAAAGAAGTGTTTTCTGTTTTCTGTTTTAAAAAGTTCAAACCTTCCTAGATCTGGATCGATAATTGCATTTTCTGTCGTTGCTATTAGAGGTACTCCTATATGTTCCATTTCTGTTTCCATGAAATCTGGCGGTACAGTACCATTAAAAACTGGTGCAAAATGGCAGGTAGCACATTTTGCTTTACCACTGAAAAGGTTGAATCCGTTAATTTCTGAAGCTGTTAACGTGTTGATCTCATTTCTAATATTGCGGTCCCATTTTGAATTCCAATAATTGAGACTGCGTACATAATCTGCAATGGCAGTTCTTATCGCATGCTGATTGATAGGGGTAGCATAGGCTTTTTTAAAGTCCTTGAGGTAGGTAACATCTGTATCAATATGTGCTGCAAATCTTTTAAGATCAGAATGGAATTCCTGTGAGTTATTAATAACCGAAACGATCTGACCTTCTAAACTGCCAGCTCTCTTGTCATAAAAAAAACCTTGTTGGTAAGCACTATAAGTAAGACTTGGACTGTTGCGATTTAATCCAAAAGGTGTAACAAGTCCATCGGTAAATGCGAGCTCACTTTTATGACAGGTGGTGCAACTAACCTTTTTAGAAGTGGAAAGTTGCGGATCGTTAAACAAGCGTTTTCCTAATGCGATTTTTTCTTCTGTAAGCGGTGTTACTTTTTGGTCTGCAAAAAAGTCTAGTGATAATGCTTCTTTAGAGAACAAGCTGGAAGCATTATTATCCATAGCCATCTGTAGCGGGAATTTTACGTTCCAATCTTTTGCGGTGTCGTTCCACAAAACAAGCATTGGGTCGATATGCGACTTAATAAACTCATACCTATTGAAATCCTCAAAGGTGCTATTCTTTAAAAACTGTTCTGACTGATTGAATTTTTCTTTCCAAGATAATTTTAACCTGCTATTTGTGAACTTATGGTTGTAGAGTTCTAATATGTGTTCCGCTTTCGCGAAAGCAGTAACCGCGTCCATCAAACTACTTTCTAAAACAGGAGAGTCAAAACCGGTAACCCCTGTAGTAGCCGTGCGTATGAATTGCTTGCGCACCAACCAAAGAACATGGTAGGGTTTAAAAAACTCTAGGTCTGTATTTCTTAAAAGAACCAGCAATCTCGAATGAATTTTAGCGGCTATTTTCTGTACAGATTCAATTTCTGGTGTATCGCTGAAGAGTTCTTCTTCTAAGGTCTGAAAGCTACACGGCTCGTTTATTTTAATATCTGTAAGGTCTTCTTCTTCTACTTTAAGAATATTAGGTGCATTTAGGAAGTTGTAGTTGTTTAGATCATTAAAAGACAGTACAGGCTCTATTTTTTTAAACTCTGTGCGTGCTTTTTTAAAATAATCCCTCAGGCTGTCGGTATGAGAAGTTAGGGTTAAAGAATCTATATAATTAGCACAATTTTGCAGGTCGTTGAAATACATCTTTTGAAGTGCAGAAGACGGCTGTAGATCTATTTTTTCAACATATTCCTTCTGTTCCTGATTACAGGAAATCAGTAACAAAAGAAGACCTGTAATCAAACAGGTCTTCTTTAATAAAGTGGAGGTCAGTAAACCCATCTTAACGGTCTAGTCCAGTTAAAACGTACATCATACTTCCTTCTTTACGGCTATTTGCTACATCGCCTACCGCGTTAGGATCAGAGAATGCACTACCGTCTGCAGGTTCCCAACCGTGATTTTGTGTGATCACCATAAATGTCCCGTCTATTCCTACTTGATCAGATACGTCTATCATTCCTGTGATTTCCCAGATGCTGGTTTCACTTCCTATTCCTGCGGCAGCCGCACTTACCTGATCGCATTCTAGGACGGTTTTCAATACTCCAGTAGTTAGGTTGTATTGATACAATCTTGCATAATGAGTTCTAACAGCATCATCAAAATAGCCATTGGGATCTTCTTGAATGTACGCGTAGTTGGTAGTGACTAGAATATTATCAGGGCTGTGAAATCCCCATGCTTTGCCGCCTATCTTATCGCCGTCAAGAACACAAGTGATCTTAGCAGGTCCAGTAGGGTCTGTATCATTTAATTCTACTTTATATATGCGGCCATATTGAGATCCTTTACCGACTAATGCAGCTCTCTGACGTCCAGTTACTGCAAAGTAAACTTCTCTTTGGTTAGTATCACCTCCACGTCTCCAGTCGATGTCTTCCAGTCTAGAGAATCCCATGACACCTTTAGTTTTAGCTTCGGCATCCAGCAAATCTATATTTTTTTCGTCAAGCTGCACAAACTCTGCATCATAAGACTGTCCTTCTTGCATATCCATTTCAAAGTTAATTCCAGCTGTTGTTACTTTAAGGCCGTAAAGATTACCATTGTAAAGATCTCCACGATCTCCAACGTACATTCCTAGCTGTCCAGAAGGAATACTATTATCAGAGTCATCATCTCCTATAAACACCACTGTTTTATCATCATAGGCGTTTTTTCCTATGGCGACAGCATTCTCAGTACTCCATTGTCCCATAGCGGTAAGCATTTCTGGAAACATTCTTGAGGAGCTATGTTTGGTAACTTCTGTTGCAAAAACCCCTTTTGAAGCGCCGCCCCATTCTCCACCTGATAGGTATAAGGGTCCAAAACCGTGCTCCTCTGGTGTAATTAAAGAACCAGAACATTGTGCGGTAGATCCAGTAGCTTCTGCATTAAGGATGTATTCTCCGGCAACTGGTTTGAAGGTTTTATCTAGGGTAATGCGTGCGATAGAATAATCTGCCTCGATGTTATTGATAAGCGTGTAGTTTTCCTGATCTGCATTGTAGATCAATCCACATCCATCTGCCATGGAGCCATAAACGAATTCAGGTGTTTCTATCAACTGGTCTGCACTCGAAAGAATAGGATACACATTTACAGAAGAAAATTCGGCAGTAGTTTTTAAAAAGTTAGGGGTTGTAGAATGTGCTCTAAGAACAACGTCATCAGCTTGCGGATTTGTTCTAAGCGACTCTTCATCATTACAAGCAGTTATTGCTAACATTCCAGCAGCTGCAAAAAGGAGGTGTTTTGATTTCATTTTTATGTTTTTAAGTTGCATCAAAGTTATTTCTAAGGCATCGTAATTTTTGAATTTTAGTATGATGCTTGTTTTACAATTGTGTTAGCTGTCCGACAGAATTGTGTTAGGAGAAGGTTATCTATTTAAACTTAAAGTTTTTGAAGTGTTTTAAGAGTCTGATTTTTAGTGTCTTATTTTTTAATTATGCAACTTTAATTTTATTTTGCACGAAATGAAAGTAGCAGATTGTAAATTTGAATCAAATCTAAAATTGGATAATGAAAAAAATTGGAATCACATTAATGGCTGTTTCTATGATGGCTATATCTTGTAAGGAAAACAAGGAAGAAGTCGCTGGAGAAACAAATTCTACTGAACTTATAGAAAATGAAACCTCGGCAGCAGATAACAATATAAAAATCATGCCTATTTTTCACGCTACCTTTGTAATGGACTGGGATGGACAGATTATTTATGTGGATCCTGTAGGTGGAACGACTGTTTTTAAAGAAATGCCAGCTGCAGATATAACAGTGATTACAGACGTACATTACGATCATTTAGAGGAAGAAACACTAGCCGCAGTAAAAGGGAAAAGTGTCCTAGTTACTCCACAAGCAGTCGCTGATAAAATGGTGGATTTAAAATCAACTCACATTATCAATAATGGAGAAACTAAGACTGTAGAAGGAATAGAAATTACCGCAATTCCTATGTACAATCTTACAGAAGGTAGGTTAGACATGCATGTAAAAGGAAGAGGTAATGGTTATGTACTTGAGAAAAACGGTTACCGTGTTTATATATCTGGAGATACAGAAGATATTCCTGAAATGAGAGCTTTAAAAAATATAGATAAAGCTTTTTTATGCATGAACTTACCTTATACCATGGATATTGATCAAGCGGCAAGCGCTGTTTTAGAGTTTCAACCTAAAGAAGTAATTCCTTATCATTATCGTGGCACAGAAGGTTTTCAAGATGTGGAGAAATTCAAGTCTTTGGTTCATCAGAAAAATAAAAACATAGAGGTTACTTTAATGAATTGGTATCCTGCGGCTAATTAAAGGACAAGCTTTTATTCAAAGTAAAAAGGGAACTACTCGAGTGGTAATTCCCTTTTTTTATGCTTTAGAATCAGAATAAATACAGCGTTGATATCGCTTTGGTAGGGAACTAAGTTGAATATAAAATTTAGTTTAAAATAAAATAGAAAGCGAGAATGAAACAAAGTTGCCTATCCAAAAAACACTTCATACATATAGCGACCTGGTACAAAGGTAAAGCCTCCAGCAATCATCAATGCCCCTACATAAAGCAAAATCATTTTTATTTTATGTTTTTTTACTTGACCTTTTCTGATCGCTATATAAGCAGTCGGGACAGACCAAAGTGTCAAAAAACTGAACAAATGAATCCACCCAAAATGCCCCAAAAATTGAGGTCCTACCATCGCAGGCATAAAAAGAGAAACTACGGCAGTGATGGCCATAGAAATCATATAATACTTCCCTAATGATCTGTGCCATTTTGTTCCTTTACTAAATAGCAACAGATAGGCTCCTACAAAAACACAGGGTATTACAGTGACTAAATGAATGTACATTAAGGTGTAATACAGGGTAGAATAATAAGCAATCATTTGGTTGGGATTGATTCAAATGTAAGTAGATATTTTTTATTTTATGCTGCTACTGCCATTTTAGCCTTCAATATCTGATATCCTCCGTTTATTTCTCTTACTCATTTCTCATAAAAATGGAAATTTAGCCCAGCCGTGCCTTGATGTTTTGAACAATAGTGCAAAAAACAATTTGGATTCTTTGGTGAAGTTATGACTTGAATGCAGGCTATTCAAAAAAACAGATTAGTAATATACAAGCCAATTATAATCTACATATTCTGATTGCTAAACTCTCGGGAATTAAAAAATCCTCAAGCGCAGCTTGAGGATTTTTAGAGTCTTACTTACATATTTCTTTCTATAGAGATTACCCTATGATCTCATTAAAAGTTTTACTAGGTCTCATAGCAGCTTCCTCTTTTGCTGGATCGGGCATGTAGTAACCACCTATATCCATAGGTTTGCCCTGTACTGCGAGGAGTTCACTAGTGATTTTTTCTTCGTTTTCAACGAGCTTGTTAGCTAGTGGAGTAAATTGTGCTGCTAGTTCTTCGTTAACTTCTTGATCAGCTAGTTCTTGTGCCCAATAAGTAGCAAGGTAATATTGAGAACCTCTGTTGTCGAGTTCATTTACTTTACGAGAAGGAGACTTCTTATTGGTCAAGAATTTTTCTGTTGCTCTGTCGAGTGCATCAGCTATAATTTGTGCCTTATCATTTTTGAAGGTTATAGCAAGGTGTTCCAATGAAACAGCAAGTGCTAAGAACTCTCCTAAAGAATCCCAGCGCAAATGATTTTCTTTTTCAAACTGTTGAACGTGTTTAGGAGCACTTCCGCCAGCGCCAGTCTCAAATAAGCCACCACCATTCATTAAAGGAACAATAGAAAGCATTTTTGCACTAGTACCTACTTCAAGAATAGGGAAAAGGTCTGTATTATAATCTCTCAATACATTTCCTGTTACAGAAATAGTATCTAGACCATCCTTCATTCTTCTTAAAGTACGTTCTGTAGCTTTTATGGGAGAAGCAATCGTTATATCGAGTCCTTTAGTATCGTGATCTTTGAGATAAAGAATCACTTTTTTGATAACTTGAGCATCGTGAGCCCTGTTTTCGTCCAGCCAGAAAATAGCAGGATCTTTAGTAGCGCGAGCACGAGAAACGGCAAGCTTTACCCAATCCTGGATAGGTGCATCCTTTGCTTGACATGCTCTCCATATATCTCCAGCTTCAACGGCATGTTCTAAATGAACAGTACCCTCCATATCCACTACTTGTACGGTTCCACTATATCCTATTTCAAAGGTTTTATCATGAGAACCGTATTCTTCCGCTTTTTGTGCCATGAGTCCTACATTAGGAACAGTTCCCATAGTAGTGGGATCGAAAGCGCCATTTTCCCTGCAGAATTCTATGGTTGCATCATAAACTCCAGCATATGAGCTATCTGGAATAACTGCTTTTGTATCTTGAGATTTCCCATCTTTATTCCACATCTGTCCAGAGTTTCTAATCATAGCAGGCATGGATGCATCAATGATCACATCACTAGGCACATGGAGGTTAGTAATACCATGATCGCTATTTACCATAGCTAGTTGTGGTCTAAACTTATAAATATCGCGCAGTTCATCTTGAATTTTTTCTCTTTCTAATTCGGGAAGCACGTGAAGCTTATTTAAAAGGTCACCAAGTCCGTTATTAACATCTACACCTATTGTATTGAAAACAGCAGCGTATTTATCGAACAATGGTTTAAAGAAAACTTTTACGGCATGGCCAAATATGATTGGGTCAGAAACCTTCATCATAGTAGCTTTCATGTGTAAAGAAAAAAGCACATTTTTTTCTAAAGCGTCATCTATTTGTTCCTCTAAGAAATCGATCAAAGCCACTTTGCTCATAAAGGTAGCATCCATAATTTCCCCTTTTAATAAAGAAAGGTCTTTTTTAAGGACATGAATCCTACCAGCTTTATCTATAAGTTGGATATGGACAGTAGTATCTTTAGTTGTTGTAAAGCTTTTCTCATTATGAGCAAAATCACCAGCGCTCATGGTAGAAACATGAGACTTTGAATCTTTACTCCACGCACCCATAGAGTGTGGATTATTTTTTGCGTATTGTTTAACGGGTTTAGGGGCACGACGGTCTGAATTCCCTTCACGTAAGATAGGGTTTACTGCGCTACCTTTAATTTTATCATATCGTGTCTTAGTCTTTTCTTCTTCTTCTGTCGCTGGTTCTTCTGGGTAATTAGGGATGTCGTAACCCTTAGCCTGTAATTCTTGGATAGCATTAATTAATTGAGGTAAAGAAGCAGATATGTTAGGAAGCTTTACCACATTAGCTTCTGGTTGTTTAACCAGTTCACCTAATTGAGCTAAAGCATCAACTTGTTTTTGATTATCTTTTAATCTTTCAGTAAAAACAGCAAGTATTCTACTAGCAAGAGAAATATTTCTCGTTTCAATATCGATTCCTGCTGGGGCGATGAACTTTTTCACGATAGGTAAAAATGATGCTGTAGCAAGTGAAGGAGCTTCATCTGTTTTAGTATATATGATCTTAGGTTGATCTGACATATGGAATAAGAGTTAAAATTAGTAATAAAAACAGGATGTGAGACCCATAATTGCGATCAAAATGATCAGCCTGCAAATATAAAGCAACGCTGCTGTTTTTGAAACCTTTTCACGAAGGCTTAGCACTCAAAGCAGTGATTTTGCACTAAAAGGATCGTATATATTTAGTTTTCGCTTTCGCGAAAGTAACATAATTACAAGCCACCTGTATAACCAATATTTTTGAGGCATAAAAAAAGCTGCCCAAATACGGGCAGCTTTCTTAATAAATAAGGCGGGAAATTTATTTTCTGCGCGCTTCTTTGATGCGAGCTTTCTTTCCTGTAAGTTCTCTGAAGTAGAAAATACGTTTTCTACGAACAGATCCTTGCTTGTTCACTTCTATTTTTTGAATCGCGGGTAAGTTTACAGGGAAGATACGTTCTACACCTATACCGCCAGACATTTTTCTAATTGTAAAAGTCTTTGTTAAACCAGTACCTCTTAATTGAAGAACAACTCCACGGAAGAATTGTGTACGGCTTTTTTCACCTTCTTTGATCTCATAAAATACAGTTATTGTATCTCCAGCTGAGAATTTAGGTAAGTCTTTTTTTTCTATGAATTCGTCTTGAACGAATTTTACTAATTGTTCCATGTTAAATGGGAATTAATTAATTTAAGTAATGATCAACATGCACGATGATCGTCAGAGGTTAATTTTTACGAATCGCAAAAATACAAACTTGTATGTAAATTACAAATAAAATAAGTGATTTTTAAAATTGATTATCTAATGATCAATTTTTTTACAAAATTTGAAGAATTTGTGCTGACTCTAAGGAAGTAGATTCCAGCGCTGAGCTTAGAAACATCAAATATTTGTGTATCGCTATTGATGCTCCTTTTTACATTATAAACTTGTTTGCCCAATGAATTGATAATCGTTAAATTAAGATCATTGTTTTGTGAACTGGTGAAGGTAAGTTTCAAATAACCATCCCTTACTGGATTAGTAAGTATCGTAAGGATTTCTTTTTCTTTCAGGGTAATTGTTTTCCCCATAGAATAACCGCTGTCATTTTGTGCGACAGCAGTATGGAAGGAAAACGTAAAAACGCCTAATAAAATATAAAGTAAAATTCTTTTCATAATTATGTTGTACTGTAAAGTTAAATCTTTTAAACCAGTTATCGTGTTAATCTTCGTTTAAAAGATCAGGTCGTCGTTCTTTTGTCCTTTCAAAAGCCTTTTCTTCTCTCCATTCTTCAATTTTTTTAAGATGGCCGCTCAATAATATCTCAGGAACCTTGTGTCCTTTATAATCTGCTGGACGCGTATAAACTGGAGGAGCTAGCAAACCGTCTTGAAAACTATCTGTTAATGCACTAGTCTCATCACTAATCACGCCAGGAATTAATCTTATGAGGGCGTCACATAAAACAGCCGCTCCTAATTCACCACCTGAAAGCACATAATCGCCAATTGAAATTTCTCTGGTGATGTACAGGTCACGTACCCGTTGATCGATTCCTTTATAATGACCACATATGATCATGATATTTTCTTTGAGCGATAAATGATTTGCTGTTCCTTGATTTAAGGTCACACCATCTGGAGTCATGTAAATAATTTCGTCATAATCACGCTCGTCTTTAAGCTCGTGGATCAACTTATCCAGTGGCTCAATCATCATGACCATTCCAGCACCGCCACCATACTGGTAATCATCAACTTGATTGTATTTATTAAGACCATATTTCCTTAAATCGTGCATATGAACTTCTACGATACCCTTCTCGATGGCTCGTTTTAAAATAGAAGCTTCAAAAGGACTTTTTATTAATTCTGGTAATACGGTGATGATGTCTATGCGCACGGTACTTGTTTATGGCAAAGTTAAGGCAAATCATAGAGGCGAGTGCTAGAAATTAAGAGTTGTTAACGATAAGTAACGGATGCTTTAATATTCTAGATTCTAGATTCTAAATTTAAAGTTTGAACATCAAATTTAATTTTTGGAGATCGCATTAGAAAAGCGAATGATCTTTCGATGATTTTAAGAACAATAGACACTCATAAAGGCATCTATGGTAAAAGTTTTAAAAATCAATTTTTGAGATCTTTGGATAACTACGGGACCACAGGAACGTTCATGTTTGGGTTTTATGTCTTTAACTTTGGTTTAATTCTCTAATAAAACTGTGTTACTTGTTGATTAAAAAAATATGTTTTTGATTTTCGGTTGTCTCTCTTCAGACTTATAGGTTAGTAGCTACCTACTTCTACTTATTTTTTACTTTGCTATTTTCACATACCTCATATTCCTCTTCAAGCGCAGGGTTTTTCGTCTTTGCAGCACTATTGTTTTTCAACTCTTTTAATTTTCTTCTTACACCCGACATCCTTAATCAATAGGGTCTCTTTATTTGTACTTTTTTCCATACCCCATATTCCTCTTCAGGCGCAACTTTCTTTTGTCTTTCAACACTATTGTTTCTCAATTCTCCTTATTTTCTTCTCACATCTCACATACCAAATATATCAGAGACGTACTCCGCACATATCTCTTGTCTCTTGTTCCTCGTTTCTTGTATCTTGTTATTTTTTCTAAGCAAAGCTATCCGTCTTCTTACCGCCCATGTAGTTAAAAAAGCATCAGCTCCAGTCACTTTCTTCAATCTCAAATATCTCAAGCACGTTAACTTGAAAAACGGCAGCCATTTTTAAAGCAAGTAGGGTAGAAGGAACATACTTTCCCTTTTCAATAGTATGTATAGTCTGGCGGCTTACTTGAATTTTATCAGCGAGATCTTGTTGTGTCAGCTCATGTATAGCCCGCATTACCTTTAGTTTATTCTTCATGGCTGGTTTTTTTAAGTACGTACTTTTTCCATTCAAACCTGATGATAAAAAACAGTAATAAAGTGAATACATTAAAAACAATCATTGCTAACATATCAAGATCTGCCAAAATGAATAAGGATATTATCAATAAGGAGTAATTAAAGTAAACAGCCCAGACCAATGATTTGTTTCTGATATCGCTTATCAATTCATCTTCTACTCGTTCTTTAGAAAAACCAAAAAGAAGACCTCCAATAATGATAGACAAGATAATTATTTGGTGGGTAATGTTAGTTTCTACCATTTGAAAATATTGTCTTTCAGAAAATAAAGGATTGGTCACAATTACAGGCATTTTAATGTCTAAATAGGATAACTCTACATCAACATCAAATAAAAATCCCATAAGTAGGAGTGTAAAACCAGCTACAAATAAGAGCAAACCAATTTTTTTATACTTGTATGGAAATAAATATGAATTTTTCATAAAAAATTATTTAGAAACCAAATGTAATACAAAATTGATTAATAGTAAAACAAACTATACATAAAGTAATACAAGGTGTACATTACGAAATAAGTCAGACGTTATTTAACTACAACTTTAGTTTAACAACTATTAAAATAGTTTGATAACTACAATAATAGTTATATATTTGTAGGGATACCAATCAAACTTAGAAGTCATGAAAAGAAAAAACATGTCATTCAGCATTATTTTTTTTATGGTGCTAGCCTCATGCACTCAATTTCAAAAAGAGGGATTAATAGAATCTGAATCTGCTGTAACAGCATTTAAGGTGAAAGCCGAAAATTTGGATGAATTGAAAAATTTTAATTGGGAAACAGTAAAAGAAATGTTTAAAGAAAATGACGGGGATCAAGAAATTACTTTGGAGTTTGAGTTTTTGAACAGTATTCCATCAGATACATCAAAAAAGAGACTGGATAATTTCACGTTCAAATTAACTGGAAAAACGTCTCATATAGATAATATGACTTCTAAACTTAAAAGGATGATTGATAAAATTGCCGATGTAGAAGTAGAAGAAATGGAGATACCGATCAAAGACTAGCGCTTTAACAAATATAATTGCTCTAGCACGGCACTTTTAATTTCAACTAATAAGTTGTCTAAGTAATAATAAATACTATCATGGAAAAACTAACACAAAAAGAAGAAGAGGTAATGCAAGCGCTTTGGAGTCTGGAGAAGGCTTTCGTAAAAGAAATTGTACCCGAATTGAAAGGTGCTAATCATTACAATACTGTTTCTACCATTGTACGCAAGCTAGAAGAAAAAGGGTATGTAGGTTATGAAGCCTTTGGTAAAACACATCGTTACTTTCCTGTAATAGAAAAAGAGGCCTATCGCAACAAGTTTGTAAATACTGCGATGACCAGCTATTTCAATGATTCTTATAAGAATATGGTTTCCTTTTTTGCCAAAGAAGAAAAGATAAGTGCTACTGAATTACGCGAGATTTTGGAAATGATAGAATCTAAAGAAAAATAACATGGAAACAGCAATAGACTACTTTTTAAAAAGCGCAGGAGTACTCAGCATCTTTGTACTTGTATATCATTTTTTATTGCGCAGGCTTACTTTTTTCAATACAAATCGTTGGTTTCTTCTTTCAGGAATCGCGGCCAGTATTCTTTTTCCTCTCGTGGAAATAAAGCAAACCGTTTATATAGAGCAACAGGAGCAACTCACTTATGCACAGCAACCTAATGCGACACCAATGGCGGTAGTACTTCAAGAGCCGCCAGTAGCGATTGAAATAGTTGATTATGTAATGCTTGCGGGATACCTTTATCTAGCTATTGCTCTGTTCTTTCTAGGTAAAATGTTTGTAGAACTGAGCTCACTAAGAAGGTTAATTAAAGCTGGAAACAAGACTCGATCTGGTACATTTATGATGGTTACGCTTTCGCGAAAGCTGACACCTTTTAGCTTCTTTAACTATATATGTTATTCTCAAGAAGATCAAAATATACCAGAATTAGGTCTGATTCTCGATCATGAGAAAGTCCATGCAAGAGAATGGCATTCTATAGACTTACTGCTATCACATGTCTTTAAAGCTCTATTCTGGATCAATCCGCTGGTATGGGTATTAAAAAGACAAATAGGAGAAAATCTAGAATTTATAGCCGACTCAAAGGCTGCAACTCAAAATACCACAGGAATGAGCTATGAGCGTACTTTATTAAGCGCCGTTGCCAGCTATAAACAGCCAGCACTGGCAAATAATTTCTTTACTCCTTTTATCAAAAATCGAATTGTTATGCTACAAAAAGAAGCCTCAGCTACTTGGAATGTCTATAAATATGCCTTGATATTGCCCGTAATCGTGATTTTCCTATATAGTTTTAATGTGGTGGAAGAGATTGAATATGTGGAAAACACCAAAAAACGAATGGTCCATCAAAAGGATGATAAATTTGAGGAATTAGTTTTTGATATTACTAGTAAAACTGATGATCAACAGTTAGAAAAGTATAGAAAGCTCATAGAGTCTAAGATGGATTACCAATTGAGGTTTGATGACTTAGATCGAGATGTAAACAACCTTTTGAAAAAAATTAGTGTGTCAGCAAAGTTTCCTGATAGAGATTGGGAAAAAGGTTTTACTGTGTTGCTCACCGATAAGGATTTGATTCTATTAATGGCTTACCCTGATAAAATATCTGTTCATATTCCTAAGGATAAAATCACTCTATCTTTAGATAAAAAGGGAAGCAATGCACTGATTCGAGAAGCAGTTCTTGCTGGAAAGACATCGACAGCTAAAGAAGAGGGCGCAAATATAATTTTGCCTTTGGAGCATTTGATCACATTTAGAATAGACGCAAAAACTACAAAAGCAGATTTAAAAAGGGAGCAAGAGTTTTTTAAAAAGCAGTATAATGTTGATTTTAAATACAGCAAATTAAAGATAACAAGAGGACGCATAGTAAAAATTAAAATCAGCTTAAATGATAACAAAGGGTATCAGGCTTCTAGCACCTCTTCTAATAAGGATGGTATTTCTTCTATTTGCGTGAAAGGCGTTATGAAAGGAGAATCTAAGTCCTGGAGTATGAAGAATTGTGACGCCCAATTATCAAACGTTTCTTACACGGTAACGGGATCTCATGATCCATCTCAAATAAGGTCCGGGAAGCTGGATCAAATTAGTAAGGATAGCTTAAGAGTAATTGTACGCAATGAAATTAAAAAAGTAAGAGCAGACAGCTTAAGTATCATGGAAATAGATTCACTTACTGCTAAGATCGAAAGCATACAATTCAATAATCCAGTGACTAAATACACCTTTAAAAATGGAGTTTCTTCCAGAGTTTCTTCAAATATTCAACTAAAAAGTATCAGTTTTGATGAAGATCCTATTTTAATAATCGTCGATGGAAAAGAAGTGGATGCAAAATTCGCTCAATTAATAGATCCAGACCGCATTGAAAGCATGACTGTTTTAAAAGACAGTACAGCTACAAATACGTACGGAGATAGAGGTAAAGATGGAGTGATTATTCTAACTACAAATTTAACAAAGCAACAGGAACTAAAGGAAAGAAGAGTTTATATTCAGGGTAAAAGAGCCTCTATGGATTCTATAAAACAGAGAATGTATGGGAGAAGAGATTCTTTAAAGACTCGTTACGAAGAACGCAGAGTCTCTTTAGAAGGGAAGAGAACCGAAAAGAATGAAGAGAGACGTGTTCTGATGGAAGAGAGACGTGCTCTAATGGAAGAGAAAAGAGCACAGGTTGAAGCTGATAGAGAAGAGACAATGGCTCAAAGATTTGAAAATGGCAACAGTGATTTTCTAATGGAGCATAAAGGTCATGGCCGTCTCACTTTAGATGATAAGGAAATTTTTTACATCACAAACACCTCTAAAGAAGGTTTTGAAAAGTTTCAAAAACAACTAGAAGAAGCCGGACATACTTTTAAATTAATGACACATCGCATGAAAAATGATAGGTTGATGAAATTAAAATATGAAATCAACGGCGTTCAACATACTTATCAAACTAATAAAGGAGTTAAAATTCTTAAGATAAAATTTATAGAAGGGAACACATCTCCTTCTACAAGCATGATTCCGTATCAATAGTTAAAGAGTTACATTTGGATTGCCTGTAAAACCCATTCTAAGTTCTAGAATGGGTTTTGCTCTTTATTCATTCTGTTCGAGCTGCCAAAACCTTACATTTGTGTAATGAAAAAAGACGTGTTCAAAACCTTGGCCAAAATCAATAAAGCGGTTTTACCCAGCTTTACAAAAAGGCGATTGGATCTTGCAAAAGCCAGTAAATGGCAAATGGCATTATTTGGATACAGATTATGGGTAACTAAAAATGCACTAGACTAATGTTTTGTAAAATACCAGACCAATTGGGTAGAATGATCGAACTCGATCAACTGCCGCAACGTATCATATCACTTGTACCATCTCAAACAGAATTATTGATAGACTTAGGTTTAAAAGATAGACTTGTAGGACTCACCAGATACTGTATTCATCCAGCTGGATTGATAGATGAGAAAATGGTCGTAGGAGGTACAAAGAAAATTGTAGAATCTCGCATCTTAGAACTACAGCCAGATCTTATCATATGCAATAGAGAAGAAAACAATCAAGCGATAGTTTCTTTTTGTGACCATATCGCACCTACTTATGTCTCCGATATAGATAACCTAGAGCAAGCGTTAGAAATGATAGCAGATGTAGGAGAACTAACAGGAACTAAGTTTAAAGCAAAGTCTTTAATACGCAACATATCAGGTGCTTTTAAAACCTTGAAGAAGACAGAGGTACAACAAAAAGCACTGTATCTGATCTGGAAAAAACCTTACATGAGTATTGGAGCTGGTACCTTTATCAATGATATGATGGAGAAAGCAGGATGTATAAATGCTGCTCAACACCTAACAAGGTATCCAGAGTTAGAAATGGAAGAGATGATTAAGCTACAACCAGAAGTGGTATTTTTATCTTCAGAACCTTACCCATTTACCACAGATGATATTGCAGAAATTAGACTTGCTTTCTTAACCGCACCATCGCAAAATCCAATCAAACCAAATGTAATTCCAGACTTTAAAGTAGTTGATGGTGAGTTGTTCTCTTGGTACGGCAGCAGGTTGTTAAAAATGCCAGAGTATTATCAGAATTTACAACACAAGACCATAGAGTAATTGGACTAAAAAAAGTATTTTAATATTTCTTGTAACGTATACTCTATTGTAGATACAAATATACAGAGGAGATAAAAAAAGAATCATATAGATGAAAAAAATAGGCGCATTAGGTTGTTTGGGAATAGGATTAGGAGGCTTAATTTTGATGGCAATAATAAGTTATGTTGTTTTTGGAGGTTTTTATAATAAAGCGATTACCCTGAGTGAAGAGGTTTCAGGTCAATGGGCAAATGTAGAAAGTAGTTACCAGCGTCGTAATGATTTGATTCCAAATATAGTCGCAACAGCAAAAAAATATGCTGAGTTTGAGCAAGAAACTCTAATTGGCGTTATAGAGGCTAGAGCAGCGGCTACTTCAGTGAAGGTAGACGCCTCAAAGCTTACAGCAGATCAAATTCAGAAGTTTGCAGCCGTACAAGGCAAAGTAAGCACTGGATTGGGTAGGTTATTAGCCACTTATGAAAACTATCCTAATTTAAAAGCAAATGAGAACTTCAAGGAGTTGATTAATGAACTTTCTCGTACTGAAAACCGCATTAATGTAGAGCGTAATCGCTTTAACGGCTCGGTAAAAGGATATAATATCCATGTCAAAAAATTCCCAGGCAGTCTGTTATCAGGTGTATTCGGATTTACAGAGACTCCTTATTTTAAAGCAGATGAAGGTGCTGAAAACGCACCTGATGTAGATAACCTATTTGGAACTAATTAAATATGTCTGTAAAAGTTAAAGATTTTCTTACCGCTCCACAAGAGCAAGCAGTTATAGAAGCCATACGTATGGCAGAAGCGCTCACAAGTGGCGAAATACGCGTGCATCTAGAATCGAATTGTGACGAACCTATAATACGCGCACAAGAATTATTTCACTTATTAAAAATGGATCAAACCAAAGAAGAAAACGGCATCCTTTTTTACGTTGCTGTAGATGATAAAAAATTTGCTTTAATAGGAGATAAAGGTATCCATTCTAAAGTAGAAGAAAGCTTTTGGGAAACTGTAAGAGATGTGGTTTTATCTCGCTTTTGCGAAAACGAATTTCAAAACGGTCTCGTCGCTGGAATAGAGTTAGTAGGAAAAGAACTAGCGGCTTATTTTCCATGGGATGAGAACGATAAAAATGAACTTTCTGATGATATCTCTGTAAGCTAATGCGTTGTTTTTTATACATAATCGTTGTCGTTATAAGCTCTTTCAATGGTATTCAGGCACAATTTAAGATTCCTGAAAAACCTTCTGATAATAAGCAAGTGTTTCTGTATGACTATGCTGCCATTCTTCCAGACGCACAAGAAAAAGCGCTTAACATCAAACTCAAACGCTATGCAGACTCTACTTCTACACAAATAGTATTTGCTATAATTAATTCTTCAAATGGGGAAGAACTGGATGTATTAGGAGCAAAATGGGGACAAGAATGGGGAATAGGGCAAAAAGATGCTGATAATGGTATTTTACTCCTTCTAGCTGTTAAAGACCGCAAAGTAGATATCAATACAGGTTACGGAATTGAATCTATATTATCAGATCTCGATGCTGAACGTATTGTCAATCGCATTCTCGTTCCTAACTTTAAGAAGCAAAATTATTATGCTGGTCTGGATCAAGGAGCAGATGCTATCTTTCAAGGGTTAAAAGGTGAATTTAAAGGTGCTCCTAAAAATAGCAGCCAAATTCCTTGGCGATTGATCTTGTTAGTAGGAATCGTACTGTTTTTTGTCATTATGAAAATAAGAAAAAACAAGGGTGGCAATTCTGATGGCAGTGGCAGAGACAGCGGCGTTTCGTTTCTTGATATTATCGTATTAAGTAGTCTGGGGCGCGGTGGTTTTGGCGGTGGTGGTGGCGGTTTCGGCGGCGGCAGTTCAGGTGGAGGCTTTGGTGGAGGCTTCGGCGGTGGTGGTTTTGGTGGTGGTGGCGCTGGTGGAAGCTGGTAGCAATACGCTATTATAATTATATTTTTACTGTTGTAGATTAAATTTTGTTTCAAAACTTCATTTATACTTGATTTAGTATCACGTATGTTTCATCTTCATTTATGTATTAATAATTAGACATAGGCACTCCTGAAGAGCAGTTTTTTTCTTGTAGTAGCTTTCTAGAAGAGCATGAAATCAGGTTTTTTCACCAAGTAGGTAGTGTTCATTAAAACAACCATTTCCCTGGGTTGTTTTATTGTGATGGCGGCCTTGAATAGACCTATTTTTCCATGAACTGTTTTACTCAACCTCTATTCGGGCCAGATACTGACTGTTAAGTGTGCTTTCTGGCAGTATATCATCTCTAAATAACTTTTGCAGGGTTCTTATGTCCTTTTATGTAAAGTATTGGTGCAATAGGTACTTTATACCTTGAAATAGCATTTTCAAAATATTGCTTTTAGTAATTTGTCGATCATAAAAAAAACTTTTTTTATTCAATGGCTCTGATTTGTCCTAAAATTTATAGCTAGAGGAGACGAGGATTGTCAGCAACCATGATATTTATTACGTCTATTTTTTTAAGAAAAAGATTTATATCCACAAGAGGAGCTGCGTTGGTTATAAATACTGGTAGGCTTCTGTTTTACACTGATAAATGCTACGTAAGCCGCAAGAATTAACAGACATCTCCATCTAAAATGTTTAGTATGTCGATGCTGTAAATGCGGCGCATAACGTCCCTACATTTAGTTCTAGTAGGATGTCTATTGACAGGAAATTTTGATTTATCGCTTTAAGGAAAAGTTTCCTTTAACTTCATAATCACCTCTAGAATCCTCAATTTCTAGTAAGAACCAATAATCTGAAGAAGGCATAGGGTTTCCGTTATAAGTTCCATTCCAGCCATTAATGTCATTGTTGTAACTTTTCAATAGTTTGCCATATCGATCAAAGATATAAAAGGTAGCTTTATCAAATGTGTTGATATTATCCACAAACCATGTATCGTTATAGCCATCACTATTAGGAGTGAAAAATCTAGGATAGTCAACAATCAACACGATTTTAGGTGGAGATGGAGCACAACCATTAAGATCTATGATACGCACTTCGTGGTAACCTCGAGCTACATTTGTGAAAACATTCCTTTCTTGAGCTTCACCATTGTTTAATATGTATAGATAATCCCCTGAACCAGTAACGGTAACAGTTATAGTATTAGGATCTTCAAAATTAGTGGAGGCCACAAAATCTACTGTAGCCGTTTCTGAGTGTCTAAGGTTAAAAGTAACGGTAGGAGCAATACAGCCTCTATTACTAGTCACTTTTACAGCATAGTTACCAGGTACCGATGTAGTTATGCTACTGGTAGTTTCTCCTGTAGACCACAAATAACTTTCTCCTGCGTCTCCTGTAAAAGCGTCTATAGTTATAGGTACTAGATTACAAATAACTTGATGAGGATCTATGGCAACCACAGGTAATGGGTCAACTATAGCCTCAAATTCGCCTATACGAGCGCAACCTACAGTGGTATTTGTAACTCTTACATAAAATGTCTCTGATTGATATACAATTATGTCGGTGTTGGTTATTTCATTAGTTTCATCTTCTGCATCTGTTACAGTAGAGTAGTATTGTAAAATGTGCGTTGCTGGATCTAAACCGTTTAAAATTATAATGTCATTGTCGGCTAGATTAAAGTGGCTGCTTCCATCAAAATTATCATCACAGGTTCTAAGGTCATAATTTCCTCGAGATGTTATCTGTGGAAGAGCCTGAATTTGTAAATTAAATTCACCAGTAGAAAAACAGCCCGTAGTTGTATTATCCACTCTTATAAATAGGGTCGTGTTATTCGTTGTATAATTATAACTGCTGTCTATAGGGTTTGTGTCATTCAAGGCATCAGTATTTGTTGTGTAAAAACTAGCAATTACTCCTGTAGGCATGGGATCTATAATAAATGGGATTACCTCACTTAAATTTGCTGTTTGTGCCAGATTATCACAAATTGTAAAATTGATTTCGGTACTGATTTGCGGTGGTAAATTTACGATCAAGTCTAATGTTCCTATATCAAAACACCTAGAAATAGTGTTGTAAAACCTTAAATAAACTGGTTGAGGATTAGAAGTATTTGTAAAAGAAGACTCATTAATTATTGGGTTTACGTCATTCTCTGCATCTGCAATACTGGTGTGCCAAGATAGGGTAGAGTTAAAAGGTCTTGATCCCACTAGATCTGTTTCTCGTGAAGTAAGATCAAAAGTACTAAAACCGTCAAGATCTGTATCACATAGAGCAGATGGCGCTATAATGTTGGTAAGTGGACTATCAATTACGTTAAAAATAATGTCTTCTATTTCAAAACAATTTACATCATTACCTATTCTTGCATAAATAGTTTGCGGATTTACGGTATTCGTAAAATCAATCGGCAGCGGATTTGTGTTGGATTCAGCTGCAAGCACAGATTCATGAAATGTTACTGTTAAATTAGCCATTATTCCATCTTTAATTTGGTCAATAGATGGCTGTAAAGAATACGTGGTAATACCGTCATTGTTATTATCACAAATTCTTATGTCTGTAGGCATATTAAAAGTGGGAGAAGCGTCTACTTGAATAGTAAAAGAATCTACACCATAACAAGAAGCATCAGTCTCATTTTCTAAACGTACCCATATAACTTGTGGATCGCTTGTGTTTTGAAAAGCATTTAATTTATCAATTTCATTTATATCGCTGTTAGCATCTACCATGGTTCGATAATAAGATACTGTTTTACCTAACTGTCCATTGAGTATTTCAATATCTTTAGTAAAAAAGAAAAAGTCTTCTACATTATTGTTGTCAGATTCACAAATTTGGTAGGTGCTAATAGCAGGAAATACTGGTAACGTATTTACTATAATAGTCTGTATGACTACAGTTTCACAACCGGTAAGCGTGTTTTCTACTCTTATAAATATGGATTCTGTCTGTGCATTATATGCGCTAGGCGTTAAAATAGAGATAGCTCCTAACTTTGCATCTGCAAAATTATTAAAATAAGAGAAAGATCTATTTAAATCTGTGGTTATTTGTGTTTCTTGAGAAGTAAGATCTACCATAAAAAAACCATCTTGGTCGGTATCGCAGATAACAATATCTGCAGGGTCTGTAGAAAGTGGCGCTGGTAAAATAGTCATTTGCATAGTCTGATAATCACTGCACCCAGTAGGTGCAATTAACTCTGCATATACAGTAAATGGATTTGTTGTATTCAAGACACTTGTTACAGGGTTAACCCTATTATTAGCGTTTGCTTGGGTTAAATAATATAGGACATTGTGATCGCTGCCGAACGTACCTCTAACCTCATCATCGAATTCATTAAGTGGTACGTTAGTAATTAGATCTTGGTCTTCGTCACAATAGGTTTGATCTGGTATCGATCCAGATTCAAAATAAGGTGCTACTATAAGTTCAAACTCTTCAAATTCAGTACAGTTAGGGCTATTGATCCTGATGTAAATCTTTTGTGGGTTGGTAAGATTTTCATAACCGATCAAAGGATTCAGCTGATTAATATCAGACATTTGATCCATTTCTGTCTCAAAAAATTCTATTTCTACATTCTCTAGGGAGTTGATAAATACTAGTGCAATGCTGTCGAATAAAAAATACTCAACTCCGTCATTACTCAAGTCATCACAGGCTGTTATGTTTTGAATATTTGTTCGGTCCAGTAATAAGTTGGAATATAAATCTACAGGTGCAACGGTAGAGCAGCCAGTTGCTATAGATTCAAATCTTACAAAAACACGTTGTAATCTAGGTGTGGTATTATTAAAATAACTGGGGTTAATAATGGGGTTGATGTTATTATGAGCATCAGACTCTTCTGTATGATAGCTTGTGTTAAAGTCTTCTGGAGTGGATGTGAAATCATAGATAACACTTGTGATGTCAAATGTCGCCAAACCGTCACTATCTTGATCACAAGCATCGATCTCTTCCAAGCTCGAGTCTAATACGGGAGGTAATACTACATCAATGGTTATTTCACTAGTCGCAAAACAGCCGTTTATGGTATTGTACACTCTTGCAAAAATAGTGTCTGGATTAGAAACATTGGTATAGGGGCTTGAAAGGATACCGGTGTTGTTTGTTGCATCACTTTCTGTCATGTGGTAAGAAACAGTAGAAGTAGTGGTAGAAGTAGTCGTCGTAATGGTCGCAGTTACCTCGTTATCAAATGGAGTTAGATCGATAAGTATAACACCATCATCAGTGTCATCACAAGCTACAAAAGAGTAATCTGAAGCGATAAAAATATTGTTAACGATGAGGTTCAATGGTTGTATGCTTTGACATCCAGTGTCTATATTGTTGATACGTATATAAATCGTTTGAGGGCTAGCAACATTTGTATAATTATCTGATAGCTGCCCAGTTTGGAATTGCGCATCATTTAGATCAAAATAAAAAGCAGCTGTATAATTTCCATTAGGAAGTTGGCCGAGCGTATTATTAGCTAACCTAAGTAAATCAAAAGATTCTAGTCCATCTGCAGTTGGATCGTCACAGACTACTTGATCAGAAATGGCAACATTAATTTGGTTAGGATCTACAGTTACATAAACTTCATCAGAAATGATACAGTTAGACCCAGGAAGCGGCACACTTATTTCTACTCGGTAATTCCCAGTAGTATCTGCGAGAATAGTACTGTTGTTTTGTCCGGTTAACTCTGTATGATCTCTGAACCATTTGAAGGTGGCTAAGTTATTTCCGATATCAGCATTTAGAGTAGTATCTTGACAAGGGGAGACATCAGGTCCTAGATCAACTTCGGCTTGCAAACTACCAGCTTCTATAAAAATAGCACTGTCGTAAGAGGTAGGGTCAAAGCTAGACTGATCTGCGATAACCATTTTAAGATGATAAATAGTATTAGGAATTACATTTGTTGCAGCATTGAGTGTTACTGTCCTGCCTTCAAAATTTGTATTGCCTATACTTTGTCCTGCAAAGAATGATTCGTTTGCTGCGTCACAATGACCTACCACTTCAGGACGCACGGTAAGTATACCTACAGGAGTGTTGGTATTAGGTAATACAGCTATATTTTGATACGTACCTCCTTGAGGTTTCAATAATAGGGCAAATCGGTCACCTACATTACAAGGATAATTTTGTTGGTATTCTTCTGAGGCCAGTAAATAGTTAAAACTAATCCTGTTGGATGTACTTATCAAGTCAAACTCTATTACTGTCGCATTAATTGTATTTGATATACCTGTTAGATTCTCAAGGTCACTATCACCACCCCAGGCTGTTGTACCATCGCTTAGATCTGTACTTATTAATGAATTCCCGATTCTACTTCCATCACCAGTACTTAAAAAGAAGCCTTCAGTAAATGGAAATGATGAACTGCCTTTGGTAAAGCTGCCAAAACTATTTACACCATCAACAGAGCCATTGATGTTAGAGGTAACATTAGTTATGTTGACACAGTTGTTGCCTAGCGATTGTTGTACTAATTGATCTACAGGAAGTGAAGTAGACGTGTTAATAAGCTGGGAAAAACTATGTAGACCTATCAATAAGAAGGTTGCAAACAGGTATTTCAGGGGTGAGTGATTGTAGTTCAAAGCAGAAATGTTTTATACGTTTAATCAGATGCTATTTTACACTAATAAATCGATTAAAGATCATAATAACACGATAAAGTGTAAACAGGATATGCCAATTAATCCGATGAATTTCAAAATTAAATACTATTATATATTTAAATAATTGATATTCATATAGTTATGTTTTTGTTTTAAATTATATAATTTAACTATTGACAACTTACTGATTTACCGTTCATCGATAGGTTAATCGATGAACAGCACAGTTTTACTGCTTATATTTGCAAATTAGTTTTGAAAAATTATGGCACTTAATAAGAATGGAGTATTGGGATGGGCTACGTTGATAATGATTATTATCGGAGTTGGCTTGATGGCTCTTGGAGCTTATAGATACACAGACGTAGGATTTGGCTTTGCAGCTATAGGATTAGGTTTTTTTGCCATTGCTTGGGTTTTCAATGCTCTTAAAGGTAGAGTATAATTGAAAGAGGTGATTCACTTTAAGGATATGAATACGTTGCGCTATAAACTCATACTTGGGCTTGCGGTCATAAATCTTGTTTTAGCAGGAGTTTTCTTTTTTAACAACCTGAAAATTTATAGTTCCATTTTTGCTCTTATAGCGGTAACCTTATTCTATGTCAATAGTTTTGAGGGTTTTTCAACTCGCAACTCAGTTTCCTACAGTCTTCAATCTATTACCATCAAATTAGCAGGTAAGAAAACATTTGGCTTTACCTTTAAAGAATTAGAAAAATTAGACCTTTCAGATAAAGGTCTTTATATAAAATCGAAAGGGATGGAGGCTGTGACGCTTTCGCGGAAGCGGTATGAAAACAATTCCTTAATCCAATTACATCAAATTTTAAATGAAAAAAGTACATTAAATGAGCGACGATAAACAAGTTATTTTTTCCATGTCAGGGCTTTCTAAAACCTATCAAAGTACTGGAAAACAAGTATTAAAAAACATCCACCTTAGTTTTTTCTACGGTGCAAAAATTGGTATTCTAGGTCTGAATGGTTCTGGTAAATCTACATTGATGAAGATTATTGCCGGGCTGGAGAAAAATTATCAGGGTGATATAAATTTCTTGCCTGGGTATCATGTAGGTTACTTAGAACAAGAACCCTTGCTGGACGATACAAAGACGGTGATGGAAATCGTAAGAGAAGGTGTGGCAGAAACGGTGGCTGTTCTTGATGAATACAACAAAATCAACGACGACTTCGGACTGGAAGAAGTATACACCGATACAGATAAGATGGAGAAATTGATGAATCGTCAGGCGATTCTTCAAGATAAAATAGATGCATTAAACGCATGGGAATTAGACACCAAGCTAGAAATAGCTATGGATGCATTGCGCACACCACCTGGTGATGCAGAAATCAAGAACCTCTCTGGCGGGGAACGACGCCGTGTAGCACTTTGTAGATTATTATTGCAACAGCCAGAAATTCTATTACTCGATGAGCCTACCAACCACCTTGATGCAGAATCTGTATTGTGGTTGGAGCAACATCTCGCTCAATATAAAGGAACAGTGATCGCCGTGACTCACGATAGGTACTTTCTGGATAATGTTGCAGGATGGATTTTAGAGCTAGATCGTGGTGAAGGAATCCCTTGGAAAGGAAATTACTCCAGTTGGTTAGAACAAAAAGGAAACCGTCTCGCTAAAGAAGAAAAAACAGAGTCTAAACGACAGAAAACCCTACAACGAGAACTGGATTGGGTACGTCAAGGAGCCAAAGGAAGACAGACCAAGCAAAAAGCACGTCTGAGTAATTATGACAAACTTTTAAACGAGGATCAAAAAGCCAAAGAAGAAAAACTCGAGATCTACATTCCTAACGGTCCCCGCTTGGGAACAAATGTAATTGAGGCAAATGGAGTGAGCAAAGCCTTCGGTGATAAGCTGCTTTATGAAGATTTAAATTTTGTATTACCACAAAATGGTATTGTAGGAATCATAGGTCCTAACGGAGCTGGAAAAACCACGATCTTTAAAATGATCATGGATCAAGAAAAGCCAGATAAGGGCTCTTTTGCGGTAGGAGAAACAGTGCAACTTGCTTATGTGGATCAAGATCACTCTAATATAGATCAAGAGAAGTCTATCTGGGAAAACTTTGCAGATGGTCAGGACATGATTATGATGGGTGGAAAAATGGTGAATTCAAGAGCTTATTTAAGTCGCTTTAATTTCTCAGGTAGTGAGCAAAACAAAAAAGTGTCCGCACTTTCTGGTGGTGAGCGCAATCGCTTGCACTTAGCTATGACACTCAAAGAAGAAGGAAACGTTCTATTGCTCGATGAACCTACCAACGATCTTGATGTAAACACACTGAGAGCACTGGAAGAAGGACTTGATAATTTTGCCGGTTGTGCTGTGATTATTTCGCATGATAGGTGGTTCTTAGATAGAGTATGTACCCACATTATTGCTTTTGAAGGAGATTCACAAATTTTTTCTTTTCAAGGTAGTTTTACCGAGTATGAGGAGAATAAAAGAAAACGTTTAGGTGATCATGCTCCTAAAAGAATACGTTATAAGAAACTTACTAGAGACTAGTAGTTCGGTGTTTTAACGTAAAATCCCCCAAAGGTTTTCAAAACTTTCGGGGGATTTTTTATTCACAACAAAACAAGTCGCTTGTGATAGATCACAAATCAGACTTTACAGTACAAATAGAACATAATGAACGTCACATATTAAAAGAAGATTTGAGCTATACTGTTTTAAGATCTAAACTAAAAAGTGCTAAGGATGCTAAGCAAGAGATAGCAATGATTGTTACAGGAGTAGAGATAAAAGTGAACCAATTAAGAAGCAAGCGTCAGGATAACTCTGGTGGTAAATGGATGTTGATGTTTGGTATTTTGTTAATCATAGGAGCACTGTTTAACGGGGTTTATCTTCCATCTTATAAAGAAGATACTGTCAAGGGGAACCCTTATTATTACTTTCAGACTTGTAAGCGTAAGATCGTAGTTTATGTGTTATCCTAATTTGAATTCCAAAGATCGGTATAATAAACGGGTTTATGTTTTGTTTTAACAATGCGAAAACACGAGCAGAGCCATCGTAAGGGTTGTATTTTTCAACGATGGAAAAATAAAAAAAGCTTGTGCTAAACTCTTTTCGGCAAAATAATTTACAAGGATATTTGATGCTCAATTTAGTATAAGAGGCTAGTTGTCGGGGAAAGTATCTTTGAAAAGAAGTTTTTTTTTACAAATAAAATCTTATTCCATAATCCATTCCTCCTTATAAAGCAAAGCGGTGGTAAGATGCTCATAGATCAATGGAAATTCATTTTTAAAATCTGCATTGGATTCAAAGTAATATTCTGATAATACAGCCATGAATTCGTACTGGTTTGTAAAGGCATAATCTCTAAAGAATCTAGTTGTGTCTAGCTTGCTGCGCACTTCTGGCTTCATTAACTCTTTGAGGATTTTATTGGTAAATTTCTTGAAACGAGCAGCATCAATATTGGTGCTGTGGTCACTTTCAAAATGCATTACATGAGTAAATTCATGTATTCCTAAGTGTAGGTTATCCGTAGTAATATCCATTCCTTCTTTAAAATCTTCCCATGAAATAGCAAGGACTTTAGCTAGTGGGTTAAACTCTCCTTTATGCAAGGCTTTATTTGTAGGGCTCATAAATGCTTCTGGAAATAGTAGAACCGTTTGAAGCATAGAATTCAAATAATTACGACGCCCGAAATTCAATCTACAGGCTACGCATGCAATGAGTACGACTTGTTCATCAGTTACAGCACCTTCATACCTGTTTTTAAAATCCTTGTCTGCAATAAAGGCAGTCACGCGATGTTCGAACTGCTTTTTATAGGTGGAAGTAAGATGTTTATAAAATGGATAGGTTAGCAGAACTCGTTTTCGCGATAGCTTTAACTTTCGATAACTAAAGGACTGCCTGTACCATAAAAAGTCACGCCTTCTTTGAAGGCCACGTAAAATAATATGAAAGAAAATAGTTAAGAATCCCAGACCAACTGCTGCAAAGACATAAGGAGCCATCCATTGCGCATTATTGTCAATTAGTATGGAAATAAAGGGTCTAATCGCGAGACATAAAAATGCTTAAAATATACCAAAATAAAAGCATTAATGCAGAGAATAAACCTACGGCTGCGCCCACATATTGATCGGTGTCATACTTATGCACCAAATTTGAGGTTTGATAAAGAATCGAGCCTGCCGCTAGAACGACCATAGCGCCACTAAAGAAAAGCCCCAAGTCAAAACCGAAAAGCATTCCGGCAATGATGACCCCTATTGCAATGATAAAACCTACTGCAAGAATACTTCTTAGAAAAGAGAAGTCTTTTTTTGTAACTATTACTACCGCACTTAAAGCAGCAAATAATGATAAAGTTACAGCAGCTGCCTGACTTAATAAATTACTACCTTCTTGATCTCCATAAAAAGCTTGATAGTTTAATGCCATGGATATAAGGGGTAAAAAAATAATGGCATAAGCTGCCACAATAAGTCCAAGACCTAAGTATTGCTGGTTGCGATCATGAGAAGTATGTGCCATTTTCTCAGCATAAGAGGTGGCCCACATAAAAGCACCTAAAACTAGCAGCCAAGTCCATCCTTGAGCTAAACTAGCCATCAAATCCACTAGAGGTTGTATCTGTAATAAAAACGCCTCTACTACTATAAAAAGAAGCACCGCTGCGGCTACATGGCCATAGGTCTTTTTATAAAAAGCAGCTCTTACTTCATCATTTACACTAGATAGTGCTTCAAAAGGTTGATCGTATTGGGATAAGTGGTCTCGATTCATAATGGTAAAATAAAAAGTAAAGATAATTGTTATCACGAAGTTTAAACGTTAAAGAAACATTTAAATTATTGCTGTTAAAAGGTTTTTTTATGTATTCTTATTTTAGTTCTAGCATTTCCTTTAGCCAAATTATAAGATGATATAAATACCTGATAGTTCTCATTTTTAAAAGAACTTTTGTAATCGCTTAATTTTATGTACATCGCTATAGTTTTTATTTTGGCAGCTCAGCGATGGGCACTTCTTTTAAAACGATTATTTTTGTATTCATTAAACTATTGTGTTTTAAGAACGTCATAGCATTGTATGTGTAAAATACCAGACGAAGAAATGATTTCCTTGATCCTTGAACGGTCTACGACTAATCAAGGGTTCCGTTTACTGGTTGCTCAATATCAGGAGCAGCTCTACTGGCAAATTAGAAAAATAGTGTTGGTTCATGATGATGCTGACGACGTGTTGCAAAACGTTTTCATCAAAATATTCAAAGGAGTAAAAAACTTTAAGGGAGAAAGTAAATTGTCTACGTGGATGTTTAGAATAGCTTACAATGAAAGCATTACTTTTCTGAAGAGAAAAGGGAAAAGCTTGCAGCTATCTTCTCAAGAATTGCAAGATCATCTAACCGAACAATTAGAAGCTGATGTCTATTTTACCAGTGATGAAATTGAGCTGGCGCTCAAAAAAGCACTGTCTGAGTTGCCGAACAGACAACGCGAGGTTTTTAATTTAAGGTATTATGACGATCTTAAATTTAAGGAAATAGCTGCGATTTTAGATTTAAGTGAAGGAGCGGTAAAAAGCACCTATCATATTGCAGCAAAGAAAGTGGAGCAATTTGTAAAAGAAAATTAAACTAAATGATTTTATAAGAGTCATAAAGATATGAAAAAGAAAAGCCTACATACTACAGCAGGTTTTAAAGTGCCCGATGGTTACTTGGATCAACTTACAGATCGTGTGTTACAAAACACCCAGAATCATGAGGTAGAAGATCACGCGGGTTTTAAAATGCCAGAAGGATATTTGAATGTACTGGAAGATCGCATTATGAGCCAAGTAGAAATGGATACTAAGGTGATTCCATTACAGACTTCTAGCGCTATACAGTGGTTTTATCCGTTACTTGCTGTAGCAGCTCTTTTTATAGGCTTTATTGCTATAAATGGCCTGTTTACTGATAATAAATCGGATCAGGTTACCTTTGCAGATCTAGAAGATCAAGAAATTTCTGATTACCTGGTAGACGCAAATTTCTTGCAAGATGATGAATCTGTAGCCTTGCTGTTTGCAGATAATAGTATCTTAAGTGAAATTAGGATAGAACAAAATATAACAGATAATGAGCTCTTTGAATACCTTATGGAAGAGGCTACATGGAATCAAATAATTACAGAATGAGATATATAATTATAACCTTAGTGTTTCTTTGCTCTTTAGCAATACATGCTCAAAATCCTGATAACAGGAGGAATCATAAAGATCGTAAAAATGAGATGAGAGATAAGATCAAAACTCTCGCTATTGCACATATCACAAAGGAATTAGATCTAAGTACAGAAGAGGCACAACAATTTTGGCCTCTGTATAACGAGGTGAAAGATGAACGTGATAGGTTGGAAAAAGTAAAGAAACAACTTATTAGAAAGTTAGAAAGTGAATTTGATGACATGACTGAAAAGACAGCATCTTCTTATGTAGATAGAATGGTTGCAATAGATAAAAGAATTAGCGCTACGAACCTTGATTATAAGCATGACGACATAATAAAAGTAATTGGTGCAAAGAGATTTCTCAAATTAAAAAAAGCTGAAATGGATTTTAAGCGGAAAATGATTAAAGAATATAGAGACCGTAAACCTAGAAAATAATTTGTTTGAGTTCGTCCAATAAAAATTCCTTTCTGTTACTTCAGAATGGAATTTTTGATTTAATTATTCTAAATGAAAGGGAATTTGTAAATTGATAGTTATTTAATTCCATTCTGTTTTGTTTAAGAACATCTAGTGTCTATTTTTAACCCATAAAAAACCAAAATGAAAAAAATATTATTAATTCTATCCTTAGCGTTCATTGCAAGTTGTAATCAAGGCCAAAATGCAGCTGCAGATTCAAGTGATGACCCTATTAAAAATGGTGATATCTACAAAAATTACGTGCAGGCCTATAACGACTATGCGTATTGTAAAATGGAACGTCCACAGATTACTACAGACTTTATGGACAAGAAGATTACCAAAGAAGAGTTTGCAGCAGCCTTGGAACGAAACAATAAGACCTGTACTATAAAAAAAGATATTTTTAATAAATACTACCAACTATTAGAAGCTGAATATGATAAAGCAGCAGTGGAACATAAAATTATGGAAGAATAGTTAGAATTGAATGCTCTTCATTTCATTAGTGATGCTTATTTATATATCGGAATACATAAATTTTTACGGGATAAAATTGATTAATTTAAGGAATGCTCCATTTAGATAACCATCTAATTCGAGCATTTTTTGTTATTTTATCTTTTTTAATATCATTTTCAAAAACTGCATAGCTATACTAGGTCAATAATAGCTCAGTTTAAAACCTCTTTTATTTACAAATGTAAATCAGGATACAGTGATGCTAATTCCTCTTTAACCTTAGCTATGAGTTGTTGATGTGTTGCTACATCAATAGCTTTGTGGTTGGATAGGTTTCTGTATTGTTCGATAGCTTTTTGTTTTGGTAAAGTGTTGTTGTTGATTCCGCTTTCGCGAAAGCGGGACCATATAAAATCAATACCCAATTCATTAAGATGTAACATATCACGAGCATAAAAACGGTAATCCCTCAACTCATCCATAGCAATTTCATAAGCTGGAAAATAACTGGCGTTTTTTACATCTATTTGATTTTGAATCGCTTCATGTAGACGTGATTTACTGCGTTGATTTTCAATAAATCCATCCTTAACATGACGCACTGGAGACAAGGTATACGTGATAGAAACATTAGGATTGATCTGTTGTGCCAACTCAGAAATGAGCTTTAAATCTAAAGTTATAGCTTCTATAGAAAGCAGTTCTTTTTTAAACACATGTTGAGGTTGCTTATGACAATTAGCGACGATTATATCTTTTTCTATATGTCTATAAACCCAGCCAGTTCCTAAAGTGAGGAATAGATGTGTGGCAGTTTTTAAAGAAGCTCGCAGTTTTTGAAGCGCATTATTAAGATTCAAAACCAACTGTTCTGGATTCTTAGAATTTAAATCAGAATGACAGAGATAAGAAAAGTGCTTTGTGATGTCTTCTAGAGTGAAAACTTGATTTTTAACGGCACGTTGTATAAGAATTCTCAAGCTCGTAGAATTAAACACAATCCCAAACGGATTTACCGCTACTTCAAAACCATAAAAGTTTAACTTAGAACCCATATGTTCTGTAAAACAACTTCCCAACAAAAGCATCTTAGAATTGTAATCTATAAGGAAAGGCAAGTTAGTAATAGGAACTGGTGTGGAAAGTTTCATTTAAGAGGTTGAATTATGAAATTCAAAGGTACGATGATCTGTTTTAAATTGTCTTTTCAGAAAACAAGCTTCAGAGAATCTGACTAAAATTCTAGTATATAAAAATAAGGTCCATCATAAATTTATTTAGGACTTCTTTATAAATTCTCGATTTATGTAAGGATAGCAAACTACAACTGAAAATTCTCCAGAATCCTTTGTGTGTTGAGAATGCCATACGTCTAGAGAACACCAGCAGGACAAATCTGGGTAACAGACCCTTTCTACAACCTTTTGTCATTCCAGAAATTTTCAAGGAATAATATTAAACTTAGATGAAAAAGTTGGGCTTGAAAATTGTCAGGAATCCACTAGGAGTTGAGTTTATTACCATCACAGATAACACGAGCTGAATGCTAAAAAATGAGCGGTATAAGTGGCTGGAAATGTCAGTATCGTTGTGATCTGTGATTTACAAATTCTTTCTTCTCAACCTCCTATATGATCCCTACTTTTTTCATGTTACACGAAAACAATTGTTTATCAATTTTCATATAACCCACAACACATACCACATTAAACCATCTCTTCAGCAGCACTAAGAGCAGCATCTATCCCAGCAGCATTCTTCCCGCCAGCAGTAGCAAAATGGGCCTGACCGCCGCCGCCTCCTTGAATGTGTTTTCCCAATTCTCGCACTATTTTACCAGCATCGAGACCCTTGTCTTCAATAATATCTTTACTTAGAATTACGGTAAGCGTTGCTTTGGCTCCATTATTTGCCCCTATGATTAAGAAAAGGTGTTCCATTTCTTTTTCTATATCAAAAGCCAGTTCTTTTACCGATTTTGTATCTAGATCTGTTTTTGTAGCGATAAAGTTTACTCCATTGATGTTTTTTGCACTCGCTATTAAATCGCCTTTTAGGTCTCCTGCTTTGGCTTTTAATAATTGCTCTAGTTCTTTTTTCAAAGAAGCATTCTCCTCTTGAAGTGCAGCAATAGATTCTGCTGGTTTTTTTGTCGGATTCTTTAAGAGGCTTTTTATTTCATCAAAGCTCTTAGATTGCTCTGTAAAGAAATCTTTGATAGCATCGTTAGAGATGGCTTCTATACGACGTATTCCAGAGGCTACGGCAGCTTCACTGGTGATCTTAAAATGCCAGATGTTTGCTGTGTTTTTTACATGAGTACCACCACAAAGTTCTTGACTCTCGCCAAATTTAATCGTTCGTACTACATCTCCATATTTCTCTCCAAACAGTCCTATAGCTCCTTCCTTAATAGCGTCTTCATAGGTATTGCTGCGATTCTCTTGAAGTGGTAATTGTTCTCTAATACGGGCATTTACAAAGTTCTCGATCTGAACCAATTCTTCGGTACTTACCTTAGAAAAATGTGAGAAGTCAAATCGCAAGTTAGCACTACGCACCATGGAACCTTTTTGTTCTACGTGAGTTCCTAAAACTTTACGTAATGCTTGATGTAGTAAATGGGTAGCGGTATGATTGGAAGCCGTGCGTTCTCGCTGGCCTGGATCAACCATAATTTTATGAGTGCCACCTATTTCTTTAGGCAAGTTTTTAGTGAGATGAACGGTCTGTCCGTTTTCTTTTTTAGTATCAATGATATAGACCGTATCCCCATTTGCGCTTTCTAAATATCCTTTATCACCAGTCTGTCCTCCACTTTCCCCATAAAACGGAGTCATGTTAAAAACTATTTGATACAATTCGCCATCTTTTTTGCTGATGACTTTGCGGTATTTAGTAATGCGTACATCTCCAGTGAGTCGGTCATATCCTATAAATTCTTGAGCATCGTCATCTCTTAAAAAAGTCCAGTCACTGGTCACTACAGCACCTGCTGTACGAGAACTGTCTTGTTGTTTTTTAAGCGCTACAGCAAAGCCTTCTTCATCCATTTCTAGATGTTGCTCGCTTAAGATCAATCGAGTCAGCTCTTTTGGGAAACCATAGGTGTCATTGAGCTCAAATGCTTTTCTACCATCTAAGGTGGTGACACCTTCTTTTTTCATGCTGGCTATCATAGAATCGAGAAGCGCAAGACCGTTTTCTAGAGTCCGCAAGAAAGAAACTTCTTCTTCTTTAATCACATTAAGAATTAGGTTCTTTTGGGATTGAAGTTCTGGAAAAGCATCGCCCATTTGCTTAGAGAGTGTATTTACTAGTTGGTATATAAAAGGTTCTTTTTTACCTAAATAAGTAAACCCATAACGTATCGCGCGTCGCAAAATCATACGTATGACATAACCAGCACCCGTATTAGAGGGCAATTGCCCGTCTGCGATGGAGAAAGAAACCGCCCTTAAATGGTCTGCAATCACTCTAATGGCAATATCTTCCTGAGTCGTTTTACCATAGGAATGACCAGTAATGGTTTCTATTTCTCTAATTAGTGGTGTAAAAACGTCTGTATCGTAGCTAGAAGTTACCTGTTGCAACACCATTGCAAGACGTTCAAATCCCATTCCTGTGTCTACATGTTGATTGGGTAGATTTTTCAAAGAACCGTCTGCCATGCGGTTGTATTGCATAAAAACAAGATTCCATATTTCTACTACTTGTGGATGGTCCATATTTACTAGAGTGGCACCATCTACTTTTGCTTTCTCTGCGGCATTTCGTATATCTACATGAATTTCAGAGCAAGGTCCACAAGGTCCTTGCGCTCCCATTTCCCAGAAATTATCTGCTTTATTTCCATTTAGAATGCGGTCTTCTGCGATGAATTCTGTCCAGTAATAGTAGGCTTCTGAATCGCGATCTAAGTTTTCACTTTTATCACCTTCAAAAATAGTTACATAAAGACAGTCTTTATCGACTCCATAAACTTCGGTAAGTAATTCCCAAGCCCAAGCAATGGCATTCTTCTTAAAATAATCTCCAAAACTCCAATTTCCAAGCATTTCAAACATGGTATGGTGGTAGGTATCTACACCTACCTCTTCCAGGTCGTTGTGTTTACCGCTGACACGCAAACATTTTTGGGAATCTGTCATGCGGTTGTTTTTAGGGTCAGAATTTCCTAAAAAGTATTCCTTAAATTGATTCATTCCTGCGTTAGTAAACATCAGGGTAGGGTCATTTTTGATGACCATAGGTGCGCTGGGAACGATTTGGTGTTTTTTATTTTCAAAAAACTCAAGAAAAGTTTGGCGTATTTGTTTTGACTTCATTCTAACGGTAATAGCGGTTAACACAATTTTCTTATTTTTGTTCCATGCGATAAAGTTGGTGGTAATTTTGCTTTCGCGAAAGCGAAACAAAAACTAACTTTTTTCTACTTATTTTTATCACTTAGAACACCACAAAAATAGAACAATAAAACGTATGGCAAAGGTTAAGTATTACTACGATTCTGAAACACTTTCTTACCGAAAGGTAGAGACTAAGAAAAGAAGATTCTTTTTTAGAAGCTTGCTGTTTTTGATAACAAGTTTTTGTTTTGGATTGGTGTCTTTCTTTTTTGCAGATACCGTTCTGAAATCTCCAGAATTGAAGAAATCACTCAGTAAGATAGAATATTTAGAATTACAACTGGATGAAATGCAGGACGATGTTACTCGATTATCCTCTGTGATTGAAAATGTGGAGGATCGTGATAACAATATTTACCGCATTTATTTTGATGCAAACCCTATTCCTTCAGAGCAGCGGCAAGCTGGCTTTGGTGGGGTGAATCGGTATAAAGAATACGAAGGAGAATACAGTGCAAAGAAAATTATAGCCTTAAAGGAGTCTATTGATAAGCTTAAAAAAAGAACGGCAATCCAGTCAAAATCTCTGGAAGAAATTGCGGCGCTTGCAGTGGATAAACAAAAGCTTCTCACTTCTATTCCTGCTATACAACCGGTACGAAATCAAGATCTTACTCGCATGGCGAGTGGTTATGGATACCGTTCAGATCCTTTTAATAAGACCAGAAAATTCCATTACGGTATGGATTTTACCGCGCCTCGTGGGACTCCGGTTTTTGCTACAGGTGATGGTGTCGTAGCTCGCGCAGATGCTAGAAGTAGCGGTTATGGAAATCACATACGAATTGATCATGGATTCGGTTATGTCTCACTTTATGCACATTTAAGAGCGGTAAAACCTTATAATGTGAGAAAAGGTCAAAAAGTAAAAAGAGGCGACATCATAGGTTATGTGGGGAGCACAGGAAGGTCGCAAGCACCACACTTGCATTACGAGGTTTTTAAAGATAAGGATCGCATCAATCCTATTAATTTTTATTATGGGAACCTTACTCCAGAGGAGTTTAATGCGCTTTTAAGAAAATCACAAGAAGAGAATATTTCCCTAGATTAACTAGGAGACGAGAATGAACCCATTGATACTATTATGCATATAGAACTTCCTGAAAAATTATACTACTCCATGGGAGAAGTGACCAAAGCATTTCAAGTAAATGCATCTTTGGTTCGATTTTGGGAAAAAGAATTTGAAGTATTGCACCCTAAAAAGAACTCTCGTGGCAATCGTAAATTTTCTAAAGCAGATATTGAGAATCTCAAAACCATTTACCATCTAGTAAAAGAGAAGGGATTCACGCTCGATGGTGCTAGAGATTACATGAAAAGTCATAAAAAGGAGTTGAATACGTTTGAAATTATTAGCAAACTAGAATATGTAAAAGCAGAATTACAAAAAATAAGAGCTCAGTTGTAATTTTCTGTATTCTAATGCACTTCTTAAAACAGTAAGTTTACATTCATAAGGAACACTATCTTTAATACCATTAGTTTTTAATGATCAAATTTGAAAAGCTGCCTTATCCTTTAATTATCAGTGGACACATAGTGATCACAATTTTTATGATCGCTCTTCCTTTTTTGGTAAAAGTGTTCTTTTTTGGAACCATCGTTTATTTTATTCTTAGACTCTTTACCAGTGCAGATAAGAATAATGAGATCATCCTCGCTTGCTGTTACCTTTCCTGTCTGGAAGTTTTCTTAAGGATGAATAACGCTTTGTTATTCTATGAAATGATTAAATATCTTGTCTTAGCTTTTATGCTTGCTGGTATTCTTATCAGAGGCTTTTCATTAAAATCTATTCCTTTTGTTTTTTATTTGCTATTACTCGTGCCGAGTATAGTAATCGCTTCACAAAACATTCCGATTACAGAATCTTTAAGAAAGGCAGTAGCCTTTAATTTAAGTGGGCCAGTGACCTTAGGAGTGGTAGCTATCTATTGTTTTCAACGCAAGATTACTACAACGAGGCTGGAAGAGATTTTAAAACTATCTGTCGGTCCAATCGTTATGTTAGCTTTCTATTTATTTTTAGTGACTCCAGATATTAGAGATGTGGTCACTAATACGGCTTCTAACTTTGCAGCATCTGGTGGATATGGACCCAATCAAGTGGCAACGGCATTAGGGATAGGTATGTTTATTTGTTTTGTACGTTTTATACGAATTAAGAATTTATGGATCAATGTACTGGACATTATTCTATTTTTAGGAATGACGTATCGCGGTTGGATAACTTTTTCGCGAGGAGGCGTGTTAACCGCTTTTCTTATGATTGGAGCGGTAATATTCACGTTATTTTTTTTAAAACGATCTGAAGTTAGGTTTTCATTCCTGCCTAAATTAGGGGTTATTGCCCTAGGGTTAGTCCTTGCTTGGGGTTATACATCTCTAGCTACAAGTGGTTTGATTGATAAAAGATACGCAAACGAAGATGCTGCTGGAAGGGCAAAAGAGGACCTCTCTACAGGCAGAGCTGAGTTAATTTCTATTGAGCTAGAAGCTTTTATTGAAAACCCTATCGCTGGAATAGGAGCTGGGCAGGTAAAACACTACAGAGCAAAGAAAGACGGCATAGTAGCAGCTTCTCACAATGAAACCAGTAGACTGCTTTCTGAACATGGAAGCATAGGGATTTTATCACTTCTTGTACTCATTTTTACGCCGCTTATTTTTAGACTTACTCATAAAGGAAATATATATTTTTATGCCTTTTTGATTTTCTGGATAGCTACTATCAATCACAGTGCTATGCGTATTGCAGCGCCAGCTTTTTTCTATGGAATGGCGTTACTTTATGTTGTAAAACCAAAAGTAAAAAAGAAAATGATTCCGATTAAAAAACACCTCAACTAGCAATTGCTCAATGAATAATATTCTTTACATAGGCAACAAACTGGCAGGTAAAAGCAAGACGGCAACCACTATAGATACACTCGGACCACTTTTGCAAAAAGAAGGCTATCTTCTTAGATATGCCTCTTCTATTCAAAATAGAAGTAAACGCATGCTTCATATGGTGCGCATGACCTATAGGTCTAGAAAATGGGCAGACGTTGTTCTTATAGATACCTACAGCACTAGGAACTTTTGGTATGCCATAGTTATTTCTCGGATATGCAAAGTCTTACAAATGAGCTATATCCCTATACTTCATGGAGGTAATTTACCCGATAGATTGCACAAAAACCCTAAGGTTATTGCTTCTTTTATTAATAATGCGCATACCGTTGTTAGTCCAAGTGATTATTTAAGTGCTACTTTTGCGAAAGCCGGCTACCGTAAAATCATTAAAATCAATAATTTTATCGAGTTAGAAAATTATCCTTTTCTAGAGAGAACCACCCTAAAACCAAAACTTTTATGGGTGCGTTCATTTGCACAAATTTATAATCCGCAAATGGCGGTTCACGTTCTTAAAAAGCTACAAAAAAAATATCCAGATGCCAGCTTAACCATGATAGGGCCCGAAAAAGATGGTTCACAAGAGTCTTGTAAAATACAGGCTAAAGAATTGAAGCTGGAAGTTAATTTTACGGGTTTATTGTCTAAAAAACAGTGGGTAGATTTAAGTGAGCAACATGATATATTCATAAATACAACAGGATTTGATAACCTTCCGGTAAGCCTTATCGAAGCTATGGCTCTTGGTTTGCCCGTAGTTTCTACTAACGTAGGTGGTATTCCATACCTAATTGAAAACGATTTGAATGGCAAGTTAGTTCCCTATAATGATGTTGAAAAGATGGCAGGCAGTATTGACTATTTGATAAGTCATCCTATAGAGACTGCCAGTATAATTGCAAAGGCGAGGGAAACAATTGAATCTTATTCTTGGAGCAAAGTAAGCCAGCAATGGAATTCGTTACTTCAATCATAAAATGTATATTTACCTGTCTAAATCTATATTTCTTTGTTAAAACCCATACATTTTGAAATTTCTGAAAGGAAAGTTTTATTGCGTATTATAGATGTAATAGTCGTTTTAGGTGCTTTAGATGTAGTTGGTATTGTTTTCGATGTTGATTATTTTCTTATCAATGAAAAGCAATGGATGTGGTCGGTTATACTCGCTGTCTATTTATTATTTTTTGCTACTGTTTTTGAACTGTATAATTTACAACGTGCTAGCCGCATTACGGGTACCTTGAGAAGTGCCGTTACAACAGGTTCTGTAACGTCATTAGTTTATTTACTCACGCCCTTTTTCACACCAGTATTACCAGAGAATAGAATTGAGATATTATATTTTTATCTAGCGGTTACCTTGTCATTATTGTTATGGAGAGCGATTTACATCAAATTTTTTGCTAGTTCTAGATTTAATAAAAATATTATCCTAATTGCTGACGCCAGCGATGCTGAAATGATTGCAAAGTCTTTACAAGTTGTAGATCCTAATTACAAAATAAGCGGCTTTATAAATACCGGTCGAGCCAGAGCATCAGGACGTTCTATAGGTCTTAAAGAGTTGGTAATTAAAGAAGCCATTGACCTATTTGAAAACAGATCAATTACCGAAGTGGTCGTCGCAAGTAACGATGCAGAAGGGATCACTTCTAATTTATACCGATGGTTGATAGAACTCGTTGAAAACGGATATTCTGTTCGAGAATACACGCAGGTCTATGAAGAAATGACAGATCGAGTTCCCGTGCAGCATGTGGGTAAAGATTTCTATAAGTATTTTCCTTTTGCGCGTAATAATCAAAATAGGTTGTACTTAGTATACCATCGTTTATTTGATATCATTGCTTCTTTATTAGGTCTATGCATTTGTTTTTTGATGATGCCATTTGTTCTTATAGGCAATTTAATAGGGAATCGAGGTTCCTTATTTTACACGCAAGAGCGAGTAGGAACCAATAGGAAATTATTTAAAATAGTTAAGTTTAGAACTATGGTGAAAGATGCTGAGAAGTCAGGAGCGCAATTTGCCGTTGAAAATGATGTAAGGATAACCAAATTCGGTAAGTTTTTGCGAGCAGCACGTATTGACGAATTTCCTCAGTTTTGGAATATTTTAAAAGGCGATATGAGTGTCATAGGTCCACGTCCAGAACGAGAGGTTTTTGTAGAACAGCTTTCTGATAAAATTCCGTTTTATGAAACCCGTCATGTCATAAAACCTGGCTTAACAGGTTGGGCACAAGTAAAAACAAAATATGGCATTACTGATGAAGATCACCTGAGGAAACTTCAATACGATCTTTATTATATAAAAAAACGCGGTGTTTTTCTCGACATTAGAATATTAGTAAAAACCTTAAGTACCGTTATATTTTTTAAAGGACAGTAATTCTAGCATTCGGTGTACAGGATCAGATTTTAGTTAATGTTGAAGGATAATACCAGTTTTTTTTGAGTCGCAATAAAAAACTATAATTTTATACTAGGGCTTCGAACGCTACACTTATTTACGCTGCATTTTACCGCGTCTAAAAACACTAAATAGCAAAACAAACAATCCCATAAGCGACGCTACTCTTGCGATATAATCTCCATGGGTCGTGTAAAAAGTCATCTTTGATTTAGGATAAATTGTTCCTTTGATCGTTCCCTTTACGTCGTATTCTAATGACTTTACAATAGCTCCTGCAGGATTAATTATCGCGCTTATTCCCGTATTAGCACTGCGAGCAATCCACCTTCTGTTTTCTATGGCTCTGAGTCTAGCAAGGCTCAAGTGTTGTTTATGTCCTTGTGTATTGTTCCACCAGGCATCGTTGGTGATGATGGCTAGAAATGTAGCTCCATTTTTTACATAATCAGCAACATAGGCTCCATAAACAGACTCATAACAAATCACGGGAGCAACCGTATTTTGTTCATTCATTTTAAAAACTTCTCGTTCTTCTTGAGTTGTTTTAGTAGATATGGTGCCGCCTAAATCCAGCATGGCATCTCCTAAAATAGGTTGCAACACATTTTTGTAAGGGAAATTTTCAACGCCTACGACCAGTTTTGATTTATGATATACTTGCAAGGAGTCTGTAGCCGATAAAAACATAGCCGAGTTGTAATCATTGTAAAAAGTCCTTCCATCTCCGGCTATATTTGTCTGAGAGCTAACTCTTGAAGAGTCTCTAAAAATCTCAGTGATAGAAACCCCACCTAAATAATGGGTTTTAGGATACTCATATAATAAGTTTCTAATTCGGTTTACAGAGCGATCAGCAGCTAATCTGTTCATGTTAGTCAGTCTTACATCATCAGCAAGAACGGTCTCTGGTGTAATCACAAGGTCTGTAAATTCATCCATTTCTGGCAGTGCTAGATCAGCTATTAATGCTACGATACTGTCATTAGTGGTGTAATATTTCTGACTGTAAGGATCAATATTAGGTTGTACGATAACCACATTTGTACCGCCACCTTTGGGAAGCTTAAAGTTTAGTAAGCTTATGGCATAAGAGAGCAGTATAGGAATACATACCAATGCTCCAAAAACAGAAAAACGTTTGATAATAAATGTGCGTTTTGAAATAAGGAGGTCTTTCATTTTATGAAATGAAAGTTTATCTTGATGTGGCCCAGGGCAAACGTTTACCACACTGACAAAAACAAATATGGTCACCAGCCAGATCCATAAAGAACCACCAAAAGTACCGGTGTATTCATACCATTGAATCCATGAAGTGGTCTCGCTAAATCCATTCCCTAGGTTGAGCCAAGGCCAAGAGAAATCCCATTCCAGATGCATGCGTTCAAAACTGATCCATAGACAGGCAAGAAAAGTGAGGGCAGCGCCTTGAGTAGCTTTTTGAGCCAGTAGATGATAGCCTAAAAAAACAAAACTCATCAATGCCGCATTTGCTATAACAGCAAACCACATTCCAAAAGGCGTGGAATAATACAACCAGTACGTAGTTGTGATGTTCCAGATAAAAAAAGTAAGGTAGGAGTGAAGAAACACTCTAATGGCGGTTCTTTTTCCATCATGGAGTCGTATGCGGCGTTCTGAGATAAGTAAGGGTACAAAAGCTACAAGTAGCAACCCAGCAAAACCATGCGTGGGCCAGCCCAGCCAAAACAATATCCCAGATAATAGGGCTAATAATATACTGGTTAGTTTCATGTACTACTTATTAGGCTGTTAGTTGAAGCGCTTTAAATGGCAACAGATGTTGTGATGATTGATTTACCTATTAAAAACAGATAGATCAATATTGACTGAAAAAACATTAGAATACAAGGCCTCGCTAGAATCACCTATGTCAGTAAGCGCATAATCTACAGAGATGCCTCTGTACTTAAAGCCTACTCCTATATTAGGCTGGAACGTAGTGCTGCTATTGCCATCTAGTTGTTGTATGTTTTGAAAATTTCCTACTCCAGCACGTACAAATACCAGGTTGACAAAGCTGTATTCCAAACCCAAAGCTGGCGTTGCGCTTACGGCACTGCTGGAGATGACATCGTTAGTTTGTATAAACCTCATATTCATATTCACCTCTGCGGTGAGGATATGGTCGTAGTGAAAAGTAAAAGTTCTCGCGAGTCCCAATTGGAGTTTAGGAAGTGTGATTTCTGTTGTCTCTGGAAGCTCTTGATTTTGGTTCTCTACAGCGCCGCTTATTTCGGCAAACTTCTCTTCATCTATAGACCAAGTATTATAAGTGGTCGTAATATCTCTAGCCATCAATCCCACTTGCCAGTCGCCACGTTTAAATTGCAAACCTACATCAAATCCAAAACCCCAAGAGTTAGCAAACTCACCGATAACCCTGCGTATGACCTTAGCATTTGCTCCATAAGAAAAGCCGTCCAGCTTTGCTTCTCTGGCATAGGAAAACGTAAAAGCCCAGTCTGCAGTAGAGAATGTAGAAATACGGTCGTAATTGATGTTTCCTTGATCGTCTATTAATTGAGTGGTATTTAAAATATCATCTACAGAAAACCGAATTATAGAAAAGCCAAAAGCGCTTACATCATCTATAGGCATTGCAAAGGCAGCGTAATTAAACTGAGCAATATTAGCAAAGTAACTCGAGTGCATCAAAGAAACCTCTTGTTCTTCCATTCTAATCAGTCCAGCAGGATTCCAATATACAGAATTTACATTGTTACTACTCGCCACTACAGCATTGCTCATTCCTAAAGCCGCAGCATCGACTCCTATATTTAGAAATTCGTTGGAGTAGGCTCTCGAGGTTTGCGCTTTCGCGAAAGCGGAACAAACAACCATCAGTAAATAAAAGTAATTTTTCAAGCAGAATTTTTAATGAAACGCAAATATCTTAGTTTCTGAGTTAATAACACCAGTAAATTCAAATTGTAAGTGGTATAACTATGAAAATCTATTGATATTGCCTAAAAAGATCGCATTTCACATCACTAAAAAACTGCATATTTGTAAAATGAAGAATTGGATACCTCACATCATTACTTTACTGAATCTACTTTGTGGATGCATCGCAGCTATTTATGCGTTTGATGACCAACTTGTTCTTGCTGGTATCTTTGTGGCTGCCGGTATATTTTTTGACTTTTTTGATGGTCTTGCGGCGCGACTTTTACATGTTTCTAGCGAGCTGGGAAAACAACTGGATTCCTTAGCAGATATGGTGACCAGTGGTCTGGTACCAGGAATTGTGATGTACCAACTCTTGAGCGACTCTATAGGCTTTAATTTAATTGATGTAGAACAGGGTTTTACGTCAGTAAATGAGAATTACCTGTTAAGCCACCCATACTTGCCGGTGGTAGGTTTTCTCATCACGCTAGGAAGTTGCTACCGACTGGCAAAATTCAATATCGATACCAGACAGACCGATTCTTTTATAGGAGTGCCTACTCCAGCAAATGCTATTTTAATCCTCTCTTTAGGTATTATAGCCCAAGATACCGATTGGAACTGGTTGTATTATGCATTGACTAACCCTTATATTCTTATAGCAATAACCTTATTCAGCGTTTACATTCTCAACGCAGAGTTGCCTTTATTTGCCTTGAAGTTTAAAAGTTTTGGATGGAAAGGAAATGAAATACGCTGGATTTTTATAGCGATTTGTGTCAGTTTAATAATTGCACTTCAAATTTATGCCGTGCCCTGTATCATCATTATTTATATGCTAATGAGTGTGGCGCATAATTTAAGAGCTAAAAGAAACAATGTGTAACTATGTCTATCAATACAAAGACCACTTAGGAAACGTTAGACTCTCCTATGCAGATACCAATAACAACGGCTCTGTAACAAGTGTTGAAATCAGAGAAGAAAATAACTACTATCCTTTTGGGCTTAAACACAGATGGAAACTAAAATGAAGAATATATATATATTAGTAATAGGTTTATTTGTCTTGATAAGTTGCATTAGTAAAAAAGGGGTGTTTTATCAGCCTAAATCAAATGAATTTAAGTTAAAATCAAATAAATTTAACTATAATAAATTAATAGATACTACTGCTGTATATATCAACAAAAGGACAGCTAGTGATGGTGTTTCTTTGTACAGAATGATTCGATTCTCAAATTACGGTAACATTTATTTTCTAAATGGATCTTTAAACCCTATAACAGTGTTTGATGCTAACTTAGCTAACGTAGGTATTTATGGTAAGTATACTACCTATGACAGAGATAAGATTAAAATCGAATTTTATAATTCAACATACGGCTTTTTTGTTTTTTGGTACGGTAGTTATGATAATGAAGGAATATATTTTGAGAAGGAAGGAACAAGAAAATTTCATGATCCAAATACAAAACTAGGTTATGACAAAACCGATTCATATTATACTAAAAAACCAATGAACATATACACAGAATTAAAAATACCTAAATAAATAATCACGAATAAGCCAATTTAGCTTTAGTATCCCTGATCATGGCATCGAGCGCCCCCAGATGGCGCGAGCGTCATGCTCGTGATCTACAGGTAAGAGTTAAGAATGATAATAGGAAAAAGGAAAGTCTAGCAATAGTTTCCCCTTTTTATGTGATAGGCTCACAGCCTTGCTACCAAAGAGGCCCCTGCTGGTGCGAGCATAATTAGCCGGAACGGCTAGCGCGAGCATCTTGCTCGTGCCCTCAAAGAAAAGTAAACTGATTTTTATCTATTTTTACTAAAAAGAGTTGATGAGCCGAAAGTATAAATTTGCAGATAAATCTGGTGCGTACTTTATAAGCTTTGCTACTGTGAACTGGATAGATGTATTTACTAGAGACGCTTACTTTTGGTGTATTATTGAATCGTTAGATTTTTGCAGAAAAAATAAAGGCATGGAGCTTTATGGTTATTGTATCATGCCAAGCCACGTTCATTTAATTTTTCGGTCAGCATTAAACGATCCATCAGGATTAATAAGAGATTTTAAAGGGTTTACTTCAAAGAAAATGGTTAAAATCATAGATGATAATCCACATGAAAGCCGAAAAGAATGGAAGCTCTGGATGTTTGAACGTGCTGGCAAAAAAAATAGCAATGTTGCCAATAAACAGTTTTGGCAGCAGCATAATAAACCAATAGAGATTTGGTCATTAAACGTATTTGAGCAGAAACTAAAATACATA
>Ga0222644_1000041_pt1 | contig 82182 bp, 79 predicted proteins | sample AntAcemetagen291_FD_179800 | JGI IMG/M metagenome (GOLD analysis project Ga0222644, IMG submission 179800) | Saline water microbial communities from Ace Lake, Antarctica - #291 | ecosystem: Environmental > Aquatic > Non-marine Saline and Alkaline > Saline | place: Antarctica: Ace Lake...
AATTGGCCATCTATATAAGTTTGTTGCACCGTCACGTTGGGCACCTCAGATAGAGGAATGACCATCATATCTGTATTGTAAATAACAAAGTCTGCCATTTTACCTACACTAATACTCCCACGTTCCATTTCTTGAAAATTTGAGTGAGCCGCCCATAAAGTCATGCCTTTAAGAGTTTCTTCTCTTGTTAGTGCTTCTTGCACTTGAAAACCACCCTTTGGAAATTCAGCAGTATCTTGCCTAGCGGTAGCAGCTAAAAAAGTTAAAAAAGGGCTTACCTGCTCTACCGGAAAATCTGTTCCAAGAGCAATAGTTCCCGCCTTATTTAATAAGGTTTTAAACGCATAAGCCCCCTGCATACGCTTGGCACCCAAACGGTCTTCTGCCCAATACATATCTGAAGTGGCGTGAGTAGGTTGCACAGAAGGAATAATCCCTTTAGAAAAATAGTCAAAATCTTCTAGGCTAATAATCTGAGCGTGCTCTACTTTCCAACGCTTATCTTTTTTACCCTTTAAAGCAGTTGTATAAGCCCTAAGCACCACAATATTTGCAGAGTCTCCAATGGCATGAGTATTCATTTGGTAGTCAGTCTCTGCCAATCTTTTAGCCAGTGCTTCTATCTCATCTATTGGCGTAACCATAGACCCAAAATGGCCATCTCTATCTGAATAAGCTTCCTTAAGAGTGGCGCCCCTAGAACCTAAAGCACCATCTGCATACACTTTTATGGAGCCCACTCTTAGGCGAGGCGTTTCTATAATTCCCTTTGGTAAAAAGTAGTCTAAATTCTCTTTAGAATTACTCACCATGGCATACAGCCGTATTTTTAGATCACCTGTTTTTTGAAGACTGTCTATTATTTCTATAATATCCCTGTTTAAACCAGCGTCATTTACAGTGGTTAAGCCATAAGAAACTGCTATTCGTTCTGCGTCTTTTAGGGAAGTTATTTTATCTGAAATTGACGGAACAGGCATCACTGCGTCTACTAGACCCATAGGGTTGTCTACTAGAATACCAATAAGTACGCCATCCTTTTTTTCTATACTCCCACCAGAAACTACCGTATTATTATGAATGCCTGCCAAGTCCAAAGCGGCTTGATTCACCAAATACGCGTGGCCGTCTACTCTCTCTAAGGCCACTGGTGTGTTTGGAAATAAGGCGTCTAAAGCTTCCTTAGTTGGGTACTCTTTTACTTCCCAATCATTTTGATCCCACCCCCTGCCTCTTATAAAAGCAGTTGGTTTTTCATCGTTAAAGGCCACTACCCTATCCAACACTTCCTGGTAACTCTTAGTCCCTACTAAATCTACTATCTGTTGGTTTTGTCCCAGTCCATAAAAATGACAATGAGCATCTATGAGCCCTGGAGTAATGGCTTTGCCACCAGCATCTATTGTATTAAGTGCTCTATAGCGGGCGGTTAAAGCGGCGCTTTCACCTACGGCCACAAAGCGGCCGTTATGCACCGCAAAAGCAGTGCCTCCAGCTCCAGAGGGATCTACCGTATACAGCTTGGCATTGACCACTAAAAGGTCTACAGATTCTTTTTTTGCACAACTCATAGCAAAAATACAGAGACAAAAAAGGAAAGTTTTAGTTAAGTTCATGGGTGTAATTTAAAGTGAAACTGTTTAAAAACAGCTGTTTTATTTATTTTTTAAAGTGGCATATAAAGTTTGGATAAACAAGTATAATCACTTAAAAGTCAAACTTGTACTGAGCACCTGCCAACACAATCCTTGGAGGGGCTGCAAAACCAGACCAAATTTCATATGCACTATCTGTGAGGTTAGTCCCTTTAAGAAATAAAGAAAGTTTCTCATTTATCTGATAATTAAAATGTAAACCAACTAAGTTATAAGCTGGCAAATCATAGGTATAAGAAGGCATTTCCCCTGCTGTAATAAATTGTACTACTTGGCTGTTTCTTGCAGCACGCTCCCCAGTATACTCCCAATTTATCTGTAAAGAAAAATCCTTTAAAAAAGAATAATTTACAGATATTTTAGCTGTTTGTTCTGGTAAATGCCAGGCACCCTCTTGGGTGTTTAAAGCAAAAGAATGGGTTTCATATTGCCCACGGAGCAACATGCCACTTAAGGGCTCCCAATCTAAAGAAATACCTAAAGTATTTTGATCCATAGCCTCATAGACTACCTCAAAACTGTTTCCTAAATTAAAAGCCTTTGGGAAAGTTCTAAAATAATTGACAGGATTTTCAACGAAAAGAGCTCTGTCATTCATAGACTGTTGGGCCCAATAGGCAGCGTAAGAAAATGAACCTAGCAATCCCTTTACCCCTAAACGCAGAGAATATCTCAAATCTGTAGGTCTCATGCTCAGGCTTGGAGACACAAAGGGATTTTCATTGACAAAGCCTTCAAAGCTATTGATAATATAATCTCCGCTCATACTCCCAAATATTAAAACAGACTGCTCTACAAGGCTGTAATGACCGTGTAAATCAGGATACACCTTAAGCTTACCCGCCTCTTTAAAAGCGGCATTGGCGTAAATAATCCGAGCACCCATTTTAAGATAAGCCTTTTCACTGGTCAGCATTAATTGAGGAGCCACATGAAATTTATAATAGGAATAAGGGTCTCCTTGAGTGCTTTCAAAAGAGGACAATTCATTGGTCATAAAATCTCCGGACAGATACGCAGCACCTACCTCTAATTTTAAAGGTATATTGCCCAAGGGGAATTCAAAATCTGTTTGTAACGCTGCCTTTTGCTCATAGGACTCAGTGAGATCTCTAAAATACCCAGCGTTCAGCTGTGCCTTTTTAAAGACTCCCTTTTCTTTTGTAAAAGCAGTCCCTAAGGCTGCAGAAAAATAGTTCTGCTGAAGGTTGTACTCAGTTTCAGCAAGGGAAAGAATGGAAAGTCCCTCTAAATCATTATTCACCTTACTATTTGTGTTAAATGACGTGGGTAGTCCGTACCATGAATAGGCCAAATGTCTGAGAGTGAGATCTGTTTCAAAGCGGCTGTCCCTTTTCTGATAGGTATAGCTGCCAATGAGACTAGTGTTAAAGAAATTACTATCCCAATTTAGCTTTGGCAAGTTTCTGCTCATGCTATGGTGGTCTAGGTTTATTCCTACAGATTTATAGCGGGATTTTTTAATACGGCTGTCAAAGAGCACATCTGCAGTTCCCCGCATTCCAAGTCCTATCTGAGCCATACTATTAAAACTCTTTGGGGGTGTTTCAATAGCTAAAGGTTCTGCCTCTCCCAATAAAGGCATAAAGGTAGCCGCAACAGGAAAGGTCATTAAATGATAGCGCATTGCCATTCGCTCCGCTAGTTTTAAATCACTTAATAGAGGGGCTACTATAGGTTTTGCTCCCACTAAAACAACCGGAGCATACGCTTTTACAACAGTCACAGATTCTGTACCCAACCCTTGGTCTTGGGCGTTCAAATTAGAAGCAGCCAACCAAAACCCAAATACACACAATGTTTTTAAAAAAATGTTCCTAATAGGAGGCTTATTCATCATCTTGACTGGTATTTGTAGTTTTTGCTGTTGTAGATGCAATTTTTTCTTTTGCCTGCTGCACTACATCTGGAAATTGACTAAAGTTGTCTATGATATTTTGCCAAATAAAATGAGCCTGAAATAGGTCTTCTAAAGCATAAAAATTATCTGCCATGAGCAACAATCCTTTAGCAGCCCATATTTTATAAGAGGCGTAATTTTTTGCTAGTTCTTGCACCAATACATTAGACCCCTCAAAATCCTTAGTTTGTTGTTTGTAATAGGCCAACCAATACCATGTTTCTGCTCCTAACTCTCCTGTAGCCACATTTTTTAAGCTTAAATAAGCTGCAGCTGCCTCTTTAGCATCTCCTTGCTCTTGAGCAGACCGGGCCAACATAATTTGAGCATCTTGTTTAATCTGGAAATCTAAACCCTCTATAATCAATACCTGCTGGGCATAGTTGCGCAGCTTTTTAAAGTCTTTTTTTTCATAACTTAAACGCATGAGATTGGTCATGGCATAACTCCTGTTCTGGGGATCTTGTGCCATAACTAAAAGTTTTTCTAGACTTTGGATAGGATCTCCGCCTATTTTTTGCTCCATCTTTATTTGTGCTACTGCCACAAGTGCAGACTCACTGTTTTCAGATTGAGCTTCCGCCACCCATTGAAACTCAGGAAGGGCTTTTTCAAATAAGCTTGCATCCTTATAAGCCTGAGCCAATAAAAATCTAATAGAAAGCTGCTGTTTGCCCTCAGGAAAATCTGCTAAATAACCTTCATACATTTTTATTTGCTCCATGCGGTCCAACAAAGAAGCACGCCTAGTGATTTGCTCATAACTATCTCTTTCTAAGGACTCATTAGAGTCTGGAGTAACTGCTAAACCTTTGGTCCAAGTCAAATAATCTTGCACCTTACCCTGCTCTATATAAATTCTCTTAGCAGCTGCTATGGCCTGAGAAAACTCAGCAGATTTTGAAAAGTTCTGAGTGAGTTTTTTAAATACCTCTAAAGCAGCTTCCAGTTCAGATTGGTTGTAGAGCAACAGTCCTTTTTTAAGTAGGGCCTCTGGAACTAATGAGCTAGATGGAAAACTAGAAATTAACTTGTCAAAAACGTTAATAGCGGATACTGACATTTCCGCAGCAGAATAAGCCATGCCTAGTTCTAGCATTGCTTTGGGCAAATAAATAGGACTCTTAGATATTTTTTCAAAGCCCTCTAACATCTTAATTTTTAAATCTAATTGTCCAGAAAGGCCCTGTGCCATAGCACTGTTAAAGGTAGCGTAAGCTTTTAAATCTTTTGAGACCAGAATTGTTGTTTCGTAATAAGAAACCGCATTTTTATAATCCCCTAGGCTGTAATAGGCGTCTGCCATTCTCACAAGTGACTGCTCATATTCTGCAGTAAAGTCTGGGTTTTGAACTACCAAAACAGAGAACTCCTTAAATGCCGCAATAGCAGCTGCATATTTTTGGGTCTTAAAGTAGGCATAGCCCTTCTGGTAGGGATATAGCGTTTGCAATCTAAGGGAAAGCTTATCTTTTAAGGACTTTAATAAATCAAAAGCACCAAAAGCAGCAGGATAATTGTAAGTACGGAGTGCTATTTCTGCCTTCCAAAAATAAGCAGTGCTAGCAAGAGCGCTCTTAGCGTCTTTTTGAATAATAAGGTCTAAAAAATCTATGGCTTTCTGAAACTCTTTTACCTCCAAAGCCTCCAAGGCAGCATACAAAGCTATGGTTTGCTTTTCTGTGCCTTTAGACATGTTTGGAAGCTGCTCTAAAAGCGCCAAGGCCGCTGTGTAGTTTCGTTCTAATAAATAAGCATTTATAAGGAGTTCTTTAAGATTTTCTGTTTGAACATCTAAAGGATAATTCAGAATAAAATGATCAAGCACACTAGCAATAGCTTCATAAGGATTTCCTACCTCGTAACTTAGCTTGGCATAATTTAGATAAGAATCTTTGGTAATCTCTGGGGTAAAAACTAGATTAGAAGCACTTTTAAAAGCGTTTAAAGCTGCTTGTTTTTGATCAGTCATTAAGTAAGAAGCCCCCAAATAATAGTAAGCGTTCTGTGCCAAAGCGTCTTTTCCCTGAATAATTTTATTAAACTGATCAATGGCATTTTCATATTCCTTAATAAAATAGTAGCTATACCCAAGCTGGTAATAATCTTGCTGTGCCCAAGATTTTTTTTTACCTCTATAAGCCTTCAGGTAAGGAATGGCTTTTTCATACTGCTGCAAGTTAAAATAAGATTCTCCAATTATCTTATTAATTTCAGAGGCCTCTGTTTCATTGGCCTTGGGAAGGTACTTTTGAGCTGACTGAATGGCCTTTATAAATTGCCCCTCTTTAAAATAAATGTCTGCCAAATAGTAACCAACTTTTTCAGTGGTTTTAGTATTGGGTAAGGGTATAGAAAAAACTGCTTTTGCCGCTTTAGTATTACCTGTAGCATAGGCTACATAAGCTTTGTAATAAGTGGCTAAAGCGCCAAATTTTTTTGAATTTAATACTTTTTCAAAAAGGAGAGTTGCACTCTTATAGTCCCCATCAGCAAAGCGTGCATAGCCATATGAAAAATAAAATTTGTCTAAGTCTGCTCCCCCAATAGAGAAAGGGTTTACCTTTACAAACCAAGGCAGCGCTTTGCTATACTGTCCTATATTAAAATAGGAATAACCCACAGAAGCATACATTTGGTTAGATTTTAAAGAACTGGGATATTGAGTCACAAATTCAGAAACCAAGACCATAGCATTTTTTTGATTGAGTGCTATAGCAGACAAGGTGTATATGTATTTGGCTTGCTCCGCTATTACCAAACCATTGTCTGTTAAAAATTTTTGACTTAGGGCCTTTGCCTTTTTAAAACGCGCTGCAGCCAACCACTCTTGCGCCTGCTCCATTTGTTGTGACGCATAAGAAGCTCCTTGCATAGATTGCCCTTGAACCTCTGTAAGACCATGCAAAAAAAGAAATCCTAAAAAAAAATAACTAATAACCCGCATAAATAATGAGTAGTTAAATATGAATCTTATTTCTTAAAACGCCTCATATTTGATTTAAGTATAAAGGAACGGAAAATTAAAAAATCTATGAGGTGTTTCAAAAGAACTTAGTACATTTATATCAACAATTTTTATATGTCAATTCCCGTATTACAGATTCAAAACGCATACATATACCAAGATCAGAATTTGGTGCTTCAAGACGTTCATATCACCCTTCAAAAAGGAGATTTTGTCTATTTAATTGGTAAAACTGGAAGCGGAAAAAGTAGTCTAATGAAAGCCCTTTACGGAGAAATTCCTTTGGCTCAAGGAAGCGGACGCATTGTGGGTGTCTCACTAGAAGGCCTTAAAGAGGCCGACGTTCCTTTTCTGAGACGCAAAATTGGAATTGTTTTCCAAGATTTTAAACTATTACCAGACCGCTCTATTATTGAAAATATGCTCTTTGTACTAAAAGCCACTGGCTGGACAAACAAACTAGAAATGGAAGCAAAAAGCAATGAAGTCTTAGACAAGGTAGGTATGAAAACCAAAGGGTTTAAGTACCCTCATGAACTCTCGGGTGGAGAACAACAAAGGGTGGCTATTGCAAGGGCTTTACTCAATGACCCTGAGCTCATTTTAGCAGATGAACCTACCGGAAATCTGGACCCACAAACCAGTGCAGAAATCATGAAAGTTCTCATAGATGTTCACCAGAGTGGAAGAACCATACTTATGGCTACTCATGATTATGCCCTACTGTTAAAATTTCCTTTTAAAACATTAAAATGTGATGGAAGTAAAATTTTTGAAGTAGTACAAACGGGGCTTTAAGTCTGTATGTCAAACACTTAAAATTCTCAAAGACAGTCTGTTTAAACCCAAGGCACATTGTTCTCTATTTTTTTGTTTCTTTGTTTAAATCAAATGACTATTCATAGATGGAAATATTAGGTATTGACATTGGAGGTTCTGGAATAAAAGGAGCCATGGTAAATATAGAAACAGGTGCCATGCTCACAGAAAGATATAGAATTCCTACTCCTAGCAGCAGAAAACCAGAAGATATGGCCGCTGTAGTAGCCCAAATAGTAACACACTTTAGCTATAATGGACCCATAGGACTTGGATTTCCAAGTGTTATTAAAAAAGGTATTTGTAAAAGCAAAGGCAACCTTCACAAAAGTTGGAAAGGAATGAATGTAGTTTCCTTATTTGAAAAACACACCAAATGTAAAGTAGTAGTAAATAACGATGCAGATGCTGCTGCCTCTGCAGAAATGGCCTTTGGTGCTGGCAAAAATAAAGATGGTTTTGTAATGATGATCACCATAGGAACTGGGTTAGGAAGTGGTGCCTTTTTAAATGGGAAACTCATTCCAAACTTTGAATTAGGCCAAATTCCTTATAAAAAATATGACAAAATTGAAAGCTGGGCCTCTGGGGCTGCAAAAGAAAGTGAAATGCTCTCTTTTAAAATTTGGGCCAAAAGATTTAACACTTTCTTACATTACGTAAACCTCATCTGTGCTCCAGACCTCATTATTATAGGAGGAGGCACTTCTAAAGATTGGGATAGATTTTCAGATGAACTTCATATTGACGTACCCATTATTCCGGCTGAATTCTTAAATAACGCTGGTATTATTGGTGCAGCTGTATCTGTAAAAAATACCTATAAAGAACTAGTATAAAACAAAAAAAAAAGCGCGCTATAAGCGCACTTTTTTTTTGTTTTATACTGTCTTATGATTAAGCAATTTTATTGCGCTTTCTATCATTTTCCGTCAAGTAAATTTTTCTAAGTCTTAAAAATTTTGGAGTTACCTCTACATACTCGTCTTTTTGAATGTATTCTAAGGCTTCTTCTAATGAGAATTTAATAGCTGGAACAATCTTTGCCTTATCGTCTGCTCCAGACGAACGTACGTTAGAAAGCTTCTTTGTCTTAGTTACATTGACAGCCATATCATCTCCACGAGAATTTTCTCCAATCACTTGTCCTTCATATATATCTTCTCCTGGATCTACAAAAAACTTACCTCTATCTTGTAATTTATCAATAGAATAAGGAATGGCTTTTCCTAGTTCCATAGAAACTAAAGAACCGTTTTGGCGCTGAGGAATATCACCTTTCATAGGCTGATATTCTAAGAACCTATGTGCCATAATAGCCTCTCCTGCCGTAGCTGTTAACAGTTGGTTTCTCAGTCCAATAATTCCTCTAGAAGGAATTAAAAATTCACAAACCATTCTTTCGCCTTTAGCTACCATAGAAGTCATTTCTCCTTTTCTAATGGAAACCATTTCTACTGCTTTTCCAGAAACAGACTCTGGTAAATCTATAGTTAAAGCTTCAATAGGCTCACACTTAACTCCATCTACTTCCTTTATAATAACCTGAGGTTGTCCAATCTGCATTTCATAACCTTCTCTTCTCATGGTTTCAATGAGTACTGAAAGGTGTAATACACCACGTCCAAATACCAAGAACTTATCTGCAGAATTTGTTTCATTTACCCTAAGAGCTAGATTCTTTTCTAACTCTTTTGTCAGGCGATCTTTAATGTGTCTAGAGGTTACAAACTTTCCGTCTTTTCCAAAGAATGGACTGTCGTTAATAGTAAACAACATACTCATAGTTGGCTCATCAATAGCAATGGTTTGTAATTGCTCTGGATTTTCAAAATCTGCTACTGTGTCTCCAATTTCAAAGCCTTCTATACCTACCAATGCACAAATATCGCCTGCTATTACTTCTGAAACTTTTAAACGTCCTAAACCTTCAAAAGTATACAGCTCTTTAATTCTAGATTTCACAACAGTACCATCTCTTTTCATAAGACATACTTGCTGATTTTCTTTTAAGGTCCCCCTTTGTAAACGTCCTATAGCAATCCTTCCTGTAAAAGAAGAAAAGTCTAAGGAAGTAATTAGCATTTGAGTATTCCCCTCTTTTACTTGAAAAGTAGGAATGTGTTCAATTACCATATCTAATAAAGGCTCTATATTGTCTGTGATTATCTTTGGGTCATCACTCATCCAGTTGTTTTTAGCTGAACCATAAACCGCAGGAAAATCTAACTGCCATTCTTCTGCTCCTAACTCGTACATAAGGTCAAAAACCTTTTCGTGAACTTCCTCTGGCGTACAGTTTTCTTTATCTACTTTATTAATAACCACACAAGGCTTTAAACCTAAATTTATAGCTTTTTGAAGTACAAAACGGGTCTGAGGCATAGGACCTTCAAAGGCATCTACCAACAACAAAACTCCATCTGCCATATTTAAAACGCGCTCTACTTCTCCTCCAAAATCTGCGTGACCTGGGGTGTCAATAATGTTAATCTTGGTGCCTTTATACACAACAGATACATTTTTAGAAACAATAGTAATCCCACGCTCACGCTCTAAATCATTACTGTCTAGGATGAGATCTCCTGTTTGTTGGTTGTCACGAAACAACTGACAGTGGTACATAATTTTATCTACTAGGGTAGTTTTACCGTGGTCTACGTGGGCAATAATTGCAATGTTCTTAGTATTAGACATAAAAGGCTTGTTTATTAGTCACTTAGCTTGGCTAAGCGCGCGCAAAGATACTTCTATTTTCATGGACATTACTAATAAACTTAATTTTTATTTGATTGTAATGTAGTTGGTATACCTTCATATAAAGTTCTAAAGTTCAAGGAGACTTATTTATAATCAAAAAGCAATATCTTTGATTCTTAAATTAAGTAACCATGAAATTAGATCTCATTCCACAAATTAAATACGCTTCTGAAGATAATTTTTTTCTTTTATCTGGTCCCTGCGCTATCGAGGGCGAAGATATGGCACTCAGAATTGCAGAGAAGATTATGACTGTCACAGACAAGCTTAGAATACCTTTTATATTTAAAGGTAGTTTTAAAAAAGCCAACCGTTCTAGGGTAGATTCTTTTACTGGTATTGGAAATGAGAAAGCACTTGAAATATTAAAAAAAGTATCTGAGACCTTTCTAGTTCCTACGGTTACGGACATACATGAGGCTTCAGACGCTGCTTTAGCTGCCGCCTATGTAGATGTACTTCAGATCCCAGCCTTTTTGGTTAGACAAACAGATTTAGTAGTAGCTGCAGCAAAAACTGGAAAAGTAGTGAATCTTAAAAAAGGCCAGTTTATGAGTCCTGAAAGTATGAAACACGCTACCCAAAAAGTACTAGATAGCGGCAACCAACAAGTTATGCTAACAGACAGAGGCACTATGTTTGGATACCAAGATATGGTGGTAGACTTTAGAGGTATTCCTACTATGAAAGCATATGCTCCTGTGGTTTTAGACGTCACCCATTCCTTGCAACAACCCAACCAAAATAGTGGGGTCACTGGTGGGAGACCAGATATGATAGAGACTATAGCCAGAGCTGGAATTGCAGCTGGAGTGGATGGGGTTTTTATTGAAACTCACTTTGACCCAGCTAATGCCAAGAGTGATGGGGCTAATATGTTACATTTAGATTACTTAGAAAAATTACTAAGTAATTTAGCATCGCTTAGAAAGACCGTGAATAGTCTAAATTAAAGACCCTCTACATTTTTATTTAGTATTTACATAATCATGTAGGTATTCATATTTTGGTGTGAGATGGCCATTTTCAGTCATTTTAGCCCTAGAGAGTATTCCGTCTTTATCTCCGTTAAAAAAAGCAGGAATTACGTGCTCCATAAAAGCGGCTCCAAAACCTTCAGAGGCATCGCTGGGAAGTTCACAAGGCAAATTGTCTACTGCCATTACTGCAATGGCTCTCTTTTCTCTAAAAGACACTTCTGTTCCTGTTTTCATATCTATCCCATAAATGGGATCTTCAATAGTACTGGCCCTAAGCGTACTAGGAATTGGATGTCCAATATCGCAACTTATATCTGCTATCACACAAATTTTAAAATGTGGCAAAGCCAAATCTTTTAGCTCAAAAAAAGCAGGAGCTCCTTGGCCGTAAAAATGACCAGCAATAAAAATATCAGACACTTCTGCAAATTTTAAAAAATCTGATGAATATGCTTCAAGATTATTATAAAAGTCTTTTTTGTCCAATAAAACGCCGTCTATTCTTTTGTTATAGTCTAGCACATCTATCTGACAGTAAACTGCATGCTCAAAATTCTGATCTAAAAAATGGTCGGCACATACCTTCTGCATGCCCATAGCATCTAAAATTTCTGAGGCTCCGTTTCCAACCCTCCCCATTCCAGTGAGTACTATTTTAATATTTGGCAATGATATTTGCTTTAATTTTTTTACTAATGCCACTAAGTTTTTTGATTTACTAGCCATAGGCAATTCAAAAACACTTTGCTTTAATCCGTATGTTCTTAGGGCATTATAAGCGCCTACAAGGCCAGCATATCTGCCAAAGGCTACCAAGCGTTCTCCAGATACAGCCGTTATAGCTTCATGGTCATACAAGCTAATATTCTTTTCTAAAACTGCCTGTAAAAGCAAGCGGTTATAAGGCTGTTTTTTAATAGTGTGTGAAAAGAAAAAATAAGATTTATTGGGTATTAAAGACGCAATTGGTACTTCTTTAACGCCAAGTAAGACCTCACAAGCTTCCATTTTACTTGCTACTTCTAATTTTTTTTCACTGTAATGGCTATCAGCGAACACTCTAATATTAGAAGGCTCTACAATAATTTTCATATCAGGATATTGGTCTTCAAGGGATTGGCAAGCTTCAGGAGACAAAACCACCCTTCTATCTGGAGGGGTCTTACGTTCTTTTAAAATTCCAAACGAGATCATAAGTATATTTTATCAGTGTAATTTAGGTTGAATTCACTGGCTTAGCAAACTTTTTTACTAACTTTGCAAAATCTTATGGGGCCGACCGGTATTGACAGCGAGGTCAATTGGGATGTAAGCATGTCGAGCGCTGAATTACAGCTCGTAAATCTCATTTTTCACACTTTTAATAGGCGAGAATAACTACGCTCTAGCTGCTTAATCCGAATTATAGTAGGATTTTGCCACGTCCTTACTAGGTAGGGAGGCCAGATGTTCCCTGGGAAGCCCTTGTTGTTGGCGTCCCAACCCGGAGCACCATCAAAAACAACATAGAGAAATTAATGCTTTGGTAATTTCTTAAAACTAAAAAAGCTAAGGTTGTGTTGGGCGGTTTTCGGTCAGACACTTCACAAAAACCAATCGAAAACTAAACATGAAGAAAGCATTGTAATTACTTGTTTGGACGAGGGTTCGACTCCCTCCGGCTCCACTTCAAAACCCCGCTATGCGGGGTTTTTTGTTTTACCTCCGGGGCCAACGCACCAACTCGCCACTCACTATTAAACCTCCACTGGAGGTTTAAAAACCCGTTCGCACGTCTCCGGCTCCACTTTTAAAGCCCCACCATGCGGGGTTTTTCTTAACAGAATCTTTGAAATTCCATATTAATCCAATAATAAGTTTTTAATTTGGCACTATATTTGGTTATATTATTTGAAATAAATCTCATGAGAAAAACCTATGCTATAATAGCCTCATTACTATTTTTACTCAGTTCTTGTGAGTCAGAAAAAGAGCTGCAATTTGATGCAATTTTAAATATTTCCTACGGCACTTCTTTTGGAATGTGTATGGGTTACTGTAAAAATGATGTAGTTATCTCTGAAGAAAAAACTTTATTCACAGCACAATCATTCAGAGACACCTCTGATAATCTTAGTTGTGAAATAACTACTCCTTCAGCAGATTGGGCGCTACTTAAAGAAAAAATAAACTTAAATGAAATGGCTAAGTTACCCCAAACAATTGGCTGCCCTGACTGTGCAGATGGAGGAGCCACATATGTGAGTGTGCTTTTTGAAAATGGAAATGAAATGAAGGTAAGTTATGAATACGGAAAACCTCCAAAAGCATTGGAGCAAATAGCACAATTACTTTCAAAAACCTTAGAAATAGATAACTGTACAAAATAGTTTAAAACACTAAACTATACCCATTTTGTGGTTATAGAATATGATAAATATCAGCCTTCTGGAAAGATGGCTAAATAATTGTTATAAAGTAGAAGGGCATATATAATTTGTCACTTCTGCGCCAGAATCTTTTAGATCTTTAAACCCTCCAGCTACGTCTATGAGGTTGTGAATACCCCTGCTTTTTAAAATAGAAGACGCTATTACAGACCTATAGCCTCCAGCGCAGTGAACTAAAAATTCAGCTTGCGAGGGAAAGCTAGATAAATGAACGTTTAATAAATCTAATGGTGCGCTTTCAGAAGCAACTAAATGTTCTGACATATACTCTGTCTTGGCACGTACGTCAAAAACTGGCTGTTGCTTGTTGTTAATTCTCTCTATGGCTTCTAATGCAGAAATAGAGTGAATACTGTCTATCTCCTTTCCAGATCTCTCCCATGCCTCAAAACTGCCTTCTAAGTACCCTATGGTTTGGTCAAAACCAACCCTAGAGAGCCTGGTGATGGCTTCTTCTTCTCTACCAGCAGGAGCAATAAGCAAAATAGGTTGTTTTACATCTGCAATTAAGGCACCTACCCAGGGGGCAAAGCTTCCGTCTAGTCCAATAAAAATAGACCTTGGCACATAGCCTTTTACAAAGTCTGTCTGGTGTCTGACATCTAAAATAATTGCTTCTGTTTCATTGGCAGCGGCTTCAAAAGCGTCTGGAGTTAATGGAGTGGCTCCTCTTTCTAAAACGGCATTAAAATCTTCATACCCCTCCTTGTTCATTTTAACATTTAAAGGAAAGTATTTTGGAGGTGGCATAAGGCCATCAGTTACTTCTTTTACAAACTCTTCCTTAGTCATGTCTGCCCTAAGAGCGTAATTCATTCTTTTTTGGTTTCCCAGACTGTCTACCGTTTCTTTCATCATGTTTTTGCCACAGGCAGAACCAGCTCCATGTGCTGGATATACAATCACATGGTCAGCTAAGGGCATGATTTTAGTTCTCAAACTGTCAAATAAGGTTTCTGCCAGCTGTTCTTGTGTCATATGAACTGCTTTCTGGGCTAAATCTGGACGTCCTACATCTCCTAGAAACAAAGTATCACCAGAGAAAATAGCATGGTCTGCACCTGTCTTATCTTTTAATAAGAACGTAGTGCTCTCCATAGTGTGGCCTGGCGTGTGGAGTGCTGTAATAGTAATATCTCCCAATTTAAACACCTGCCCATCTGTAGCTATAAGCGCCTCAAATTTTGGATTTGCTAATGGACCATACACAATAGTAGCTCCTGTCTCTTTTGCTAAAGTAACGTGGCCACTTACAAAGTCTGCATGAAAATGAGTTTCAAAAATATACTTAATAATACCATTATTCCCTTTGGCCTTTTCAATATACGGACCCACTTCTCTCAAGGGATCAATAATAGCTACCTCGCCATTAGATTCAATATAATAAGCTCCTTGTGCTAAACACCCAGTATAAATTTGTTCTATTTTCATAATAATAAAATTAATTAATTCTTCAAAATTAAAGAAAATGGAGGGGCTGTATGTAACATCTGTTACTGAGTAATTATTTTTTTAGAGGTCTATAACTGTAATATCGTTTCTATGAAGGGATATTTTACCTTCAATTTCTAACTTTTTAAGCAACCTAGAAATGACTACCCTAGAGGTGTGAAGGTCGTAAGCAATTTCTTGGTGGGTGGTGTGAATATGGTCATCACCATTCACTTTGGCCTTATCTTGAAGGTGTTTTAATAAGCGATCATCCATTCTAAGAAAGGCTAAAGTGTCTACTGTTTGTAGTAACTCTTTCATTCTAGCCTGGTAATTGTCTAAAATGAATTGCTGCCAACTTTTGTATTTTCCCATCCATTGATCCATCTGAGAAACAGGAATCATGATAATTTCTGAATCTGTTTCTGCTACAGCTCTAATTTCACTCCTTACGCCTCCCATACAACAAGAAAAACTCATAGTACAGGTGTCTCCACTTTCTATAAAATACAATAAAAGCTCATCTCCTTTTTTATCTTCTCTCATGATTTTTATGGCGCCTGACAACAAAAGAGGTAAATGAGTTATAGGTTCTCCTATGTCTATAAGTAACTGCCCGGCAGCTACCTTTTTAAGGCTTCCACACTGGGCAATATCTTTGAGAAGTGGCGCCTCAAATACAACACTATATTGCTCATTAATCATTTCCAATAACATAGATTTATGGATTAAGCAGTCTGTAAATTAAAATAGCAGTTCTTTTAGTTAGTGCCTCTATGGTTTTTAAATTCACAGACTCTTCTGGAGTATGCGCCCCAGAACCCATAGTTCCTAAGCCGTCTAAACAAGCCACATAAGAAGCTACAAATGAGGTATCTGCGGCGCCTCTTTTTCCTGGATCATACGCAAAAACGGCTCCTTGCTTTAAGTCTAAACTCACCTGGTTTAACTGATTTAAAAGGGCTATGTTTTGAGGGGTGGGCGGCATGGCTGGATAACTGTCTGTAAAGCTTATTTCTGCAGAGGTTTGGGGTAGGTTATTCTTTATAATAGCGCTCATTTTAACTCTGGCACTGTCTTTTTGAGCCTCAGTTATAAACCTTAAACCTCCCTGAACTAAAGCGCTTTGAGCTACAACATTACTTTTTCCATAGGCAGTTCCTTGCCCAGAAATACTATCAACTCCAATAAAAGTTCCTCCCAAAAGCATTCCTGGATTAAAAGTCAATAGATCTGGCCCTTTTACCTCTTCATAGAAATCATTTAATATCCTTCCCATTTCAAAAATAGCTCCAGCACCGGTGTTTTCGCTAAACACTCCAGAGGAATGAGCCCTCTTTCCTTTTGTAGTGACCTTCCATCCAGAGGCGCCCCTTCTGGCTACGGTGGCATAATTAAAACCAGTAGAGGTCTCAAAACCAAGGGCAATATCTGAATTTTTAGCTGCCTCTATAAGGTCTTTTCTGCTAATGTCTAAGGGCTTTCCAGTACTTTCTTCATCGCCAGTAAGAGCGACAATGACTTGAGTGTTTTTTAATAAACCTTGCTCTGACAATGCCTTAAGAGCATATAAAATAATGACATCTCCCCCTTTCATATCATTCCCGCCTGGTGCGTGGGCAATGCTATCGTTAATCCTAGTAAAAGTTTGGAAAGGGCTATTCTCTTCAAAAACGGTATCTAAATGTCCTATGAGTAACAACCGCTTTCCTTTGGGTTTTTTTACAGCAGGTGTTTGGGCAAATAAATGTCCAGCCCTATTGATTTCATTTGGCATGTCTATCCAACGACTCTCCAAACCAATAGCGGTAAAAGCTTCTGAAAATACCGCTCCCACCTCTTTTACTCCTTTTAAGTTTAGGGTACCACTATTAATATTGACTACTTTTTCTAAAAAGGCGATCGCAGCTTCGTTATTTGCAGCGACACGTGCTACTATCTGAGTTTCTTTATCATTGAGCTTTTGAGCAAAAAGAGAAGCACTAAAAACAGAGAGGGAAAGGATTAATAATATTGAAAATGTTGATTTATTAGATTTCATGTGAGATAGGTTTAAGCATACAATTTACTACAATATGAAGGAAGTGGCACCGAAAATTTTAATCAAATTTTAATGCTTTTACCACAGATACCTTTGAGACTATATAAGAAGGAATAAGCAGCATGACCATACACAAAGAAAGCACTAATCCGTTAAGGCCTAAAACAATAGAAAGATCTATATAAACAGGCACCTCTGTAATATAGTATTCTTTAGGATTTGGAAACTTCACCCATTTGTAGGTATCTTGAAAATAAATAAAACTGAGCCCAATGACATTTCCTATTAAAAGACCTAGGCTTATTAAATAAGCTGCTTGATATAAAAATACCTTTCTCACAGTCCAATTCTGAGCACCCAACGCTTTTAACAAACCTATCATAGGAGTACGTTCTAAAATAAGCACTAGTAAGGCCGTAATCATATTAATCCCACCCACTAAAATCATAATACTAATAATCAGAATCATATTGAAATCAAATAGGGAAATCCATTCAAATATATTGTAGTAGCGCTCTTTTATAGAACGAACATCTAAGTCTGATTGAGTAGCTGCGTATATTTCTTGGGTTTTCTGGTCTAGGAGATCAAAATTATTTATAAAAACTTCAAAGCTCCCAATCTGGTCAGGCTTCCATCCAGAAATTCGTTGTAAATGTCTAATATCTGTAAAGAGGTAACTATTGTCAAAAGACTCAAAACCACTGTCATAAATACCTACTATTTTAAAAATTCGCTGGCTTGGTAAGGTGATTTTTTCTTCGTTCTTAATAAAAAAGGTCCTAAAATTATCACCTAATTTTAGGTTGAGTTTTTCAGTTAATGTTTTAGAAATAAGCACTTCATTGTTTAGAGTATCTAAATAGTTTGGGAGACGGCCAGCAATTATATAAGAGGTAAATAACTCCCATTTATAATCCTTTCCTACTCCTTTTGCTACTATGCCTTCAAAGGTTTCTTCTGTTCTAATAATTCCAGGAGTAGTCATAACCCCTTGAATATGATTCACACCAGAAACAGAATTAAAGTAAGGATAAAAGTCTTGATCTAATGAAATGGGCGTCCCTGAAATATTTGACTGATTAGTCTGGTAACTAAAAATTTGTATGTGCCCATTAAAGGCGGCTACTTTTTCCCTAATTTTATAGTTCAATCCCAAGCCTGTGGATACAGATATAAGCATCATGACAAGACCTATAGCAATGGCTGCAATGGCTATTTTAATAATAGGCGCAGATATGTGGCTTTTGCCTTGATCACCACGAATAAGCCTTTTGGCAATAAATAGAGAAACGTTCAAATGAAACACACTTTTAATCTTTCCAAAAATACCATTTTATTTATACATCTTGTCATTCTTTGTTTCAGTATCACAAGTCCTCTTATAGCTCAGGATACTGTTGTGGTTGGTGCTAATAGAACAGAGGTGTATCTGCCTTTATTAAAAAATAAAAATGTAGCCATTGTAGCTAACCAAACCTCTGTTATTTATAAAAACAAGGATCATTTTATGGGCCACACACATTTGGTAGATTCTTTATTACGATTAGGTGTGAACGTTGGTAAAGTTTTTTCTCCAGAACACGGTTTTAGGGGCCAAGCAGACGCTGGAGAAAAAGTAAAAGACGGGAGAGATCCCGCGACTGGGTTAGACGTAGTTTCTCTTTATGGTCAAAACAAAAAACCATCGGCTGAAAGCCTAGAAGAAATAGATGTAATGCTCTTTGATATTCAAGATGTTGGAGTGCGTTTTTACACCTATATAGCTACGCTGCAACTGGTCATGCAAGCATGCGGGGAAGCTCAAATACCAATTATTATTTTAGACAGGCCAAATCCTAACGCTCATTATGTAGATGGTCCGCTTATGGAAAAGCAACAGATGAGTTTTTTAGGAATGACGCCAATTCCTCTTGTTTATGGAATGACTATTGGAGAATACGCCAACATGATTAACACAGAGCCTGAATGGCTTGGAAGTGAAAAACACCCAAAAATATCTGTAGTAGAATTAAAAAATTACAGCAGAAATACGCCCTATTCTTTACCTATTAGACCTTCTCCCAACTTGCCTAATGACAAGGCTATTTCCTTATATCCAAGTCTTGGTTTGTTTGAAGGCACTACCATAAACGCCGGAAGGGGAACAGAAGCTCAATTTACTAGGTTTGGAGCCCCTGAACTCAAAAGCAAAGCTATGTCTTTTTATTATACCCCAACGCCTAATTTTGGTTCTAAAAGTCCAAAGCATCAGGGAGAAATCTGCTACGGTCAAGACTTGTCTATGCTTAACTCTCCTAATAAAGTAGACCTTAGTTGGCTTGTAAATGCCTACGGAGAGAGTACTCAAAAAGACTACTTTTTTCTAAACAGTGGCTTTACTGCTCATGCGGGAAATAGCAGGCTTCAAAAGCAGATAGAAGCAGGTATGACGGTAGCTTCTATTGAAGAAACATGGCAAAAAGATTTAGAGAAATTTAAAAAAATAAGAGCCAAATACCTCCGTTATAAGTAATATTTGATTTAAAGTAGGCGTGCTTTAGCGTTTTAAAACTCCTGACAGGTCTGACTTTCTATAGCTGTTAAATGGAATGCACAGTAGGGCCTTTATAGATCTGTTTTGCTTAGGGTCTGAGTATGTGTCAACCCCAAAAACAATAGCTGTATTAGGCATGCGGCTAAAGGTTCCAAACATACGATCCCATATAGAAAAAATATTGCCGTAGTTGGTGTCTGTATAAGGAAGTTTATGGTGGTGGTGCACCTTGTGCATGTCTGGGGACACTATAAACCAGCTCAATACCGAATCTATTTTTTTAGGTAACTTAATATTGGCATGGTTAAATTGTGAAAACACAACAGAAAGGCCCTGATACAACATAATATATGCTACCGGTGCTCCTACTATAAGTACTGCAAAACAAGTAAATAAAAACCGCACCACACTTTCAAAAGGGTGGTGCCTGTTGGCAGAGGTAGTGTCTACCTCCATATCTGTATGGTGCACCAAGTGAAACCCCCAAAGCAAGCTTATCTTGTGTTCTACAAAATGCGCCAACCAAGCACCTAATAAGTCTAAGAACATAACAACTACTAACACTTCTACCCATAAAGGCAAAGTGGGTAACCAGTATAAAAGACCAAACTCATGAATAGCAGTCCAATCACTAGAGGCAAGAAGTAAAAAAGCCAATGGAAAATTCACCAATATGGTGGTCATGGTAAAAAATATATTTACGGTAGCATGTTTCCCTTTTTCATACTTTAAATTAAAAAGAGGAATGATACCCTCTAAAATCCAAAAAAATGAAATTCCAGCAACCAAAATAAGACTTCTATGGAGGCTTGATATGGTTTCAAAGTAGCTGATAATTGTTTCCAAAGTGATTTTTTTATTTAAAATTACAACTTTATTTCTTTTTTCATATGCTTAAAATTATTGACTAATAAATTACTGAGGCTTCTATTTTAAGTGTTTTAAAATTCGCTGAATGTCTTGGGTAATAAATTGGCTTAAAAATAAGATATTTGCATCACTCATAAGGATGACTTATATGGATATTTTTGGAGATGCACTTTTAGATTATTGGCAAGATAAAATAAGCCAAAACATTATTACGCATTCTAGCCTAGAAGAACAAGATATAATTCCAGTAGACTACCTTTTTAGAAGCTATAAAAACATGCCGGAGCTGGAACAAAAAGCACTTAGTTTTTGTAAAGGAAGTGTTCTAGATATTGGTGCTGGCGCCGGATCACATTCTCTGTACCTCCAAGAAAAAGGATATAAGGTAACGGCTATTGATCTTTCTAAAGGGGCTGCAGAAGTATGTAAATTAAGAGGGATTCAGTTGGTTATACAGCAAGATATATATACGTATGCCTCTCCTAGTTATGACACTTTATTGCTGCTTATGAACGGGACTGGACTGGCTGGAACACTCCAAGGCCTAGGTCTTTTTTTAGACCACCTAAAGTCTTTATTAAACAAAGGAGGGCAAATACTCATTGAAGGGACAGACATTCTCTATATGTATGAATCTGACCAAGAAGATGGTGGTTATTGGATTCCTGAGTACATGGTATATTATGGTGAAACAAACTTTACTATGAGCTACAAAGGTAAAACCTCTGACTCCTTTCCTTGGTTGTACTTAGACTTTAATACCCTTGCTAGAGCAGCTGAATATCACGGTTTTGGTTGTAAAATGGTCTATGAAGGTCCCTCAGATAATTATTTAGCCAAACTCACGCACCTATAAGTGTCAATATCACCCATAGACATATTAGATCAAAAATTAAATGGTATAGATTAAGGTATGTTCAAATATTTGTGTGTTTGCAAAGATACTTTCCACTGCGGGTTGGCCATTACAAAATCTACTATTAAAGGAATCACTTTGTCTCTCACGCTCCATTCTGGCTGCAAATACAAATGACAATTAGGGCCTACTTTCGCAGCCTCTTCCTGAGCAAAAATAAGGTCGTGCTTGTTAAAAACGATCATTTTTAACTCATTTGCTACTTTATAAATAGGAGCTAGTGGCAGTTTATTTTTCTTGGGAGACAAACAGATCCAATCCCACAGGCCCGTAAGCTCATAAGCACCAGAAGTCTCAATATGAATTTGCAAACCAACTGCTTTTAAGCCTTTGGTCACAGGTCCCATATCCCAAGTAAGGGGTTCACCTCCAGTAATTACAATAGTTTTATAAGGGCTAGCGTCTTGAATAATTTTTTCTATAGCCGTTGGCGGATGCAATTTGGCGTCCCAACTCTCCTTTACATCACACCAATGACACCCTACATCACAACCGCCTACTCTAATAAAATAGGCCGCAGTACCTTTGTGGTTTCCTTCTCCTTGAATGGTATAAAAAGCTTCCATTAAAGGTAAATAAAGTCCTTTGCTGACCGCTGTTAAAATATCCTGCTCTTCCATGCGGCAAAGATATTAGAATTAGATTACTTTTACGGGACAAATACGGATATTAAAATAAGCGCATTTATGAATAAATCTTTTATAGTATTGGCTGCTATGGCCACTACCCTTTTAAGTTGTAATTCTTCCAACAAACCATTTAGCATAGAAAGCGAAAGGGTAGGTCATTTGAGCAAAGAAGATAACATAAAAGACCTATACACTATTTTTATTAAAGACTCTGTAGTAGGAGATTCTTTGTCTATTATAAATGGGACATTAGATACTAAAGTAGAAATTTTTGAAAAAGGTGGAGCGCCGCTTTTAACCCTCAATCCTGTTACAGATTCTATCAATTATATTGGCAGTGTTAGAGTGCTAGATCCCAGGTTTGAAACAGACAAAGGGATTAGCCTAAAAAGCACTTTTGAGGAAGTTTCTAAAGCCTATACTGTTGACAAAATACAAACTACCTTTAGCAGTGTTATGATTACGCTAAAAAACACGGACATATACGTAACTATAGATAGAAAAGAATTGCCAGAAGATTTAAGGTATGGAAGTATCGGGATTATAGAGGCCATTCAAATACCAGCTACTGCTCCTATTAAAAACCTGATGATTAGCTGGCAGAGGTAGCATGAGTTCTAAAGCCCTAAAAATATTAGCATTGGCCTACGGACAATATTTTAATATTTTGGTGATTTTTTCCAAAAGAAAAGCTGCCAAACAAGCATTTGTTTTGTTCTCTACCCCAAGGAAAGGGCGGCTATTGCCCCACCAATCAGACTACTTAAACAAGTTTGAAAAAAAAATAGCCTTGGTAGCCAACCACAGCTTACAAACCTATCACTGGAAAGGAGTAAAACCCACCGTGCTCTTGTGTCACGGTTGGGAAAGCAATGCATTTAGGTGGAGAAACCTCATACAAAAATTACAGGAAAAAGGCTTCACTGTTATTAGTTTTGACGCCCCTGCACACGGTGCTTCTTCTGGAGAACACCTACACGTTCCTGTTTATGAAGCCTGTACCACAGCGCTAATTAAAAAATACAAGCCTGAATATGTTATTGGCCATTCCATAGGTGGGCTAGCCCTTTTATACAGTCAATACAAAGATCCTCAACCCTTTGTTAAAAAAGTGGTGAGTTTGGGAGCGCCCTCAGAGCTCACAGAAATCATGGCTAATTATCAAGAGATTGTTGGTTTTAACAATAAGGTCCTCAAAGCTTTAGACGGTTACTTTAAAGAACGTTTTTCTTTTGGAATTGATGATTTTTCTATGTCTGAGCTTGCTAAAAACATAGATAAAGAAGGTCTTTTAATTCATGATAGAGAAGACCCCATTGCTCCCTATAGTGCTGCTGTGAGCATTCAAAAGAATTGGAAAAATGCCAAGCTCATAACCACAGAGGGCTTAGGGCACTCTTTACATCAAGATCATGTAAATGATCAAATTATTTCATTTTTAGAAGCCTCTTAAATTTTACAGTGTAAAACGTATTTATAACTTTAGACTATGGAAACAAAAATAGCTCCTTTTCACATTGCAATTCCAGTACATAATTTAGCAGACTGCAGAACTTTTTACAGAGATATTATTGGCTGTGAAGAGGGAAGAAATAGTGACCATTGGGTAGATTTTAACTTCTTTGGACACCAATTAGTAATTCATCACAAACCAAAAGATACTCAAGCAGAAGCCCTTCACACCAATGCGGTAGACGGAAAAGAAGTTCCTGTACCTCACTATGGAGTGGTTTTGCCGTGGGAAAAATTTGAGCTTTTTGCTGCAGACCTAAAATCTAAGAGCGTTTCTTTTGTTATAGAACCCTATATAAGATTTAAAGGATTGGTTGGAGAACAAGCCACTATGTTTTTTTTGGACCCTGCAGGGAATGCATTAGAATTTAAAGCATTTAAAGATTTAGGGCAGTTGTTTGCAAAATAGCTTGTTACAAAGGCTTAGATCTATGACGCTCTCTAGCCAAAAGTGTATTTTTTAACAGCATGGCTATAGTCATAGGACCTACCCCACCCGGAACGGGAGTAATAAAAGAGGCTTTTTTAGACACGTTTTCAAAATCAACATCTCCTGTAATATAGTAGCCTTTTTCTATGCTATCATCTACCACTCTAGTAATACCAACGTCAATAACCACCGCACCTTCTTTAACCATTTCTGCTTTTAAGAAATTTGGAACACCTAAGGCAGAAATTACAATATCTGCCTGTGAAATAATCTGTGTAATATTTTTAGTATGACTGTGAGTTAAGGTCACTGTAGAATTACCCGGCCAACCTTTTCTACCCATTAAAATGCTCATAGGACGTCCTACTATATGACTTCTACCAATAACAACGGTATGCTTGCCTTTAGTATCTACCTTATAACGTTCTAAGAGCTCTAAAATTCCAAAGGGAGTGGCGGGTATGAAAGTACTCATATCTAAAGCCATCTTTCCAAAATTCATTGGATGAAAACCATCTACATCTTTATCTGGATCTACAGCCAATAAGACAGCTTGCGTGTTAATTTGTTCTGGCAAAGGAAGCTGTACAATGAAACCATCAATTTCTGCGTTTTCATTGAGCTTTTTAATTTCTTTTAAAAGTTCTAATTCAGAAGTGGTAGAAGGCAAACGCAACAAGGTAGACTCAAAGCCAACCTGCTCACATGACCTTACTTTACTAGCTACATAAGTAAGAGACGCTCCATCATTCCCAACAATAATAGCTGCTAAATGTGGTACTTTTTCACCCTTTGCTCTCATTTCAGAAACCACCGCCGCAATTTCATTTTTAATATCGTTAGATATCTTTTTACCGTCTAATAACTCCATTTTATACGCTTGTAATTAAATCCTTTATTTAATACCCCCTAAGCCACCCATCATTTGCATCATTTTTTTTCCGCCGCCCCCCTGCATCATTTTCATCATCTTAGACATTTGCTCAAACTGCTTTAGCAATTGATTTACATCTTGAATGGTTCTCCCACTACCCGCTGCAATGCGTTTTTTTCTACTAGCGTCTAACTTAGATGGCTGGCTTCTTTCTAGAGGAGTCATAGAATGAATAATAGCTTCTATATATTTAAAAGCGTCATCCTCAATGTCCAAACCCTTAAGTGCTTTTCCAACTCCAGGAATCATACCCATTAAATCCTTCAGGTTTCCCATCTTTTTAATCTGCTGAATCTGACTTAAAAAATCATCCAACCCAAAGGTATTTTTTGCAATTTTCTTTTGAATTTTTCGAGACTCTTCTTCATCAAACTGGTCCTGCGCTCGCTCTACTAATGTCACTACATCTCCCATTCCAAGAATACGGTCTGCCATACGCTCCGGATAGAACACATCTATAGCATCCATTTTTTCGCCAGTACCTATAAATTTAATAGGCTTGGTGACAATAGATTTTATAGAAATAGCAGCGCCCCCTCGGGTGTCTCCATCTAATTTTGTAAGAATAACTCCATCAAAATTAAGCAAATCATGAAAGGATTTAGCTGTGTTTACAGCATCTTGACCCGTCATAGCATCTACCACAAATAAGGTTTCACTAGGGCTAATAGCTTTATGAATATTGGCAATCTCTAACATCATGGCTTGATCTACTGCCAAACGTCCAGCCGTATCTACTATGACAGTATTGTACCCATTCGCTTTTGCATAGGCAACTCCTGCCTTAGCTATGGCTACTGGATCTGATTGTGATTTATCTGAGAACACAGAAACACCAATCTGATCTCCTAGGATATGCAATTGATCTATGGCCGCCGGGCGATATACATCACAAGCAACTAATAATGGGTTTTTTGATTTTTTTGATTTAAGATAAAGCGCTAGTTTTCCAGAAAAGGTGGTTTTACCAGATCCTTGTAAACCCACCATCAAAATAACAGAAGGGTTATTTGTAAGGTTTAAGCCAACAGATTCACCTCCCATTAGGTGGGTGAGTTCATCTTTTACCAATTTAACCATTAACTGGCCTGGCTGCAAGCTGGTTAAAACCTGTTGGCCCATGGCTTTTTCTTTTACCCTATTAGTAAATTCTTTAGCAATTTTAAAATTGACATCTGCGTCTAAAAGGGCACGCCTTACCTCTTTAAGTGTCTCTGCAACGTTAATCTCTGTAATCTGTCCATGCCCTTTTAAAACTTGAAGGGCTTTGTCTAGTTTATCACTTAAGTTATTGAACATAGGCTCATTTTATTAAGCTACAAATTTAAGAATTCAAAGGAGAAAATGGTGTGTTGTTTATAAATAAAAGACTTAGTCTTTAGAATTTTTTAAAAAGTACATGAGAAAAATGTGTGGGATGGTAAGCGCCGTTAAAAAAGCAAAAAACATAGAGAGCTCAAGTACTAAATACTTTTGTAATACAAAATAGTAAAGCACTAATGAAATAACTGCCAAAAACCAATATAAATAGCTGGCCTTTAAAAACTTTAAGAAAGCGCTAAAACTTCTGTTTCCATACAAAAAAAACATCTGATCTAAGAGGGAGGGCAGAGAGTGCCAAAAAATAAAATAAATAGCAAAAGCCCACAATAGTGTAGTACTATTAAAAACTACATAGAAAATAAGCAAGTAAAATAGTTGCTCAAAAGCAAAAGATGCTTTAAACTCATATCTTAATTTAAATATATATATAAGGATAGAACTCACCAAACTCAACAAAAACAATCCATCCAAAAACTTCTCTGTAATGGATATAGAAGTAATATCTCTAATAATTTTAATTACTAATTCACTGTGAGCCCTAAACAACAATGAAAAAATTAAAAGTCCGTATACCATCATGAAAGCTTTAATAAAGATATCTTGTTTTGGTATTAAAGAATTCCAATGCTGTTCTCCAAAATGAAAAGCACTCAATAAAATAAAAAGGGCTAAGGTAATTCCTGGTATTCCGTATAACAATACCGCAACCAAAATAATACTACTCACATATATAACAAGTAAAAACCATTTACTTGAAAAAATACCTTTTTGATTAAGTGTCTTTTTACCTATACCAATATCGTTTGCGCCATGAAGAACACCTAGCGTAAGAATAGAAAAATAAGCCGTGTAATCCTCAAGTATCTGATCAAAAAAAATGGATAACCATAGAGTGAAAAAAGTCAATATTAACTGTATGTTTTTCAATATGATAGAAATTAATGATTAAATTTATTAAAATATTATTTATAAGATGGTATTTTTACTATATTTATGTTTAAGTATATTAATCATTAATTAAACAGTATTAATCAAAATCTAATTATTATGCAAAACTTTTTAGTTTCAATTCCATTAGCTGCACAAATGGCAGTTGATGATTATGTTGGCTTTACTTTCTTTGTAGGATGTATGGCCATGATGGCTGCCTCTGCTTTTTTCTTTTTATCCATGAATGGATTTGATAAAAAATGGAGGACTTCAATTCTTGTTTCTGGACTTATTACTTTCATTGCAGCAGTTCACTACTTTTATATGAAAGATTATTGGGCAGAGTTTGGAGAGTCTCCTACATTCTTTAGATATGTAGACTGGATTCTTACTGTACCTCTTATGTGTGTTGAGTTTTATTTAATACTCAAAGTTGCAGGAGCCAAAAAATCTTTAATGTGGCGTCTTATATTCTTATCCGTTGTAATGCTAGTTACAGGATACATTGGAGAAGCTATAGATAGAGATATGGCACAAGTATGGGGATTCATTTCAGGAGCAGCTTACTTTGGAATTGTTTATGACATTTGGTTTGGACAAGCTAAAAAGCTTGCAGTAGCTGCTGGTGGAGCAGTCTTGAGCGCACACAAAACGCTAAGCTGGTTTGTACTAGTTGGTTGGGCAATTTATCCAATTGGATACATGGCTGGTACACCAGGATGGTACTCTGGCATTTTTGGAGGTCTAGATTTAGATGTTATCTACAACCTTGGTGACGCTGTAAACAAAATTGGATTTGGACTAGTTATTTACGGATTAGCAGTGGCTAAATCTGAAGAGAAATAGATCTAAATGCTTATAAATTAAAAGGGATGGCTTTGGCCATCCCTTTTTTTTTATTAAAATTTTACATTCTATCTGGTACTTCAATTCCAAGGAGTAGTAAAGCGTCTTTAATAACGGTGGCTACCTTCTCTGACAATTGAACCCTAAATACTTTTAAATCCTCATTAGATTCTCCTAAAATAGAGACGTTTTGGTAAAAACTATTAAAAGCCTTCACCAATTCATAAGTGTAATTAGCTATAAGGGCAGGACTGTAACTAAAAGCAGCCAATTGAATGGTCTCGGGAAATAACAAAAGTTGCTTAACAAGAGATACTTCTTTTTCATGAAGAAAACTCTCTAACCCCTTAAAAGAGGGGGTCTTTTTAAAATCAAAATCAGCTTTTCTAAGAATAGATTGAATTCTAGCATAGGTATATTGAATAAAAGGCCCTGTATTCCCATGGAAGTCTACAGACTCTTTAGGATCAAATAAAATTCTTTTTTTAGGATCTACCTTTAATATATAATATTTAAGAGCACCCATCCCTATAGTATGGTATAAGTCATTCTTTTGGTCTTCACTATAGCCAGACAATTTACCTAAGTCCTCAGAAATAGAAGCTGCAGTATCAGCCATTTCTGTAATAAGATCATCTGCGTCTACCACCGTTCCCTCTCTGCTCTTCATTTTACCACTAGGTAAATCTACCATGCCATAACTTAAATGAAAAAGTTGCTGAGCCCATGAAAATCCTAATTTTTTAAGAATTAGAAAAAGAACCTTAAAATGATAATCTTGCTCATTACCTACTGTATAAACCATTCCGCTTACATCTGGAAAATCTGCTACCCTTTGAATAGCTGTTCCAATATCTTGAGTCATATAGACTGCAGTGCCGTCTGAACGCAGTACAATTTTCTCGTCCAATCCGTCATCTGTAAGATCTATCCAGACACTACCATCCTCTCTTTTAAAGAATACGCCATTTTCAATACCTTCAGCAACCACGTCTTTTCCTAACAAATAGGTGTCACTTTCATAATAATAACTGTCAAAACTAACTCCTAAGCGTTTATACGTTTCTTCAAAACCTTTATATACCCAGGCGTTCATTGTCTTCCAAAGAGACACTGTTTCTGGGTCACCAGACTCCCACAGCCTCAGCATTTTATGAGCTTCCATTAAGATTGGCGCTTCTTTTTCTGCAGTTTCCACCGAAATTCCCTGAGCTAGCATAACAGAAATTTCTTCTTTGTACACTTTGTCAAAAGCCACATAGTATTTACCAACTAAACTATCTCCTTTAAGCCCTGTAGATTCTGGCGTTTCTTCATTTCCAAATTTTTTCCAAGCCAGCATACTCTTACAAATATGAATACCCCGGTCATTAATAATTTGAGTCTTATATACTTTTCTTCCAGATGCCTCTAAAATTTTAGCTACCGCATAGCCTAATAAATTATTTCTCACATGCCCCAAATGTAGTGGCTTATTGGTGTTGGGAGAAGAGTACTCCACAACCACTGCTTCTTTGCTATTAGGAGTAGCAAACCCAAAATGGGTCTGAGTATAGGTAGTCGTAAATGTGTGCAAAAAATAAGCATCTGTAAAACTGATATTCAAAAATCCCTTTACCACGTTAAATGACTTTATCTCTTCAAGGGCGTTCACTAGGTACTGACCTATGGTTTGTCCAATTTGCTCTGGATTGTCTTTTATAAGCTTTAGCATCGAAAAAACAACTACGGTAGTATCTCCTTCAAAATCCTTCCTTGTAGGAACAAACTCTACCTTGGCCAATTGCGCGCCATAGCTTTCAAATGCCCCTTTTATGACTGATTGTTCAATTTTCTCTGAAATATTCATAGTCTCTTACTTATAAGGGTGCAAAATTAAGATTTTATTCTCAATATCTCCTCTAGGGATTAAATTAAGATCCTTTGTAAAAAAGTCACAAATCACTACCTTTAAATAAAAAAATGCTGGCAAACGTCTCCTATAACAACCCCAAGCAAGTAGAAAAAATTAATGCGCTTGTGGGACCCTCTTATTCTTTTAAAGAAAGAATTAAAATGAGAGGCATTGGATCTCCCAAAATGCAAATTATGTCTAGTAGTGTGACCATCAATAATTTACTTTGCTTAGACCACAATACAGATAGTTGCTCTATTGAACTAAGGCCAAAAGGAATTATTATTAGGTTTAGGTCTCTTTTAGAAACTTATGGGCTTATTATTCCTTACTATAAACTCATCCTATTTAAAGGAGATATAGCTCAATACAGTATTTATATGGATCAATACTTTATAAAAGTAAAGTCAGACACTAAAGCTATACAAAAGTTTTTTAAGGAAGTTTTAGACTATAAAGCTACCTATGACCCCACAGCCTCATAACGTTTATAAGTACCCTAAGAAACTAAAGGCTGATATTTAAAAGAGCCTAGCTCCTTATATCCTGGGTAAGAAAACCTCTGCCATCATACAGCGGGCGCTTCCACCACCAGCAGTTTCAATAGTGTGTAAATCTGAGTGAATGATCTCACAATGCTGGGCTATCTTAACTAACTGATTAGAATTTAAACTCTTAAAGGCAGATGTACTCATCACCAAATAAGGCGTATTGTTGTCTCCTAAAACCTGTAACATATTGCCCGCAAAATGATGCATTTGATCCTCTGAAATAGCTATAACTTCTTTTCCGTCTTCTTTTAAGTGTGACAGTACCGCCTTGCGCTCTTTGGTATTATCTATACTGTCCAAACAAATAACAGCAAAGCTTTCTGCCAAACACATCATTACATTGGTGTGGTAAATGGAGAGTCTTTTTTGACCTACGGTTTGGAAGGCAGTAAAAATAACAGGTGTATATTCAAAGTCTTCACAGAACTCTATAAATAATTCTTCATCTGCCCTTGTAGACAAAGCACAATAGGCCTTGTTGTGAACCCTATCTAGGATTAGACTGCCAGTACCTTCTAAAAAAATACCCGCGTCTTCTGCGGTGGTATAATCCATGACCTGATCAATAATAAACCCTCCTTCTTCTAAAAGTTCTAGTATAGCTTCTCTGCGCTCTAGGCGCCTGTTTTCTGCAAACATCGGGTACAAAGCCACTGTGCCGTCTGCGTGAAAAGACACCCAATTATTTGGAAAAAGTGCGTCCGGAGTGTCTGGATCTTCTGTATCTTGAACTACAGTAACCTGCACCCCTTTAGCCATAAGAACGTCAACAAAGTTGTCAAATTCTTCTTGTGCTTTATTTATGACATCAGCTGGCGGCAAAGCCGGCGATATCTGAAAATAATTATTAATTACCGTTTGCTCATTCATTCTAAATTGAGCTGGTCTAATCATTAAAATGTGCTGGGTAAGTTGCATATCTATCCTCTTATTAATGGCAAAGTACTGCACCTAAGCAGTCCTTCTTGTTTGGCAATTTCTTTGTATTTAATTGGCTCTACTAGAATTCCACGGGCAGAAAGCCAACTATTGAGTCTAGTAAATCTAACGTCAGATACCACCACATTAGGTGAAATTGAAAAAATATTAGAGTTCATCTGGTACATTTCCTCTTTTGTGATTTCAAAAACTTGATCTTTTCCAAAAAAATCTCTTAACCACTCGTATTCTTCCCTTATTAAAAACCCTTCTGGATGTAGTATAGCTAAATTTAATCCTACAGGTTGGAAACAGCAATCTAAATGTAACGCATTCTCTTTTGGGTTAGTGTTAGATTTTTTAAGCTCAAAAGCTTTTACTTGCTTGTGAGGAAACATAGTGGTTAGAAAATCTACAGCTTCTTGGTTGGTCCTAGCGGTAATATAAGAAGCGTAATCTGGCTGGGTATAAGTACCAATGAAAATATGGTCATTCCAAGGCATGACGTCACCTCCTTCTACATGAACTTCTGCAGGTGGATAAATCACTTTGGATGGGTCCATCTGTTTTATAAGGTATTCAATAGCTGTGAATTCAACTTCTCTATCTGGAAGAATATTAGATTTAATAAAGAAATCATCTATAACAAAGGCAATGTCTCTAGAAAAAATCTGATTACAATCTACTAAATTATCTGGTCTATAAACCCTCACCTGGTGTTTTTCTAAAACACTAGCAAACCCTTCCATTTCTAAAACCATGTCACTTTCTTCTGGATAAGTGCCTGCCTTTATATGCTCCTTAGATTTGGGGTCATAAGCTTGTTCTAAAGTGGGCTTTGGCCCGTTGTTCTTTGCTGTGCCAAGCAGTACTGCTTTTAAGGGAGCCGTCTCGTTTGTAATATGTAGTTTTAAGATCATATAGTTCATTCATAAAAAAAGCCTTGTGCAATATACAACAAGGCTTACTCTTATAATATAGTTTTATATTACCTGTTTTCTATGGCAACAAATGGTCTCAAGTTCTCTCCTATGTAAACCTGTCTTGGTCTTCCAATAGGTTCTTTATTCTCTCTCATTTCTTTCCACTGTGCAATCCATCCTGGCAAACGCCCAAGCGCAAACATGACTGTAAACATTTCCGTAGGTATGCCTAGCGCTCTGTAAATAATACCAGAATAGAAATCTACATTTGGATATAGTTTCCTATCAACAAAGTAAGAGTCTTCTAAAGCTTCTTTTTCTAAGGCCTTAGCAATGGCTAAAATTGGATCATCAATTCCTAAATCATTTAATACTTCGTCTGCCGCTTTTTTAATAATCTTAGCCCTTGGATCAAAATTTTTGTATACGCGGTGTCCAAAGCCCATGAGTCTAAATGGGTCATCTTTATCTTTGGCTTTAGCCATAAACTTTTTAGTATCCCCTCCATCTGCCTCTATAGCCTCTAGCATTTCTAAAACTGCTTGATTGGCACCTCCGTGAAGAGGGCCCCACAAGGCAGAAATTCCTGAAGATAATGAAGCAAATAAACCTGCCTGTGATGAACCTACTATTCTCACCGTAGAAGTAGAGCAGTTTTGCTCGTGATCTGCGTGAAGAATAAATAATTTATCTAAGGCATCTATAATAATTTTATTCGTTTTATACTCTTGATTGGGTTTTTTAAACATCATTTTATGAATGTTTTCTACATAGCCCAAGCTATCATCTCCGTAATCTAAAGGCAAACCTTTTTTCTTGCGCAGGGTCCAAGCAACTAAAACTGGAAACTTAGCTATTATCCTCACTATAGCTGCGTACATTTCTTTTTCAGACGCCACATTGACAGAGCTGGGATTAAAAGAAATTAAGGCACTTGTAAGTGAGGCTAATACACCCATAGGATGAGCAGACTTTGGAAAACCATCTAAGATTTTCTTTACATCTTCATCTACAATTGACTCTGCTTTTATGTCACTATGAAATTTCTCTAAAGTCTCTTTAGTAGGGAGTTTTCCAAATATAAGAAGATATATAACCTCTATAAAAGTGGCATTTTCTGCTAAATCTTCAATAGAATAGCCTCTGTATCTTAAAATCCCCTTTTCACCATCTAAGAAGGTGATGGCACTTTCACAAGAACCTGTATTTTTAAAACCTGGGTCTATAGTAATCATTCCACTTTGAGCCCTTAAAGTCTTAATATCTATGGCTAATTCATCTTCTGAACCTTTGATCACAGGAAACTCGTAAGTTTTATCTCGGTATTGTAAAAGTGCTTTGTCTGACATATTCTGATGCTTAATATTTAATTATAACAAATTTAGTAAAAAGTGCTCATCTTAACAATCTCTAAAAGGCTATTTATGCCTTTTAACAAAGCTTTATTACAACTCACTATGAATTTGAATGCAAATTATCTTGAAAGTAGTAATTCAGCAAAAAAAAAGGCCCCTAAAAGGGGCCCTTAAACATCTTAAAAGCTGTTATTTATTTATCTTAAACGCATTCATTTGTGGAAAATAAGCTGTTTCTCCCAGCATTTCTTCAATACGTAATAATTGATTGTACTTAGCCATTCTATCTGACCTAGAAGCAGAACCTGTCTTAATTTGTCCTGTATTCAGTGCCACTGCTAAATCTGCAATGGTAGTGTCCTCTGTCTCACCAGATCTGTGAGACATAACAGAAGTGTAACCAGCGTTTTTAGCCATGTTTACAGCTGCTATGGTTTCTGATAAAGTACCTATTTGGTTTACTTTAATCAATATAGAATTAGCAATTCCATTCTTAATTCCCTTAGAAAGTCGTTCTACATTGGTTACAAAAAGATCATCTCCAACTAATTGAACACGGTCTCCTACTTTCTCTGTAAGTGATTTCCAACCTTCCCAATCGTTCTCATCCATTCCGTCCTCAATAGAAATAATTGGATATTTAGCAGCTAAATCTGCTAAATACTGTGCCTGCTCTTCAGAGGTTCTAATAGCACCAGAAGCACCTTCAAACTTGGTGTAATCATATTTTCCATTTACATAAAATTCTGCAGCGGCACAATCTAAGGCAATCATCACATCATCTCCAAGGGTATAACCCGCGTTGGAAACTGCTTTTTCAATAGTTTCAATGGCGTCTTCAGTTCCGTCTAAAGTAGGTGCAAAACCACCCTCATCTCCAACAGCTGTACTCAAACCTCTATCGTGTAATACTTTTTTAAGGTGGTGAAAGATTTCAGTTCCCATTTGCATGGCTTGAGAAAATGATTTTGCTTTTACAGGCATGACCATAAATTCCTGAAAAGCAATAGGGGCATCTGAATGCGAACCTCCGTTAATAATATTCATCATAGGAATAGGAAGTGTATTGGCACTAACCCCACCCACATATCTAAACAAAGGCATTCCCAACTCTTCTGCTGCTGCTTTAGCCACTGCTAAAGAGACTCCTAAAATAGCATTGGCACCTAATTTAGATTTATTAGGAGTTCCATCTAAATCAATCATGATTTTATCAACCAAGTTTTGCTCAAATACAGATACTCCAAGCAATGCCTCAGAAATATGAGTATTCACATTTTCTATCGCATTAAGGACACCTTTACCCATATAGGCATTTCCGCCATCTCTTAATTCTACCGCTTCATGCTCTCCTGTAGAGGCTCCAGATGGAACTGCCGCTCTACCTAAAACACCATTCTCAGTTTCTACATCTACTTCTACAGTGGGATTACCACGTGAATCTAATATTTGTCTAGCGTGAACGCCAATGATCATACTCATAATTGTAAATTTTAAATCAGTCTCAAATATACAAAAGCCAAGCATCTGCTTGGCCTTTTTGACTGTGTTTTTAGTGAAAAAAACAACTATAACGTTTTAGTTTACAGGTGTTTCATTAAAAATACTGCTATGTAAAAAAATATTATGCTCTTACTCCTGCTTTCATTAGATCAAAGAATTGATCAAACAAATAGGTAGCATCATTAGGACCTGGACCTGCCTCTGGGTGGTACTGAACAGAAAAAACTGGTTTTCCTACAAGCGCAATTCCAGCTACGGTGTCATCATTGAGATGAATATGTGTGACAATAACTCCAGGGTGCCTTTCAGTAGCTTCTTTGTCTATAGCAAAACCATGATTTTGAGAAGTAATTTCTCCCTTCCCTGTCTGTAAATTTTTAATAGGGTGGTTAATACCCCTATGACCATTGTGCATTTTATAAGTAGGTATTCCATTAGCTAGAGCAATCACTTGGTGGCCTAAGCAAATACCAAAAAGAGGAGTACCACTCTCAATCATGTCTTTAGCAGTCTGAATAGCCTGGTGTAAGGGCTCCGGATCTCCAGGACCATTAGAAATAAAATACCCATCTGCGCCCCAAGCCTTCATTTCTTCAAAAGAGGTATGGTGCGGGAATACCTTAATATAAGCCCCTCTTTTGTCTAAATTTCTTAGAATATTTTTTTTAATTCCAATATCTAATGCAGCTATCTTAAAATTACTTTCTGGATTTCCATAAAAATAAGGCTCCTTGGTAGAAACGGCTGCAGCCAAAGCCAATCCCTGCATGCTTGGCACCTTAGAAAGTTCTAACTTAAGTGTTTCTATTTCATCTACTCTTGTAGAAATCAATGCATTCATGGCACCGTGGTCTCTTATATAACTTACCAGTGCTCTTGTGTCTACATCAGAAATAGAGAATAATTGATGTGCGTTTAAATAATCTTCTAAAGACTGGTCTGCATCTGTTCTAGAATAGGCATAGGAGAAGTTTTTACAAATTAAACCTGCAATCTTAACACCGTCAGATTCTGCCTCATTATTATTAGTGCCATAATTACCAATATGGGCATTGGTAGTCACCATGAGTTGTCCAAAATATGAAGGGTCAGTGAAAATTTCCTGATACCCAGTCATTCCAGTGTTAAAACATACTTCACCAAAAGCGGTTCCCTCTTTGTCACCAACAGATTTTCCATGAAAAATGGTTCCATCTGCCAGCAAAATAATAGCACTTCTTTTTTTCTGATACTTCATATCAATTAGATTCTTTATATGTGACAAAAAAACAAAAAAAAAGGATAAGCACTAAAGCTTATCCTTTTAAATTATAAAACATTTAATAACAGTTTATGCTTTAGTATCATCTGTGGCCTGATCTTTAGCTTCCTTTTTTGGAGCTTCTTTAGCATCTACTTCGGACTTTACTGTCGCTTTTGGTGCAGCAACCTCGTCTGTAATAGCATCGGAAGTTTTAGACTTACCTCTACGTGTGGTTTTTTTAGCTACTTTCTTAGCATTGCTATAAATTTCATTGAAATCAACCAACTCAATCATAGCCATATCAGCATTATCACCTAGTCTATTCCCTAACTTAATAATTCTAGTATAACCTCCTGGTCTGTCTGCTACTTTATCTGCAACAGTAGAAAATAACTCAGTAACGGCATATTTATCACGTAAGTATCTAAAGGCAATACGTCTGTTGTGAGTTCCCTTATCTACCGACTGATTATTCTCAGCTTTAGATTTGGTAATAATAGGCTCTAAAAATACTTTAAGTGCTTTTGCCTTAGCTACTGTTGTGTTAATTCTCTTGTGTTCAATTAAAGAGCATGCCATATTGGCCAACATAGCCACTCTATGTGCTTTCTTTCTCCCTAAGTGATTAACTTTTTTACCGTGTCTCATGGTATTGCTATATGAATGCTAAAATTACTTTTAGCGTTTAATTAATCTTTATCTAATTTATATTTTGACAAGTCCATTCCAAAACTCAATCCTTTATTAATCACTAACTCTTCTAATTCTGTCAATGACTTTTTACCAAAGTTTCTGAATTTCATAAGGTCGTTCTTATTAAAGGAAACTAAATCTCCAAGGGTATCTACCTCTGCAGCTTTTAAGCAATTTAATGCTCTTACAGAAAGATCCATGTCTACTAGTTTAGTTTTTAACAACTGACGCATATGCAATGATTCCTCGTCATAAGTTTCAGTTTGAGCAATTTCATCTGCTTCTAAAGTAATACGCTCATCTGAAAACAGCATAAAGTGATGAATAAGTACTTTAGCCGCTTCTGTTAAAGCATCTTTAGGATGAATAGAACCGTCCGAAACAATTTCAAAGATTAATTTTTCATAATCTGTTTTTTGCTCAACCCTAAAGTTCTCAATACTGTATTTTACATTTTTTATAGGTGTAAAAATAGAGTCTACAGCAATAGTGCCAATAGGAGCACCAGATTTTTTATTGTCTTCTGCAGGAACATATCCCCTCCCTTTTTCAATAGTAAGTTCCATGTTAATACTCACTTTAGAGTCCATATTGCAAATCACTAATTCTGGATTTAGTACTTGAAAACCAGATATGAATTTTTGAAAATCTCCTGCAGTAAGTTGTTGTTTTCCGCTTAAAGAAATAGATACAGTTTCGTTGTCTACGTCATCTATCTGTCTTTTAAAGCGAACCTGCTTTAAATTTAAAATAATCTCAGTGACGTCTTCTACAACACCAGGGATTACTGAAAATTCGTGCTCAACCTTGTCAATACGAACAGAAGTAATTGCAAAACCTTCTAAAGCTGAAAGTAAAACCCTTCTAAGTGCATTTCCAACAGTCAATCCATAACCAGGTTCTAAAGGGCGGAATTCGAATTTGCCTTCAAAATCGTTAGAATCAATCATGATTACTTTATCGGGCTTCTGAAAATTAAATAATGCCATAATAGGATCAGTGTTTATTTAGAGTATAACTCGACGATTAATTGTTCCTTGATGTTTTCTGGAATTTGAAGTCTTTCTGGTATAGAAACATAAGTTCCTTCCAATTTTTCAGTATTCCATGTAATCCATTCGTACACATGAGAACTGACAGAAAGAGCGTCTGAAATGGTTTGTAACGATTTAGACTTCTCTCTTACCCCAACAACATCTCCAGCTTTAAGTGAATAAGATGGAATGTTAACAATTTCTCCATTTACAGTGATGTGTCTGTGAGACACTAATTGTCTAGCGCCACTTCTAGAAGAAGAAACTCCCATTCTATACACAACATTGTCTAAGCGTGACTCACAAAGTTGCAAGAGTACCTCACCGGTAACACCTTTACTTCTGTTCGCCTTAGAAAATATGTTTCTAAATTGTTTCTCAAGAATACCGTAAGTGTACTTAGCCTTTTGCTTTTCCATTAACTGTACCTTGTATTCTGATTCTTTTCCACGGCGTCTGCTTTGTCCGTGTTGTCCTGGAGGAAAGTTTCTTTTCTCAAAAGACTTGTCTTCTCCAAAAATTGCCTCGCCAAATCTGCGTGCAATTTTTGTTTTTGGTCCTGTATATCTTGCCATTTTCTAAAAATTTGATACTGTGATCATGAATTAAGGCTAATCCTTCGATAATCGTAACTACAGTATCTGTGAAATGCCCTTGGGCGTTATAAATAATTAAACTCTTCTTCTTTTTGGAGGTCTACATCCATTGTGAGGCATCGGAGTCACATCAATAATTTCAGTTACTTCAATACCAGCATTGTGAATAGATCTAATAGCAGATTCTCTACCATTACCTGGACCTTTCACATATACCTTTACTTTGCGTAATCCGGCTTCGTGAGCTACTTTAGAACAATCTTCTGAAGCTAGTTGAGCTGCATAAGGAGTGTTTTTTTTAGAACCTCTAAAACCCATTTTACCGGCAGATGACCAAGAAATCACGTCACCTTTCTTATTTGTCAAAGAAATAATGATATTGTTAAATGAAGCAGTTACATGTGCTTCACCCACAGACTCTATAATAACCTTACGTTTTTTTGTTGCTTTTGTATTTGCCTTTGCCATAATACGCTACTTATTATTTAGTTGCTTTTTTCTTATTAGCAACTGTTTTCCTTTTTCCTTTACGTGTCCTAGAATTGTTCTTGGTACGTTGTCCTCTTAGTGGTAAACCTGTACGGTGTCTAATACCCCTGTAACATCCAATATCCATTAATCGCTTAATGTGTAATTGGGTTTCAGAACGTAATTCTCCTTCAATGGTGAAGGAGGAAACAGCTTCCCTAATTTTTGAAATTTCATCGTCATTCCAGTCAGATACTTTAGTGTCTTCACTAACAGCTGCTGCAATTAAGATTTCTTTTGCTCTTGTTCTACCTACACCAAAAATGTACGTAAGGGCAATAACCCCTCTTTTTTGTTTGGGTATATCAACCCCTGCAATTCTTGCCATAATTACCCTTGTCTTTGTTTAAATCTAGGATTCTTTTTATTAATTACGTACAACCTGCCTTTTCTGCGCACAATTTTGCACTCGGCACTTCTCTTTTTAATTGATGTTCTTACTTTCATCCTATTATCTTAATATCTATATGTAATTCTTGCTTTTGTTAAATCATAGGGACTCATTTCTAACTTAACCCTATCACCTGGTAGTAACTTAATATAATGCATACGCATTTTTCCAGAAATATGCGCAGTTACAACATGTCCATTCTCCAATTCTACACGGAACATAGCATTAGATAATGCTTCAATGATAGATCCGTCTTGTTCAATTGCAGCTTGTTTAGCCATATTATACTTCTTTTCTGTTTTTGCCAGATTTCATTAAACCGTCGTAATGTCTGTTTAATAAGTAAGCGTTCACCTGCTGCACTGTGTCTATCGCAACACCCACCATAATTAAAAGTGACGTACCTCCATAAAATAAAGCCCAACCAGGTTGAATATCTACTAGTTTCACAGCAAGGGCTGGTAAAATAGCTAGCAAAGCTAAGAAAATAGATCCAGGTAAGGTAATTAATGACATAATCTTATCTAAAAAATCACCTGTTTCTTTTCCAGGACGTACTCCAGGAATAAAACCACCACTCCTTTTAAGATCATCTGCCATTTTATTAGTAGGAACCGTTATTGCCGTGTAGAAATAAGTAAAAATAATGATCAATAAAGCAAACAATAAATTGTAAGCCAGTCCAAATATATCTTGGAATTGAACTTCCATCCACTGACCCACTGCTGTATTGTTGAAAGTTTTACCCAATAAGCCTGGCGCAAACATAATGGCTTGTGCAAATATAATAGGCATTACTCCAGAGGCGTTTAGCTTTAATGGAATGTATTGTCTAGTACCAACTGCGTTCTTGTCAAAACCACCAGAGGCTGTACGTCTTGCGTATTGAACAGGAATTTGTCGGGTTGCCATTACCAATAGAACACTACCTAGAATTACCAGGAACCAAAGGATTATTTCTACAAGCACAAACATTAAGCCCCCGCTTGAAGTAGAAGTTCTAGAAATAAATTCTTGAACAAATGCCTGTGGCATATTAGCAATAATACCCACCATAATTAAAAGTGAAATACCATTTCCAATTCCTTTGTCGGTGATTTTCTCTCCCAACCACATGGCAAATACAGTACCTGTAACCAAAATAATAACGGAAGGTATTATAAAATCTAATCCTTTACCTAAAACAAAAGCTGAATCTGGAACTCCCAAAGCTCCTAATGAGTAAAGGTAAGCAGGTGCCTGAACCACACAAATACCAATGGTAAGCCATCTGGTAATCTGATTAATGGTTTTTCTGCCACTTTCCCCTTCCTTTTGAAGTTTTTGTAGATATGGAATCGCAATACCCATTAACTGCACTACAATAGAAGCAGAAATATAAGGCATAATACCAAGGGCAAAAACAGAAGCATTAGCAAAAGCTCCACCGGTAAAAGCATTAAGTATTCCTAAAATTCCGCTGTCTGTGTTAGAAGATAACTGAGCTAATTGCGTAGTATCTATACCTGGCAAAACAATTTGGGCACCAAAACGGTAGACCAACAAAAGACCTAAAGTGACTAAAATACGCCCTTTAAGCTCTTCAATTTTCCAGATATTAGATAAGGTCTCTATGAATTTTTTCATAATATAAAGGTTATAAACTTAATGCCTCACCACCAGCAGCTTCAATAGCAGCTTTAGCTGTAGCAGTAAATTTATGAGCAGATATAGATAATTTGGCTTTTAATTCACCCCCACCTAATATCTTAACTAAATCATTCTTACCAACCAATCTGTTAGCAATTAATACTTCTAAACTAACTGTGTCTGTTACCACACTGTTATCTACTAAAAGCTGAAGTTTATCTAGGTTTATCCCAGCGTATTCTTTTCTGTTAATGTTCTTAAAACCAAATTTAGGAACACGTCTCTGTAAAGGCATTTGACCTCCTTCAAAACCAACTTTTTTAGAATACCCAGATCTAGACTTAGCCCCTTTGTGACCACGAGTGGCAGTGCCCCCTTTTCCAGATCCTTGACCTCTACCTACTACTTTTCCTTCTCTGTGAATAGCACCTTCGGCAGGCTTTAAACTATTTAAATTCATAATCAATATGTATTAAGCCTCTGTTGTAGAGACTAAGTGTTGAACTTTTTTTATCATTCCAAGAACAGCTGGTGAAGCGTCGTGAGAAACTTCTTGCCCAATCTTTCTAAGACCCAAGGCTGCTAGGGTTTGTTTTTGTCTAAGAGGCTTTTTAATGCTGCTCTTTACTTGCTTTACTGTAATTTTTGCCATGATGCTATAATTATCCTTTAAACACTTTTTCTAAAGAAACACCACGTTGCGAAGCAATCGTTTTAGCATCTCTCATTTGTAGTAAAGCATCAAAAGTTGCTTTTACTACGTTGTGAGGGTTAGATGATCCTTGAGATTTAGAAAGTACATCATGTACCCCAACCGCCTCTAATACTGAACGAACAGCACCACCTGCAATAACACCGGTACCGTGAGAAGCAGGTTGCACATAAACTTTTGCACCACCAAATTTCCCTTTTTGTTCATGTGGTAAAGTTCCTTTAATTAAAGGAATTCTAACCAAATTTTTCTTAGCATCTTCAATTGCTTTAGAAATAGCTGTAGCAACTTCTTTAGACTTCCCTAAACCGTGACCTACAACACCATTCTCATCACCAACTACCACAATAGCTGAAAATCCAAATGCTCTACCTCCTTTAGTAACTTTGGTTACCCTTTGTATACCTACTAAGCGGTCTTTCAATTCTAAACCTCCTGGTTTAACCGTTTCTACGTTTTTATAATTCTGCGACATAATAATTTAGAATTTAAGTCCTGCTTCTCTAGCGGCATCAGCCAAAGATTTGATTCTACCGTGATATAAATTACCACCTCTATCAAAAGCGACTGCTTCAATTTTTATTGATTTTGCTTTTTCTGCTATTGCTTTCCCAACAAGGGTTGCAATTTCTATTTTAGTCCCTTTAGCAGGGCTAAGGCCTTTATCTCTAGAAGAGGCTGCTGCTAAAGTAACGCCGTTAACGTCGTCAATTAACTGTGCATAAATCTCTTTGTTACTTCTAAAAACAGCCAATCTTGGCGTGCTAGCTGTACCAGAAGATACTTTACGGATCCTTCTTCTAATTCTTAGTTTTCTTTCAGTCTTCGATAATCTCATGATGCTATGTATTAAGCCGATTTACCTGCTTTTCTTCTTAATTGTTCTCCTACGAATTTAACTCCTTTTCCTTTGTAAGGTTCTGGCTTACGGAATGCTCTAATTTTAGCAGCAACCTGACCCACTAGTTGTTTGTCATGTGAAGACAACTTAATTACTGGGTTTTTTCCTTTTTCAGAAATAGTTTCTACTATCACCTCCTGAGCTACATTTAAAACAATATTATGGGAAAAACCTAAAGCTATATCTAATTTGTTTCCTTGATTGGTAGCTCTATAACCAACACCCACTAATTCTAATTCTTTTGTCCAACCTATAGAAACCCCTAGCACCATATTGGCAACCAAAGATCTATAAAGACCGTGTTTAGCTTTGTGCTCTTTAGACTCAGAGGGTCTAGTCACTAAAACTTGTCCTTCTTCTACTGTGATACTTACAGCAGAAAATTCTTGTGATAATTCCCCTAACTTACCTTTAACAGTAAGCATATTGTCTTTAACCTCTACGGTTACACCTTCAGGAATCACTACTGGATTATTACCTATTCTAGACATTATTTTTGCTCTTTATATATTAATAAACGTAGCATACCACTTCGCCACCTACTTTTTCTAATCTAGCTTGTTTACTAGTCATTACTCCATGTGAAGTAGAAACTATAGCAATACCTAAACCGTTTAAAACTCTAGGAAGCTCAGTAGCACCAGCGTACTTACGCAAACCTGGTTTACTGATACGACTAATTTTTTTGATCACTGGCTCTTTAGTTGCTGGATCGTATTTAAGGGCTATTTTGATAGAACCTTGTGGTCCTTCTTCCTCAAATTTGTAACTTAAAATGTATCCTTGGTCGAATAGTATTTTAGTAATTTCTTTTTTAAGATTAGATGCTGGAATGCTCACTACTCTGTGACCTGCACTATTAGCATTTCTAATTCTTGTAAGGTAATCCGAAATTGGATCTGTATACATAACTATAAATTTGCGGCAACGGTTTTTAACAAATGTTAAACCTGAAACCAATTAATATTAATTTTTGACTACCAGCTAGCTTTTCTAACTCCTGGGATAAGACCATTATTGGCCATTTCTCTAAATGTGACTCTAGAAATACCAAATGTTCTCATATATCCTTTTGGCCTACCAGTAAGTTTGCAACGATTGTGCATGCGAACGGGAGAGGCATTTTTTGGTAATTTCTGTAATCCAGCATAATCACCAGCTTCTTTTAAAGCTTTTCTTTTATCTGCGTATTTGGCAACCGTCTTAGCTCTTTTTACTTCGCGGGCCTTCATTGATTCTTTAGCCATACTAATTCTTTTTAAAGGGAAGTCCTAACTGAGTTAATAATGATTTTGCTTCTTGATCAGTATCTGCAGACGTTACAAAAGTAATATCCATACCGTTTATTCTATTGATTTTATCAATATTGATTTCAGGAAATATAATCTGCTCAGTAATTCCTAAAGAATAATTACCACGGCCATCAAAACCAGTAGCTTTAATTCCTTGAAAATCTCTTACACGTGGTAGGGCAGCAGTAACCAATCTATCTAAAAATTCGTACATACGCTCCCCTCTTAAGGTCACTTTAGCACCAATTGGCATTCCTTTACGCAATTTAAAATTTGCAACATCTTTCTTAGAGATGGTAGAAACGGCACGTTGTCCTGTTATCAATGTCATTTCATCAACCGCATGGTCAATAAGTTTTTTGTCTGCTACTGCAGCACCAACACCTCTTGAGACTACTATCTTCTCTAGTTTAGGAACTTGCATTACATTCTTGTAACCAAATTCTTCAGTTAACGCACTAATTACGCGATCCTTATATTCTTGTTTTAATCTTGGAATGTATCCCATAACTAAATTACTTCATTAGATTTCTTAGAAAACCTTACTTTCTTTTCTCCACGAACTTCATAACCAACTCTTGTAGCTTCTCCAGATTTTGGATCAAGCAAAGATAAATTAGATATATGAATAGGAGATTCTTTTTTAACAATACCCCCTTGTGGATTTTGAGCGCTTGGCTTCTGGTGTTTAGAAACCAAATTGGTTCCTTCTACTATGGCTCTTTTTTTCTGAAGATCGATAGTGACAATTTTTCCTTGGTCCCCTTTGTGGTCCCCAGCAATTACCTTCACCGTATCTCCTACTTTTATTTTAACTTTTGTCATCATCTTGGAAATTAAAGCACCTCTGGAGCTAATGAAACAATTTTCATGAATTGTTTGTCTCGAAGCTCTCTAGCTACGGGACCAAATACACGTGTACCTTTCATTTCACCTGTTGGGTTTAAAAGCACACAAGCGTTATCGTCAAAACGAATGTAAGAACCATCTGGCCTTCTCACCTCTTTTTTGGTTCTAACCACAACGGCAGTAGACACAGTACCTTTTTTGACACTTCCATTAGGAGTGGCATCTTTTACTGTAACTACAATCTTATCTCCTACAGACGCATACCTTCTTTTAGTACCTCCAAGTACTCTAATGGTCAAAACTTCTTTTGCCCCGGTATTATCTGCAACCTTTAGTCTGGATTCTTGCTGTAACATATTATTTAGCTCTTTCTAAAATTTCCACTAATCTCCAACATTTGGTTTTACTCAAAGGACGTGTTTCCATGATCTTTACAGTGTCTCCAATGTTACAATTGTTTGTCTCGTCGTGCGCAACATATTTCTTAGTTTTTAACACGAACTTTCCGTACATAGGGTGTTTTACTCGTTTCACTTCTGAAACAACAATAGATTTCTCCATTTTGTTACTAGTTACAACTCCTACTCTTTCTTTTCTTAAATTTCTTTTTTCCATAAAGCAGAACCCGTTATTGGTTTTCCCTTTTAGTTAACTCTGTAGCCAATCTTGCCACCGTTCTTCTCACTTTTCTAATAGAAAGTGGATTCTCTAAAGGGGTAACAGAATGTGCTAATTTTAAATCTGAATGTTGCTTTTTAAATGCAGCTAGTTGTTCTACAAGTGCCTCAGCTGATAATTCTTTTATTTCTGATTGTTTCATGATTCCTAAATTAAAAATTATGCTGAATAATCTCTAGCAACAATAAATTTGGTTTTCACCGGTAATTTCTGAGCTGCAAGACGCAAAGCCTCTTTTGCTATGTCATAAGACACACCAGCAATTTCAAACATGATCCTACCTGGAAGAACCACCGCAACAAAATACTCTGGAGCACCTTTACCTTTACCCATACGTACCTCTAGAGGCTTCTTAGTAATAGGCTTGTCTGGAAATATCTTAATCCATAATTGACCTTCTCTCTTCATATACCTGGTAGCCGCAATACGCGCCGCTTCAATCTGACGCGATGTAATAAACGAAGTATCCAAGGATTTTATACCAAACATACCATTAGAAAGCTGGTGGCCTCTACCTGATATCCCTTTCATACGCCCTTTCTGGGCTTTGCGAAATTTGGTTCTTTTTGGTTGTAACATGATTCTGTTTCTTTATATAATTACTTTCTACGACGTGGTTTCTTTGGTCCCTCTTGATTGCCTCCTTTTGGCTGACCCATGGCCATACCAACTAAGGGAGATAATTCACGCTTGCCATAGACTTCACCTTTCATAATCCACACTTTAATACCCAATCTTCCGTAGGTAGTATGTGCTTCTTGCAATGCATAATCAATATCAGCTCTAAAAGTAGACAATGGTATTCTACCGTCTTTATATCCCTCAGAACGAGCCATTTCAGCACCGTTTAAACGTCCGGATATTAAAACTTTAATACCCTCAGCATTCATTCTCATAGCAGCAGCAATAGCCATTTTAATAGCTCTTCTGTATGAAATTCTACTTTCAATTTGCCTACAAATACTAGCAGCTACTAAATTAGCATCAACTTCAGGCCTTTTGATCTCAAAGATGTTAATTTGAACTTCTTTACTAGTGATTTTCTTAAGCTCTTCTTTAAGCTTGTCTACTTCTTGACCACCTTTACCAATAATGATACCAGGTCTGGCAGTAGTGATAGTAATAGTTACTAGTTTAAGTGTACGTTCTATGATTACTCTAGAAACACTTGCTTTTGCCAAACGAGCAAAAATATATTTTCTAATTTTATCATCTTCTGCAAGTCTATCACCGTAATCATTACCACCGTACCAGTTAGATTCCCAACCTCTGATGATTCCTAGACGATTCCCAATTGGATTTGTTTTTTGTCCCATAGTGCGTATCCTAGCTTTGTATATTATTGTTGTCACCTAAAACCAATGTTACATGGTTTGAGCGTTTTCTTATTCTGTGTGCTCTTCCTTGTGGTGCAGGACGAAGTCTCTTTAACATACTTCCTCCATCTACACGAATTTCCTTAACAAAAAGATCTGCGTCTTCTATGTTAGCTTCCTCGTTCTTAGCTTGCCAGTTTGCAATAGCAGACAACAATAGTGTTTCAATTTTACCAGAAGCTTCCTTTTGGTTGAACTTTAAGATTGCCAAAGCAGCCTCTACTTGTTTCCCTCTCACTAGATCTGCAACCAAACGCATTTTTCTAGGTGAAGTTGGACAGTTGTTCAACTTAGCAAAAGCAACTTGTTTTTTTGCTTCTTTAATGGCATCAGCCATGTTTCTTTTACGAACTCCCATAGCTTATTTTTTACCTTTGTTTTTAGCACCTGCATGCCCTCTAAAGGAACGTGTTGGTGAAAATTCTCCTAATTTGTGACCCACCATGTTTTCAGTAACATATACAGGAACAAAAAGCTTCCCGTTGTGAACTGCAATAGTTTGACCTACAAAATCTGGGGTAATCATTGAAGCTCTAGACCAAGTCTTTACAACTGTCAATTTCCCTGATGTGATATTCTCTTGGACTTTTTTCTCTAAACTGTAGTGAACGAAAGGTCCTTTTTTTAATGAACGTGCCATGTCTATCTACTTTTTATTTCTTTCTACGTTCTATAATATACTTGTTGGTGCTCTTGGTTTTAGAACGTGTTCTAAATCCTTTAGCTGGAATTCCCTTTCTAGATCTTGGGTGACCTCCGGAAGATCTTCCTTCACCACCACCCATTGGGTGATCTACTGGGTTCATAGCTACTGGTCTCACTCGTGGTCTTCTACCCAACCATCTGCTTCTACCTGCTTTACCAGATACTAACAATTGATGATCAGAGTTAGATACAGCACCAATAGTGGCCATACAAGCTGAAAGAATTAAACGTGTTTCACCTGAAGGCATTTTAACCGTCACAAACTTTCCGTCTTTTGCCATAAGTTGGGCAAAGGTTCCAGCACTTCTTGCCATTACTGCTCCTTGTCCAGGACGTAATTCAATACAAGAAATAATAGTACCTAATGGAATAGCGTGCAAAGGCAATGCATTACCAATCTCTGGAGCTACCTCTGCACCTACTGAAATAGTCTGTCCAACGGCCAAACCGTTTTGAGCAATCACATATCTCTTTTCCCCATCTGCATAGGTCAATAGTGCAATAAATGCAGTTCTGTTTGGATCGTACTGTATAGAGGTCACCGTAGAAGTCACATCTGACTTATCACGTTTGAAATCCATTAAACGATACCTTCTTTTGTGACCTCCACCTTTTTGACGAATGGTCATTTTTCCTTGACTGTTTCTACCCCCAGTTCTTTTTATCGGACTAAGCAAGCTTTTTTCCGGCTTATCAGTAGTAATGGCGTCAAAACCGTTAACTACTCTAAAACGCTGCCCTGGGGTGATTGGTTTTAATTTTCTAACTGACATTTTTTGTCTTTATAGATTACTGTAAAAATCAATGATATCTCCGCTTTTAACATCAACAATGGCTTTTTTATAAGCAGATGTCTTACCATGCTGCACGCCTGTTTTTGTATAACGTGATTTTCTTGAAGGACCATAGTTCATGGTGCGTACTGCATTCACAGAGACACCGTAAGAAGCTTCAACAGCTTCTTTAATTTGTATCTTATTGGCATTAGGATCTACGATGAAGCCATAGCGGTTGTACAACTCACTGTCTGCTGTCATTTTTTCCGTAATGATTGGTTTTATCAAAACACTCATAGTTCCTCTATTTTGTTAAATTTAATTCAATTCCCGCTATAGAACCCTCAAGCAATACAATACTTCCTGCATTAAGAATCTTGTAAGTACTTAATTCTGAGTTAGTTACAACATCAGTTTGGGTTAAATTACGTGACGACAAATATACATTATTATTTGAATCACCCAACACAACTAAAGACTTTTTGTTATCAATCCCTAATGATTTCAATACTTGTAAGAAATCCTTAGTTTTTGGTGACTCTAAATTAAAGTCTTCTAAAACAATGATAGATTGCTCACTGGCCTTTAAAGACAAAGCAGACTTTCTAGCCAAACGCTTTACATTTTTATTAAGCTTTTGAGTATAGTCTTTTGGTCTAGGGCCAAAAATACGACCACCACCTCTAAATACAGGAGATTTTATACTTCCTGCACGAGCGGTACCAGTACCTTTTTGTTTCTTAATCTTACGCGTACTACCAGATATTTCTGCACGTTCTTTAGACTTGTGTGTTCCTTGACGCTGGTGCGCTAAGTACTGCTTTACATCTAAATAAATAGCGTGATTGTTTGGGTCTATTGCAAAAACAGCATCAGAAAGGTCTGCCTTTCTCCCTGTTTCTTTTCCTTTACTATCTAAAACTGCTACTTTCATTACTTCTCAATAGTTACGTAAGCGTTCTTATGACCAGGTACACAACCCTTAACAACTAGGATGTTTTTCTCTGGTACAACTTTTAAAATTTTAAGGTTTAAAGCAGATACTCTGACACCACCCATTCTTCCAGCCATTTTCATGCCCTTGAATACCCTTGCTGGGTAGGAAGCAGCACCGATAGATCCTGGAGCTCTTAGCCTGTTGTGTTGTCCGTGAGTAGCTTGTCCAACACCTGCAAAATTGTGTCTCTTAACAACTCCTTGAAATCCTTTACCTTTAGAATTTGCAGCAATATCTACAAACTCACCTTCTGCAAATAGGGCTACACCAATGATGTCTCCTAATTTGTAATCTCCTTCAAAATTTCGGAATTCAACGACTTTTCTCTTGGCAGAAACACCCGCTTTTTTAAAGTGACCTGCGGTCGCTTTATTTACGTGCTTCTCTGCCTTGTCATCGAAACCGAGTTGAAGGGCACTGTACCCGTCTACCTCTTCGGTTCTGACTTGGGTAACCGTACATGGTCCAGTTTCTATAACGGTACATGGAATATTCTTTCCATTCTCGTCAAAAATACTGGTCATGCCAATCTTTCTTCCTATTAACCCAGACATAATAATTAGTATTTAATTTATATTTAATTTATTTGGGACGCATCCCTAAAAAAAACAGGGTCAAAAAATAATTCAACCCTGATTATTTTTTTTCCGTTTTTCCCTTGCACAAAGCTCGGGACAAGTAATGAGCAGCTAGCTGCTCAATGGCATTAGGCCGCAAGGCCTAAGATCACACCTTTATTTCAACTTCTACTCCAGAGGGCAACTCTAATTTCATGAGTGCGTCAATGGTTTTTGAAGAAGAAGAGTAAATGTCAAGTAATCTTTTGTATGAGCTCAATTGAAATTGCTCTCTAGATTTCTTGTTCACGTGCGGGCTACGCAATACTGTGAATATCTTCTTATGTGTTGGCAAAGGAATAGGACCAGTTACTACTGCACCTGTAGACTTTACCGTCTTTACGATTTTCTCTGCAGACTTATCTACCAAGTTAAAATCATATGATTTAAGTTTAATTCTAATTTTTTGGCTCATCGTACTTAATTATGCAGTTATACCTTTAGCTTTTTTAATCACTTCTTCTGAAATATTAGAAGGCGTCTCTTCATAGTGGTCAAATTCCATTGTAGAAGTGGCTCTACCAGAAGACATAGTTCTAAGCGCAGTTACATATCCAAACATTTCTGAAAGAGGTACTAAAGCTTTAATTACTTTAGCGCCGGCTCTATCATCCATATTGGTCACCTGACCTCTACGCCTGTTAAGATCTCCTACAATGTCACCCATGTTTTCTTCTGGAGTAAGGGCTTCTAATTTCATGATTGGCTCAAGGATTACTGCACGGGCTGCTTTTGCTGCTGCTTTGTAACCCATTTTAGCGGCCAATTCAAAAGAAAGAGCGTCTGAATCTACAGGGTGAAAAGAACCATCTCTAATAGTCACTTTCATAGAATCCATTTCAAAACCAGCCAAAGGACCGTTCTTCATAGCTTCTCTAAATCCTTTCTCTATAGATGGAATATATTCCTTAGGAACGTTACCTCCTTTAATTACGTTCACAAACTCAAGTCCAGATTTAGCTTCAGTGGCTGGTTCAATAGTAAATACAATATCTGCAAATTTACCACGACCACCAGACTGCTTCTTATACACCTCTCTGTGGTCTGCAGAGGCTGTAAAAGCTTCTTTATACTCTACCTGAGGTTGTCCTTGATTCACTTCTACTTTAAATTCTCTTTTTAGACGGTCACAAATAATATCTAAGTGTAACTCTCCCATTCCAGAAATAATAGTCTGGCCAGAGGCCTCATCTGTCTTTACTTGGAAAGTTGGATCTTCTTCAGCTAATTTATGCAAAGCCATTCCTAACTTATCTATATCGGCTTTTGTTTTTGGCTCTACCGCAATACCAATTACTGGATCGGGGAAGTCCATGCTCTCAAGAACAATAGGAAACTTCTCCGCAGTTAATGTGTCACCCGTTTTAATATCTTTAAAACCTACAGCCGCTCCAATATCACCCGCCTCAATAAAATCAATAGCGTTTTGTTTGTTGGCGTGCATTTGGTAAATTCTAGAGATACGCTCTTTGTTTCCTGAACGGTTGTTTAAAACATAAGAACCTGCGTCTAAACGACCAGAATAAGCCCTAAAGAATGCCAAACGTCCTACAAAAGGATCCGTTGCAATTTTAAATGCCAAGGCAGCAAAAGGCTCTTTAACATCTGGTTTTCTAGTTTCTGGTTTGTCAGTATTTGGATTAATTCCTACTATACCTTCTTTGTCCATTGGAGATGGTAAGTATTTACATACGGCATCTAATAGAAACTGTACGCCTTTATTTTTGAAAGATGAGCCACAGATCATTGGAATGATACTCATGTCCATTACTGCTGCTCTCAATGCTGCATTCACTTCTATCACAGTAATTGAATCTTCATCTTCAAAGAATTTCTCCATTAAAGTTTCATCGTATTCAGCTACTGCTTCTATAAGCTCTGCTCTGTATTGTTTTACTTCTGCCACCATATCTGCAGGAATAGGCACTTCTTGAAAAGTAGCACCCAAATCATCCTCATTCCAGATAATGGCTTTATTAGTTACAAGATCAACAACCCCTCTAAAGTCTGCTTCATCACCAATAGGCAATACAATAGGTACCGCGTTAGATTTTAACATCTCGCGCACTTGCTTACAAACCATTAGGAAATTAGATCCTTGTCTGTCCATTTTGTTCACAAAACCAATACGTGGCACCTTGTAATTATCTGCCAAACGCCAGTTGGTTTCAGATTGAGGCTCTACACCATCTACTGCTGAAAACAAAAACACCAATCCGTCTAACACACGTAAAGAACGGTTTACCTCTACTGTAAAATCTACGTGACCAGGAGTGTCAATAATGTTAAAGTGGTAAGGAAGTGTTTCTGGTAATTTCTCACCATTTGCAGTGGGGAAGTCCCATGAACAAGTAGTGGCAGCAGAAGTGATAGTAATACCACGCTCTTGCTCTTGCTCCATCCAATCCATTGTGGCGGCACCATCGTGTACTTCGCCAATCTTATGACTCACTCCAGTGTAAAATAAAATACGCTCTGTAGTGGTGGTTTTGCCAGCATCAATGTGCGCGGCAATTCCAATATTTCTTGTATATCTAAGGTCTCTTGACATGGCTATGATTAGAATCTAAAGTGAGAGAATGCTTTATTGGCTTCTGCCATCTTATGAGTATCTACCCGTTTTTTAACGGCAGCACCTTCTTCTTTGGCAGCAGCTAAAATTTCTGAAGCCAATTTCTGAGCCATAGATTTTTCGTTTCTTTTACGCGCATAGCTTAGCATCCATTTAATAGCCGTTGAAATTTTACGGTCTGGACGTATTTGCATTGGAATTTGGAAAGTAGCTCCCCCTACTCTTCTAGAGCGCACCTCTACGTGAGGCATGACATTAGATAGGGCGTCTTTCCACACTTCTAGTGCAGTTTTTTCTTCATCTGTCTTTTTTTCTTCTACAATGGCAATGGCGTCGTAAAATACTTTAAAGGCTATAGATTTCTTACCATCCCACATCATCATATTGACAAAGCGAGTGACCAACTGATCATTAAATTTAGGATCCGGTAATAAAGGTCTTTTTTTGGCCTGTTTTTTTCTCATGATTTCTCTTTAAACTGTCTTACGCTTTCTTAGGTCTTTTTGCTCCGTATTTAGATCTACGTTGAGTTCTTCCTGCAACACCAGCGGTGTCTAAGGCGCCCCTTACAATGTGATACCTAACTCCTGGCAAATCTTTTACCCTTCCGCCTCTTACTAATACTATCGAGTGCTCTTGTAAATTGTGACCCTCTCCAGGAATGTATGCGTTCACCTCTTTACCATTTGTAAGCCTAACCCTTGCTACTTTACGCATTGCAGAGTTTGGTTTTTTAGGTGTAGTGGTGTAAACACGCGTACATACCCCTCTTCTTTGAGGACACGATTCCAAAGCAGCCGATTTACTCTTCTTAGTAATTGTGGCTCTTCCTGTTCGTACTAATTGTGAAATTGTTGGCATATATAATGTATATAAATAACTATTACCCCTTTTTAAGGGCTGGCAAATGTAAGAATTAATTATTGATAATCAAATCCCGCTATGTAAAAAATTAATTTTTTTTCACAAAATTAACGAATTGTAATTTTCATACTCGGTATTTAAAAATTAATAAGATGAATAAGGTATATATGTTTTTTTGGCCTTCAGTCGATACTTACGCATAAAAATTATTTATAATTTATATAATGAATATTAATATTAACACAATAAATAAATATTAACATAAATTTTACATAATAGAATTTTTTAATTAGGTTTGATGTACTAATTTTTTAACTAAAAAAATAAAATGAAAACAAAAATTAAAAGTGTTTTAACGCTACTTTTTATGTTAGCCATGCAGTTTGGTGTAGCCCAATCAGGAAATATTTCTGGTATGGTTACAGACCAAAGCGGTGTTCCCTTACCAGGGGCCACTGTATTAATTAAAGGAAGTTCTACAGGAACAACTACAGATTTTGATGGAAATTTTTCTATTGCTGCAAAATCAAACAATACTTTGGTTGTTAGCTTTATTGGTTATCTATCCAAAGAAGTGCTCGTGGGTAACCAAACTTCAATAAATGTGAAGCTTACTGAAGACTCACAACAATTAGACGAAGTGATTATTACTGCAATGGGTTTAGAAAGAAAAAAAGATAATGACATTAGCTCTGCCACTGTTATTAAAGCAGATGTAATTGCTAGGTCTGGAGAAGCCGGACTACTCCAAGGAGTGGCAGGTAAAACTTCTGGAGTTTTAATCACTGCTTCTACAGGAGATCCAGGAGCTGGTGCTTTTATCCAGATTCGTGGTCAAAATACCATTTTAGGAGACAGCTCTCCCTTAATTATTGTAGACGGAGTTCCAATTTCTAATAGTAGTTTTGGTTCTAACACTGCTGGTGTGGTGCAGCAATCTCGTTTAAATGACATTCCAGCTTCTGACATTGAGAGCCTGACGGTTCTTAAAGGAGCAGCAGCAGCAGCCGTATGGGGATCTGGAGCAGCAAACGGAGTTATTGTTATTCAAACCAAAAGAGGAAAACTTGGCGGTGGTTTAAGTGTTAACTTCTCTTCTTCTCTAAGTATTGATCAAGTAAACAAAGAGCACCAAAAACAAAGTGAATATGGCCAAGGAACTAGAGGTGCTTGGAGTTCAAACGCAGGAGGAGCGTCTTGGGGAGATAAAATTTCTACAAGATCTGGTGCAGCAAACACTGTAAATAATACAGGCGCCTATTTTGTAGGAGACGTCACAGGGGCTACCTATTATCCAATCACTAAAAAAAATGATAGAAGCGTTTTTAATGACGTAAACAGAGATCAGATTTTTAGAACGGGAATTACTCAAAACTATAATTTAGGTATAAATTTTTCTGCAAACGAAAAGAGTAGTACTTATTTTAGTTATTCTAAACTAGATCAAAAAGGAATTATCAATGGTTTGTCTGATTACCAAAGAAATACTTTTAGAATCAATACAACCAATAAATTAACAGACTGGTTAGAGACTAGAATTAATACTTCTATGATTAACATAAAATCTAATCGTATTCAGACTGGATCTAACTTAAATGGATTGTACTTAGGATATCTTAGAACTTCTCCAGATTTTGACAACACAGATCATATTGGTACATATTACAGAGGCCCATCAGACGCAGTAGGAGTACCAAACAGTCACAGGTCTTACAGAAACAGACAAATTGGTGAAGCTGCCGGTATTTACAACAACCCAGGCTGGACTATTAATGAAGGCACCAACCCTAACGAGGTAATGAGATTTACCATTGCACCAGAATTAAATATTAAGTTAAATGACAATCTTAAGTTTACTGGTAGATACGGTTTAGACTTTTACACAGACAGAAGAGAGAATTACTACCCAACATTCTCTTCTGGAGACTGGACTAAAGGTGGTTTTTACAAAGATGATTACTCTGAAAATGTTCAAAACTTAAACTTATTTTTGAACGGAACAAATTCATTTGGAAGTAAAGTAAATTTAAATTGGGTAGCTGGTTATGTATTAGAGTCTAATGAATATTACAGGTTTAGCTCTTCTACCAATAACTTCTTAAACCCAGACCCTTCTAAGCAATTAGTAGACAATGCTGTAAATGGAGATATTTTAGCAAGTGAATTTAGAAGCAAGGATGTAAAAAACTCAGCATATTCTACCATGTCTTTTGACATTTTTGATAAATTATTAGTAGATTTATCTGGACGTTTAGAGAGAAATACCACTTTAGCGGACTTAAACTTTTATCCTTCTGCCAGTTTAGGATATGTATTGACAGACAGTTCAAATTCTAATGGTCCTTTATCCTTTTTAAAGTTGAGAGCTTCTTATGGACAGGTGGGTATTGCTCCAGGGCTTTACTTAAATGAAAGTAACTATGTAACTTCTAATGCTGGTTCTGAAGGCTGGGGAGATTATATAGACGGCGCCAATTACGGAGGTACTATTAGAAGAAGTGACGTACAAGGAAATCCAAATTTAAAAATAGAGCGAGTTACAGAAACAGAAGTTGGTTTTGACTCTAGATTCTTTGACAACAAACTTACAGTAGGTTTTACCTATTATGATCGTACCACTACAGATGGTATTTTAAATCTAGAAACACCTCCTTCTACAGGTTTTACTAGCCGTTATGCCAATGCTGCTGAAATATCTAACAACGGTATAGAATTTGACTTTAGTTATGATTTGTACTCTAACAATGACTTTAAAGTAAATGTATTTGGAAATTTCACTAGATATAAGAACATTGTAACAAAACTTCCAGAAGTAAGTAGAATTGTACTGAATGGATTTACAAGTACAGGTTCTGTTGTAAAAGAAGGAGAACCCTTTTCTGCCATTTTTGGTGGGGCGTGGCTAAGAGATAGCGCTGGTGCATTAGACCTAGACGCTTCTGGTTTCCCTCAAGTAGCGCCTGAACAAACAGTAATCGGAGATCCTAATCCAGACTTTAGAGCAGGTTTAGGTGCCAATGTAGACTACAAGAGTATTAACTTCTCCTTCTTATTTGAAACCTCTCAAGGAAATGATATGTGGGGGGGAACACAAGGAGTTTTAAACCACTTTGGTACTTCTGTAGAAACAGCTGTAGAATCTGTAGCTCCAGTAGATTTACCTATCTACTCTTCTAGTAGTGTTATTCCAGCAGGAACAACTTTTAGAGGAAACATAGAAGATTTTGGTGGTGGCCCAGTGGCATTAGACCAATCATGGTACACCTCTAACGGTGGAGGTTTTGGTAATGTTGGAGAATTATTCGTTAAAGATGCCTCATGGGTTAAGCTAAGAGAAATTAGCTTAAACTACAATTTGTCTAGTAAGCTTTTAAATTTTATGGGAGCTAAGTCTGGACAAATAGGAGTGGCTGGTAGAAACATCCTTATTTATTCTCCTTTTAAAGGAATAGATCCTGAGGTGAATTTAACTGGTGCTTCTAAAGGTAGAGGTTTAGATTATTTCACAAACCCAGGTACTAGTAGTATGCTTTTCAATTTAAAGCTAGAATTCTAACATAATTAAAACTAAAAAAATGAAAAAATATATATTTTCAATTATAACTGGAGTTTTGCTTTTTTCTTGTGAAAAGCCAGTAGAAGGATTAAATGATAATCCAAATGCATTTACAGACTCGCCTATTAGTTTGCTATTAAACCACACATTATTAAATGTGACCTCTATTGCGGAAGCTGAACCTGCTAGGTTTGCAACCATATTTACAGATCAATTCACAGGAGTAGACAGGCAGTACGGGAGTTTAAATATCTATACTACAGAATCTAGTAGTTATGAAGAAGTATGGGAAGATTTTTATGGTAGGGGAATTTCTCAGGCCCAAATAACTAAACAGAAAGCCCAAGATGGTGGAAATGCTTTAGTAGAGGGACAAGCCTTAGTTCTTGAGGGCTACTATTTTGCAGAGGCTGCATTGGTTTTTAATGACATCCCTTTTTCAGAAGTAAATAGCCTAGATTTTGCAGATCCTAACTATGAGCAGCAAGAAGTAGTCCTAAGAGCTGCAATAGATCTAATTACACAGGGAGTTTCTAAGGTAGGAAGTGCCGCTGGTGCCAATAATGTGTTTGCAACTACTTCTACATGGGCACAAATTGGTAATGCCCTTAAAGCTAGATATTTATTAGCCTTAGGAGAGTATCAAAATGCACATGACGCAGCTGTTCTTGCTAACTTTAGCTCTACTGCAAATGACTGGAGTATAAAACACTCTGTAGCCAACTATGGAGAAAACTTATTTTGGCAATTTGAGGTAGAACAAAGAGGTGACTACCTGAAAGTAGAAAATAGCTATATGTCTAGATTGTTAAAATCTACAGAGAGCATTTACAGAGGTCATGCCAAAACAGACGAAACCGCTAGATATAACTACTATGTAGCTGCCAACGGTTTAAGCTTAAACACTACAACAACTGGTTTTGCTGCCCAAACAAGAGCATTTCCTGTAATATCTTTTGAAGAAGTTCAGCTTATTATAGCAGAAGCTGCAGCTAGGCTAGATTTAAATGACAACGCTTTAGCGGCTCTTAATAAAGTAAGAGTTTCTAATGCTGGGAAATTTAAATCTAAATATGACGCTTATGTAGTAGCAGATTTCCAAACTGGAGGTATGGCTGCAAATGGAGCCAGCACTTTAAAAAATGCCATGATAAAAGAGGTTTTATTTGAAAAATATTGCTCTGTTATTGGTCTTCCAACATTTCAAGATGTACTTAGAACCAATAATTTAATTGGAGTTCCAATTAAAAATTCTAATGCACCTTCTATACCACAAAGGTTTTTATACTCTGCTGCAGAACAATCGTCTAACTCAAACTTTCCTGGTTTGGTAGGTCAGTATGTAAAAACAGATATTTATAATTAATATAAATATTTTTAGTAATTTTAAAAGCCACCTTGTTTCCAAGGTGGCTTTTTCTTTTAAAACAAAACATAGAACCATGAAAAATAAAATAGCATCTGCCTTAATTATTGTGAGCATACTTGCGCTAGTGAGCTACAACACGCAAGAAAAAAAATTTGAAAATAGTGTCATAGCCTCTTCGCACCCGTTAGCTAGTGAAGCAGGCATAAAAATGTATGAGCAAGGAGGAAATGCCGCAGACGCTGCAGTAGCAGCAGCCTTTACGCTAGCAGTGGTAGAACCCAGCATGAGTGGTATAGGAGGAAGGCTGCAAGCCATTATTAAAAATGGCCCACAAAACACCCTTGGAATAGACGCTTCTACCGTAGTACCAATAAACTACACCAATAATAATAACGAAAATGAGGGCTATAAAACCATAGGAGTTCCAGGAGTGGTAGCTGGCTTACTTAAAATTCATGAACAGTATGGGGAATTAAGCTTAAAAACAGTCATGGAACCAGCTATTTATTATGCAGAAAAAGGTTTTGTAGTATTGGAAGGAGAAGCCATTAGGCAAAAGATGACTATTCCTAGCTTAATACAGTATAAAGGAAGTACTGCTTTATTTATGGATAGTCTAAAGCAAACAGTAAAAAAAGGGAGTGTTTTTATTCAAAAAGAACTGGCATACACCTTAAAAAAGATAAGAGATGAAAAAAGAGACGGCTTTTACAAAGGAGAGGTAGCCCTTAAAATAGTGAAAGACATTCAATCTAACGGAGGCTATATCACCTTAAAAGACCTAGAAGATTATGAGGTAAAAGAATCTAAAATACTAAAAAGTACATACAAAGGCTATGATATAGAGACTCTCTATTTACCGTCATATGGTGCCATTACAATAAATATTCTAAACATACTAGATGAATTTAATCTGAGTACTAATAATGAATACCAAGACTTATTGGTCACTGCTCAAGCTACTAAAATTGCCTATAGTAAAAGAGCATATCAACACATTCCAGACAGCCTTTCAAAAATAATATCTAAAGAAGAGGCCATAAAATCCGCAAAACAAATAGTAAAAAATGCAGTCAAAGTAAAAACAGCTGATGTGGCAAATGAACCTTTGGCATGGAATTCAAAAATAGGACATACCTCACACCTAACCACAACAGATAAAAATGGCATGGTCATTTCTTTAACACAAACGATAGGGCCCCTTATGGGGTCTAAGGTGGCAACAAAAGAGCTGGGTTTTCTATACGCTGTTACTATGGGTGGTTATTTAGGAAATTACAAACCTGGTGACAGAGCCAACTCACACATTTCACCCACACTTGTGTCTAAAAATAACCAAGTAATATTAGCCCTTGGTGCTGCTGGCGGTAGTAGAATTGTAACAGCAGTCACCCAGGTGATAAAGAATAAAATAGATTTAGAATTAGGCTTAGAAGAAGCTGTAAAAAGAGGAAGGGTATACCCTAACAATGACAGTATTTTTGTAGAAAGTCACTTAGGAGTAGCATTGAGTGAGATAACGCTACAAAAATTAAACGAAAATAAAATAGCGTACAGATTAGACAAATCAGTAGCTACCCATGGAAGAATAAACGCCGTCATGTTAGACAGCTTAAAAAATAGGTGGCTGGGAATATCAGATCCGGATTGGGAGGGAGTTGCTATTGAATATACTAAATACTAAAAACTATTACCCGTTTTTAAGGGCTAACGAGTTCAGGAATTAATTATTGACAATCAAATTAAGCTATAAAAATTTAATTTTTTATAAGATTGAAGAATTGTAATTTTCATACTCATCAGTTTAAAATTAACAGCACAATCAAGGTGTCAATGTCTTTAACCTTCAGCCAGTTATTTTACATAACATTATTTAAATTTAACATAATAAAAATAATATTAACATAATTTTTTATATAAAAAACTTTTTTCTATTTTTGAAAAGTATAACTATCTTTAACTAAATAAAATGAAAACAAAAATTAAAAGTGTTTTAACGCTACTTTTTATGTTAGCCATGCAGTTTGGTGTAGCCCAATCAGGAAATATTTCTGGAATGGTTACAGACCAAAACGGTGTTCCCTTACCAGGGGTTAACATTGTGGTAGAGGGAACTACAAACGGCACCCAATCAGATTTTGATGGAAAATATTCTATTAGCGGTGATATTGGTCAAAGCCTTCTTTTTTCGTACATAGGGCAAAAAGCAGAGCGACGAACTATTGGCACAGAAAAAATCATTAATGTTCAAATGCAAGAAGATTCTCAAGCATTAGAAGAAGTAGTGGTTACAGCTCAAGGGATCACTAGGGAGAAAAAATCTTTAGGTTATGCTGTTTCATCTGTGGGCGCTGAAGATTTAGAGTCTAGAGCAGATGGTGATGTAGCCCGTGTTTTAATGGGCAAAGCATCTGGTGTTAGTATTACATCTGCAGGAGGTATGTCAGGGTCTGCTACGAACGTGGTTATTCGAGGTCTAAGTTCATTTAGTGGCAGTAACCAAGCACTTTTTGTAGTTGACGGTGTACCTTTTAGTAGTGACACAAACTCGGCAGGTAACTTTTTAGATGGAAATACTGGATCGTCAAGATTTCTTGATTTAGATCCTAATAATATAGCCAACATAGAAATCCTTAAAGGTTTGGCTGCAGCTACACTTTATGGTACTCAGGGAAAAAATGGTGTCATACTAATCACTACAAAAGCAGGGGCATCTGGTGGTGGTAAGAAAAAAACAGAAATCACTGTAAATACCTCATATTTTGTAAATGAATTTGCTTCTAAACCAGACATCCAACAACAATACGGAAACGGTTTTGACCAAGCTTTTGGATGGTTCTACAGTAACTGGGGACCAAGTTTTGATAAAGACGGTCTGGCTGGCTGGGGTGCACAACCATCTATAGATGAAAATGGAACTTTAGCCCACCCATATTCAACTACAGCTATTGCAGCTACTAGAAATGCATTTCCAGAATTACAAAATGCCCGTTACGATTGGAAACCTTATGATTCTTTGGGAGACTTCTTTCAGTCAGGAGATATAAAAAACACTTCCGTAAACATTAATGGAGCCTCTGAAGACGGAGACACTAATTACAACGTTAACGTTGGCTATTTAGATGATGACAGCTTTGTTCCTGGAAACGCATTACAGCGTTTCAATATTTCTGTAGGTGGTAGATCAAAATTGTCTAATAAATTTACCATATCTGCCTCTATGAACTACGCTAGAACAGATTATTTATCTCCACCAGTTGCGGCTAGTAGAGGTAACGGATCTCTTGGACTTTCTTTGTTTGGAAATGTCTTTTTTACACCGGTGAGTGTAGATTTAATGGGTTTACCATATGAAAACCCAATTACAGGGGGTAGTGTTTACTATAGAAACGGAAATGATATAATTAACCCTAGATGGACCCTTAATAATGTCAAAAATTCTCAGTTAACAAACCGTTTTTTTTGGAATGCACAACTTACTTATGACATCAACGATAATTTAAATGCTACCTACCGTGGAGGTATGGACTTTTATAACGAGCGCAATGTAAATTACGCAAACCGAGGTGGTGTATCCTTTAATCGCGCTATATTTGGAGCTTTAGACACCTATGACAATAACAATACTATATGGGATCATTATGTAGCTATAAACGGTAATTACGACCTTTCTGAGAAAATAGGAATGAGCTTTACGGCAGGTGCCACTACTAGATCAACAACATTTGATCAGATGGGTACTGCTAGTACAGGGCAAATTGTATTTGACGTACAGCGTCATTTCAACTTTGCAAACCAACTCCCTATTCAATTTACAAACCGTCAAAATATTGCAGGTGTTTTAAGTCAAGTAACTTTTGACTATGACAATATGTTATATGTGACTGGTTCAACTAGGACAGATTGGGTTTCTAACTTAACATCAGAAAATAATAGCCAGAGTTACCCGAGTGCTAGTATTTCCTTTCTACCCACAACAGCATTTGACGGTATTAAATCTCAAGAGGGTCTAAACTTCCTTAAGCTCAGGACAGGTATAGGACAATCTGCTACTTTTCCAGCTGGATACCCAACTGTTAGTATTGTAGAGCAAAATACGCAGGTAGCAGGAGATGATGGTGGAATTGTTACTAACCAAGTGGCAGGCTTTAAGGCCAATCCTAATCTTAAACCAGAGCTTATTTCAGAAATTGAATTTGGATTTGAATCCAAATCATTTAATAACAGACTTTCTTTAGACTTTACTTACTTTAATAGGACTACAAAAGACCTTATTGTTCGTGAACCACTTTCACCGTCTACCGGATTTACCTTCACCCAAAATAATGTTGGTAAAATTGAAGGAGATGGAATAGAAATAGATGCTGCATTTGACTGGTTTAAAGCTCAAAAACGCGATGATTTTAACTGGAATACAAGGATTAACTTTTCTACATACAACCCGGTAGTTACTGAGCAAGAGCAAGACATTATTATATATGCAGGAAGTTCTTCTCTTTTTATAGGTGGTAACGCGGCTATTAAAGGCCAACCACTAGGCGCCATGGTAGGTACTGCTGTAGGAAGAGACGTTGACGGTAACTTTTTAGTAAACGATGGTGGAGACTATGTAGTGGTTGAACAAGATTTAAATGGAAACATTCCAATTATTGGAGATCCAAACCCTGACTATCAAATGAACCTAATTAACTCTATTAGTTATAAAAACTTTAGTTTCGGCTTTCAAATAAATCACATAAGTGGTGGAGATATGATGTCTAGTACTATAGCTACTTTATTAGGACGTGGTTTAATTACAGAAACATTAGATAGAGAAAATACTTTTATTCTGCCTGGTATAAACCAAACAAGTGGCTTACCTAACAACCAGCAAATAAACAACTCTACCTACTACTTTAATAACGTTCTTTTTGGTCCTGCAGAATTAAAAGTTTATGATGCGTCTGTAATTCGTTTGCAAGAACTTTCATTGGCTTATAATTTTCCGGCAAAATATTTAGATAAAACACCTTTTGGAGCATTGAGTATAACAGCACAAGGATTTAATCTATACTACAATGCCTACAACATGCCTAAAGGCGCCAATTTTGATCCAAACGTTCAAGGTGCAGGCATAGGTAACTCTCAAGGTTTTGATTTCATCAACGGGCCAAGTAGCAGGAGATTTGGACTAAGTTTAAAAGCAACGTTCTAACAAACTATAATAGAAAAGCATTATGAAAAAAATATTTAAATACATAACCGTTGTACTTCTAGCAGGAGGATTCTTTAACTCCTGCGAAACAACAGAAATGAACTTAAGAGTGAGTCCAAATGATTTGGCTGCAAACCAAGCAGATCCAAACTTATTACTCAATTCCATACAATTGGCTTATGTGTCCAATATGACAACCATCAGTAACCTTGGTGGGCAATTAACTAGGATTGACTATATGTCCGGAAGAAACTATTTTAACAATTACCCTGGTGATACTTTTAATAGTATTTGGTCTAGAACATACAGCAGCGCATTTAACTCTGAAGGATCTAGTGATCCTTCTGTAGGTATTTGGACCAATATAGAGGCACTAAAAGAAATTGATGAAGCTAGTGATATAGATTATTCTTTTCACATTGCAGTTGGACAGACCCTTAAGGCTCACATGTTGCTATTATTGGTAGATTACTTAGGGGGTGCAGTATTGAGTCAAGCTGGTAATCCTGACGAATTTCCAGCACCATTATTAGACGAAGGACAGGCTGTATATGCCGGAGCATTGGCATTATTAGACGAAGCTGCAGCGCTATTTGCAAAAAATCCACAAGCTACTGGTGTGTCAGACTTCTTTTACGGAGGTGATAGCACTAAATGGATTAAATTAGTGAACTCCATAAAGTTAAAAGCACATGTTACCACAGGAAACTTAGCGGCTTTTAACGCTATTATTGCACAAGGTAACTTTATTGCTAATAATGAAGATGACTTTCAATTTCAGTATGGCATTAGAGAACTCCAGCCAGACACTAGACACCCAGATTATGCAGATGACTATACTCCAAGTGGAGCAAATATTTATCAATCTAACTGGCTAATGGAAAATATGTTACTGAAAAATGATCCAAGAATTAGATATTATTTTTATAGACAAGTAAACGGTACTCCTGGTGCTTTAGATGCAAACGGTGTTCCAGTAGACCCAAGCGAAGAAGAGTTAGCTTGTTCATTAGCTCAGGCGCCACTGCACTATGTAGACGGTGGTTATAGTTACTGTTCAGTAAATAGTGGGTATTGGGGTAGATCTCATGGTAATAATGAAGGTACTCCCCCTGATGGTTTTCAACGTACTGCATCTGGAGTATATCCAGCGGGTGGGCGTTTTGACGATAGCAGTTTTGGTAATGTAGGATTAGGTGTAGGTGGTGGTGGAGCTGGAATTGCTCCTATTATTTTGGCTTCTTATATTGATTTTTGGAGAGCAGAGTTAGCTCCTGAAGCACAGAAAGCAGAATTTTTAAGAGCAGGCTTAACAAAATCTATAGCAAAAGTTCAATCTTTTGGTTCTTTAGATAGTAGTGCTGACTTTACAGTGGCCCCAAAAGCAGCTGAAGTAACAAACTTTATAGATAGTCAAGTAACGGCTTTCAATGCTGCATCAGGAGATACAAAAGAAAATATTTTGGCGGAAAATTATTTTATAACCCTTTACGGTGGCGCTACAGAAGCATACAACTACTATAGGAGAACTGGATACCCAACTACCTTGTCACCAAACTGGGAGTTAAACCCAGGGGCGTTCCCAAGAACTTTTCTTTATCCACAAAATGAGGTAATAACGAATTCAAATTTAACTCAAAAGATGAACAATTCGCAACAAGTTTTCTGGGATACAAACCCAGCTGGCCCAGCGTTTCCCTCTGCTAACTAATAAAAAAAAAATCATGAGAATAAATAAAATAAATAAAATTCTGTTAATGACAGCTCTGACAAGCTCGTTGTTCTTTTCTTGTACAGAAGCAGATAACGTTATTGATCAGATCACTGACGATACTACAAGAGGTGCCATTCTTAGAACCATCAAAGTAGTGTCTAATGAACTCCCTATTGGAACTGCTGGAGCTGCATTTGCGGTTGATTTAGAAATACAAGATTCAAAGAATGGAGACTTAGTAGAAACTGTAGAAGTATATGTTGGTTTTAAGGACAAGACTATAGAAGCCGGTGGTGCAAACTTTAGTAAAAGTGAAGTTGCTATAGGTTCTATTCCTCGTTCGGCTTTTGAAAAAGGCCCAATATTACCAAGAACGTCTTATAGCGTAGGTCTAGCAGAGATGCAAACCGCATTATCTTTGTCAGACAGTAATATTAACGGCGGAGATCAATTTACTGTTCGTTTTGAACTTGTTTTAACCGATGGAAGAAGATTTTCACGAGACGATAATTCAGCTACTATGACAGGTTCTTTCTTTCGTTCTCCGTTCTTATATACAGCAACTGTTGTATGCCCAGCTACTGCACCTTCTTCAGGTGATTGGAAGTTTTCACTAACTGATGCATATGGTGATGGTTGGAACGGTGCTAGTTTTGAGGTTAGTCTTAACGGCTCAACCCCAATTTCTCTCTCTAATGTTTCTGCTGGAACTGAAGAATATACTGTAAATGTACCGCAGGGAACTCAATCAATTTCTATTGTATTCAGATCTGGTTCTTTTGATGGAGAAATTGCATTCACGGTTACAGCAGCCAACGGTAATGTGCTTTTATCACAAAATGCATACGCTGCTACTAGACCAGTAGCTGGATTAGAGCTGATTAATTATTGTATTAAGAATTTTTAATCAAAAAATATTTATAAATTTAAAGGCTCAAACGTTGTTTGGGCCTTTTTTGTTAAAATTAGTAGAAAGCAAAATGTATTGATAAACATAAAGTTGAAAAACTAAATTTTACAAAACATTTTTTTTTAAAACTTAAGCAAGTAATGATGAAATCAAAGTGGTCTAAACGAAACAAAAAAATATTAATCTTATTTTCAATCATGTTGTTTTCTTGCTCCCCTTCCGATATTATTACAGTTTACGAACCCGAACAAAAAATTGAGGAAAAACCAGAGACACCAAAAATTTTAGAGGAAATAATAAATGAAGACTTTACGCCCATAGGTATCATTGAAAAATTAAACCCAGAAAAAATAGATGATAACTATATTTTAGTTAATGATGCCGGCGCTAATAGAGTTTATTTAATTAATAAAGACGGCAAACTTCTGTATGAATGGACATTGACTAATAACATAGGTAATGATGTTTTTCTTTTACCAAATGGAAATTTACTTGCTTCTTTGGAAGCGGATGATCCCCAAATACAATTAGGTGGAAAAGGAGGTAAAATTCAACTTATTGAACCTAATGGGACAGTAAATTGGGAGTTTATCTATTCTAGTATTAATGGAGAAACACATCATGACGTTGAAATATTACCAAACGGAAATATTATTGCTATGGTATGGGAGCGAATTACAGCTGAAGAATCTCTTTCTACTGGCTATATGCTTGATCAAGATATATTTCCAGAATCTATTATTGAAATAAATCCAATAACAAATAAAATTGTATGGGAATGGAAATCACTAGATCATTTGGTGCAAGACCACGACAAAACAAAAAATAATTATGGGGTAATCTCTGAGAATCCAAATTTAATAGATATAAATTACCTTCCTAGGAATGGAATAACACCAAGCGTTAAAGGTGATATCATGCATGCAAATGCCATTGCATATGATGAAATAAATGATGCTATTCTACTTAGCGTAAACTTCTATTCTGAAGTTTGGGTAATTGATCATAGCACCACAGCTAACGAAGTAAATGGACATACTGGTGGAAAATTTGGAAAAGGTGGTGATTTAATATATAGATTTGGCAACCCTCAAACGTATCTCAATTCAAAAGGAACCCGCTTGTTTCACAATAATCATTTTCCAAACTTGCTTAAAGGAGAAGATACAGGTAAGCTACTTATATTTTCTAATGGAAATGATATAAAACAATCAAGAATATATGAACTAGAACTTCCGAAAACTTATTTATTAAGACAAAATTTCAACAATGAACCTAGAGTAAGCTGGAGTTTTACAGATCCAGCTCTATACTCCAACAAGGTTTCTGGAGCAGTTCCTCTAGAAAATGGCAATATCCTTATTACAGAAGGTGATTTTGGGTTTTGGGAAGTTACACGTAGCCACGAAATAGTTTGGAAATTAAACACTACGGGGTTTTTCTGGAGGGGATATAATTATTCCAAAAATGTACCCGAAATTAAACTATTAGGGTTATAAATGTAAAGAGTATTAAGAGCTGAAACACCCTTAATAAATGGTTAAAATGTTCTGTCATGTTTAAGCTTTACTTTTCAAAAAAAATTAAAAATATTTAGTACATTCATAAAAAGAAAGCATGAAACATCCATTATTAGTATTTATTTATTTAATGTCCTCAGGTTATTTATTTGCTCAGACCGCCGGTCAATTTTCCTCAGTTGGCGGTTCTGGCATGGGATATACTCAAGCCCTAGTGAATCAGATAGTAGGTGATACCAAAACACAAAAAGAGATACTATCAAAAAGAACTGGTATAAATGAATTTACAGGTTCTCCATATGTTACAGATACCTTTTCACAGGTAAATATATATTATAATGAAGAATTAATAGATCAATTTTTTTATCGCTACAATGCATTAAATGAAGAGGTAGAAGTAAAAAAAACTAACTCATCAGATGAAACTCCAAAAAGATTGATGGCTGATAAGGAAATACAAATAGACCTTACTGGTAATAAAGAACGAATAATGAGTTTTAAAACTTTTATTGACAAAAATAAAAACACTACAAATGGCTACTTAACATTGTTGCTAAAGGGACAAAACTTTGATTTATATCGTCGTATACGAGTGAAATTTACTGAAGGTCAAAAAGCACAAAACTCATTTGTACCAAACACCCCTAATCGCTTTACACAATTCACAGAATACTATTATCAGAAAGATGGAATAAACAGAATAGATGAGCTTAAACAATCAAACTCTAGTCTTCTGAAAATATTACCCAATGAAATGAAATCCAAAATGAAAGAATATCTCAAAGAAAATAAACTGAATATAAAGCAAGAGCTAGACTTAATTAAAGCTTTAGAATTTGTGAATAATCCCATCTCTAATTAATTTTAGTTTAATTTTTTTATTAATTACTGCTGCTTAAAAAATACAGATATACCAAAAAGCATAGCATATTCTAACGGAAATTATTTCATCCATGTGGATACTCGGCAATTCGTGACCTCTTTCATAAGCTTTGTAATAAAAAGTGTTTTTGTCAAATACAATAAGTTTGCTACGCCATATGGAAATATTATAATTCATACTAATTATTGAGATCAAAATACTTTTCTTCCAATTTTATAAGATGATTTAACTGCCTCACATCTTTCTACAAAAATCTTGAACACAAGTGCCAGTTTTTAACTTTGTGATCATAAATACAATCTGAGTCTTTTGAATATTTTAACTTTTTAATAGCAAATAATTTACTTAAGATTAGAAGTTTACTTGCTCTTATCTCTGTTTTTAATTATCAAACTTTAATGAAAGAAGGTTATTTATTGGGAAGATATCGTTCTTGAACATGCCATTAAAATGCATAAGTAAAAATTATAATTAATATAAATATTTCTTATAGTCATAAAAAAAAGTTAATTAAGAGGCCTTAACTAAAATAAAACTAACAATGAAAACAACTTTAAAAGGAATTTTGACGCTATTCTTGGCGCTTGTTGTGCAAGCAACTTTTGCACAAGAAAAAACAATTTCCGGTACAGTTACAGATCAAAATAATGTGCCTCTAGGTGGTGTGAACATTCTTGTTCAAGGGACCACTAGTGGGACGCAATCAGATTTTGATGGTAATTATACTATAAATGCTAGTGTAGGTAAAATATTAGTTTTTACTTATATTGGATTAAAAGAGGCTACAGCAACTGTAGGCTCAAGCAATATAGTAAATGTTCAAATGCAAGAAGACGCACAAGCTCTTGAAGAGGTGGTTGTTACTGGTATGGGTGTTTCTAGAGAGAAAAAATCCTTAGGATATGCAGCCCAAGAAATAAGTGGAGACCAAGTATCTACAGTAAAAGTAGATAATGTTGTTAACTCTCTTTCTGGAAAAGTTTCTGGAGTTCAAATTAGAGCAAGTAATAACTTTGGAGGTTCTACTAACTTTCTTATTAGAGGAGCGAGTTCTTTAACAGGGAATAACCAACCGCTCTTTGTAGTTGATGGTGTCCCTTTGGCCAACACAGTTAACAACTCTGCTAGCCAACAAGGTGGGTCTATTGGATATGACTATGGAAACGCAGCAATGGACATTAACCCAGACGATGTGGCTTCTATAAACATCCTTAAAGGATCTGCTGCCTCAGCAATATATGGTTCTAGGGGAGCCAACGGTGTGGTAATCATCACTACCAAAAAAGGAACTAAAGGAAATATGAAGGTGAGCTTAAGCTCTAGTTTCACTTATGGTTCTCTTGACAAAAAAACTTGGATTGAATACCAACAAGAAGGTGGTGCTGGATATGGTAAATATTATGGCTCTACTGGGTATTTTGAAGATATTGATGTAAATAATGATGGCACTTTAGATTTAGCCGTACCATCTTATGAGGATGCTTCATTTGGTGGACCATTAGATGGTTCTTTAGTATACCAATGGGATGCTTTTGTTCCAGAAAGTGCTAACTACAAAACTGCTACGCCTTATATTTTTGGTGGTGGTACTGCAGACTTTTTTGAAGACACATATCAGTTCAACAATACTATTGCTGTTTCAGGTGGAGACAAATTAATGAGCTATAGATTAGGTTTCACAAACTTTGACACCAATGGTATGATGCCTAATTCAAATTTGGAAAAGAATATTGTCAATTTTAATGGAACTCTAAAAGTTTCTGATAAATTCTCTGTAGGTTCTAACGTTAACCTTGTATTACAAAAAACAAAGGGTAGAAATTCTACTGGTTATTCTGATAACATTACAACTTCTTTCAGACAGTGGTACAACGCCAACAACAACATTAATGAGCAACGCGATATCTATTTTGATACTAAAAAAAACTATTCTTGGAATGCTACAGGTTCAACTGATGGAGATGCAGGTGCATTGACACCACTATACTGGGACAACCCTTATTGGACTAGGTATGAAAACTTCCAGACAGATAATAGAAACCGTTTATATGGAAATATATTTGCTACCTACAACCTTACCGATTGGTTGTCTTTAACTGCTAAAGCAGCAGTAGATACTTATGCTGAATTAAGAGAGGAAAGACGTGCAGTAGGGTCTATTGCTTCTGCTTTTGGAATTCTTAGAGCTGACGAAGGATCTGGATACGACAGAAGAGATATTGACTATGCTGAATTCAACTACGACTTTATGGCCAATGTTAATAAATATATCAATGACGATATCAGTTTATCTGGAGTAGCCGGTATCAATATTAGAAAAGAAGAATATTCTACATACCAGCAATCTACATCTGGAGGATTGAAAATTCCTGGCTTGTATTCTTTGAGTAATTCAGTGAACTCAGTGCCATTGCCAATAGAAGGTCTATCCAATAAATAAGTAAATGGTATTTATGCTCAAGCATCTCTTGGGTACAAAAACATGTTATACTTAGATTTAACAGACCGTTATGATATTTCTAGCGCATTGCCTATAGATAATAATAAATATAACTATTATGCTGTTAGTTCAAGTTTAATTTTTGACAACTTAGTAAACCTACCCTGGTTAAACTTTGGTAAATTAAGAGCTGGTTATGCAGAGGTTGGAAATGATTTACCTGCTAACAATGTATATGACACATTTGCTGTGATAGACAATTTTGGAAGCTCTTCTTTATTCTCTTATCCAGGAACAAAGGCCAATTCAAATTTAGTTCCAGAAAGAACTAAAGAAATAGAAGTTGGTTTAGAAACTAAAATGTTTAACAATAAACTATCTTTAGACTTCTCTTGGTACAAGAAAAATACAGAAAACCAATTAATGGCAGTATCTACAACTACAGCTACTGGTTTCTCTAGGAAATGGGTAAACGCAGGAGAAATTCAAAACAAAGGTGTAGAAGTTGGTTTAAACTACAGCCCAATAAGAACTAAAGATTTTTCTTGGGATATAAATGTAAACTGGTCTAGAAACAGAAACTTAGTTGTTTCGCTTTACGGAGAAACAGAAAATATTGTATTAGCTTCTTACCAAGGGAGTATTACTATTAACGCTACAAAAGGTCAACCTTATGGTGTGATTAGAGGTTTTGGCTTCAAATATGATAACAATGGCAACAAAATAGTAGATGCCAACGGTTACTACAAATCAGTATCTGATCAAATTATTGGAGACACAAACCCTGAGTGGAATGGTGGTATTACCAATAGCATTAAATACAAAAATTTAAAACTGAACTTCTTAGTAGATGTTCAAAAAGGCGGAGATGTATATTCATTAGACATGCACTATGGACAAGGTACTGGATTAACGTCTAATACGGGAGGTCTTAATGAATTAGGAAATCCTATTAGAAATTCTCTTGCAGATGGTGGTGGTGTATTAAATGTAGGGGTTACAGAAGACGGAGCAGTGAATACAACTAGGGCTAGAGGAGATTATTACGGCGGTGCATTTTACTGGGGTAACTCTTCAAGAAACCCAAGTGCCATGACTGTTTATGACGCTTCTTATGTGAAACTAAGAGAATTAGCTTTAGCGTACAATATGCCAAAGACCCTTTTAGGAGACAAAGTATCTTCTGCTAGTTTATCTCTTGTAGGAAGAAACCTTTGGATCATTTCTAAAAATGTACCCTACGCAGATCCAGAATCTGGATTAGGTGCTGGAAATGCACAAGGATATTTATCTGGTTCTTACCCAACTTACAGAACCGTTGGATTAAGTCTTAATATAGAATTTTAAAAAACAACAACGATGAAAAAATATATTTTTACATTATTAAGTTTCATGTTGGTTCTAGCTTCTTGTGAAGTAGACTCGGACTTAAACATTGATCAAAAAAATCCGTCCTCTGTACCAAGTAGTGGCTTGTTCGCTAATGGAACCAGAAACTTCTTTGACAGAATCAATGGATGGCATGAAAACAGACTGTATGCACAATACTGGGCACAAACTACCTATCCGGAAGCTAGCCAGTATGTTATGACTGGTCTTAGAAACAACGTTTGGGCTACTATTTATTCCAATGTACTACAAGACTTTAAAGGGGCCAAAGAATTAATTATTGCTAATAATGAAGAAAACGCAACCAATAAATTAGCTATCATAGATATGATGGAAGTTTTTGCTTATAGTACTTTAGTAGATAATTACGGAGATATTCCTTATACTGAGGCGCTAGATTCTGACAATGCAAATCCAAAGTATGATGACGCAGCTACTATCTATTCAGATTTAATGAGTAGACTGTCTGCAGATATTGACAACTTAGATGTTACAAAGGCTGGTTTTGGCGCAGGTCAAGATCCTGTATATGGTGGAGATGTTGTGATGTGGAAAAAAGCAGCTAGTTCACTTTTATTAAGACTTGCGCTTAGGGTTGCAGATGTTGATGCTAGTAAGGCTAGCGCAATGGCTATTAAAGGTGCAGCTGGAGCAATCACTGTTAACGATGAGAACTTTGGAATAAACTATTTAGATGCTTCTCCTAACACAAACCCAATTTATGCTGATCTAGTATTAAGTGGAAGAAATGATTATGTGGCTGCAAATACCTTAGTAGATATTATGAACCCACTTAATGACCCAAGAATGGGACATTATTTTGAGAAAAAAGATGGAGTGTATACAGGTGGTGAATACGGTACAGCTAATGCTGCTTCTGGATTTAGCGCCATATCTGACCAATTAAAAACTGCAGACTTAAAAGGAACTGTAATTTCAGCATCTGAAGTTGCATTCTTAAAAGCAGAAGCAGTTGCAAGAGGAATCAATTTAGGAGGTACTGTAAGTGTTCATTATGACAATGCAATTACTTTATCAATTACTGAATGGGGTGGATCTGAAGCTGATGCATCTAATTACCTTACACAATCTAGTATTCCTTATGCAACTGCAAATGGAGATTGGAAAGAAAAAATTGCTACTCAGAAATGGATAGCCATGTATGGAATTCCTTTTGAAGGTTGGACCGCTTGGAGATTATTAGATAAGCCAACTTTAAATGCACCAGAAGGAATGTCTTACAGTGATATACCAACAAGAATATTATATCCTACAACTGAAGCTCAATTAAACGGGACAGCCTATAATTCAGCTGCTTCCAAAATTGGTGGTGATGAAAAGACTACTAAATTATTTTGGGATAAAAATTAATTCATTTTTAAAATAATAAGTCACTAAAAGGGTAATATTATATGTTACCCTTTTTTTAATTTAAAGATAATTATGAAAAAAATATTAATATTATTGTCACTCTCATTAGGCTGTTTTTGTGCCCATAGTCAAAAATTTGATGCAGCTGGAACCGGAAACGGTTTCAACAACAACTTAAGGCAGTTTGCAGTTCAAAAAATTGAAAAGGTAAGCAATGGATCCAGTCTATATTCTGATAAGGCACCTGACATATATTTATTTGAAAAATTTACAGATAGTGAAATTCACAATATTTCTACAAAAGACTCTGTTTTAAAAGCAAAAACAAACTACAACATATTAAAAGATCGTTTTGAAATATTAATAAATGATGATTTATATCTAGTAGATAAAAATGTAATCACTAAGATTATTGTAGGTGGAAAAACATTTAAGCCAAGTGCATCAACAAATAAGAATTATTATGAATTAATTACCTCTAACAACAATGTTAAACTTATAGCATACAATGAAGGAAGGTTCATTGAAGCAAGAACACAAACATTGGGTATTATTGAAACTAAAATTAAAAAAATAATAGTCGCAGGTCTTATTATCAATAATAATGAAAAAAAGATGCCAAAGAAAAAAACTGAAGTTTTTGATCTTTTGCAATTAAATGATAAAAAAAGAAAAGAGTTCAAAAAAATAAAACTAAAAAATATTGAAGCTGTCAAAAATTTAATTGATTCCTTATAATTGTTTTCAAATAATAAATCTTAAAGCCCTCTTACCTTCAGTAGGGGGTTTTTGTTTACTTTTGCTGCATGGAGAAACAAACCTACATATACGGAATTAGAGCGGTTATAGAAGCTATTGAAGCTAAAGAAACCATAGATAAGATTTTTATTCAAAAAGGACTTCAGGGTGACTTATTTAAATCTTTAGAGACGCTAATTAGAAAAAACGGCCTAAATAGCTCTTATGTTCCCATAGAGAAACTAGACCACTTGGCCAAACAACACAACAACCACCAAGGGGTTGTGGCTTCTATTTCTCCCATAGAATTCCATGAACTAGACCCCTTTGTGGAAAAAGTTCTCGCAGAAAAAGAAGCACCTTTGTTTTTATTGTTAGACCAACTTTCAGATGTTAGAAATTTTGGTGCTATTATTAGGACCGCTTCTTGCACTGGAGTAGACGCTATTATTATACAAAAAAAAGGAACCGCCCCAGTCACAGCAGATACTATTAAAACCTCTGCAGGTGCTGCTTTTCAGGTACCCATTATAAAAGTAGACCATCTTAAAGACGCTGTTTTTCACTTACAAGCCTGTGGTGTTCAGGTAGTAGCTGCTACTGAAAAGGCTCAAAATGATTTATATGAGGTATCCTTTAAGGGTCCTATAGCCATAGTAATGGGATCTGAAGATATGGGAATTACTCCTTCTATATTAAAAGTAGCCAACGCACAAGCCAAATTACCTATGCAAGGATCTATAGGCTCATTAAATGTATCTGTAGCTTGTGGTGTATTTTTATATGAGGCTGTGAGGCAAAGACAATAGCTCCTGAAAAATTTATTTGTAATTTACTTTCATGAATGAGCCCTTAGCAGAAAGAGTAAGGCCAAAAACCCTAGAAGCTTATATAAGCCAACAGCACCTAGTGGGTCCTTATGGCACACTCACCAAGCAAATAAAACAAGGGATTATTCCTTCTATTATTCTTTGGGGACCCCCTGGTACCGGAAAGACTACATTAGCCCATATTATTGCAGCAGAAAGTGGCAGGCCTTTTTACGCGCTCAGCGCTATTAATTCTGGGGTAAAGGATGTCAGAGAAGTCATAGAAAAAGCGAAACAATCTGGAGGCTTATTCACTACAAAAAATCCCATTCTTTTTATAGATGAAATACATAGGTTTAGCAAATCTCAGCAAGATTCTTTATTAGCTGCAGTAGAAAAAGGGTGGGTCACGCTTATAGGGGCTACCACAGAAAACCCAAGTTTTGAAGTGAATGCCGCCCTATTGTCACGCTGTCAGGTAAATGTGTTGCAAGCCTTTGGCAAAGCAGATTTAGAAGCTCTTTTGGAAAATGCCATAAAGAATGACTCTTGGCTACAAGAAAAAGACATTTCTATTAAAGAAACTACCGCACTCTTTAGATACTCTGGAGGAGATGCTAGAAAGCTACTCAATATTTTCGAATTTCTAGTAACGCAGTTTTCAGAAGGCATTATTAATATTACAGATGAATTTGTTCAGAGAAACCTTCAAAATAACACTGCTTTCTATGACAAGTCTGGAGAGCAACACTATGACATTGTTTCTGCCTTTATAAAATCTATTAGAGGTAGTGACCCCAATGCAGCTGTCTATTGGTTGGCTAGAATGATAGTGGGCGGAGAAGACGTTAAGTTCATTGCTAGAAGAATGCTTATATTAGCCTCAGAAGATATTGGAAACGCAAACCCCACAGCCTTGGTTTTGGCTAACAGCTGTTTCCAATCTGTCTCCATTATTGGCCACCCAGAAGCAAGAATTATCCTGAGCCAATGTGCCGTCTATTTAGCGTGCTCTCCAAAGAGTAACCGTTCATATTTAGCCATAGACAAAGCCATAGAAAAAGTGAATATGACGGGAGATTTACCAGTACCTTTACCACTTAGAAATGCCCCAACCAAGCTCATGAAAGAACTGGGTTACGGAGAAGAATACCAATATGCACATGACTTCCCAAACCAATTTATAACCGCAGAATTTTTACCAGAGGCCATTGCTGGCACTACTTTCTATAAGCCAGGAAACAACCCTAGAGAAGAAAGTGCCAAGACCTTTTTAAAAAATCGCTGGCAGGATAAATACGGATACTAGCTAGTAGTAGCTTTTTCTAAATTAAAAAATTAAGCTTTGCCTTTAGAATATTTACAAATACTTCTTAATCTCGTCCAAAGAATGAATAATAAGGCAGTGGTCATGTGAAGGTTCCATATGTGCGTTAAAATGCATGACTTCATACCCTGCCGCTTTAGCTCCTAAAATATCTGCTTCTAAACTATCTCCTATCATTAAAGATTTATGAGGGACAACCTTTGCCATTTTAAGCGCCATTTCAAATATCTGAGGATGTGGTTTTTTTACACCAGCAATCTCAGAATCTATGACAACATCAAAGTAATGTTCAATGTTAGCGTTTTTCATTTTAAGGCCTTGAACCTCAGAAAACCCATTGGTAATAATATGTAATTTATAATGAGGCTTTAGGTATTCTAATATTTCTACAGCACCAGGGAAAAGATAGTTGTATGTAGTAAGAACTGTCATATACTGGTCTGCCAAGTCGTGAATAAGGGCGTCGGTAGCTGGGTACTCTAAGGTGTCAAAAGTAAATTTTAAACGCTCATAGCGCAGTGTTTCCTTAGAAACTCTTCCGTCTCTGTACATTTTCCAATACTGAAGATTAATAGGGATATAAGCTTTTAGAAAGACATCTAGAGGTATAGAAACACCGTAATCTACTAGTAATTTCTGAAAGGTAAGTGCAGAATTTTTTTCAAAATCCCATAAAGTGTGGTCTAAATCAAAAAAAATATCAGAAATTTTATCTTTAAACATGAAGGCAATTTTTTTTCAAAGATACCTCTAAAATATATAAAAAATTACTGCTAAAATTAGTTGTTAAAATTTGTGAGTTGTTTTTGAAAAAGCTCCTCCCATGTATCAGCCCTATCTCCACCCAAAAGCTCATTAGAAAAAACCACATTAAAATGGGCGTTAACTAACTTGACAGACTGGTACAAAGGCGTCATCCTTTTTATAGCATCTAAGGCACTTTTCTCCTTTAACAAAGCGTAATCATGCACTGCAAATGGGTGAATTTTCACAGGTAATTGCACCTCTAAATAAAGATCATAAAAAAAGAAAGGGGTGGCGGTTCCAGCTCTAAAACCCAGCTCATGTGTATAGCCCATAGAGTAATCATTTTGAATTTCTGCAGCTACCAAATCTCTATATGAAACAGGAATATCTACCCTGTTGTACCTCATTCTAGCTGCCAAAATAGGTCTGTTAACTACCTGAGCCAATTCTTTCTGCTCCTCCATAAGCACTTTAGGTTTGCCAAAAGATTCATATGAAGCCGCTAAAGCTACCTGAAAATGATCTGCAACAGATTTTATTAAAGCTTTAAAAGAAGCGTTAAAAGGAGATACATTTTTGTCATAAGGTCCATAAGGAGCAAATTGAAAAAAGAAAATAGCCTGGGCTTTGTACTGTTTTAGAAGTATTTCTAAAAAATCAAAATGGTCATAAGGATCTTTTGCTAATTGCAGCCAAACCCCTAGCCTAGTCCATATCCTCTTAAACTTAAAGCCAAATAAGTCTATAAAAAACCCAGATACTCCCCTTATAAAACCTCTATGAGCAAAAGCATGTGAACTAGTCACGTCTATTAAATTGGTGTAGGTATATACAGAGGGTGTTGATTTTAAATCTGGGAATTTATCTTTTAAAGCTACAAACAGCTTTTGAACCCAAATATCTAGAACAGGTGTTTGTAAAAATCCATGAGTATAGCCAATGCTTTCTTTTGGTGGGAACCTGCCGTGAATGTCTTTTACATGTGGCAAATACTCCTCATACCTAGAAAGTAAATAGAAACTAGCTGCAAAAACATCATAAGGAAGGCTGCTTTTTTCACCCCCACTAAAAAAACAAGGAACCTCATCCCAAAGGGTAGGTTTGATAATATGGTCATTAATGCCTTGTTCAAACAACAGCTCATGTGAACGAATAAAAAACTCATTTTGCAGAGCCTGCTTGGTATAGGTTAGCTTTGGTCCGTCATGTTTAATAAAATCTAAAACCTCTGTGGTATAACTAATGGGTATCCCTAGCATTTTTTGAAAAATATGCTTGGTTATATAAATAAAACGAGGTGTAATTTTATAGGTATAGATCAGCAGCATTAGCACTTCAATTTTACTCCTAAAATAACCAATTAAAGTACATTTTGGTCTGCAAAACTAAAGTATTCACTCCTGCCAATAATAAGGTGGTCTAACAACTTCATGTCTATTGCAGTAGCGGCATTTTTTAATTTAAGGGTTAGGGCCTTGTCTTGGCTAGAGGGCAAAAGAGTTCCAGAAGGGTGGTTGTGTGCTGCAATAAGTCCAACAGCTCCTAAGTGAATGGCCTGCTTAAGCACCAATCTAATGTCTACCAAGGTAGCCGTAAACCCACCCCTACCAATCACCAGCATCTCTATAAGAACATTAGAATTATTGAGATAGAGTACCCAAAATTCTTCATGAGTTAATCCCATTAAAACAGGCTTTAAAAGGTCATAAGCCACACCACTAGAACTCACTGCTTTTAATTTAGTGGGCCTGGTGTTTAGAGCTCTATGCCCTAAATCTAAAGAAGCCTTTATTTTTATGGCTTTTACCGCCCCTATCCCTTTGTGCTTTTGTAAATGGTCCAAAGACATTTCAAAGAGCAAGTGTAAATTATGACCTACTCCTGCCAAAATAGTTTTAGCAATTGAAAGCGCAGACTGTCCTCTAAAACCATTGCCAATAACAATAGCCAAAAGTTCAGCATCGGTCAGTTTCTGACCCCCTAATTTTTTATATTTTTCTCTTGGCCGGTCAGAAACATGCCAAGACTTAATTCCAGAAGTAGGCTTGTATTGCATATAGTAAAGATACCCATACCACTATGAAAGGCTGCTCCCCATAGACAAACAGCAAGATTTACAGATAAACGGAAAACTAAATTAATGAAACCTTAAAAAACCCTATTAGCAAGTGTTTTAAAATCTGTTCCGCCATAATTACCAGAGCTCATAAACAACAAAACACAATTGTTAAGTTCTATAGCCGTTATATAAGCTGCCAATCCTTGGGGAGTTGTTTCTATAAGTAATTTTGGCGCATTGAATGCAGCTCTAATAGCAGGAGGTGCAATGGGTTTCATATTTTTAATAGCCAAAACCTGTGGCTCATAAAAAACCAAGGCTTCATCTGCCAAAGCTACCGCGTCTTGGTACTCTTCTAAAAACTGTTCGTTTAAACTGCTATAAGTGTGTAATTCTAAAATCACTGCCATTTTTCTGTCAGGGAATTGTAATCTAACCGCTGCAACAGTTGCTCTTACCTTGCTGGGTGCGTGTGCAAAATCTTTATAGATAGCGGTGGTATTATTATTAGCCACTAATTCTAAACGCTTAGAAGCTCCTTTAAAGCTAGAAATAGCCTCATAAAAATCCAAGGCGTCTATGCCCATATGCTGGCATATCCATTTGGCTCCTGCCAAGTTATTTAGGTTGTGGTCACCAAAAATTTCTAAAGGAAGCGTACCCTCTTCAGTCTCTAAATAAGTGAGACCATTTTCTATAGTGCTTTCTGGTGTCTGGTAGGGAATTTTTCTTATGGTATTGTTTGCGGCATTTACTATTTCATCTAAAACTAAGTCTTCTTCATTATAAGTCAGGCTCCCGCCTGGCACTATGCTCTCTATAAAAGCAGCAAATGGCGCCTTATAAGATTCAAAAGTAGGAAACACATTAATATGGTCCCACGCCACGCCACTTAAGAGAGCGATATGTGGTTGATAATGTAAAAATTTAGACCTAGCGTCTAAAGGTGAAGAAAGATACTCATCGCCCTCTAAGAGAATAAAATCATTCTCATTTGTTAGATGTACCATTCTGTCAAAGCCTTCTAACTGGGCTCCTACCATATAGTCTATTTCACGTTCATGGTAATGCATGACGTGCAAGATCATAGAAGTAATAGTGGTTTTACCGTGACTCCCACCAATAACAACCCTTGTTTTGTGTTTGGAGTGCTCGTACAAATATTCAGGATAAGAATAAATAGTAAGCCCCAATTCTTGTGCTTTTAATAATTCTGGATTATTTGGTTTGGCATGCATGCCTAGAACCACTGCCTCTAAATCTGGTGAAATAGATGCTGCAAACCAGCCCATTTGGTTAGGCAATAAACCAGCAGCATTTAAACGGCTTTTTGAGGGTTCAAAAATAATGTCATCACTGCCGCTTACCTCATGTCCCGCTCCCTGCAATGCCAAGGCTAAGTTGTGCATGGCACTCCCTCCTATGGCTATAAAATGTATTCTCATTTGGTATAATATTGATATCTCTACGTTTTAAAAAGGTATTAAACCCTAGCTTTATGGTCATGAATCATGTCCCATAGTTTGTCTTTTAAAGCCACAATTCCCTTTTGAGCCACCGATGAGAAAAATAGAAAAGGAATGTCTCCCAATACTGGCTTTAATTGAGCCGCTATCTCTGCCTCCAACTCTGTGTCTAACATATCGTTCTTAGAAATGGCTACGAGACGATCTTTGTCTAACAATTCTGGATTATAACGTCTGAGCTCATCTAATAAAATGCCGTATTCCTTAACAATGTCGTTACTGTCTGCAGGGATTAAAAAAAGTAAGGTAGCATTTCTCTCAATATGTCTTAAAAAGTAATGTCCAAGGCCTTTCCCTTCTGCCGCTCCCTCTATAATTCCAGGAATATCTGCCATTACAAAACTTCTGTAATCCCTATATTCAACAATTCCTAAATTGGGTTTTAAAGTAGTAAATTCATAAGAGGCAATTTTAGGCTTTGCCGATGTAATAACAGAGAGTAGCGTAGATTTACCTGCATTTGGAAAGCCTACCAATCCCACATCTGCAAGTACTTTTAATTCTAGGGTAAAAGAAGTCTCAATTCCATCTATTCCAGGTTGTGCATATCTAGGTGTTTGGTTGGTAGCGGATCTAAAGTGCCAATTCCCTAAACCTCCTTTACCGCCTGGAACGGCAATAATTTCCTGATCGTGTTCAGTAATTTCATAAAGCGCCTCCTGGGTTTCACCGTCTTTAATTACAGTTCCTAAAGGCACTTCTAGATAAATATCCTGTCCATCTTTTCCAAAACTCCTATTCTTACTACCGTGTCCACCGTGTTCTGCACTAAAATGCTTTTTAAATTTATAGTTCACTAAGGTCCATAAATTTTTATTTCCTTTTAAAATAATATGACCACCACGTCCTCCATCTCCCCCATCTGGCCCTCCTTTGGTAATAAATTTTTCACGGTGCAAATGCACAGAGCCTTTCCCTCCTTTTCCTGAGGTAAGAAATACCTTTACATAGTCTACAAAATTTCCTTCAGTCATGGGGTTTCCTATTTTAAGTCTCTTATGGCCTACTTGGCCTATATTTTTATTTCCCTAGCTGGTCTATGACTGCAGCAATTCTCATTGTAATTTCAGAAATAGCGCCAATACCATCTACTGCAAAAAATT